>Ga0182038_10001653_pt1 | contig 11582 bp, 8 predicted proteins | sample sta12Can44000108_FD_125976 | JGI IMG/M metagenome (GOLD analysis project Ga0182038, IMG submission 125976) | Lab enrichment of tropical soil microbial communities from Luquillo Experimental Forest, Puerto Rico - statanox.12C.anox.44.000.108 | ecosystem: Environmental > Terrestrial > Soil >...
AAGCTCCCGGCATCCGCTTGGGTATGCAGCATTGTGTGTTCCGGACGGTGTGATGATGCGGTTCCGTTATCCGGCCCATTGCCACCCTTGATAGCGAGATAAACGGGGCGCGCTTTCAGGCCAGTCGACCAAGTGCTGCGGAAGCACGCCAGATTACTGCCGCGAAAGATCTTTCCCTTGGGTAGATTGAGTGTGCTTGGGCCGGCCCTCGGTCTATTCGCCCAAATTGTCATGAATGGGAGATACCACCCGTCATAATCGCGGGTGAGCCAGCCGTCGATCGGCCGCTTAAAGCGATGGGCCAGCCAGGCGAGCGGAGATACATCGAATTGCTGCTCGGAATCTCCAAAATTAAACGCGGCTCCGAAGGGTCCAACCGTATGAAGCGCGAAGTCGCCGGTCTGCGCAAAGCCGGGCCGATCCGCCAGGCCCAAGCTGTCTCCCAATGTACTCTCTAGCGCTGCGACCATTAGTCCTGCATACCGTATGGCAAGTGACCAATAGCTGAGCCCCTCCGGCCACGCCCCATCGGGAGCGAACGCCGCAAAGCTGTTTCCAGACGCCGCGACACTCCTCGATACAAGCTGTGTCGCGAGATCCCGATAGCGTTCGAGGACGGCAAGCGCTGCGACTAGAATCCCTGAATTCGACACTAGCGCACAGTTATCGCGCCGTCTCGGCCACAGCAGCAATGGATCTTCATACGCGGCAAGCGCGGGTTCCAGCACCTGCCGGCAAAGAGCGTTCTCGATAGTTTGTCGCTCTTCATCCGGCATTTTATCGTAGAGCCAGTCATAAGCGAGGGCGACGGCAACAGCTGTTTCCGCACAATCGAGAAACGACTTGATTGCGGGGCGCCGCCTCCAGCTCGTGGCTGAGCTCAGTTCACGAAGTAGCTTGCGTGATGCTTCCAACGCATTGTCTGCCTCACTACCGTCACAGATCAGCGCCATAAAAGAAACGTTTGTAAGACAACGCGCCTGATTCTTAATAATCGTTCGTGGATCTTGTTCGGATTCCGCAAAAGATATTTGACGCAAAGACTTTCTCAATCGCGCCATTAGCTTTGGATTATTCGTGGCAAGCTTCCGGATTACGACGATTCGCTGCTTGTGGAACAGCAGATACGGATGTCCGCTCTTGAATTCCGCGACCGCGGTTTCAACGAGCCTGGTAGCGCTATTCGTTTGGCCTACCTCAAGAGCCGGCACGCTATCGAAGGGCAATCGAATTCCCCGACAGGGGACGTACCGGTTGCCGAAACCGAGCAGCCTCGCCTAGGTGGTGCAAGTAGGGCGCGGCCGTCGACCGTTAAGGGCACCCGCTCCGTCCCCAAATGCGACGGAGTCGCGGCCAGGTTATCGCCAGCGCGTAACCAAATGTATCAAGAGATATCGATTATGTACCAAAAATGCAAGCAGTTCTATGCTTGAGCCAGGCGATTGGCGAGGAATTTGTCATTCCAACGGCCGAAATTGAATTTTCCAGTGCAAGGAGACTTTGGATACATCCTTTGGGAGGTGACCTGATCTCCGTTCTTGACGACAGTGAGAAATCAATATAGCCGGTTTGTCGACACTCACTATGCTGGCGTGGCACTTTGCCGAGGCGATTCCGTCGACAAAGCTGTGTTGAGCAGGTCAGAAACAGGTCCAGTTGTTATTTTGCTGATTACCTTATCAGATTTGTGACGAGGGCGGATGGAACTCCCGATACGGCCAAATCCAACCTACGACGTCAAGTTGCCGTTGTTCTGCCTCGTTGGAAGCAAAGCTGGGTGGTCTCCGTCCGGTCGTAATCGCAATCAGCCACAGACTAACGACTCCTTGCTCGCGTCAGTCGTCGAGCAATCGCCGACATCGAGTGCAGTGCTGCGTAGTAATCTGCCGGGCGACTGCACCCATCTGAGTCGTCAGGATTTCTGACCGTCGTGCTGCTACCGCGGCGCAGCCGTGCGCCTGCCAATCTCTAAACAAACTGTGTGTTGGCTGGTGATCGTCGCCGCCACCGACAAGAATGCCGCAGCAATCGTTGTCCCAGCTGTCGCCGGCGGCTTACCCTCTAGGACTCAAAAAATGCGGGCATCCAGCGGATTTGATCTCTAACTTTGATCAGGCCAAGGCCGAAATCGGCGTTCGGGAGCGCCAGATCAGCTCAGACTCGATTCGGTGTAGCTTGTAAGCGTCGTAAAGCGGGCCAACTGGTCTGCGATCCGGCCATCTCGCGAGTCCCGAGATGGCGAATCAGCCCACCATAACGCCGAGTTTCGGGGTCAGTAGCGTGGCTTGGCCAGCCGGGCGGGAGGAGTATCGCGATAGATCTGCAGCCGGGTCACGCGCAATCCCGCAACGCCGTGCGACTCGATCGCGCGCTGCCATGCGAGAAATTCTTCAACCGATAGCGCGTAGCGTCGACACGCCTCCTCAAGGCTGATGGCGCCGCTGCGTACGGCATCGACGACCACGGCCTTGCGCCGCGCGACCCAGCGTTTGGTGTCCGGGGAAGGCAACTCGGTGACCGAGGCGCTAACGCGCGGCAAGATCTCGTCTCCGGTCAAATCATACAATGTAGCGTTCTTGTCCATGACGTCAGAATAAACCTGAAGATCTTAAAGAATTCTAAAAGTGAAAGCCGCAACAGAAGATGCAATTTTCCAGATGATGGGCTGCAGTCGGTACAATTGCTCCCTGCTTAATCAGCTAGCAGCTCGGGGATCGGATATGGGCAACGCTCGGGTTGCCACGGGATGCCGGACGGCATTGAACTGTTCTGGGCCGGCTCGATTCTGCGGCTCGCAGCAGCGGTGCTCACCCGAATCGGTAGCGCTGCAGCTGAAACGCAAGCCGAATCAAGGGGCTTGTTAAGATTCTCCAGCTTGAAGCGACGAGGCCCCCTTCATATACTCCGCGCCGCTTGATCCACGGAGTTTCGGGGAGACCGATGCGTCCGTCGCTGCCGCCCAATTATCATCCTTCCGACGATGAAGCGTTTATGAACCCGCTTCAGGTCGAATATTTTCGACAAAAGCTGTTGAGCTGGCGTGCTGAGCTGCTCGCAGAGTCGTCAGACAGGCTTCAGCACTTGAAAGAGGAGAGCCTGCTCAAGCCTGACCTGACCGACCGAGCCTCTCTGGAGACCGAGCGCGCCGTTGAATTACGAACCCGCGCGCGCGAACGCAAGCTGATATCCAAGATCGATGCGGCGCTGAACCGGATCGACGACGGCACCTACGGCTATTGCGTGGAGACTGACGAACCGATCGGTATCCACCGTCTCGAAGCCCGCCCGATTGCCACTTTGAGCATAGAAGCACAGGAAAGGCACGAGCGCATGGAGAGGACACACCGCGACGACTGATAAGTCTGGGCGAGAGCCCCTCTGGCGCGCTCGGTGGGATGAAGCAGGGCACCGGCCCTTGCGGCGGGAGGCCTGCTCAAGAATTTTGCGCGAGCATTTACGATGGATAGCGACCGCACGATTTAAATCGATCTATCGTAACCTAGCAAACTCAAGGCAATAGTGATGGTCAACACAGATCGGATGGGCCTGCGGATTGGTTGGACGACTAACGGTAGGCATCCGCGGTGGATCCGTTCTCTCGGGGGCGCAGCACAGGCCCTCGCTGTGATTGCCGGGCTCGGGGCCGTTTATTTGGCATGGACGATCACCGGCTCGCCCTTCCAAGCGGTCGAATATACAATCTTTGGGCTTGCCGCTATTAGCGGCGTTGCCGCCTTCGCTGCCCATTGGGTGCACTGCACACTGACCGATCACCTCGATATGTTGAGCCTAGCATACGATGCCGCGCCGGACGCGCAGATGATTGTCACGGCGGATGGGCGCATGGCCTATGCGAATCTCGCATTCGATCGCCTTTTCCCTGGAAGAGGCGAGCCACCCCTCGACCGCATCGGGCGCTCCGTAGCCGCGGATCCGGATTCCGTAACGGAGTTTCTCCAATTGCGCAGCCGGGCCAGGGTTGGGGTCAGCGCGACTGCCGCGGTGTCTCTGCGGGACGCGCACGGTGGAACTGTTGGCCAATTCAACATTTCGGCCAACCCGATCACTGGGCGCCCTGGATATAGCTTTTTGAGCATCCGAGACATCACCGTGCGGAACGAAATTGAAACGGTGATCCGCGATGAGCGAAACAAACTTATCGACTTTTTTGATAATGCGCCGATCGGCCTCTACTCAGTCGATGTCAATGGTCGTTTCGGTTTCGTTAACCAGACACTGGCATTGTGGCTTGGCAGCACCCCCTCGGAACTCGTCGCGAGTGGAGCGATGCTGCACGATTTCATAGCCTCGCTGCCGGCCGCAGAGACGCCACCCTCCGATCCCTTCGGCGCTCGGGGCGATGGGACGCAACGCGGAGAAGTGCTTCTCAAGACCCGCCAAGGCCGCATCGTCCCTGCTTGGATTGGGCAGACCTTTGCCGGATCGGGTGGCGAATTGCGCACACGCTCTGTAGTGTGCGACTTAACACCCGAGCGCGAATGGAAGGCCGCACTCCAGTTGGCGCGCCGCTTTCAGCGTTTTTTCGACAACGCGCCGATCGCCAGCGCACTGCTCGACCGTTCGGGCCGCTTCTCGGAGGTGAACCGCGCGCTCGGCGAGTTGTTCGGCGTTGGGCCTCAGGATTTGATTGGACGGGAGCTGATCGGCTTGCTGAACGAGGCAGACCGCGGCGCCATCGCCGCGAAGCTCTCGGCGATGGCCGACAGACGGACCGAACACGATCCGATCGAGATCCGGATAGCGCGACCGCGCGAAAAGATACTTGTTTTGTTCCTCAGTCGGATCGGCAATGTCGAGGGAGACACATCGGTCACCGGTCTCGACCCTCGGGGAGGGTTTGCTCTTCACTTTATCGACATCACTGAGCAGAAGAATCTCGAAACCCAATTTGCCCAGTCGCAAAAGATGCAGGCCGTCGGTCAGCTCGCTGGCGGAGTTGCACATGACTTCAATAATCTGCTGACCGCGATGATCGGGTTCTGTGACCTCTTGTTGCTGCGATTTCAACCGGGTGATCCGTCCTTTGCTGACATTATGCAGATTCAGCAGAACGCTAACCGAGCCGCCAATTTGGTACGGCAGCTGCTGGCCTTCTCGCGGCAGCAGACGTTGCAGCCCAGGGTTCTCAATATAACCGATGTTCTCGTCGATTTATCCCACCTGTTGCGTCGTTTGATCGGTGAGAACATCGAGCTGAAGGTCGTGCACGGACGCGACCTTGGCCCCATCAAGGTTGACCAAGGTCAGCTCGAGCAGGTCATCATCAACCTCGTAGTCAATGCTCGGGACGCAATGTCCGCCGGTGGGACTTTGACCATCCGTACAGCGAATACCCGTTCTGCACAGGCCGTGCGGCGCGGTCACGAGGTGATGCCGGCAGGGGATTATGTGCTCATCCAGGTGGCGGATACCGGGGTCGGGATTCCCGGCGGCAATCTGGCGCGGATCTTCGACCCCTTTTTTTCGACGAAGGAATTGGGCTCCGGAACCGGACTCGGTCTGTCAACGGTTTATGGGATCGTCAAACAGACCGGTGGTTTTGTCTTTGTTGACAGCTGTCCCGGCCGGGGAGCAGTGTTTGAGATCTATCTGCCAAGCTGCGAGGCTACGGACGCGTCAATCAGCGGCCGTCCCGACGCCAGCGAGCTCTCGGCGGGCAAGGATTTGACCGGATGCGGAACGGTTCTACTTGTTGAGGATGAGGATCCTGTCCGGAAATTCGGTGCTCGTGCGCTGCGTAATAAGGGCTATAAAGTGATCGAGGCCGAGAGCGGCGAAGCAGCGCTCGAAGTGATTCGCAATGCCGCGGAGCAGGTCGATCTCCTGATCACTGATGTAGTCATGCCGCGCCTAGATGGGCCGGGGCTGGTACGGGAGGTGCGGGAGATACGTTCCGATATAAAGGTGATTTTCATCTCAGGTTATGCCGAGGATGCATTCCGACAGCGGCTAGATAGTGATAGCGATATTGATTTTTTATCGAAGCCTTTCAGCTTGAAGCAGCTCGCTACAAAGGTTAAAGACGTGATCGGGGGCAGCTCCGTGCAACGGGCTTAGTGTTCTTGGGAATTTTCGCCCGTGACAAAACTAGGCTTGGGCCGCCAATGAGATCAGGGCTTTCGTCGTATGTGATGACGCGGCGCTGACACCTCAGAGCGATAATTTGCCACCAATTTCCGGGCAGACAGTCAGCGTTCCGGTTCGATCGGACCGCGCCGCTGGGTATGCTATGTGTGGGCCGGGGCCCATGATCCTTACTTTTGTCTGGACAATTTGCCAATTGCATCCCGGAACAGATCGTGTACATTGACTTCCTCCAGGTCGTTGCACGGCCTCACCAGCTGTGGAATGTGGAACAAGGAAGTATGATGCATACAGCGTTGCGCCTTTTGGACAAGGAAGCGATGGACAAGCAACGGGCTTTGGACGCGGCGCTCGGCCAAATTGAACGCGCTTTTGGCAAGGGTTCGATTATGAAACTCGGGTCGCGCGAGGCCGCGGCGGAGACAGAGGTGATCTCGACGGGCTCGCTCGGCCTTGATATCGCACTCGGGATCGGCGGATTGCCGCGCGGGCGTATCGTCGAGATCTACGGTCCGGAGAGCTCCGGCAAAACCACTCTCGCACTGCACGTAATTGCCGAGGGACAACGCGGGGGTGGGGCTTGCGCTTTCATCGATGCGGAACATGCTCTCGATCCGGCTTACGCTCGCAAGCTCGGGGTCAATGTCGACGAGCTCTTGATTTCGCAGCCCGATGCGGGCGAGCAGGCGCTCGAGATCGCTGACACGCTGGTGCGCTCGGGCGCGATAGATGTCTTGGTCATCGATTCGGTGGCGGCCCTTGTTCCTCGCGCCGAACTCGAGGGTGAGATGGGTGACAGTCATGTTGGTCTACACGCCCGGCTGATGAGCCAGGCATTGCGCAAATTGACGGGGTCGATCGCCCGGTCTCGCACGACGGTGATCTTTATCAACCAGATTCGCCTGAAGATCGGTGTGATGTTTGGCAATCCCGAAACGACGACTGGCGGCAACGCGCTGAAATTCTACGCTTCGGTCCGCCTCGACATTCGACGAATCGGCGCGATCAAGGAGCGCGACCAGGTTATTGGCAATCAGACGCGTGTCAAGGTCGTCAAGAACAAGATGGCTCCGCCATTCAAGGTGGTCGATTTCGACATCATGTACGGTGAGGGCGTGTCGAAGCGCGGTGAGCTGATCGACCTAGGCGTTCAGGCGGGTGTCGTCGAGAAATCCGGCTCATGGTTCTCCTACGAGGGCCAGCGAATCGGTCAGGGCCGCGAGAACGCCAAGGTCTATTTGAAAGACCATAGCGAAGTCAGTGAGGCAATCGAGCACGCTATCCGCGCAAATGCCGGGCTCGTCGCCGAAGCGATGATGGCCGCTCCGGGGGACGCGGCAGCGGATGAATAGATTGCTGCAGCCCGGATCGCACAGGGTCGCTCCGACCAGAACTTGTGCGGCCGATCTCAGCTTTGGCTTATCTGCGAGTCCGCAGCGCGGCGGAGCGCGCGGTTTACGGTCCGGCAACGCGGATCCAGAACTGCTCAAGCCGACGTAATGTGATGCCGAGAGTTTGAAGATCGTCCGCAGTCAATTCAGCCTGCGACAGCATCTCGAGATGACGCTGATGCATCGCCGTGAGGCTGTCCCGCAGCTCGCGCCCCTTTTCGGTAAGATGAACGTGGATCGAGCGGCGGTCGTGCAACGAGCGCTCCTGCACGAGATAGCCGTTCTCGACCATCTTCTTGACATTGTAAGAGACGTTCGAACCGAGGTAACAGCCCCTCAGCGTCAGTTCGCCGACGGTCATTTCGGCATCACCAATGCTAAATAGCATCATCCCCTGGACGTTGTTGATGTCATGTATCCCGAACCCCTCGAGCTCGAGCTTAACCAGTTCCAGGAATTGACGATGAAGGCGCTCGACGAGCGAAATGACTTTGAAATATGCGTTCATTCGAGCCTCGTTTTAGCGACGATCGTCAGCGTTGAACTTGAGGAAGGTCACCTGTGCCCGCCGGGCTTGCGGCTCAGCCGATAAGGTGCACTCACGGTCTGAACATACTCGACGACAAAATCAGCGGATTCCCGCGACGCGATCCGTCAGCGATCATGCCACTTTGGGGAGACGTGCCGATAGGGCCATCTCCACCGCCCGATAGTCTTCGAGGATTGTACCGACGATCAGCGCTGCGTCGGATACGATTCCCGATTGCGCCATCATTTCGAGCTCTTTGCAACGCGATGATAGTATAACTGCGCCGACGCTCGCGCTGGTCGACTTCAACGCGTGGCTGGCGTGGTGAAGCAACTCGGCGTCCATAGTCGCCGCGCCTTCCTTCAAATCCTTCAGGAGATCTGTGGCGGCCTTGAAGAACAAATTGATCATTTCTTGTACGATGTCCGGCCGCCCTTCCCTCTGCAACTGCCCGAGGGAATTGAGTACCTTGTAGTCGATGGGTTCGTCAGATGATAGTAATGCAGGCACCACCGCCAAATGGTCTCGCCTGACGGCGAGGTCGGACGGGCTGAGCCACGTTGTCACCATCGCCCTTATCTGATCCAGCTTGAAGGGCTTTGCGAGGTAGTCATCCATCCCCGCCGCTAGGCAACGCTCTCGTGCACCGTCAGTTGTGTCAGCCGTCAGAGCAATTATTGGGGTTCGACGATTCGAGCCGGCTTCTCGATGGCGAATTTCGAGAGTTGCTTCGTACCCATCCATATTGGGCATCATGCAATCCATGAAAATCAGCCCGAACTCGCCATCGGCATGCCGGTCGAGCGCGCGTAAACCGTCTACAGCGGTTTCGATCGTGCATCCCATGCTCTCCAGCATATCCACACAAACCTTGAGGGTGACCGGATTGTCCTCGACCAGCAGCACACGTGCCCCGTTGGCGTCCAGGGTTTTTGGCATCGAAATCTCGCCACGACTCGCCGTCGTGGTAACCGTGGTGTTGCCGAAGGCGAGACAATTCCACAACGCCGCCTGCCTTACGGGCTTTGTGAGACACCTGACCAGACTGTGCCCGGACCCGCCAAGGTCCTGACCAAATGGGATCAACAGAACCAGCTGCAAGGCTGTGTTCGCAGGGACTGACTTGATCGCCTGCACTACTTCGATGCCCGCCATGTCAGGCAGCGAGTCGTCAATGATGGCCCACACATATGAGTCCCCACTAAGGTCTGCGGCTCGCAGCGCGGCCAGAGCCTCCGCCCCGGTTTGCGCTTGGTCAACGCGGACGGCGCTGGCCGATAGCTGATCGGTCAATATCTCACGATTGAGCCGGTTGTCGCAGACTACCAGCACATGCATACCACTGCAGGCCAAGCTAGCGGCTTCGATCTTTTTCGCCGCCTCGCCTGGGAGTCCGAACCGCGCAGTGAAGCGAAAAGTCGACCCGACGCCCGGCTCACTCACCACCTGAATCGTGCCACCCATCAGCTCGCAAAAATGCTTGGCAATGGTAAGGCCGAGGCCCGTGCCACCATACCGTCGTGTGGTCGAGCTGTCGGCTTGCGCGAAAGCTTCAAATATCTGCGCTCTCTTTTCCGCAGCAATACCGATCCCCGTATCAGTGACCTCAAACGATATCAGCACCGCCGAGACGCTTTGATTGACCATCCGCACGCGAACGCTGATCTCGCCGCGTTCGGTAAACTTGATCGCGTTGCCGATCAAATTAGTCAAAATCTGGCGCAACCGCCCGGGATCGCCGACCAGGGATACGGGTAGATCTGCCGGGACGAAGCACCCGATCTCCAAGCCCTTACTGTAGGCCGGGTCGCTCAACGCTTCTGTCGCTTCCTCAACAACGGTCCGCAGGTCGAATGCGCTGTGCTCGAGCTCGACCCTCCCGGCTTCGCTCTTGGAGAGATCGAGGACTTCATTGATGACGCTGAGAAGTGTTTCGGCCGAACGTTGCGCGGTGTCGACGAAGCGCTGGTGCGCGGGTCGCAGCCCGGTTTGACGCACGAGTTCCAGCATCCCGAGCACGCCGTGCAACGGAGTTCGCATTTCATGGCTCATGTTGGCCAAGAACTGCGACTTGGCCCGCACCGCGTTCTCCAGTTCGATGGTTCGCTGCTGGATCCGGGCCTCGAGCGTCGCATTTAGCTGACGCAACTCCTCCTCGGCCCTTTGCTGCGCCGCGTAACGGACTACAAGGGCATCGGCCATATCGTCGAATGCGGATCCGAGACGACCGATCTCCGACGCACGATCTTCAAGATGAGCGCGAGCGTCGTAGTTCCCGTTGCGCCATTCGGCGGTGACTTTGAGAAGACCGTCTATCGGACGACGAATGAATTTCAGGCCACCGATCCACGCTGCACAAATTGCCGCCAAAAGCCCGGCAAGGATGAGTGCGACCCCGCGCAAGGTGGCGCCGTCAATTGCCTTAAAGGCCTCGTCCTTTGATTGCCCTACACTGAGGAAGAAATCCTTCGGGGGTAGAACCGCCGGAACGTATCCGTAGATGCGTTTGGCACCGTCGACGCCGACCGTCTCTTCCCACCCGGCCTCGTCTCCATCCATGATCCTCTCGTGGGATTCCCTCATATTTTTCCCAACGAGAAGCTCGGGATGCGGCAGCCGCGCGATGATGTTGCCTTCGCGATCCGCTATCAAAATCGAGGCTGTCGGCAACAATCCTCGTTCCTTGAGGTGATCGGACAGCCAGGCGAGGTCGAGGCCAGCGAATACGACTCCGGCAATCTGGCCATCGCTCCCGTCGAACCGCTCTGCGAAATGTATCATCCTCCGGGCGTTGATCGGGTCGACCCAGTAATTTCCGACGGCAAGTCCCGGCTGAGCCATAGCTCGCGTGAAGAACGGCTGATCTATCACCGAAAGGAGGGAGGCGGGCCCACTCGCACAAAAGACTCGACCACTGGTATCTGCTGCTCCCAAAAGACTGTAATTTGAAAATCGAGCTTTTAATTGTGAAAAGAGCGCTCCGCAGGCATCCGGCTGGTGGAATTTGACGGGGTCCAATTGAGCAAGTGCCAATAGTAATTGGCGAGCACCTTCCCGGAGCACGCCAATCTCCTCGCCGAACTGCCTAGTAATTTCGATCACGTGTTGTCGGATATCGTCCTCGCGGGCGATACGCTGGTCGTATTCATTCCACGCTTGGATCACCAACGCCGGAACAACGGCGAAGACGACAAGGAGCAATAATCGACCAGTCAAGCCGATCCGTACATCCAGCCGTGTCTTATTTGCCTGCCGTTTGTTCGCCGCTCTGTTCGTTAGTCGTCCGATCATCGAACGACCCTGAGCAACAGATCCGGCCAATGCGGGGCTTCCCTCTCCCAGGTCGCGAGAGAAGTACCCTGATCGGCCGTTGTCGCCTCACATATATCGGATTTGACGATCATTCAGGGCATCAATCGCTGAACCATCCTGGGCGCCGCGCGCCCGATCGTCGGGCGACCGAAATGGTGACCCTGGAGATAGCCGACACCTTCGGCGCGCAGCAGCGCCGCGTCCTCGGCGTTCTCGACGCATTCGGCCACTGTGGTTAAACCGAG
>Ga0182038_10001654_pt1 | contig 11581 bp, 14 predicted proteins | sample sta12Can44000108_FD_125976 | JGI IMG/M metagenome (GOLD analysis project Ga0182038, IMG submission 125976) | Lab enrichment of tropical soil microbial communities from Luquillo Experimental Forest, Puerto Rico - statanox.12C.anox.44.000.108 | ecosystem: Environmental > Terrestrial > Soil >...
ATGGGCGACGATCGCATTGTGCCGATCAGCGAGCCGATCGCACCCCTTGCCACCCGCGCTGTCAATATCTCGGAGCTTTTGCCGGGCATTTCGTGGCCGGCGCAGATCGAGCTGCGCGCCGGAAAGCACATGGTGCGGCCGCGCTACGAAGTGATCGAGCGAGGTCGCCGGCGGATCGCACATGTCAATGTCGAGCGAGATGATCTGAGCCCTGACCCGGAAATCCCAAAGCTGGCAGGCATGCTTGGCAAGGGCTACCTGCTGCCGGCCCCGGTCCTGCCGCGGACGCTCTGGCGCACCTGGGTGCTTCCGACACCGATGGCGGTGTGTCAAGCCGAGCTCCCCATCATCGCTCACGTTTACGACCCTGATGGAACCGAAATTGCGAGCCACCACTTTGGACGATTACCCCGCGGTCACGCAATCGCGCTTGAGATCGACGAAATGTCGGGCAGCCATCGGCTAGGGCGTAGCTACGGTCACATCGAGCTGGTCTATGATCTTTCAAGCGGAGGCGAGGCTGACGGTTGGCTTCATGCGCTGTTTCGTTATCGGCATCGCGACAGCGGTCATACCGCTGAGACGAGTTTCGGCGCGCATGTCTTCAACACGATCCTGACATACCGCGGTGAACCACAATCCTACGCCGGACCGCCGCCGGGGTTATCGACGAGGCTGTTCTTGCGGCTCGGGGAGAGCGATTGCGACACCCTATGCCAGCTGATCTATCCCGTGTCGCGACCATGGCTGCCGACGAGCGCGACCGCCATCATGCTTTATGACGGCAGCGGGAACGAGGTCGCACGCTCCGATTTGGTGATACCGTGCTCGGGTTCACGGCTCTGGTACTATCATGCGATATTCGACGAGCAGACCCGCGCCAGAGCGGGAGCGGGCGCCTACATCATTGTCCGCGACAAGACCTGCCGCCTCTTCGGCTATCACGGGCTCGTCGGCCGCGACGGCGCCTTCAGCCTCGATCATATGTTCGGCTTTTGAACGGGCGGCCGGCCTGCTCCTGCCGCTTCGCCGAGAAATCGTATATCATATGGTCAACTTCAACGAGATACCTCGATGTCCCAGCCTTACCACAGCAAGGTCCTGATCATCGGTTCGGGACCGGCCGGCTATACCGCTGCGATATATGCCGCGCGGGCCAATCTTCAGCCGATCTTGGTGACAGGCTTGCAGCCTGGCGGCCAATTGACGATCACCACGGATGTCGAGAATTACCCTGGTTTCGCCGAGATCATCCAAGGCCCTTGGCTCATGGAACAGATACAGCGGCAGGCCGAGCATGTCGGAACCAGGATCATCGTCGATATGGTTGTCGAAATCGATCTCAGCCGCCGGCCATTCGTCGCCAAAGGCGACTCTGGAGATGCCTATGCCGGCGACGCCGTAATTATCGCGACCGGCGCGCAGGCGCGCTGGCTTGGCCTACCGAGCGAGGAGATCTTTCGCGGCTTCGGCGTTTCGGCTTGTGCTACCTGTGACGGGTTCTTTTTCCGCGGCAAGGATGTCGTCGTTGTCGGCGGAGGCAACACAGCCGTCGAGGAAGCAATCTATCTAACCAATCACGCTCGGCAGGTGACCCTCATTCATCGCCGCAACGCACTTCGGGCCGAGAAGATCCTGCAGGAACGGCTATTCCGCAATCCCAAGATCAAGGTCATTTGGGACAGCGTTGTCGAGGAGATCCTTGGTATCCGCGAACCTCCGCAAGTCACCGGGGTTCGTTTGCGCAACCTTCAGACGAGAGAGTCGTCCGATCTCCTATGTGACGGTGTTTTCGTCGCCATTGGTCATACGCCCGTGACCGGGTTCGTTGCCGGGCAGCTGCCCCTCGACGCCGAGGGTTACGCCATCACGCGCCCCGATTCGACCGAAACCATGATCCCGGGGGTCTTTGCTGCGGGCGATGTCAAGGACAAGGTTTACCGCCAGGCGGTGACCGCAGCCGGATTGGGCTGCATGGCCGCACTCGAGGCGGAGAAGTTTCTCGCGGCGGAGGAGGCAACCGCGAGCATGCGCGCGGCGGATTAGGAGGCGAGGAACCGCTTTCTAGAAGCCGACGCCGGGGGACACCTAATGGATTGGGACAAGTTGCGGGTCTTTCACGCTGTTGCCGAAGCGGGCAGCTTCACCCATGCTGGCGAATCTCTGAACTTGAGCCAATCTGCGGTAAGCCGGCAGATCAGCGCACTCGAAGAAAGCCTCAGCGTTCCCCTGTTCCATCGCCACGCTCGTGGCCTGATCCTAACCGAACAAGGCGAGTTGTTGTTCCGCACCGCGCGCGAAGTTTTCGCCAAGCTCTCAATGGCCGAGGGTCTGATTTCGGAATCCAAGGACCGCCCAAAAGGACCGCTCAAGATTACCTCGACGGTCGCCTTTGGCTCGACTTGGCTCACGCCGAGGATCAAGGAATTCCTCGATCTCTACCCTGAGATCCAGGTGACCGTGGTCGTCGACGATTCCGAGCTCGATCTGTCGATGCGAGAAGCCGATGTGGCGATTCGCATGTCGCCCCCGCGCCAACCGGACCTGATCCAGCGTCATCTCGTTAGCGTCCCGACCCACGTCTATGCGACGCCGGAGTACATCAAGAAGCAAGGGATGCCGCAAAAACCCGAGGATCTCGACAAACACCGGCTGATCGTATACGGCGAGGACGCTCGCCCGCCCGTTCAGAACGTCAATTGGTTGCTAGAAGCCGGCACAAGGCTGGGGCAGGAGCGCAAACCGATCCTCGCGGTCAACAATTTTTACGCAATGCTTCGTGCTGTGCTGAGCGGGCTGGGAATCGCTGCGCTCTCGGATTTCATCGCGACCGAGCACAACGAACTGGTGCGGGTCCTGCCCGAACTCACCGGCCCGCCGGTCGAGGCCTATTTTGTTTACCCGGAGGAACTGCGAACCTCAAAACGCATTAGTGTGTTTCGCGATTTTCTATTGCGCAAAGTAGCGGAATCTCGGCTGAGCTGACCCGATAATCAAATTTTATCGACTCCGATCAGAGCGTTGCACTTTTTGCAGACGAGCCAGAAGAAATTCCGTCTGGTAACGATACGCATTAACCGCCATCTTTCAATCCGCGCGACGCGTTATCGCCACAAGTTTCTGATGGTCTTTTGCCATCGCCAATGGTTTCCGGGACTAGTGCCCGGGAAGAGGGTCTACGGACCCTTACGTCTCCCAGACGTGAAGCCTCCCTGTTCAAACTTGGCCGGAACCATGGTTCCGGCCATTTTCTTTTTTCGCTCCGTGCATTTTTAGCTGTCAATCTCGACCGCCACCGCAGCCCCGACAGCCTGTGGGGGAGGCGTATGAGCGGGAGACCCACATAATGATCCCGAAAATCGACGCAGCATGGGCCCCAAGCTAATTGCTCCCGAACCGTTGGCCCTAGCGGCGCGCGGCCTAATCAAATGGCGGCGGCGACAAAATCCGGGCAATGGCTTTTGATCGCCGCCGTTGACGGGATCAGCACAGTAGGGGGAGCACATAATACCAGTGCGCAGTTGGATAATATTGAGATCCCGGCTTAATGTTTGAGCGTCCCCATAAGGGCCACAGTGCAAGAAAGGTCATTGAACGCGCTCACTTCGCTGCTATTCCAACCGATAGACGGTTGTCGCACCCTCGGTTTAACGCAGTGCTAAAATACACGGTGTCGTTGGTTTGGAGGGGAGCTGAGATTGCTCAGGCGATGGGCGGCCGACCCGCGATCAATGGCCAAGCGAAACTGAGCTCGTGACCATCGGGATCGGTCAGGTGAAAGAAGCGTTCGCCCCAATCGGCATCCCGAGGCGTCGTGTCGGGTCGATAGCCGGCGGCCAGCAGACGCGCATAGAGGCCGTCGACGTCCGATTCATAGAAAATCACCCGTCCCCACCATGTCCACTGCCGGTCGATGGGCTGAGCTATTAAATTCAGAAAATTCGGACCTGCCCGCAGACTAGTGAAGTCCATGTCCTCACCACCCTGAACCGGATGAAAGCCCAGCATGCGATAGAATTCGATGGCGCGCCGCATGTCGTGGGTCGCTAGCGTTACTGCACTTATAGACTCTATCATTGTCTGCCAGTCATTTGTTGTATCTGCTGAGAGCAATGAGGAAGCAATCGACGCGCCGCGAATGTACAAGGTTGCGCTGGACTCTTCGACCGCAGTCGCTCACTCTCCGCCACACAGTTGCCGAGGGTATGCTTGTGAGGAGGCAGGAATGACCGAAGGCGGGCCGATGAGGCACTATATAAAGCGGGAAGCCGCGCAGGCGCGAGCCTATTCTCAGGCGGTCATCACCAAAGCTGGCAAGACCGTTTGGCTGGCAGGCCAGATCGGTGCGGCAGATGCCTCCGGCAGATCGCTCGCCGGCGATTTTGATAACCAAGTCCGCGAGGTATTTTCGCGGCTCGGCAGAACCCTGGAGGAGGCCGGCGGCACTCTGGCCGATATCGTGACAATGACGGTTTTTATTACAGACTCGCGATATGGCGACCGCTTCACTCGATTGCGCAAGGAGATCTTCGGGGACAATTTCCCGGCGAGCGCATTGATCACCTCTCTGGTCTCGCCCGCCCCGAATTGCTGGTAGAGGTTCAAGGGATCGCCGTAATCGGCTGAGTGGCAATACGTAGTTCTTACTGACGGACCGGGTAGAAGTGTCCGGTCTGGACCTCGGCGCACATAGACTTTCCGGACTTTGGGATCTTCGTCGAACCGCCATGGCCGGCGCTTGGCCAATCCCGTCGAACCGGCCCTGCCCGAGCTATCCGTGCGATTCCTACGCACCTCACCGCTGGTTGATCTGTGTCAATGCGCTTCGGCGATGGTAAGCTGTTTTTGTAGGAGATCAGCAGGGAGGATGATCCGATGCGCGCTATGGATGTGATGACCACCAATGTAATCACCGTCAGACCCGATGCTTCGGTACAGGAGGTAGCGAAAACTCTTTCCGAAAAAGGCATCAGCGGCGTTCCGGTGGTCGATGCCGACGATCGATTGATCGGCATCGTCAGTGAGGGTGATCTGTTGCATCGCGTCGAAACCGGGACTGAGCGGCGGCCCGATCGGACACGGCGTCGACGGTCGTGGTGGCTCGATACGATTGCGTCCGACGAAGAGCTCGCCCGCGACTATGTCAAGTCACATGGCCGCACCGCAAAGGACGTGATGACAGCCGAGGTCGTCTCTGTCAGCGACATGACGGAACTCGACTAGATCGCGACATTACTCGAGACAAAGAGGATCAAGCGTGTCCCCGTCGTTAAAGACGGCAAGCTTCTCGGCATCATCAGCCGAGCAAACCTGGTGCGCGCGCTTGCCGCCGCAGGAAGCCAGCTGACGACCGATGCCGCTGTTGATGATCGGACGATCCGTCAAAAGCTGCTCGCCGAGCTGAAGGACCAGAGGTGGGTTCACACTTGGGCCGCGGACATTATCGTCCGGGACCGCACTGTCCATGTCTGGGTCTCCGATGATCGCTCCCCAGAAGAGAGGCAGGCCCTACGCATCGCCGCCGAGAACATCCCGGGTGTCCGAAGTGTCGAGGAACATCTTGTACCAGCGCCCTTGATCCCGCCGGCGTTTTGAGAAGGCGTTAAATTACTTGTAACTAACACGCTCTATCAGTTCGGCCCAGCGGTCGAGTATCGGGAGAACCTCGCCCGCGCGGGCCGACGGTAGGTTGACCACCACTCGGGCAATCCCCAGATCACGATGGCGCTGGAGCAGGTCCAGGTCTTCGGCTACTCCCCAGACGGTCACCGGGACCGAACCGGGTTCGCGACCGGCCTCGGCCGCCATCTGGCGAAAGCGCGGCACGAAGTCGGTGACATCCCCATATTGAGGTCGGCTCGCATGCGGGATCCACCCATCGCCAAAGATGAGGGCACGCCGGGCACCATAAGGAAAGGCACCGCCGACGATCACTGGGGGATGCGGTCTTTGCACCGGCTTGGGCCACCTCATCATCGGGGGGAAGTCGACGAACTCGCCGTGATACTCAGCCTCGGACTTGGTCCAGATCGCCTTCATCGCCGCGATGCGCTCGCGCATCAGTTTAAATCGCGTCTGAAACTGGGTGCCGTGATCAGCCATTTCCTCGGCGTTCCAGCCGCCGCCAACTCCGAATAAAAAGCGTCCGCGCGAGACCTGGTCGACTGAGGCTACGAGTTTTGCCGTTTGGATCGGATCACGCTGAGTAACGAGGCACACACCCGTCCCGACCTTTAGAGTCTCGGTCGCCACCGCCGCGGCGGTGAGCGTGACGAACGGGTCCATCGCTTCGTAATATTTCTTTGGGAGTTCGCCGCCTTGCGGGAACGGCGTCGCGCGCGAAATCGGGATGTGCGAGTGCTCGGGTGCCCATACAGACTCGAAACCACGTGCCTCAAGTGTACGCGCAAGCTCGCCGGGCCCCATCGCGTAGTCGGCGAAGAACATTGCGGCGCCAAAACCCATGCGGCCCCTCCCGGCGCGGCGCCGCAGCGCCGGATCCAAGCCTATGCGAGGCGGACCTTGACGGCTTCGGGACCCTTGCGGCCCTCGGCGATGTCGATCAGCACGCGCTGGCCCTCGTTGAGGGTGTCGATCCCAGACCGCTCAAGCACCGAAGCATGCACAAAGGCGTCCTTGCCGCCGTCGTCTCGGACGATGAAGCCGAAGCCCTTTTGGGCATTATACCACTTCACCGTGCCCGCCTCCTGGACAGTATCCTCCGACAAGGCCGGTCCTCGGCTCGCCGCCGGGTAAGGCGAGCGTCTTGCCCCGGCGGGAGTCGCGGTGCTGCTGTCCACGCTGATGACCTCGGTGACTTGCGGTCCCTTTTGTCCCGGGGCTACGCGGACCTCCAGCGTTTCGCCCGCCTGAACTGCACTGACGCCATTGCGGTCGAGCACGCTGGCATGGAGGAAGGCGTCTCCCGAGCCATCTGAAAGCTCGACAAAGCCAAAGCCTCTTTCCGGCTTGAACCACTTGACGACGGCGCGCACTGGCGGGCCGGAGGGGGTTTCGAACCGAGGTGGGGTGAAGCGCGGCGTGGCACCAAATTCGCGGAGGTGCGGGTCGTAACCGTCGTCGTCAAAATCACGGCGTCGGCTCTGACGAAAATTCCTGTCTCTAATCAAGTTAGCTTCCTGTCGAAATCGGTTCACGGTCCAGTCGGGACCGCGGGAATCGATTGTTCCAAAAAATCGACGCGGGCGCGAGCGGATTAATTGTGACAATTGCTCGAAAGCAAGATGGACCCGCTCGCCCCTCCGTCCGGCTGGCTCCCCTCGCGCGACAGCCGGCAGGCTGCCCAGACGGACGAATGACGGGGTTCCCGGTACCATGTCGAGACCTCAAGCACCTACCGGTTCTGGGAAGCTCACCTGCTCGCGGCAAAACGTCCGGTCGATAAGAGGCTCTCTCGCGAAACGGGAGGTGAAGGAAATCATAGCGCCTCAGCGTGAAACCGAGCTATATGACGCGCCGTTGTGGTTTCGCGTCCCCGATCTGGTGGAATTCGGCAAGCAGGAGGTTGGAGAGAATGCCCAGGAAACTTGCAGTCGCGATCTGCGCTTTCGGTTTGGCCGGCGGCGCCTCGGCGCTGAATAATCCCGCCCAAGCCCAGGGCGTAAAGGTCGGAGTGCTCACCTGCAACGTGGCCAGCGGCTTCGGCTTTGTTTTCGGCTCGTCGCGGTCGGTCAACTGCACCTTTTCGCCAGGGCCGGGCCATCCGGAACATTACGTCGGTTCGATCAACAAATTTGGCGTCGATATCGGATATGTAGCCGGTGGAGTGCTGGTTTGGTCCGTCGTAGCACCCGTCGCCAACCCAGGGCCATGCTCGCTCGCCGGAACCTATGGTGGGGCGACCGGCAGCGCCACCGTAGGAGTAGGGCTCGGTGCCAATGTGCTGGTTGGCGGCTCCAGCAATTCGATCGCTTTGCAGCCGGTCAGTTTCGAAGGGAGTACCGGTCTCAACGTCGCGGCCGGTATTGCGGAGCTGTCGCTTACCTGCCAGCCCTGACCGAGTAAGGGGGCCGCGGCAACATTGCGGTTATCCGAGCCCTCCCCGACAGATCGCCAGCGAGTGGCCCAGCCATTCCGGGTTGCCAGGCATGAGGGGTGGTCTAAGATCGGTCGCTTAAGAATCGATCGGCGCTTCTCTTCTGGAGGCCATAACATGATCACAAATTTCGACAGTCTTTTCGCCGGACACGTCGATATGGACGATGTCGGCTACGGCGGGCTCCCAGTGAACGACCGCCGGTTTCCCAACGAGCATTTGGCCACGGTGTTCGACAAGACCCAGGCGATGGCGCAGCTGATGGATCGCCTGGGCTATCATGCGTTCTGGATGGCCGAACATCATTTCCAGCGGGAAGGCTACGAGTGCATCCCCAATGTGCTGATGATGGCGCTCCACCTTGCGCATGTCACCGAGCGCATAAAGATTGGCTGCGGCTTCAACATTACCCCGATGTGGCATCCGTTGCGCCTGGCCGAGGACTTCGCCACGGCGGATATCCTGACCGGTGGCCGCGTCATCTTTGGGGTCGGGCGGGGCTATCACACCCGCGAGGTCGAAGCCTTTGGCGCGCCATTGCTCGATCAGGCCGCCAACCGTGAGCTCTTCGAAGAGCAGGTCGACATCATCTTCAAGGCGTTCAACGAAGAGGCGTTTTCGCATCGCGGCAAATACTACACCTTGCCGCCGGAGGTGCCGTATCGCGGCTACGACCTTAAGGAGCTGACCCTTGTCCCCCGCCCGCTGCGGCGTCCGGTCGAGTGCTGGCAGCCTATTCAAGGCGGAACCGCGCGGGCCATGGATTTCATGGCAAAGCACGGGATCAAGGGTCTGATCGGTGGCGGGTCAGCCGAGGGGGGCGCCATGCACCGTGTCGTACTCGGTTGGCAAGAGGCGCATGAGCGGCGCGGCATTCGTCTCGAACTCGGCGAACGGCTCTGCTTCGGCTTTCATTTCTATCTCGCCAAGAACCGTGAGCAAGGCATTCGCGAGGCGGCGAAATATTATGAAGAAAATATGAAGATGTTTGGCGAGCTGCGGCTCGTGCGCGCCCTCTCAGACGAGCAGATCGAAATCATGCGCGATCGCAACCGTGCGCCCACCGCCAAGCTGCCTCGTATCGAGGACGCTATTGCGAACGGTGGTGTCCTGTGCGGCTCACCGGAACAGGTCATCGAGCACCTCAAATCCCTGGAGAGGCGCTACCCTGGTCTGGATCGCGTATCGGTAAGCCTGTCGGTGGGTGTTTCACAAGCGGTCTGCCTCGAACAGCTGGAATGGTTTGCGACTGAAGTAATGCCCGAGTTCAGCCAGGCTAAGCTCGCCGAGCCCGCGTTCGCGAATTAGCGAGCGGCTAACCGCTCCCCCTCCCCCTTCGCGGCCCCTTCCTCTCCCCGCGAGCGGGGGCAAGAGACACGCGTCGTCTTCTCCGTCGCCCCGCTTACGGAGTGAGGCGTGCGACGAGACAAGGCGGCCGCCCATGTGCGATGTCAGTCGCCCGCATCGCCGGGCCTCAGGGGGCGGCGGGCTGGTCTCCAGCGCCGGCGATTATCTGCGATCCTGCCAATGCTCCTCAATGGCGGCGAGCTCGACGAAGCACGCGTTTTGGCTCCGGGTACGATCCACCACATGACGGCTGATCATCTGCCTACTGCCGTCGGCGACGGCCCGCGAGCGCTTTGGTGCGCTCGCCCCGGTGCCAGAGATGGGCTACGGTTTTGGTTTGGGCTTTGCCGTGCGGACCGCCGCCGGTCGGTGCCCATTGCCGGGTTCAGTGGGAGAATATTTCTGGGGTGGGGTTTACCGTACCGCCTTCTGGATCGACCCGGCGGAGCAGCTGATAGCGGTCCTGATGCTGCTGGCGCCCGAGCGGCGGCTCTATTACCGCCATCTCTTCGACCGCTAGTCTATGAAGCCATTACCGGACCCGCCGCCTAAGCAGCCTCGTCGAGGGTCGACGCAACATCCAGTGTGGTCGCACGGCGTAGATCGCGCGCGTGGGTATCGTCATGCGGGCGGCCGCGATGCATCGTGCAGCGATTGTCCCAGATAACGAGATCGCCGACCTGCCAGTTATGGCTGTAGACGAATTCGGGCCGGGTCGCGTGAAGATTGAGGTCGTAAAGGAGGATGCGGCCCTCCGGCACCGGCCAGCCGACGATGTGCGAGGCATGCGCCGAAAGATAAAGCGAGTTGCGTTTCGAACCGCGGTGGCGTCTCACCAGCCGCTGCTGTGAGGGCGGATATTTCTCGCGCTCACCGGGTAAGAAATTGGTGAAGCCGATCTGACCGCGCGACCAGAAGATATCATGCTCGGCCACGAGCCCGTCGATCTCATCCTGCATGATCTGCGGCAAGGCGTCGTAAGCGGCGCGCATATCGGCGAATTCGGTCTGGCCACCCCCGAGCGCGCTTGCCGGCGGCACCGCGACCGCGTGCAATATCCCGAGTACCACAGGGACCGGCATATAGGAGGCATCGGTATGCCAAATGCGGTTGCCGAGGCTGTCGAGACGCCGGCGGTCATTGCGGTCGCGCAGCTGGCCACTCTCGTCGAGGTTCGAAATATCGGCAATTTCGGGCAAGGCGAGCCGCCTCTTGCCTCCCTCGGCGGCGGACCGCCCGATCTCGAGTTGGCCAAATTTGCCGGCGAAATCGCGCAACTGTTCGTCGCTGAGCTGCTGGTCGTGAAACACCAGTACGGCGTAACGGTCGATCGCCTCCCAGATGGCGCGCACAGACGCCGCATCCACAGGCTGGCTGAGATCCATTCCGCTGACCTCACCGACAAAAAGCGGATGAAGCTGCCGTATTTCTGCGTCCATGCGTTTACCTCTGGAACAGCCGGCGCCAAAATCTGCCTCGCTGTGGGCCCTGTCAATTAATCAGCTATGGTAACGCATCTGATCGAGCCAAGTGAGGTCGTCATGGCAGCACTCCCGCAAGTGTTCACGCTAAACGTCCCTGAAGAGGCCATCTCCGATCTTCGGGAGCGGCTGGGGCGTACCCGCTTCCCTGACCAAATCGGCGAGCCTTGGGCGTACGGCGCCGATGTCGGTTATCTCCGGCAACTTGTCGAATATTGGCGCAGTGCCTTTGATTGGCGCGTCGAGGAAGCACGGCTCAACGCTTTTCCGCAATACAAGGTGCCTCTTAGCGGTATTGACCTGCATTTCTTGCAAGTACAGGGAAATGGGCCGTCGCCCTGTCCATTGCTGCTGTTGCACGGATGGCCGGGATCCGTCTTCGAATTCATGGAACTGATCCCGCGGCTGGCCGATCCGGCGCGCTTTGGCGGCGACCCAAAGGATGCATTCACGGTCGTGGCGCCGTCATTACCCGGTTACGGATTGTCGTTCAAACCGGGGCAATCGCGGTTCGGCATAGAGGAGATCGCCGACTGCGTTGCCGAGCTGATGCATGGGACACTGGGTTACACCCGGTTTGCGGCCCAGGGCGGTGATTGGGGCGCCTTCACGGCATCGCGCCTGGGCTTTGCCCACGCCGAAAAGCTAATCGGCATTCACGTCAACCTGCTGGCTGTACGCCGAGATCAGCAGACTG
>Ga0182038_10001669_pt1 | contig 11533 bp, 8 predicted proteins | sample sta12Can44000108_FD_125976 | JGI IMG/M metagenome (GOLD analysis project Ga0182038, IMG submission 125976) | Lab enrichment of tropical soil microbial communities from Luquillo Experimental Forest, Puerto Rico - statanox.12C.anox.44.000.108 | ecosystem: Environmental > Terrestrial > Soil >...
GGATTCGATCTGCCATCCGCGAAGAGATGATACATTCCGTACAGGTCATGACCGTAAGAGACCGCTACCAAAGATCGAGCGATTTACAGAACAGATTTCAGACCGCCGAAAGCTACTATCAAAACCTCCTCGGGCGCATCATCGAAGAATTGGCAGACAGCGCGGATGGGCAAGCCGCGGTTCTGACTGCAGCACAGCTCTATTATGAGGACTGGACCATTACGTCGATGGATAAACTTCGACAGACTGATAAGAAGCTGCACGGGAGAGACGGCTATCTGGTCAGCGAACTCATCAGGCAGATCGTTCAGATCCGGATCGGTGAACTTACCAGTGAGGAAGCCAAAGGCAGGGCTTGGGATAAGCACCGAATTTTTAATGTGTCCAAATTTGGCACGACGGAAAATCTTTTGAGGTTCATGGCCGGAACATTGCGTCAGGCTGTCCCAAGATTGGTAAAACTCAGCCCGACTCTGGCGGAAGCCTTGCTCGAAATCGAGGAAGTCATCCAGAAGATTCATCAGATTTCGGCCTCGGTGCCGATCAATTAATTTGTTATCGAAAAAGAGCTGTAGACCGCGACTTCTCCAAGGCCACCGTTTTTGGAAGGCAGCTCGGCAGGACGTATGGCCGAGGCGTCCGTTTCTTAGGGGGCAGGCTCCTTACCAAGCTTCACCAGAAAAGGTTCACGTTGCCGATGCCCGTTGATCCGGCATATAATCATGGTGTCATCCATTCTCTTTTCTCCGCTCCTCTCAATGCCTGCGCCAAAAACTGAAGCCGACTCCCAGACTCTGTTGAAGCGCATGGACGCCGAACTGCGGCGGATCTCCCCCGAACTCTGCCGGGTTCGGCGCCACGTACACCAGCATCCCGAGCTCAGTGGGCAAGAATTTGCGACAACGGCATACGTCAGCAAACAACTGACCGCAGGAGGTGTTCCGCACAAAGTGGTTCCCGGCAAACGCGGCATCATCACGAAAATCATCCCGTCCGAAGTGCCTGATTCACCGGTCGTAGCGATACGCGCCGACATTGATGCTCTCCCGATTCAAGAAGAGAACGATGTGCCTTATCGTTCGCAGAAACCGGGTGTCATGCATGCCTGCGGCCATGATGCGCACACCGCAATTCTGTTAGGAGCGACTCTGGCCTTATACCGTGCCGGGCCACCTTCGGTGGGCTGGCGTTCCGTTTTTCAGCCGTCAGAAGAGATCGGCAATGGAGCCCGGGAGATGCTAGGTCACGGGGCGTTGGAAGGCGTCAACTCCATTATTGCTTTACACGTTGACCCAACTCTCGCTATCGGTCAGGTGGGAGTTACACCGGGACCCCGGACTGCGTTTTGCCAGGATTTCAGGATCGAGGTGCGCGGGCGCGGAGGTCATGCCGCGCGACCGCATGCGACCGTCGATCCCATCGCAGCTGCGGCTCATCTGATCACACTCATCTATCAGGCGATTCCAAGGGGCACGGACGCTCGCGATCCAATTGTGGTTTCGATCGGTCTGGTGAACGGGGGTCACGCGTCCAATGTCATTCCCGATCTGGTTACTATGAAGGGAACGATCCGAGCGCTCGATCCGGCGATCGCTACGCACGGCCGCGAATTGCTTGAGCAGCTTTGTTCCGGGGCTGCTCGAGCTTTCGGAACAAACATCTCATCCTTTTTCGAAGATCTCCTGCCGGGATTAGTCAATGATCCAGGGATAGCGACCCATATTGCGGCAACCGCACGCCGTTTGCTGGGCTCGAACAAGGTCAGTACCAGTGACCGGCCCAGCATGGGAGCAGAAGACTTCGGCGATTATTTGGCGTTTGTCCCCGGCTGCATGGTCGTTTTGGGCGTCAAATCCAGCGGCCGGAAAGTCACTCCCTTGCACACGGCGACCTTTGACGTCGATGAACGAGCGCTACTGATTGGTGCGCAACTCCTCACCCGTATTCTCATCGAATGGCCAATAAACAGGACCAATTGATCCTGAGACAGCGAATCTTCAGTTATGTTAATCAAAATCGGCTACGACATTGCTCTGGATCTCGCGTTCCCAACAGCGGTCGTCTTCGTGCTGCGCGTTCACCCGACGCGGGCAGGAGACCTCCTCAGACCCGAAGATTTCAGGACAGAGCCGCCGCTGCCCGTGGAGGAGTATTTTGACCGATTTGGAAATCATTGCGGGCGCGTCAATCCTCCTGCCGGCGTTATACGTTTTCTGAACAACGCGATCATACGAGACAGTGGAGAGCCAGACACCTTTGCTCCCGGCGCCGCCCAACTGGATGTACAGCAAATGCCGGTCGAGACTTTGAATTTCATTATACCGAGCCGTTATTGCGAAGTGGACAGCGAACTCCTTGACTTTGCCTGGCAAACGTTCGGAACGACTCCTTTGGGATGGAGCCGAGTCCAGGCTATTTGCGATTTCGTGCACAACCATCTGCGCTTCGATTATCTCCAAGCGCGCGCCACCAGAACAGCGCTTGATTCTTTTCGGGAACGCGTCGGTGTATGCCGCGATTTCACACATCTGGCGATCACGTTGTGTCGGTGTATGAACATTCCCGCCCGCTATGTAACCGGTTATCTGGGAGATATCGGCGTGCCTCCGGTGGCGGATCCGATGGATTTCAGCGCATGGTTTGAGGTTTACCTGGGCGAACGGTGGTACACCTTCGACGCTCGGCACAATCGTCGTCGGATCGGGCGAATCGCCATCGGCCGCGGACTCGACGCAGGAGATGTGCCGATAACGATGGTCTTCGGCCGACACAGCCTAGTCAATTTTCGGGTCATCGCAGAGCAAACCGGGCCTGGCGAAGCGCGGCCAAGTGCCTTCTCAAAAATTTAGCCGGCTCTCACAAATACCTGCAGTTCTATGCACGCAGCGTTATTGCGGTGACCTCTGGCGGACAGTTGAACCGTACCGGCAGGCCAACGGTTCCGATTCCACGCGTCGTGTAAATCTGCGCGTGACCTACTCTGTAAAGCCCCAGATCGTATATCTTGCCAAACATCGGAAGTAGTAGCGCTCCGAAAATCGGAAATCTAACCTGACCTCCATGGCTGTGGCCGGAAAGTTGCAGATCAATTGGTACCTCCATACAGAGCTCGGAAATCGGATCGGGTTCGTGAACAAGCGCGATACTGCAAAGGTCTCCTCTTCGGCCCCAGAAAGCCTGTGAGGGACACGGGCTGCCGGCCAGGAACGAATCGATACCGGCCAGATAAACGGAATCCGACCCCATTTGAACTTCGACTCCGCGATTGGTCAACAATTCGACTCCCCCTTTCGCCAACGCTTGAGACACAATCTGGGGAGCAACTCGATGATCATGATTCCCCAAGACCGCAAATACGCCCTTGGTTGGATTGAGTTTTTGGAGTAAAGGCACAAGGTCGAATGCGGCATCTACCGATTTATAGACGAAGTCTCCCGCGAACAGCACAAGGTCAGGCTCAAATGAATTCGCGAGGCGTATTGCCTCGCCGATAAGCTCAGCCGTAGTGAACGGGTAAATGTGAAGATCACTGAGAAGCGCCACCCTGAATCCGTCAAAGCGTGCCGGCAAACGCCGTAAATGAATGGTCACCCTTTCAAGCCGAATAGAGTTTGGCTCTACGCCTGCCGAGTACAAGACGCCGCTCAGGCCCGTTAGGCCGGTCGCAATCCCGAATCCTCCCCCTATTTTTAAAAAGTCGCGCCTGGTAAACGAATTCACAACGTGACTTAGAGTAAACCAAGTTGGGCGCTTTGCATCTGCTGAATGGCAACGATTCAGCGAGGCCGCGTCTCAGACCGGCGAGATCTAGTCAACGGACAACTACGACCGCACGAACCCTCAGACAGCCTGCTGGCGGTGGACGATCGCCTGTATGGATGTCGTCCGATAACGCGTAAGTTTTTGGTTTCTAAGGAAAGTGAACTCCATCCGGCCGCCACAGAATAAGTGTCCGGGTTTGAACGCATGTGAAAAGCCAAAGCCGCACCCCGATATCCTTACGTTGCCCGAAGGCCGATCGGCACGCGAGCATTGCAGACGCACTTCACGATTGCTGGCAACCGTAAACAGGTAGTTCGTATGCTCTGTGACAACCCGAAGAACATCTCCGGGATTCAGCCTGCTGAGGGAAAATTCTTCAGTATCCGATTCCCCGTAGCGAGAAGCGAACTGCTCCCAGTCTGAAATCGCCGCTTTCATGCGTCTGAGTTTATTGACTGTGATTCCAACTCAAAAAATAGATGAGAGGAGAAATAAAGCAAAGACAAGCCGCTAGAATCCTTGAGATTCAAAACAGCTCGTCGATTTATCTACTTTGAGAGCTTTCTAGCCCGTCCGGCAGCATATCTGTAGAGCCTGGATGGAGTCGTCGCGGCCGAAATTACAGATTGGCGTAATGCTGGATTGCTCATAGTCCCCGATGATGTTCGGTTTTGGCGAGGCGTTTTGTCTTTCGAGGATTCTATTCATACCGCAAAGCCTTCACCGGGTCGAGGCGCGCGGCAAAATATGCGGGAATAAGAGCTGCGATCGAACAAATCACAAAGCCGCTGACACAGATTATCACCACATCTCGCGGCACGATTTCGGCCGGGATTTCGGCGAATTGGTAAACGGCAGCCGGGAAAAGTTCGATGTGAAAGGTCGCCGCGAGAAAGTCGCGAAACTGATTTCGGTATTGAACAAGAGCGATACCGCTGCCAAGGCCAATTAGAGTCCCAAAAAATCCGACGATCATGCCTTGGGCAAGGAAGATCCACATGATTTGGTTCACCTGCGCCCCGAGCGCTTTCATCACGCCTATCTCACGCGTCTTTTGAACTGTCGCAGTGATGAGGGTGCTCATGATGCCAAAGGCCGCGACGATGACCACAAAAATCAAAACGAAAAACATCGTGGTACGCTCGATCCGGATCGCATCAAAAAATTGCCGATTGTCGTCCATCCAGGTGTATGCCTGCACAGGCGGCTGGAGGAACCGGTTGAGCCGCTGCTTGACTGCATCAACCGTGAAGGCGTCCTTTGTCCTGACGGTCAATCCGTGCACTCCGTCGCCCAGGTCGTACGCTTCCTGCATAATGTGAAGGGGAACAATAATATAGTCAGAGTCGTACGCGTAATGGCCGGAATAAAAAATCCCGGTAACGGTCAAATCCATTGGCAGAATGAGTTCGCGGGCCTTTGAGATGTACTCCTTGTTTTCGGACTGGCCTTCAGCCTTTTCCAGATCTTTCTGAATCTCATCCAGGTTGCGCGGCGAATAAATTTCGATTGTGTCGCCAACTCCGACACCCAGGCTCGCCGCGAGGTCCGAACCCATGACACACGTATCCCCGCCCAGATCCAACTCGCCCGCCACGATGAATTGTTTCAGGTCGGCGACCTTTTGCTCCATCTCGGGGGAGATCGCTCGAAGCCACGGCGCCAACCGGCGATTCTGGAACTGCGCAATTACGCGGCCCTGGGCAAAAGGCGCGGCCGCAACCACCCCGGGCGTTTTTTCAACCTGATCTAAAATCCGGCGCCAATCGTGAATGACCTCGTTGCTCCGGACAACGATGTGCGCATCAAATCCAATGATCTTCCTTTGGAGTTCTCGTTCAAAGCCGGTCATCACCGAGATAACGATAATGAGTACGCTGATTCCGAGGACAACCCCGAGAATTGAAATCAAAGTGATGACCGAGAGAAAAGTGCGCTTCGGCTTGAGGTAGCGCAGCGCGAGAAAGCAGGTGAATGGCAGCCGGATCTTATTAGGCACGAGATGGAGAACGTAGCAATGGCCTCCAATCCTGACAACGATGATCACAGGCGGCTTGGAGGCCCGCGGTTTGGAGTTCGGGGTTCGGAGTTCGGAGTTCGGAGTTCGAGGGGGACGTTCACCGTTCCCAGTTCGCCGTTCAGCGTTCGGAATTTTGACTTCTGTATTCTAATCGGCAGGCTTGGGCCTGAGATGGGGAAACAGGATCACGTCTCGAATCGATTCGGCTCCCGTCAATACCATCACGAGGCGGTCTATGCCGATCCCGATCCCGCCGGCGGGCGGCATCCCATGTTCCAAGGCTAACAGAAAATCCTCATCGAGTTTTTGGATCTGGTCGCCAGCCTGGTCCAGCAGGCGTTGCCGTTGAATTGCTGGATCATTCAATTCCGAGTAGCCCGGCGAGATCTCCTGGCCATTCATAATCAACTCGTAGACGTCCACGACCCGCGGGTCTTCAGTGTTTTGCTTGGCTAAAGGCACTAGTTCAACGGGTAAGTGCGTAACGAAGAGCGGGTCTATCGTTTTTTCTTCAACCAGCTTTTCGAAAATCTGTTGTGTCAATTCGAATTCCTCCATGTGCGGATTCGATTCGATTCCCAGTTCATGGCAACGCGCAAGTTTCTCATGCCTGGTTCTGTTAAACCAGGTCTCATCAACCTGGCGGACCAGATCCTCGTAGCGAGCGCGTTTCCAGGGACGAGAGAGATCGATTGTCCGCCATATTTCTCCTTCCGCATTCCTGTGTTCGATCCGAAGCGAGCCGATTTCGGACTCTGCAAGGCTGCAGATCAATTCCTCAACAAGATTCGCCATCATTTCGAAGTCGGCATACGCCCAGTAGGCCTCAAGCATGGTAAACTCCGGGTTGTGACGTCGCGAAATTCCCTCGTTTCGAAAGTTGCGATTCAGCTCGAAAACCTTCGTGAAACCTCCCACGAGAAGGCGCTTGAGGTAAAGCTCCGGAGCAATTCTGAGAAACAGATCGACGTTCAGCGCGTTGTGATACGTCTTAAACGGCTGCGCAGCCGCTCCACCGGGGATCGCCTGCATCATCGGGGTTTCCACCTCGAGAAACCCGCGATCCTGGAGAAACTGCCGAATCTGACGCACGATCCGGATCCTGCGCAGAAAAAGCTCGCGCGAGGCGGGATTGGCCACCAGGTCGAGATAACGCTGTCGATAGCGGATCTCGACATCACTGACACCATGCCACTTATCCGGCAGCGGCCGCAAAGACTTGGCCAGGATTTGAAACCGCCGGACGCGGACAGTCGGCTCACCTGTTTTGGTCAAGAAACACTCGCCTTCGACTCCAAGAAAGTCTCCAAGATCAATCAGGCTGAAAATTTCGGTTTGTTCGGGCGATAGCTCCTTGAGACTGACAAAAAGTTGGAGGCGGCCAGAGATGTCACTTAAATCAAGAAACTGGCTCTTGCCCATGTTCCGGTGTGCTGTGATCCGCCCTGCGATCCGCACCTTTTTTCCTTCCGTGAAATTCGCACGTAGAACACCTATTGGATCACTAACATCAAATCGGCCCCCAAATGGCGCCACGTTACGCTCGTACAGCTCAACGAGTTTTTGGCGGCGGATAGCCAGAAGATCGTTTTCTTCCATGGGAGGAAGAACTAAATCCGAAAATTCGCCTCAGTCCAGTTACTCATCTTCGGCGCTCACCGGAGGGTAAAGGTTGGCCCCTTGGAGTTGGAGATGCAACCAGTTTTATCCGCCGGCAGGCGCTATAGCAATTTACTCTCCATTTCCCGGCTTAAGATGAGAAACGGAACCCGGATGGCATGTAATGCGAACAGAATGCACGCGCTTCGTCAAGCCATTGATCTGGACTGCGAAACCCGAACTAGGTTCGTAGGCGCTGCGGTAAGGATGAGGTACCGGTCGAGGAGAATAATCAGTATTGATTTCTTTTATTAGTTCACCCTTTTCCTCAAAAAGCGATATCACGAGATGATCCCATGGCCGTATTGCCCCAGGGTACCACACGCTTCACACGCCCAGAGACCAGGACCCAAGAGCCACTCTGAACTACCGTGGGGTCGAAAACCTCCAGCGTGTCATTTGGCGGCAACTCGATCCTCGGCTGCGGCTCTGCGCCTCCGGGTCCAGCGATGATGCACAGGCTCAACAGAACATAAACGATTAGTCCGCACCGCCTCACCGGAATGTAATAATTGAACGCAGCCCAAAAACGACCGCGTTTTGAAGCTGGCGAGAACCCCCGGGGTGAATAACCCATCGGAAATCCGGCTGCAGCTGGCAGTGGTTGTTGATCGGATAAACGTAAGTGGTTTCCAAAACCGATTCAAAGTCAAGATGCGGGACACCGGCAAATCCTTCATTTCGCGCCACATCATTCGAATGTTGACAGAGAAAGCAATTCCACGGTCCTCCAAAGCTGTTCTCCAAGATTTAATTCCCACCTGATTGCCGCCTTCCTGGTTATCGCTCGCAGACGCGGCGCTGCAGCCAATTGTTAGAGGCGGAAACAGGAAAACCAGGAGCTCCGTTTCTGAAAGAAGGCGGAGCCACGACATAACCCAGAATCCATCGATTTCCGGGGTGCCGAACGGGCCGGCGCCCTGCGGCGCGTCCCCGCGCGCCAATCCGCCTCAGCCTTCAAACTTCCCGTAGCGTTCGTCGATGATAATGTCCTTGTAAGTTTTCCCGGACGGGATCATCGGCATTACGTGTTCCGTATAAGGAGTCATCACATCAAGCACGTAACACTCGGCAGATTGCAGCATTCGCTCTAGCGCGGGCCGGAGATCTTTCTTATCGATGACCCGCTCGCATGGCACTCCGAAGCCGCGGCACAACGCGACATAGTCGGGATAAATTCGCTCCTTGTCGCGCGGATCACCAAGGAACGTGTGACCCCGGTTGCTGTTGTAAAAACGGTCTTCCCATTGCACCACCATGCCGAGATGCTGGTTATTCAAAATGATTGCCTTCGCTGCTATTCCTTCAACGTGGGCGCAGGCCAATTCCTGAATATTCATCAAAAAGGAACCGTCTCCGTCGACATCGATCACTTGCTTGTCAGGGAAAGCGACCTTTGCTCCCATCGCCGCCGGGAATCCGAATCCCATCGCTCCGAGACCGGCAGAAGTAAGGAACTGGCGCGGCCGATTAAAATCATAATACTGTCCAGCCCACATCTGATGCTGGCCCACGCCGGTGGTGATGATCGCCTCTCCATGGGTCATTTCATAGAGGAGCCGGATGACATGCTGAGGTAAAACCGCGTCATCGACATCTTTAAAATCAAGGGGATACCGTTGCTTCCATTGATCGATCTTCTTCATCCAGTCCGCAAAAAGAGTAGAGCCGCCCGAATAACGTTCAAAGCCCCCGGCTTCCAAGAGGCGGTTGAGTTCGCTCAGCGCATACTTGATGTCGCTGTGCACCGGCAACTTCACGACCTTGTTCTTGTTCAGCTCTGAAAAATCAATGTCGATATGCACAATGGTCCCGTGCTCTGCGAATTTCTCGACTTTGCCGGTTACCCGATCGTCGAAACGAACGCCAAGTGACAACAGCAGGTCAGATTCGTTGACCGCGCAGTTTGCGTACACTGTTCCATGCATGCCGAGCCATTTCAGGGACAGCGGATGACCTTCGGGGAAGCCGCCAATTCCCATGAGAGTCGTCGCCACCGGAATCCGGGTTCGTTCGGCAAATTCCAGCAGTTCGGCCGTTGCGTCGGCTGATATGATCCCTCCACCGGCGTAGATCATCGGTTTCTTTGCAGATTTAATGAGTCCGACGATCTCATTCAGAGCGACCGGATCCGCTTTGGGCGGTAACTTATAGCCCCGCAGAGTCAACTCTGTCGGGAAAATCGGCTGAGTAATCTTATTTTGAATATTTTTGGGTACATCGATCACAACGGGCCCCGGACGGCCGGTCTGCGCAATATAAAAGGCTTCTTTTACGATGCGCGGAATGTCCACGACATCCATGACGAGGTAGCTATGCTTCACGATCGGGAGCGTCATACCGAAGACGTCCGTCTCCTGGAATGCTCCCCTCCCAATCATCTCCTGGGGAACCTGTCCCGTAATGGCCACGATCGGAATAGAATCCATATAAGCGTCCGCAATCCCGGTAACCAGATTGGTTGCTCCAGGTCCTGAAGTTCCCATACAGACCCCAGGCTTTCCGGTCGCCCGAGCATAACCCTCAGCCGCAAAACTGCCTCCCTGTTCGTGCCGTGGCAGAATAGTCCGAATCTTATTGGATCGGGTCAGCGCCTGATGGATCGGCATACTGGCTCCACCCGGATAAGCAAAAATTACTTCTACACCCTCTCGCTCCAAGGCGGCGACGAGAGTTTCGGCGCCGTTCATCGTTTCACCCCGCGCAGGGGCCTGACGTGCAATGGCCGATTCGTTAGTGGTAGAAGTCTTCATAACAGGAGGGGCGTACTATAAGTGGAGAGCGCCCAGGGATCAACGGATAAGAAAACAAGCCTGAGAGTTAAAATCTTACCGGTTGCGATCCTCCAGTAGCCCACCGGCGCCCGGAATGCTAAGTAGACCTATCATGACCCGACGCGAAGCAATCAAAGCAGTTGCTCTTACCGCGGGCGCTTTCACTATCGCCCCCTCGATTCTCCGAGGGGAGAACGCCGGTGCAAACGCAAGTGGTTCAGTATATCCGTTCAAATTGCCTGAACTGGGCTATTCCTTCGATGCCCTGGAGCCGTACATCGACGCTCAGACAATGCAGATTCATCACGATAAACATAACGGCGCCTACGTTGAAAATCTCAACAAAGCTCTGGCACAAGCTCCCGAAGCCATTCAAAAGATGTCTCTCGAAGAGCTTTTGCTGAATCTCGATAAAATACCGGACAACATCCGGACCGCAGTACGCAACAATGCAGGCGGTCACTACAACCATTCCATCTTTTGGCAGCTCCTGAAAAAGAACGAGGGCGGAAAGCCGACCGGGGAACTCGCAAAGGCTATTGATAAGACGTTCGGCAGCTTTTCAGCTTTCCAGGACAAGCTGAGTGACTCTGCAATGAAGGTTTTCGGCAGCGGTTGGGCATGGCTCGTTCTGGATGCCGGGAGCCTGGAAATTACTGCGACCCCGAATCAGGACTCGCCCATTTCTAAACCGAAGCAAAAGGAAATTCCTGTTGTTGGCATCGACGTGTGGGAACATGCTTACTATCTCAAGTATCAGAATCGGCGCCCCGAATACGTGAAAGCGTTCTGGAACGTCATCAATTGGGATTACGCAGCTGAACGTTATACGGACGCCTTAAAGACCTCCTAAGCACAAATCGCGGCGGCTCAGCGAGCCACCTTCCGGCCAAGGCTCGGCCATGCAATCTGTGGCTGCTCCGGCCAGCTGCCTTTTCAGGTGTTTCGGCGGCGGCTCAGCGAAGCTTCGCCCTACCGTGTGACATAACCGAGGCCTGCGATCGGTAGGGCGAGCCTCCGGCGAGCCGCAGTTCAAGAGATATAAACGCGAGGCCTTAGTTAGCCCGTTTTTGCGAATAAGGACGGGAACTTTGTTCTCGTCATTCCACTGACTTGGGGCGTTGCTCGTGCTCGTCTCGTGCTCGATCGCCCAAGAATTTGGTTCTCCGGCTAGTTAGCAAACGCGGCTCGCCGGGAGGCTCGCCCTACCATTTCACGCGCCTTGGAAGTAATGGCATAACGGCTTCGAGGACGAGGACGAGTTCGAAGGACGATTATTTGCCCTACTCGATAACCTCAAAGTGGCTCATTAACCTGA
>Ga0182038_10001671_pt1 | contig 11527 bp, 9 predicted proteins | sample sta12Can44000108_FD_125976 | JGI IMG/M metagenome (GOLD analysis project Ga0182038, IMG submission 125976) | Lab enrichment of tropical soil microbial communities from Luquillo Experimental Forest, Puerto Rico - statanox.12C.anox.44.000.108 | ecosystem: Environmental > Terrestrial > Soil >...
GAGACCCAAACGGACGAAGAGGGATCGGCGGCTTGGCGCTGCGGCTTTTCCGGGTCGATCTTCAAGGGGGCCGGTTCGCTCATTCCTCGCCCTCCTCTCCTGCCGCCGAGGCCCATTCCTTGACGCGGGCCAGATGCAGATAGTCGCTGTATTTCGGCGCCATCTCGGGATGAGGCCGCGCCTCGTAAGGAGTTTCCGGGTCGTCGAAGGCGGCGATCAGGCCGGCCAGACCCTCCAAGGCCTGTTCGGCCAGACGTTCGGCATCCGCGCCGGCGGAGCGTTCCTCGCCCCCCTGCTCGCCGCCTTTCAAGCGCCAATAGAGCAGGCCGCTGACCGGCTTCCCGGGAATGTCCTTGAAGCCGCCATGACGGGCGATCACCGCCTCGACGGGAAGCTGCGGGGCATAGCCGGCGGCGACCTCTTTGGCCGAAGGCGGGCTGCCGGTCTTGTAATCGATCAGCACCAGCGAACCGTCCTTCATCAAATCCACCCGGTCGGCGCGGGCCTTGACGGTGAAGGGACCGGCGGGGGCGGCGATCTCCAAGGCACCCTCGACTTCGCTGTTCACCTCGGCGACATCGGTGCGGCGTTCGGCCTCATGGGCGATGAACCAACGGGCCACACTTTCGAAGCGGGGCCACCAAAAGGCGGCAAGGCCGGGGCGGCTGTCCAGCAGCGGGGTGAACTGGGCGCGGCCCAGTTCCATCAGTTCCTCCAACCCATCCGGCGGCAAAGGGCCGCGCTGGTGGCGCTTGAGGAAAGCGTCCAGCACCTTATGCACCAGATCGCCATAGTCGGCGGCGCCGGGATCGGCATCGATGGGATCGAGGGCGCGCAATTTCAGGATATGCTTGGCATAGACCGAATAGGGATCGCGCATCCAGGCTTCGATGGCGGTGGCGAACAAGGCGCGGGGCCGGGCTTCCAGCGGCGGTCTGGGCGCGGGCGGCGGCAGGGCGGCGATTTTCTCGGGTTGATCGAGGCGGGAATGCCAGCCAACCCAAGGGGACTCCTCCCAAGGCTGCGCCAATCCACAGGCCTGCAACACGGCATCCAGGCGCAACAGCCAGCGTGAGGGCACGGTGGGGGTGCCGTCGACACGGGTCGAGCGGGTCATCACCACCCGTGGGGCGCAGAAACCCTGGGCGAAGTCATGGGCCGACAGGCCGATGCGGCGTTCCGGCAGCGGCAGGCCGAAATCCTGGCGCATCGGACGACTCATCCAGGGATCGGCGGCGGCGTCCGCCGGCCAGGTGCCCTCGTTCAGGCCCCCCAGCACCAGCAGATCGGCATGCTGCATGCGGGCTTCCAGCGGACCCCAGATGGACAGGCGCGGATGCCCGCCCCAGCGCGGACGCACCACCACCCCGGCCATCAGCCCGCGCAGAATGCCGGGATAGCCCCGCGCCGGCAGGCTGGGCAGAGCGTCGGCGGCATCGGCCAGATCGCGCAGGAACAGGCTGGCGGCCTCGCCCGCTTCGCCGCGCCAAAGCTGAGCGGCGCCATCGCCGCTTTCATCGGCGGCCAGGGCTTCGGCCAGATCGACATGGGCGCGGACCAGGGCGGCCAGCGAGGTCTCCCCCGCCTCCGTCAACGCCGCCAGCGGCTTGGCGGCATGGGCCAGATCGTCCAGCCAGCGATGCAGATCGACAGGCGCTGCCGCCTTCAGCCCCGCCACGCCGGGACCGGGCCGGGGGCCGCGCAGGGCGTCGCGCTCCAGCCGTCGCACCAGGGCGCGGAAACGGCCAGGAGCCAACAAACCCTGGGCCAGTGGATGTTTCAGCGCCGCCAGGGTGGCATGGGGGGCGAAGTCCTCGGCCACCATCTCGGCGGTCAGCAAAAGGAAAGCGCCGACGGCGGTGATGTCCAGGGGGCGACCGGCGGAATCATCAATTTCGATATCGAAACGGCGAAGCTCCGCCGCTACCCGGCGGGCGAGATTGCGGTCAGGGGTGACCAGCGCGGCGGTCTGGCCGTCATGCTCCAGCACCTCGCGCATCATCAGGGCAATCGCTCCGGCTTCCTCGCGCGGGCCGGGGCAGTCGATGCGGCTGACACCGGCCAAAGCCTGGGACATCTGTGCCGGAGTGGGCGACAGCCGTCGCCATTGCTCGGTGGAAATGGCGGGGCGCATGGCTTCCGACAGCAGCCAGGCGCGGGGGCTCAAGTCACAAGCCGGCCAGAGCGGCACTTCCGCCGGCTTCAGCCCTAAGCCGGACAGCAGATGCTGAAGGCCGAACTGGGGATGGCTTTGTTCCAGAACGCCGCCATCCAGGCTGCGGTCCAGACCCGGCAGCACCAGCCGCCCCTGCGGGAGCTGCGCGACCACCGACAGCAGCCGGGCGGTGGCGGGGATCGAGCCGGTGGAGCCGGCGGCGATGATGGGAAAGCCCGGGGGCACAGCCTCCCAGGCATCGGCCTGCATCTCGATCAGCCGGTTGCGGCGCAGGGCTCCGTCCATCCAGCCTTGGGCGGCGACGATCTCGGGCCAGTGGCGGGTGACGATCTTCAGGAAGTCGAGGGTGATCTGCCAATGGCGGGCGTAATCATCGCCAACCAGTGTCTCCAGCCGCTCGAAACTGAGGCCTTCGGTCTGCACCTGATCCAACAGGCGCCCCAATTCGCCGGCGAGGCGCACCGCCTGTTCCGGGCTGGGAGTCTGGCCGCCGCGCCCCGATCCCAGTTTCAGCACCAGTTGCGCCAGCAGCAATTGCCGCCGCAGGGGCGGCACCGCCGGGGGCAGCTCCAGGGAAGCGCCGTCGGTGATCTCCAGCTCTTCCTCGTCGGCATCGCCGATCGGGCGCAGGCGGGGCAGCAGCAAGGGCTTGCCGCCCGACCGGCGCAGAAAAGCCTCGCGCAGGGACCGGCAGGCGCGCCGGGTCGGCAGCAGGATCAGGGTCGAGGATAAGGCCAGCGGATCGCCGGCAGTTTCTTCCAGCAGCCCGCGGGCCAGGGCATCGACGAAGCTCTCGCCCGGCGGAATGGAGAACACCGAAGGCGAGGCGGCGGACATGACGGTCAGCCGCCTATATGGTCGCGCTGGGCCAGCAGCGCCTCGGCCTGTTCCAGGGCCTCGGGCGTGCCGATATGATACCACTCGCCGTCATGGGCGACGCCGTACAGGCGGCCCTCGTCCTGGGCGCGGTTGTAAAGCAGGTTCAGCGAAAAGGCCTTGGCGGGAATGTCGCTGAACAGCCGGGGATGCAGAATCTGCACGCCGGCGAAGACATAGGGGCTGATCTCGGTGCCCTGACGGCGGCGGGCCTGACCCTGGCCGTCCAGGAAGAAATCGCCCGGCCCGTCATAGCCGAAGGCCACCGTGGTCGGAGCCATCAGCAGCAAGGCGTCCATCTTATCGCCGTCCCAGGCGGCGGCCAGCCGGCGCAGGGCCGGGATCGGGCCGTTCCGCCACAGGATGTCGGCATTGCAGACGAAGAAAGGTGCCCCGCCCAGCAACGGCAAGGCCTTGGCCACCCCGCCGCCGGTTTCCAGCAGCAGCTCGCGCTCGTCCGACAGGGTGATGCCCGGCTTATCCTTCAGATGCGCCTCGATCTTCTCGGCCCGCCAATGCATGTTGACCACGCGGTTGGGCACCCCGGCCTCGTCCAGATGATCCATCACCCGGTCCAGCATGGTACGTCCCGCCACGCTGACCAGCGGCTTGGGAATCGTCTCGGTGATCGGGCGCATGCGCAGCCCCAGACCGGCGGCCAGGATCATGGCGTGAGAGGGCATGAAACTCACGGCTGGGGTACTCCACGCAGGGGCTTGGGGATCACTTCGTCCAGCCAGATTTTCAAAGGCTGCATCTGCGGATGCTCCAAAGACGCTTCCAACAGACGCCAGACCCGGGGGATATGCGGCAGATAGACCGCCTTGCCGTCACGGCGCAGCAGCCGGGTGAAGATGCCGATCACCTTGGCATGACGCTGGGCGGCCAGCACCCGCCAGGAAGCCTCGAACCGCACCGGGCTCAGGGCCGGAAAGGCGTCGAGATAGCGGCGCTTCAATCCGGCCACCAGGGCGGGATCGATGTCGCGGCGGGCATCTTCCAGCAGCGACATCAGGTCATAAGTGATGGGACCGGCCACCGCATCCTGGAAATCCAGCACGCCGCAGGCGGCGACGCCAGGACGTTCGAGCCGCATCAGATTATCGACATGGAAATCGCGCAGAACAATGGTTTCCGGCATCATGCGGGCGGTGGGGAACAGATCGCGCCACAGCTTGATATAGGCGTCGCGCTGATCCGCCGACACCGCTTTGCCGGTCATTTCGGGAATGTACCAATCCGGCAGCAGCAGGGCTTCGGTCAGCAGCCGCTCGTCGTCATAGGGCGGCAAGCCGGTGGGAATGGCGCCGTCGCCATGGCCATGCAGGTCGATCAGCAGATCCATCGCCAGCCAGTAAAGGTCTTCCTCGTCCTCGCCCCTGGCCAAAAGCCGGGTGAAGGTATCGTCGCCCAAATCTTCCAGCAGCAGCAGGCCGTTCTCGATATCGGCCGACAGAATGCGCGGAGCCGAATAGCCGAGATCGACCAGATGCTGGGCGATGCGCACGAAGGGGCGCACATCTTCCTTGGGCGGCGGGGCATCCATCAGCATGGCCTGCGCAGCACCATCCTTCAGGCGCACATAGCGGCGGAACGAGGCGTCGCCCGGCAGCGGGTCGCGCTTGGCCGCACCCCAGCCTTGGCGGTTCAGGAAATCGTCGATCAGTCCTTGCCGGTCAGTCACCGAACAGCTCTCCCAGTTTTTGCGGCCAGCGCCGGCCAAAGGCGGTCAGTTCGGCGAGGCGCGAGCCTTCATCTTGTCCCGCCCGCAAGGCGATTTCCAACCGATCCGCCGGCAGCCATGGCCCCAGCCGGTCGGGCCATTCGATCAGGCTGACCCCGTCGGCAAAGGCTTCCTCGACCCCCAGCTCCAGGGCGTCTTCCGGCTTTTCCAGGCGGTAAAGGTCGAAATGCCAGACCGTGCCTTCGGCCCAGTCATAGAGCTGAACCAGGGTGAAGGTGGGGCTGGGCACATCTTCCTCGTCCCCGGCCAGGGCGCGGACGAAGGCGCGGGCCAGACTGGTCTTGCCGGCCCCGAGATCGCCCCGCAAAGCCAGCACGTCGCCGGGTTCCGCCGCCTTGGCCAGACGCTGGGCCAAAGCATGAGTGGCGGCCTCGTCGGCCAGGGTGACGGTCAATGCGGACATGGCATCGTTTGTAGCGATAGCCGGGGTGTTCCGCAACTTCGTTGCATGTCCCTCAGTCGCCGGGCGGTGGCTTCCAGCCACCTTGGCTTTCCTCCGCTAAAGCTCCGGCGCGCTCCCCGCGTGCTTGGCACGCAGTTTTTTTATGGTTGTCGGCGGAGCCGACGGCGCTAGTCAGCCGCGATGCGGCTTCCGGGTTTGCCTGCCCGATCGGACTTGCTACAGTTCCCGCCCCAACATGGAAAAGAGATCAGCATGAGCCTGGACAGCGTCCGCGCCTTCATGGCGGCCAACGCCCCCGAGATCGAGGTTCTGGTCACCGAGGCCAGCACCGCCACCGTGCCGGAAGCCGCCGCCGCCCATGGCGTCGAGCCCGGCCAGATCGCCAAGACCCTGTCCTTGTGGCTGAAGGACGAGGCGGTGCTGCTGGTGCTGGCCGGCGATGCCCGCATCGATAACCGCAAATACAAGGACCGCTTCGAGACCAAGGCCAAGATGCTGTCGGCCGACGAGGTTCTGGCCCAGACCAGCCATCCGGTGGGCGGCGTCTGCCCCTTTGGTCTGCCGGGAGATTTGCGGATTTTCGCCGATCAAAGCCTGCGTCGCTACGAAATGATCATTCCGGCGGCGGGGGCGCCCAATGCGTCGCTGAAGATCACGCCCGACCAGATGGCGGCGCTGGTCGGCGCTGAATGGGTCGATGTGGCACAGGAGTAAGGCAGACCCGGAGAGGGGCTTGGCGCCCCTCTCCGCGCCGCTTCTTATGCCTTCTTGCGCAGCGTATTGACCTGGATATGCGGCCAAACGGTGGTGCCGCCATCGGTACCGAAGGCGAACTCGAAATGCTGAATCTGCTCATATTGCAGCTGCAGGATTTCCTGCCCGTTTTCCACCACGGTTTCGATCCACAGACGCAGTTTCATGCGGGTGACCCGGACATATTTGTCAAGGATCGGAGTGTTCAGGATGCCGCCCTGCGGTCCGCCATTCTCTTGCGTGTCCATCTCAATCAGGACGGTACTCTTGATGGTCTGGTCCTTGATGGTGTCGCGCAAGCGAAGGTCAGGGCGAACCGAATAGGGATACAGGGGATGGGCCAGAATACGCTGGGTATAGGTGCGGTTCCCGCTCGGATCTTCATACGGCATGCTGGTGTCATGCACCCAGTCGGGCGCCGGCTGGTCCAGGTCGATGGGGGTCGAAGGGGTCGTTCCCGCACCGCCCATGCTGCGGGAAATGGCCAGATGATTGAAGTCCCAGGCGGCGGCGCCGGTGGGGAATGGCGGCTTGCCATCAATCTCGGAATTGGTCCCGAAGATGCTGATGGTGCTGCCATGCGGGATGGTGCCGCTGCGCGAAACGGAATAATTGGGAATGAAGACCGGGCCGTTGGCGCCGGCGCCGGCGGCCAACTCGGGGAAGCCGATATCTTCCTTGATGGATTCATCGTCGGCCGGGTGGTTGTACATTTGGTCGAGCCAAAGATACATGCCGTTTTCCACATGGATCAGGTCGCCGCTCTGATTGCGGATGGCGGTGTCGTACTTGACGGCGCCGCAGAACTGCTCGTTGGTGCCGGCACGGTTGCGCACGCCTCCGGGAACCAGGGTGAAGGTTATTTCCTCGGTGTAATTCTCGCACAGGAAGGTGAACTTGCCCGGAATGGTTTCCGAATTGGTGCCGGGCGACGGCATGCAGGTGGTGTGGATGCCCAAGCCCATGTCACTGTTCGCCTGGGGGTAATTGACCCAGGTTCCTTCCAGAGCTTTCAGCACGCCATATTGGGCGGGCTGCGTCAGGACATCCGGGGTAAACGCAGGATAGCGCGGCACGGTCTCGGTCATTCGGAAAACCCCTCAGCTCAGGTTAAGTTGAAACTCATAGTCTGGTTGAGCCGGCCCCTCGCCGCCTTTGCCAGAACCGGCTGTCAGGCCAACGCCGCTCCAGGCCATAGATGCGGGAGCGGTCGGCCAGATAGCGTTTGATGGTGGAATCGGCGCGCCGGCCATAGGCCAGGCCGGGCTCGGCCGGCGGCGCGCCCGACATCCAGGCAAGGATGGTCTCGGCGGCGCTGAGGGCATCGTCCAGAGCGCCGGCCATGCCCGACGAGGTCAGCGGGTCGAAGCCGATCAGCGCGTCGCCCACCGCCAGCCAGCCCGGGCCGGCGGCGCGGTCGATGAAGCTGCTATGGGCGGCGAACAATGCCAGGGGCACCGGCTTGGCCGGCAGCGGCACAAGGCGTTTCAGCTCATCCATCGCCGCCCAGGCGCGATGGAAACCGATGGGGTCGCCAAAATCCAGCTCGCGCGCCAGATCCGCGTCGGTCATCAGGGTCACGATGGCGCGGCCATCGGGCAGCGGCGCGGCATACCACCAGCCATATTCGGCGGGTTCGACCATGGATCGGCCGGTCAGGCTGCCATCGGCGGCGGGCATGGCGATGGCAGCCAGCGCCACCAGCTCGTCCAACCGTCGGCGCTTGGCGCCCAGGCGGGTGGCCAGGGGCGAGCCGCGACCGGCGGCGTCCACCACCAGGCGGGCATTGATCGGGGTGCGGCCGGTCAGTGTGACCCGCCATCCCTCGGCGGTGGGCAGAATGTCGTCCAGGCCCGACTGCTCCAGCAACCGGGCGCCGGCGGCGACCGCCTGTCGGCTCAGATGGGCGTCGAAAGCAGCGCGGTCCAGATGCCAGCCATGGCCCTGGCCTCGCCGCAGGAAATCGTCGAATTCTCGTCTGCCGCCCCAGAGCGACAATGTGCCGTGGCAGGGACGGTGGCCCTGTTTGCCCAGATCGCCGTCCAGCCCCAGCCGTTGCAGCAGACGCGGCACGTCCGGAGTAGCCGATTCGCCAATACGGAACGGCGCCTGCCGTGGCCGGTCGGCCAGAACCACCCGGCAGGGGCCGCCGCGGAGCAAAGCGAGCGCCGTTGCGCACCCGCCAAGCCCCGCGCCAAGGATCAGGACGTCACAATCCTCGTCCATGCATCCCGCCTATTTGCGTCCCAACGTAATCGGACGGGGTAACGTCCGCTGGACCTCGACGAACTTGGCCGTACCGTCGATTTCCTTTTCCAGGACGAAACCCAGTCCGGACCACAGTTCGACCATTTGCACATCGTCAGCAAACGAGATGAAATTGTCTCGCAACTGGTCGAAGTCGGTGCCGACCCAGGCCACCTGAGCGCCGGTCTGCTGGGACGGCGGCGGCGGGACGGCGGCGTCCAGACCCGCCTTGGGAACGGGTTCGAGATAGACGAATTCCGGGCGCTGGGCCGGCCACCACCAGATGACGCGACCGCCGATGGGCTGGGACGAGCATTCATTGAAGTCCGCCTGCCACGGCACCGCCATATAGCGGCAGATGTCGCCCGGCTCCATGCGCTTGGGATCGAAGCCCAGGCTCAGCGGTCCCTTGGGCACCTGCACGGCGTTGATCCGGAACGGGTCATCGGCATGGTAGATGGCGCTGTTGCGCGAGATCCAGGTCATCTCGATGCCCGGCGAGAAGGCGCCGCCGACGCAGTTTTCCAGCACGCCGCGGGTAATGGCGGTGGCGCTGTCGGTGCTGTCCGGCTCGTTGACGAACCAGCCTTCGGCCCATTGCTGGAGAAAGAAGTATTGGGTGTCGGTGAGACGCAGATAGGTCGAGGTCAGCGTCTCGGTCTTCAAGCAATTGTCGCCGGCCAGATAGGGCATCATGGTGGCGCCGCCTTTATTGAGAATCTCGTTCTCGTGGGACGGCGGACGCACGAAGCTGAATACCCAGTCGCGCAGACCCTTGTAGGCGTTGGAACCGCGACCGTCCTCCATGGCGCCCAGCATGGCCATGTCGAAGCTGTGGGGTTTGGGCGGGATGGCGGTCACCCAGGGATACAGGGTGGCGCGCTCCAGCAACGGCCGGATTTCGGTGGTGAAGTTGGGGCGATAGCCGTGTTCGCCGGTCTTCCACATCTCCCGCTCGAAGATCGCCGGGAAATGACCGCTGCGCACGGCGGTGTCGAAGATGGTATCCCACAAAGACACCAGATTGGGAATCTGCGGCGCGTAGCTGGGCGGCCCAACCAGGACCCAAGCGGCCTCGACCTCGATGCTGGCGCCGTCGACGAACTCGATCACCGCCGAAACCGGACCGTCCGAGGTGTCGTCCCACCAATTGTCGTTGTTGGCGTAGTTGCCGATGGTGGCGGTCTTGTCGGTGGTGCCGGAAATGCCCAGCCCGCCCAGGACCAGCAGCCGCCCCTCACCGTCGGTATGCAGCTCGCCCAGGGTGTCGATGGATTCCTGGGTGGGGTTCAGCGGCCCCTTGGGGAAATGAGCGCCGTGATAGTCGGCGGGAACGCTGGCCTTGTCGAAATGCACGGCCTTGGCCTTCGGGCCAGTGATGCTGCGCGGGCCGGCATCGATGATCAGCGTATGCCGGTTCTTGACCGAGGCGTTGCGGAGCTTATGGTTCGAGGCATAGCCGTTCTGGCCTTCGTTGGTAGCGAACTCGTACCAGCTGGGCTTTTTGTTGGCCAGATGCGCCGTCCAGGTGATGGACTTCACGCCGGGGCTTTCCAGGGTGACTTCCTCGGGGCCGTGCTTCCCGTGGCGGAAGATGCGGAAGCGCGCAGCCTGCCGGCACATCCGTCCCTCTTCGTCGCGGAAATCCTGTTCCCGGAACGGCGTGCCGTCGGGATTGGTGGGCAGGCCGCGATAGATTTCAGGGCCCACATAGAACTTCTTCGGCGCGTTGCCCACGCGGGCGACGCCGATGCTCGGATAAATCTTGTACTCGGACATGGCTCCCCCCCGGATCACAGGTCAAGTTCGTCGGCGTTGGCGGTAATCAGCTTCAGCCCTTCAAAGGCCGCCGCCAGCGGCGCCAAAGCGGCGTCGCGTGCGGCCAGGTCGGTGGCGCCCTTGCGGACCGTATCCATCACCTCCACGATGGCGACCTCCAACTCCTTGACGCCGGTCTTGGGCTGATAGGTCCAGGTCGGCGCCGCGTTGGGGCCGGACGAGCTGTTGCCGCCCCGGTTGGCCGGAGTGGTCACCAGAGCGCGGGCCAGGTTGGGCAGAACCTTGTGCATCAGGTTCAGCACCACGCCGAAATAGGGATCGACCGGATTGTGGCGGGATGGCGGCTCGAAGCACAGCTCCAGGGCGTGCAGCATCACGCTGTAATGCTTGTCAAACAGCACGGCTTTGGCGGCGGCTTCGGGGTTCGTGTATTCCTCGATGCGACCGTTGGACACGATGGGCAGCGTCGCCGGGAAGGCGGCGGTATCCAGGGACACCTTGCGGAACTTGATGAAGTGGCTCATCTCGTACGGGGTGCCCATGATCGGGCCATAGGTTCCGTCGGTGCGCTGACCGTACTGGTTGTAGGTCCCGAACTGTTCCAAAGGAATCAGCGGCGCGGTGGCCGGCACGGTGCCTTCGCCCTGCTTGACGATTTCGTTGACCGCCTGAAGCGCGGTGTCCTTGTCGGTGACCTTGACGACATTGCCGCCGAACTTGCCCAGATAGATGTCGGTGCGCTGCCGGCCGGTGGCCGGATCCGCCTCGAACGGATTGCCCGGATAAGCGGCAACGGCGGTGGTCAAAGCATCATAGAGCTGGCCGATGGTGTCGTAATTGTCGCCTTGGGGCGGCGCTCCAGCCTCGGCCGGGGTCTCGATGGCCGCGAACATCGAGCCGAACACCTGCGGCGAGGCCCGACACAATCCGACCAGCGGCGTCGTCTCGGGATTTGCATGAGGCAGGTAGCACGGATATTTGGGCGCATGCTTGCCGGTGAAACGCGGCTTGCCGCCCAGCGCGACCAGGATGTTGGCGGCCTGGTTGACGTGGAACATTTCTTCCATGGCGACGCTGCGCAACGCCTGATAGGCGAAGTTGTCGGTCTGGCTCATGGAATACAGCGCGGTCAGATACGCCGGAATGGTGGTGAACTCTACTTCAACCGCCAACTGGGCGGCTTTTCGCAGGTCCTCCTTGCTCGGCGAGCCTGAATGCAACCGATCGAACAGGCCTGCTTGCCCGTCGGCGGCGGAAATTCGCGTCATCACTTCCCCCCTAACTTGCATATCCTTCGGGAAGGATGCACGTTAAAGAGGTCTATGTCTGTTAAAAAATTGTATAGGTAGTAATAAGATATAAATATGCGCCCTATGGTGTGATTGGGCCAGCGCGCCTGACGGTCAAGCCCGTCGCAAAGCCAGACCAGCGCCTTCAGCCAGGGCGGGACGTGGTTGGGTCAGCCGACGAATTGGGGATAGTTTGCGCCAAAGCGAGAGCGCGCGTGGCAGGACCACTCGCCTGAGCAAGCACAGAAAACGAGTGAAGC
>Ga0182038_10001677_pt1 | contig 11510 bp, 7 predicted proteins | sample sta12Can44000108_FD_125976 | JGI IMG/M metagenome (GOLD analysis project Ga0182038, IMG submission 125976) | Lab enrichment of tropical soil microbial communities from Luquillo Experimental Forest, Puerto Rico - statanox.12C.anox.44.000.108 | ecosystem: Environmental > Terrestrial > Soil >...
AATTTTGGAAACAACACTCTTACCGCTCCGGTAGGATTGGGTGTAAAAGGCGTTTTACTTTGTTTAGGTACAAAAGAAAAACCAATTATGCTTACTTATCCCGGCGTTGCAAAAACAGACCAATTAGGTGCTGATCCTAATAACGATCCTGCTTTGAAAGGTAAATGGATTGGTGTTATTGGCGCTACAACTTGCCCGTTGATGGTTTTTAAATGGACACATATTGAATTCGGCGGCGCAACCATTAGTTCTGCAATGAAAAGTTTTACCGGTGGTTCAAGCCCTTATCCGTTATATTTTGCAAATCCTGCAGGAACATTTGTCTTGGAAGATTCATGGGTTTATGGCAGTGTTGATGATCCTTGGAGAATTAATGGAGGAAAAATTCATGTAATGCGGAATACTTTTGAAAAATGCGGTTATACAGGTGGAGAAGCAATGAATGCAAAAGCCGGTACTATTGGAGATTTTGCATATAATCTTTGCATTGGCATGGCAACCAACGGACCTAAATTATCAAACATTAATATATTGCCGGGTTATCCGAGTTCTAATGTAAGAATGTATAATAATACAATTGTTAATTGCGGTTACAGGCGATCTGCAGCAGGCCGTGGCGGTTCTATTAATTTTGAAGAAGGTGCCGGCGGAATGGCATATAATAATTTAATTGTGAATTGCAAATTTGGGTTGCGTATAGTTCAAAATCCAATTGCAGATACTGCCAATATCCGTTATGGATATAATTGGTATTATGCAGATTCTATTTCTGTAGCCAGCCAGTTTATTCCATCATTATCAGTAAGTACATGTATTAGCCAGCCGCAAGAAACCGATGTTCCAAAACCATCCACCTATTTACCTGCCGGATGGAAAGTGGGTGATGTATATACGGCCCCGGCATCAGTTCTTGGAATTAATAACCCGCAGTTTATTAACGGCCCGGTTCCAATGCCGGCAGGGTTAATGCTGAGAGATATTTCGGTAGTTGGCTCCTACAATTTTGCACTAAAATCAACATCGCCTTGCATTGGTGCAGGTTATGTTGGATTTTCTCCGAGAGCAGATGTGCCGGTTGATTTAAAATATGGTGCAACAGAAATTACGCCTCCGGGAAAAGATATAGGATGTTATCAAAGCAATGGAAGAGGCAATCAACATTAATAATATTTATCACATATCACCGGACAAAAATCTGGTGATTTTTTTTAAAACCATCACTCCCATGTTTACTCTAATTAATTGCATGATGCAAAGAAAAAAAACAGTTCTGTTTTATTTACTGGCGGTTTGTTATTCGTTAAGCTTCAGTCAAACGAAAGAACAAAACACACATCCGCCTAAATCTTCTTTTATAACAATGCCTTATGTTCAAATTGGCAATAACCCTTCGCCTCAAACTTTACAAATACTCTGGCATACAGATGATATAAATGCAGATTGGTTAGTTGAATATAAAACGGATAAAGAATGGATGAAATCTACAACTCAAACCTATACCAGAGTTGCAGTTAAAGGTGTAGAAGCTCATCGTGTTTATCATGCAGGTTTACAAAATTTAATACCCGGAAAAAGATTCAGTTACAGATTATTAAAAGACGGGAATGTGGTTTTTACATCAGAAGCACAGGCATCAAAATCTTTTAATCAGCCTTATCGTTTTGTAGTGTTTGGAGATATAGGGGCAGAAACAACAGATCAAAAAAAACTGGCAAACATTGCATTTATCTCGAAGCCGGATTTTGTAGCAGTACCCGGAGATATTGTGTATGAATACGGATTAATATCCGAATACAGAAAAAAGTTTTGGCCTATTTATAATGCCGATAAACTAACTGCCGTTGGTGCCCCGATAATGAGAACTGTTCCGTTTATTGCAGCAGTTGGTAACCATGATGCAGATACAAGAGATTTAGACAGGTTACCCGAAGCTTTGGCTTATTATATGTTTTGGGACCAACCATTAAATGGCCCTGTTGGAACAGAAGGCGGTGCTTTTGTTCCGGTGCTAAAAGGTTCTGAAGAAAACAAAAAAGCATTTTTAGAAGCAGCAGGTAAAACTTATCCAACAATGGCCAATTACTCTTTCGATTACGGCAATGCACATTGGACCGTAATTGATTCTGATACTTATGTTGATTGGACTGATTCTACATTAACCGATTGGGTTAAAAAAGATTTAGCCGCATCAAAAAATGCGACATGGCATTTTGTAATGTTTCATCATCCCGGATTTAGTTCTGCAAAAGATCATTTTGAACAACAACAAATGCGATTATTATCTCCTGTTTTTGAAGCAGGAAATGTAGATGTTGTTTTTAATGGTCATGTACATAATTATCAACGTTCATTTCCATTAAAATTTATACCGGAAAAAAAGGGAACATTATTAGTAGGTGGAAAAGATAATAAAACTGTTAGAGGCAGAGTTGTTCCCGGTGCATGGACATTGGATAAAACTTTTGATGGTAAAACAAATACTACTGCCAACGGAATCATTTATATTGTTACCGGAGCAGGCGGACAAGAATTGTATAATCCCGAACAAGAAAAAGATGTAGATAGCTGGCAAAAGTTTACTACTAAATTTATATCAACTGTACACTCTTTAACCGTTGCAGATGTAAAAGAAAAAACACTTACAATAAAACAGATAAATGCAGAGGGAAAAGAAATAGACTCATTTATCATTACAAAAAAATAGTTAATATTATTTGATAAGCATTTACAGAACATTATATGTTTTATAAATGCTTATTTTCTGATTAATTTTCGGAAGGAGGTGTATATAAATAATTATCCGATTCTTTTGGCTTATTAAATTTTAGTTTACCAAATTTGTATGTAAATGAAATTCCGAAAGAACGATACGGCATATCCCGATAACTATTTGTTACTAAATTTTTCGCTTCTGACAATGTTTCTAAATGGATATATCGGTTGAATACATTCACAAAAACAAATCCAATGCTTCCTTTGCTATTGAATAATTGTTTTCGGGCTGCAACAGTATAAGAAAACATAGAAGGTTGTTTACCTTGCCATTTCATTCCTAAATTATAATTTCCAAAAGCTTCTGCAATCCATTGTTTATTGAAAGTATATGTTGCATTCATATTTGTTCTGAATCCAAAACAATTTAGCGTAGTAGGCTCTTCATAGATATTTTTCATCGAACGATTGAATATCATAATCGTTGGCCTTATCGTCAACCTTTTATTCACTAATAAAGACAATGCAATATTTGCGCCTGCTTTAACTTCTGAACTGATATTCGCACGAGACGTAACTGTTACGTCGGTATAAACGGAATCACCTATTTTATAAGTTGGGTAATAAGTAATATAAGGTTTAATATCAGGGCTATTTCGTTGATAAAATAAAACAACATTCAGGTTGCTTCCATCATCAAAAGATTTATTATATCCAAACTCAAAATTATTTCCAATCTCCGGTTGTAAATTAGGATTCCCTGTAACAATATTATGCGGATCACTTAGATTCATAAAAGGATTTAAGTCACGGTAATCAGGTCTTTCAATTCGATATGAATAACCAAATTTTATTGTTTGCTTATTCTCAAAACTATGTGATACAACAAATGATGGTGCCAGGTTATGATAATCGGGAATTGACGTGTTACTTGCATTTGAATAAGTTGCTTTACTTATTGTATACTCGTACCTCGCCCCTGCTTTTATGTCCAAAAATTTGAATAAAGAAAAGTTAGCAATGGCATAACCGGCATAAATAGTGCGACGGTAATCTGATTGATACGATTGAAAATTATCTTGTGCATAATTACCTGTTGAAGCATTGAGCACAAATACATTGGCATTGCTGATAATAGATTCAAAAACGGTTTTAAGTCCGGTTTCAATAAATAATTTATCATTTATTGGTTGCACATAATTCAATGAAAGATTTACTTCATTTTCTTTACCGGGATTTAAGCTATGTGCGCCTGCAAACGCATTGTTGTTATTGGGATAATATTGTAATTGATCGTAAAAAGTATTGTTACCATCAAAGCTGCCACTATATTCAAATTCTAATTCGTGATTTTCTTTTTTGAATTTTCTTTTGTATGACAAACTGTTTTCAAAACTATTTACATAAAACTTATTCGTAAAATTTCTATTACTATTGATGTCTGAAATTATTGTACCTAATGGATCATATTGAATAGAGGTTTGGTTGGTAAGCCCGTTATTGTTATTTGTAAAATGATTATATCCAAAAGATGCAGTGATATTATCACTTTTAGTAACAGCCCAATCGAATCCTATTCCAGACTTATAGCTGTTTCTACTAAAGTTGGTTGAACCATCTTGTAATAACCTGGAAGTGCCTGTTGTACCTGATGTAAGCCTATCCATTCCGTTAGGCGTTTTTGCAATAAGCTGCGCATTGCCACCTGCATAAGCATTTATGCCAAAATTATTATGCCGCCAATTGATATTGAAACTTCCATTTTCTAATCTTGTTCCAACTGATGTGCTAATGTTTCCGTTAAAGCCTTGCATCTTATTTTTTTTAAGAATGATATTGATGATACCACCCGAACCTGATGCATCATATTTTGCGGAAGGGCTTGTAATTACCTCAATACTTTGAATCTGGCTATTGGGAATAGACTGCAATGCATCTGCTACACTGTTACCAAAAATGCTGGATGGTTTTCCATCAATTAAAAAACGAATATTAGGGTTGCCCAATAATTCTACATTGCCATCAACATCAACAGTTATTTGCGGTATTTTTTTTAATACATCTGTTGCAACACCACCTAACGAAGTAATATCCTTATCCACATTATATACCAATTTATCAATCTTATTTTCAATTGGCTGTCGAGTACTCGTTACTGTAACATCCGAGAGTGTGTTGGTACTTTTTTTAAGTGATATTTCATTCAATACAATATCTTTTTCAAGATTTATTTGTTTTGAAAAATCAGAATATCCGATAAACTGAATCGTGATTGTATAGTTCCCAGATTTAATTTTTGATAAGATAAATCTACCTTCTTTATCTGTAATACCACCATTCACTGTTTTTTTAGATTGATTATCTATCAATGCAATAGTTGCATATTCAATTGCTTGCTTAGAAGATAAATCAATTACTTTACCTGAAATTTTCTTATTCCCTTTTTCAACTGTTTGCTGAGAGAATGCATTAATAACTAAACACAAAAAAAAGGCTAGTAGAATTTTTTGATGCATGAGAATAATATTGCTTGATACATCGCAAAAGAACAACTCAATTCTGTATTCTTTTTGAAGTTTGAAGTTAAAAGTATTAATTCGGAGTATGCCGTTTAAATTAACATAACGGTTATTTGTTATTAATCGATGATATGATAGTATTATTCATTTACGGTGCGTACAATTAACAACTGCAGTTGAAAAAGTTTTAATACTAATGTTGAACTGATTGGAGCAACCTCTTTACGAAACCATCCAGAGCACTGTTTTCTATCCATCTAACAACAGCAACAATATCATTTTGTTCATCAACATAAATCATATTGGTTCCATTACCGATGTGTGCATACGCAGTTGCAGGTGCAGAAGGCAACATTTTTTTATCGGTATTGAGAAAATAATTCATAAAGCCATAACCCATATTTGGCTTAGTTGGTGTTGTTGCTTTTTTAAACCAATCTTCTGATATTATTTGTTTGCCATTCCAATTTCCTTTGTGTAACGTAAGTAGCCCAAAACGTGCCATGTCATAAGCATTAATAAACAAACCACCGCCAAAATGCCCGCCGCCACTAACAGACTGTATTAATTTTCCATCTAATACAATCCATGCATTTCTGTACCCTGTCCACAACCAAGTATTAGATGCACCAATTGGGTTCATAATATTTTCGCGTAATACTTCCGGCAAAGGTTGATGCCAAAGACAAGTTGTTGCCAATGCCAATGCATTTACTCTGGTATCGTTATATTTCCATGAAATACCGGGCTCGTTTCGTTGACGTGTCAACCATTCGTTTTGTTTATCGGAAGGGCGGTCGGCCCAATCTGGCTTGCCCCATAATGTTCCTTCCCAATCGCTTGTTTGACGCAATAAATGATCCCAAGTAATTTTTTTGTTGTGTGTTGTATTGAAAGGATAAATAAAGTAGGGCTGACCGATTTTATCTGCACCACGATAAATGTTATTAGGGTCATATACTTCGATGGGTGGCAAGTATTTATAAACCGAATCATCAATTGATTTAATAAAACCTTTATCAACACTCAATCCTACAACAGTTGATAAAATACTTTTGGTTACGCTGTTGGTCATATCAACACGTAAAGGTTCGCCCCATTCTGCAATAATATAACCATGATAAATAATAATACCGGAGGGTTCGCCCCTATCTGCAAGCGGGCCAACAGGATCGCTAAAAGGTTCTTTGCCAAAACTCATTGCCTGTGCCATTTCCTGATTGCGTGGCAACTTTGCTTCATTGGCAATTGCAAACTGAATGGCATCTTTTATTTTGTTGCTATCTAAACCAACAGATGCAGGCAATTTGTGTTCCCAAACATCCGCTGCAGGAAAATAGGGTTTAGAAATTGCAGGTTTTGTTTCTTTATTTTTTTGAGCGTTTGCACAAATGTTTATGAACAACAAAAACAAGAGGATACAATTTCTTTTCATGGTGATGCGATTGAAGTTGAAAATACAATTTTATTAAATAGGATTTGCCACAAAAACACAAAGACAGAAAGTATCACAAAATATTTTTTTGTTGCCTGATGAACAGAAAGTACAAGTGAGTGACACAACAGGCGATGCCATGAAATACAATTGTTGATAACAAAAAAAGGATTACGAGAAAACTCATAATCCTTTAATATATTATATTCTATCTTCTAAATTTTAAATTCTACCTCGTCTAAATATCAATTGCTTCTCCGTAAGCTGCAGCAGTAGCTTCTTTTAAGCCTTCGCTCATAGTTGGATGCGGATGAATAGCGTTTAAAATTTCGTGTGCCGTAGTTTCTAATTTACGTGCAACAACTGCTTCGGCAATCATCTCAGTAACATTATTACCAATCATGTGGCAACCTAAAAATTCGCCATATTTTGCATCGAAAATTACTTTTACAAAACCTTCTGTAGCTCCTGCCGCACTTGCTTTACCACTTGCTATGAACGGGAATTTACCTATTTTAATTTCGTAGCCGGCTTCTTTAGCAGCTTTTTCAGTATAGCCTACACTTGAAATTTCGGGAGTGCAGTAAGTACAGCCCGGGATATTGTTATAATCAATTGCTTCGGGTAAGTGATTGTACTTTTTTTCATTATAACCAATATGCTCCGCTGCATTAATACCTTCTTTTGACGCAACATGGGCCAAAGCCTGCCCCGGTGTGCAATCGCCAATTGCATAAATAGTTGCAACAGAAGTTTGCTGATATTTATCTACAACAATCTTCCCTTTTTCTGTTTTAATGCCACATTCTTCCAAACCAATATTCTCAATATTAGCAACAACACCAACTGCACTTAACACAATATCAGCTTCAATTGTAACGGTACTGCCATCTTGTTTTTTTACTAATGCTTTTACGCCTGCACCTGTTGTATCAACACTTTCAACAGACGCATTGGTTAATATTTCTATACCTTGCTTTTTATATTGTTTTTCTAATTCTTTGGAAATGTCTTCATCCTCAACAGGTACAATTCTCGGCATAAATTCTACAATTGTAACTTTTGTACCTAAACTGTTGTATACATAAGCAAACTCAACACCAATTGCACCGCTACCTACAATAATCATGCTTTTGGGTTGTTGTGGTAAAACCATTGCATCTCTATAACCAACCACTTTACCCGGAACAAACGGAAGATTAGGCAATTGCCTTGCTCTGCCGCCGATTGCCAACACAATATATTTTGAATCAACAATTTGTTTGCTGCCGTCTGCGGCAGTAACTTCAATTTGTCCTTTTCCTTTTACTTTACCATAGCCTCTGATTACATCAATTTTATTCTTCTTCATTAAAAATTGAATACCCTTGCTCATACCTTCTGCCACACCGCGGCTGCGTTTAATTACTGCGCCAAAATCCGGTTGTGCGCCGGCAATATTAATTCCGTAAGCTGTACTGTGTTTTGCATACTCATACACTTGAGCACTTTTTAATAATGCTTTGGTAGGAATGCAACCCCAGTTTAAACAAATACCGCCTAAACTTTCTTTTTCTACAATTGCTACTTTAAAACCTAATTGAGAAGCTCTGATTGCAGCAGGATAACCGCCGGGACCACTACCTACTACTACTACATCATATGCCATAACTAAATACGATTTACGATTTATGAATTACGATTTACTTAAAAAGAATTGCAAAAATACTTGCAAAAAACTAAACTGAAAAAAGATTGATGTTTCGAGCAACGGTAATTCTGCTCAAATTCGTTGTGTCACTCACTTGTACGCTTTGTACTTTATTCAGCAAGAAAACAATTTTAAAGGCCGGTGGATAGTTGACCCATAATTTTCTATTCAAAAAATACCCTAACAGTTTGATAGAACCATTTGTTTTGCATAGCAGGGTTTTGCATATTTATACGTTCATTAAATCCCTGCAAACCAAATAGCCCTGCCATATTGCCTTTATTAATAGCAATTTCCAAATAACCGGCAGAATTAAAAAAAGCCAATTTCTCCCCTTCCTGCACCGAAGCATAATTCTCGTAAATTGTATCAATCACTTCATTTCTTTTAAATACCAATTTAAAACTTCGGCCTTGCCTGTGCTCTTCAAACTCTTCTTTCGAAATATTGATGACTACGTTTTCAAAATGATCTATAAATAAAATTTGACCTTCCATCCAATTAGGTCCAATAGTTGGCCTTAACGGATATTTTTCTACAATTTCATTTATTTCATTTCCTGTTCCTGCAATGCCGCCTGCACTAAAAACAACATTTACAGCTTTGGCAACAGTATCGGTAATTTCTAATAAAGTATGATTATTACGAATATCAATTTCGTAAATTGTTTGCGGCTTTTCTGCTGCAATCATAGTAACAATTCCGTTATCGGGCGATATTAAATATTGGTCGTTAATTACAGATAACAACATTTTATCTGCCTTAGTTTCAAATAAGTTAAGAAGGACGATATGCAAACTCTGTTTTGGAAAATGTTTGAATGCATTTTTACAAACATAAGCAGCTTGCGGATAATTAGAAGAAGAAAGATAATGTGTAATATCAACAATATTTAAAGATGCATTGCAAGAAAGCAATTGACCTTTAACGGCACCAATCAGATAATCCTGTTGGCCTATATCAGATGTTAATGAAACTACTGGCATCCCAACCATAAACGCTTAATAATAGCAGTTATTTCACTAGCTCTCCTTTCTTGTAGAAAAACATTTTTACAATCCTGTCTGTTAATGCCGGAAAAAATTTATTAAGAAATACCGTTTGTTTTCCATTGGCAGTTAAAACCAAAGTACGCTTACGTTTTTCAATAGCCCTGATAATATGATCTGCACAAATATTGGCAGGCATCAGTTTTTTTTCTTCAAGCGGACTTTCGCCTTGCGGCAAACCATCTTTATTTAGAGCAACATTGCGAATATTAGATGCTGTAAATCCCGGGCAAACCCAAATAACATTTACACCTGTATCCAATAACTCGGTTCGTAATGCTTCCATAAAACCATTCACTGCATATTTAGAAGCAGAATAACCTACTCTGCCCGGAAGCCCTCTGTAGCCCGCAATGGAAGAAACCGCAACAACACTTCCTTTGTTTTTAAGAATATATGGTAATGCGTATTTGGTAGTGTTTACCGTTCCGCCAAAGTTTACATCCATTAATCGCCTTATTGTACTTAAATCAACATCAATAAAATGAGAACGCATTGAAATACCGGCATTGTTAATTAAAATATCAATTGTACCGAAAGCATTAATTACCTCTTTAATAAAGTTTTTGCAATCAATTTCTTTACTAACATCTGCAGTATGAATTAATAATGGCTTACCTGCATGATGAGATTGAAGATCATATAATTTATCAAAATTTCTTCCGCAGGTAGCAACTTTTGCACCCCTGTTTAAAAAACCTTCTACTAAAGCTTTACCAATTCCTTCGGAACCACCTGTTATTACTACTGTTTTATTAGCGAATGACGACATAAATAAACTTTATACAACAAAATTACATGTAGTATGTTGATTTACTGTGAATAATCTTAAAAGAAAAAATAAAGAAAAAACGATTAAAAATTTGGAGGAAAGTTGAATTCCCCTATTTTTGCACTCCCAAAAAACGGGTGAGATCTCGTAGCTCAGCTGGTAGAGCACAACACTTTTAATGTTGGGGTCTTGGGTTCGAATCCCAACGGGATCACAGATAGAAAAATAAAACCGCTTTAACGTTGAGTTTGAGCGGTTTTTTATTTTAAGCAACCTTATTATTTATTAACTATTAAAAGGAGTGAACGAATACTTTTTATTGCATCACAAAAAATAAAAGCTGAAGTGTGCGACGCAAGGAACGATGCCATAAAAGCCGATAGCCGGTAACAAAAAAAATGTTTTTTATTGAAACAATGTTTTTAACCTGACATCATTATAATCATCAATGAAAAATAAAACATTGGGCAGATGGCTGAATTCTTTTTCTGTATGATAGGTTTTAATAACAACAGCTTTCATTCCTGCATTTAACGCCGCTTCTACTCCTTTAGGAGAATCTTCAAATACAATGCAGTTTTTGTAATTAGCATGTAATGCATCTGCACATTTTGTAAATGTTTCCGGATGCGGTTTGCTTATTTCCACATCATCTGCACTGATAATGACAGGAAAATATTTATGCAATTTCAACCCGTTAACAATATAATCTACATTAAATGTAATAGCTGCAGTACCAATAGCCATTGGAATTTGATGCTGATAAGCTTCTTCTAAAAAAGAAGCCAATCCATTAATTAATTTCATGGAAGGCAAAAATTCCTGCTGATAAATTTTTTCTTTTTCAACAGAAAGTTCCTGCATCTCTTTTTTAGAAAAATGTTCTTTACCAAAAATTCTGATTAACAGCTCTTCATTTTTTCCGTACATGTGGCTTTTCACTTCTTCACGGGAAAGTTTTGCGCCCAATTTGTTTGTTAAGATTTCGTACCAAGCCTTGGCATGAAATTCCATATCATCAATAATAGTTCCGTTCAAATCAAATAAAAAAACTCTCTGCATAATACTTTAATGTTAATGGCGATAAAATTAAATGAATACCGCAAAACTACTGACTATCTGTAAACAGCTTTGCCGAATAAGCATTTAACATTGATCGTTTAAATTTCAATCATTGCTTTAATAACTCCGTTTGCCGGATTTAACCAACTCTTAAAATTATCTTTCACTTCTTCAAATTTTACACGGTGTGTTATATATGTTGTTGGTTTTACCCAACCTTGTTTCATTGAATTGATAACATGCTCAAAATCTTTGCGGGTTGCATTTCTGC
>Ga0182038_10001686_pt1 | contig 11474 bp, 11 predicted proteins | sample sta12Can44000108_FD_125976 | JGI IMG/M metagenome (GOLD analysis project Ga0182038, IMG submission 125976) | Lab enrichment of tropical soil microbial communities from Luquillo Experimental Forest, Puerto Rico - statanox.12C.anox.44.000.108 | ecosystem: Environmental > Terrestrial > Soil >...
AAATTGAAATTGAAAACGAAATAAGATTTAAGGTAACTGTTACGGCTTTAACTGCTCAAAAATTTGTAGAGCAGGAACGAATGAAGGTAACAGATCATCTGCAACAAAAATTTCATAACCGGGGTATTACTTTTTCTATTGCTGTAGAAGAGGGAGAAATGCCCGAAATTCCGCAACATCTTGCACTTAACAGCCGCCAGCGTTTTGAGCGGATTGCAGAACAGTACCCTTTGCTGAGAGAATTGAAAGACAAATTAAGATTAGAGCTGGATTATTGATTTCAATCATTAAATTCCGCTTTAATTTTCACATTTTGTTGATACATTAAGTTAGTTATGTTATTTTTTTTACATTAAATTCGGTTTTTATATTTCTTTATCACATAAAATCACCTGATGAAACGTTTTGCCACATGGGCTTTCAGATCATGTATACTGTTCATTTCAGTATTAACCATTTCTATTGTTAGTGCCCAAATAAAACTAACGGATAAAATTCCCACAGCACCGGATGTTAAAATCGGGAAATTAAGTAACGGTTTAACTTATTATATTAAGAAAAATGTTAAGCCAGAAAAAAAAGTTGAACTGCGTTTGGTTGTAAATGCAGGTTCTGTTCTGGAAGATGAAAATCAATTGGGGCTTGCACATTTTATGGAACACATGAATTTTAACGGTTCCAAACATTTTCCTAAAAACGAGTTGGTAAATTATTTACAAACGATAGGTGTAAAATTTGGTGCCGACCTTAATGCTTACACCAGTTTTGATGAAACAGTTTATATTTTACCAATTCCTGCAGAAAAGCCTGAAATTATTGAAAAAGGATTTACTGTTTTGGAAGATTGGGCGGGTGGCGCTTTACTTACAAACGATGAGATAAATAAAGAAAGAGGCGTTGTATTGGAAGAACTGAGAAGTGGTAAAGGTGCCGGAGAAAGGATGCGCAATCAATATTTCCCCAAACTATTAAACGGTTCTAAATATGCGGAAAGAGTGCCGATTGGTAAAGAAGAATTATTAAAAACTTTTAAGCCCGATGTTTTACGTAGTTTTTACCATACATGGTATCGCCCCGATTTAATGGCTGTTATTGTAGTGGGAGATATTGATCCGGCTGTAGCTGAAGCAAAAATTAAAGCACATTTTGGAGGTTTAAAAAATCCGTCTCCTGAAAAAAAACGCCCGGCAATTATTCCGATTGCTTCGCGTAAAAATGAAGAGGCGTTTTCCGTGAGTGATAAAGAAGGCGAACAAACACAAATTCAAATTATCAATTACATTAAGCCATCTAAAGATCAAATTATTTGGGCTGATTATAAAACAGACCTTGTAAGAAGTTTATTTGGTGAAATGTTTAATCAAAGATTGAACGAATTGACACAATCTGCCGCACCACCTTTTTTATATGCTTTCTCGGGATTTGGAGGATTTCTTCGTGGCTACGAATCTTTCTCATCAACCGCAATTACCGGCAAGGGGGATATTAAAAAATCTATTGAAGCTGTTATTACGGAAACTGAAAGGATTAAAAAATTCGGATTTACAGCTGCAGAATTACAAAGAGCAAAAGAATCTACATTGAATAACTATGAACGTTCATTAAAAGAGAAAGGCAAAACCAATTCCAATATTGTGCTGGGAGAATTTATACGTCATTTTCTTGAGAAAGAACCCATGCCTGGTATTGATGCAGAATATGCTTTTGTAAAACAATCTTTACCCGAAATTACTTTGGTTGATGTAAATGCTTTAACTAAAGAAATAAATGCAAATCAAAAGGAATTTGTTTTGGTTACCGGGCCGGAAAAAAGAGACGTTCCTGTTCCGTCGAACGGAGAACTGCTCGCATTGGTGGATAATAGTTCTAAAATTGAAGTGAAGCCTTACGAAGAAAAAAAAGTGGCTGCATCTTTAATTGATAAAATACCAAATTCAGGAAAAATTATTTCTGAAACAAAAGATGATGAATTAGGAATTGTTAAACTGGTATTAAACAACGGTGTTAGTGTTACATTGAAAGCTACTAATTTTAAAAATGATGAGATTGTATTGAACTCGTTTAGATATGGCGGTAGCAGTTTATACGATATAGCAGATAAATACAATGCTGGTTTTGCTTCTTCTGTTGTAACAGAAATGGGCGTTAAAGATTTATCTCCTGTTGACTTGCAAAAATACCTGAGTGGTAAAACAGTAAGAGTAAGCCCTTTTATTTCTGAAATATCAGAAGGTTTTAACGGAAGCAGTAGCGTGAAAGATTTTGAAACCATGCTCCAGCTTATTTATTTATATTCAACTCAACCAAGAAAAGATGATGTGTTGTTTAATTCACTTATCACTAAACAAAAAACAATGATGAGCGGGTTTTTGCAGAACCCGAATTTTGCCTTTCAGGATACATTAAGTAAAGTGCTTTCGCAAAACCATCCCCGTTCAATGGGATTGCCGCATCCGGAAGATTTTGATAAAATAGATGAAAACAGAGCTTACGATATTTTTAAAGAAAAATTTAGCAATGCCGATGGTTTTAATTTCTATATAGTTGGCAGTATTGATATAAATGTTGCGAAGTCTTTAATAGCAACATACTTAGGTTCGCTACCGGCAAAATCTTCTGAACATGGTTTTAGAGATTTGGGTATCCGTTCACCAAAAGGTATAATAAAATTTTCTTTCAAAAAAGGTAAAGAACAAAAGAGCCTGGCTGTATTAAGCCTATCAGGAGAAACAACTTATGACGCTGATGAAAATACAAAACTGCAAGCAGCAGTTGAAGTGTTACAAATTAAAATGATTGAAAAATTAAGAGAAGAAATGGGCGGTGTTTATGGTGCCTCTGTACGAGGTTCGCTTACTAAAATTCCGTATGGGAAATATAGCATTAGTTTTAATATTCCTTGCGGACCAGAGAATGTTGAAAAACTTATTGCTGCTACCATAGAGCTGATTAACAATCTTAAAAAAGACGGACCTTCTGATGTTGATTTAGCCAAAGTAAAAGAAGGATGGAAGAAAAAATATGAAGAAGATATTAAAACCAATAATTATTGGGCAAGTAGTTTGAATGCGGCAGATAATATGAAAGTAGATGCGAAAAGAATTTTGAATTACGAAAAACGCGTTGATGCTATAACTGCCGATGATGTTAAGAAAGCAGCTATAAAATATATAGATTTAAATAATTATGTAACGGCCATATTACTACCTGAATAATTTGAAAATAATTGGGTAAAAAAGCCGGATAATTTATCCGGCTTTTTTTATTTGCTGAAAAATTATGATTGTTAATATATTTGAATATAATTTATTAGATATGAAAATAAAAATCTTTTCTCAGTTTATTCTTTTGTGCTTTTTTGTTGGAGCAAGTGCACAAAAAAACATAACTACAGATGCTGTGAAAAATGCGTTTGAAACAGCGAAAACGGAGAATAAGATTGTGATGGCAATAGTACAGTCAGGTAATTGTAATCAATGCAATGAGGTAGCAGAGAAAGGTATAAGCAGCGAATCGGCTAAAAAAAGTATTCAGGCAAATTGTATAGTGGTAAAGCTTCAGGAAAAAGAATTAGAGTCTTATTCTCTGGTAAGTTTGGCTTTTTTTTCAAAAGATTTTTTTGGGACTATTTTTTTTGATGGTGATAAAAATATTCTTGATGTTATGCCCGGTAGCACCAGTATGTCTTCTGCTTATCACGACCACATAGAGAAAGCATTAAAAGAAAAGAATACTATTTCCGAAAATTTTGCAGTATTAAAGAAAAACTATTTTATAAATATTGGCAACTTTTCAACCAATATGAAATTGATTGCAAAAATCCTCTCATTTCAATTAGAACCTAGTCAGGAATTAGTAGATGAACTTACGGTAAGAGCTCCTTTAGATTCGGCATCTTCCATTTCTTTTTTGCAATTTATCATGCGGGCAGCGCCAATGGTAGGCTCCAATGCACAAGCATATATTAACAAGGTTAGCGATAATTATAATATGGCATGGTATAGAATGTCACTTCAGGAGCGAATGAAAATAAATGGGAGAATTGGTAACAAGTCTTTACAAAAAGCTATTCAAGATAAAGATAGAAACTATGCATATCAGGTAGCCAGTTTCAAACAACAAACTTATAATAGAAACTATGAGGAAGGCCAAAAAGCGAATCAGCAAGTTATGTTGGAGTATTATCGAGGAGTTAATGATACCGCTGATTATCTTAAAAATGTAAGCCTCTTCTACGAAAAATATTATATGACTATTTCTGCAGAAAAAGTGAAACAGGAAGATTCTGCTCAATTAAAAGCGATGTTAAAACAAGCACCTGCAGTTGATACTGTAAGAGAGTCTAATGATAAAAAAACTTTTATCGTAAAGAAAGCTGTTTCGTTTGCTCCTCGTGGCCAATATTATGCAAATGCATTAAATGAAGGGGCTTGGACTGTTTATACCTATACAAAAGATATAAACTATTTAAAGAAAGCAATGTCTTGGGCAAAGCATGGTTTGGAGTTATATCAGAGCCCGGAAGTAATGGACACATATGCAAGACTGTTATACAAAACCAATAACACGGAAGAAGCAATTTTGTGTGAACAAAAAGCAATTGATTTGAAAAAGAGTACAAAATACAGTGCTACTGAGTTTGAAAAAATATTAGCAGCAATGCAAAAAGGGGAGAGCAAAATAGATGAGTATTAATTTATCCGGCTTTTTTGGCATTGGTATATCCGTTTTTTAAAAGCCATTGCAATACTTTTTCTCTTTGATCACCTTGAACAATTATTTCGTTGTCTTTGGCACTTCCGCCGGTTCCGCAATAGTTCTTTAATTTCTTTCCTAATTGTTGCAAATCATCTTCAGTGCCAATAAAACCTGTTAACAAAGTTACTACTTTGCCTGCACGTTGTTTACTGTCTAACCATATACGTAACTTTTGTTGTTGTGGCAGTAGGGTAGGCAATGTTTCATTTTGTTCTTCTTCAAATTTAAAATTCGGATCGGTACTAAAAACAAATCCTCTGCTATCTGATATTTTCTTTTTCGACATAAGCGTTTAAAAATTAATTTATAAAAAACAATAAACGATTCTACTGCTACACTAACAAACAAGTAAAGCAGCAACCACTAAACCATTACTGCTTTTAAACTCAAATCCAAACTCTGTGCCTGATGAATTAATCCGCCAACACTAATAAAATCAACACCTGTAGCTGCATACGCTTGAATATTAGTAAGGTTAATACCGCCACTGGCTTCTGTTTCAAAAGAGCCGTTTATCAGTTGTAATGCTTCTGTTATTTGTTCGGTAGAAAAATTGTCCAACATTACACGCAATACTTTTCCTTTGCCAATTGCACAAACTTTTTTTACATCATTAATACTCCTGGTTTCAACCTCAATTTTTAATGCAGGCTTTTTTGTTTGAATATATTGATAAGCTTTTTCAACCGCGTTCTCAATTCCGCCACAGTAATCAATGTGGTTATCTTTCAACATAATCATATCAAATAATCCGAAACGATGATTGGTTCCGCCGCCAATTCTTACTGCTTCTTTTTCTAACAAACGAAAGTTGGGTGTTGTTTTACGTGTATCCAGTAACCTTGTTTTGTAGTCTTTTAATTTATCGGTATAAACTTTTGTAAGTGTTGCAATGCCGCTCATTCTTTGCATACAGTTTAATACCAAACGTTCGCAGGTTAATATGGTATGAATAGAGGCGGTTATTTCAAAAGCTTTTTCGCCATATTTCATATTTTCGCCATCGTTTTTAAATATTTCTATTTGCGAAGAAGGCTCTATAAAATGAAAAATTTTCTCAGCAACGGCAACGCCGGCCAATATATCATCTTGTTTAATTTTTAAAACAGCTTTGCCTTTTTGGTTGGATGGAATGCAGCTTAATGTAGAATGGTCTCCATCTCCAACATCTTCTTTCAGTGCATTGGTAATTAATTCTTGTAATTGTTCATCAAAACTTTTCATAGCGGCAAGTTAATTAGTTTATAAAAGCAAAAAGGATTCCGGGTGGGAATCCTTTCATTTTAAGAAGATTTTTTTAACTGATTCTTACAGAAGTTATCTGGTGTTTACCATCTTTATTTTTCAATAAAAGTGTAACATTAAAAGCCTTGTTTTTTGTTTGTAGCTTACCTGTAATGTACATCATAACCCCTGATTCTCTTTGCGATGTAAGATCGAAACCTTTAACTGTATTTTCCGAAAAAAAAGCTTGTATGGTTATACTTGCCTGATTTTTGCCAATATTTTTAATCTCTTCTTTTCCTGGCAAAGTAAGATCGAGGTAATTATCGAAATAAGCAGATACCTGCTCTGCATTACCCGATTTTAAGCCTTTAACAATTTCATCTGTATCGGATTGCGGTATGGTAAATGATGCCAGTATCATTATTACACTTAACATCGCTAATATCTTTTTCATGATAATCCTATTTCTGTTAATCGTTCTAAAATTATGCCAAATATAACAATGCAAATTTTGGTATGGCAAATGTCATGTTTAAAGTTCACAAAAAAGTTAACTTTGCACTTCAAAAAAATGGTATGCCGGCATTTTAAAGTGCATACACTTAAACGAAAAAATATTCATTATGAGCAAGAAAGCAATGTTAATTATCATGGATGGATGGGGGCTTGGCAAAGTAAAGAATGCCGATGCCATTCAAAATGCAGATGTACCTTTTGTTAGTTCGTTGTATAGTAAATATCCTAACACAACTTTAGTTACCTGTGGCGAAGCCGTAGGATTGCCTGACGGACAAATGGGCAACAGCGAAGTTGGTCACCTTAATTTGGGTGCCGGAAGAATTGTTTATCAGGAATTGCAACGTATTAATGTAGCAATAAGAAATGGTGAGTTTGGTAAAAACGAACAATTGTTAGCAGCTATAAAATATGCAAAAGAAAATAATAAACCATTACACTTAATTGGTTTGGTGAGTGATGGCGGCGTGCATTCTCATATCAATCATGTAAAAGCTATCGCAGATGTTTGTAAAGCAGAAGGCTTAACAGAAGTGTATGTACAGGCGTTTACCGATGGCCGTGATTGCGACCCCAAAAGTGGCCTTGCTTTTATTAAAGAATTACAAGAACATTTAGACAAAACAGTTGGTAAAATCGCATCTGTAACAGGTCGTTATTATGCAATGGACCGTGATAAAAGATGGGAACGTGTTAAGTTGGCTTACGATGCAGTTGTAAACGGAGTTGGCGAGCAAAGTAATGATATCTTAAAATCAATTGAGGCTTCTTACGCTAACGGCGTTACTGATGAATTTATTAAACCGATCATCAACGCAAAAGTTAAAAGTGATAAATCAAAAATTAGTGAAGGCGATGCAGTAATTTGTTTCAATTTTCGTACAGACCGTTGCCGTGAAATTACCAACGTGTTAACACAGGAAAATCATCCGGATCAAAATATGCAGACCTTAAAATTGCATTACACTACAATGACTGAATATGATAAAACTTTTCGTGATGTGAATGTAATTTTTGAAAATGATAATCTAAATAATACTTTAGGCGAAGTACTTGCGGCCAATGGCAAAAAGCAAATTCGTATTGCAGAAACAGAAAAATATCCACACGTTACATTCTTCTTCAGTGGTGGGCGCGAACAAGAATTTGAAGGTGAAAAACGTATTATGGCTGCATCTCCCAAAGTAGCTACTTACGATTTACAACCCGAAATGAGTGCTTATGAATTAACAGATAAATTGGTGCCTGAAATTGAAAACGAAACAGCAGATTTTATTTGTTTAAATTATGCCAATGCAGATATGGTGGGCCATACAGGCGTTTTTAGTGCAGTAATAAAAGCTGTTGAAACTGTTGATAAATGTGTAGAAAGAGTGGTTACCGCCGCTGTTGCTCATGGTTATACCATTTTCTTAACAGCAGACCATGGCAATGCAGATTATATGAAGAATGATGATGGTAGCCCTAACACACAACATTCTCTTAATTTGGTGCCTTTGTTTGTAATTGATAAAGATTGGAAAGGCACAGTTAAACCGGGTAAACTGGGCGATTTGGCTCCATCTATTTTACATGTAATGGGAATTACCATTCCGAAAGAAATGACCGGAGATGTTTTAGTAAATCCTTAAAAATAAATGGGTAAGTTCGTGTTGTAAAAAGCATTGCTTACCCTTTTTTATACTTGTTACATATGAAAAAAATTTTCTTTAAAATTTTAATGGCAATAGTATTGGTGTTTATTGTTATTCAGTTTGTACACCCTAAAAAAAATCAGTCTGCAGATGTTTCTGAGAACGATATCAGTAAGAGTTATGCAACTCCCGATGATGTAAAATTAATTTTGGCAAAAGCTTGTAACGATTGCCATTCAAACAATACAACGTATCCATGGTATAATAATATTCAGCCGGTGGCATGGTGGTTAAATAACCACATAAAAGAAGGTAAACGCCACCTTAATTTCAGCGAATTTGCTGCATACAGAGTTGCACGGCAATACAAAAAAATGGATGAATGTGCGGAACAAATAAAAGAAAGCGAAATGCCTTTGAGTTCTTACACCTGGATCCATAAAAATGCAATACTTACAGCAGATGAAAAGTCGAAATTATTTGCCTGGTTAGAAAGCATTCAAAGCGCTTTAAAAGCCAAATATCCTGCAGATAGTTTGGTAATGCCAAAACAGCGATAGTTAGTTAATCTGTTGCCATTAGTGCTGCAGATGAAGTGATTGCGACGCAACGATGGTGCCATGAAATATTATAGCCGGTATTAAAATTTTTATAATAGCACCTGAAGGTTTTAAATATCTTCAGGTGCTTTTGTTTTATGTTTGCATCATGCGAATTACTTCTGCAAAATATCTTGTATCGGCACCTTCGTTTGATTTATGCCCTAAACCGGAAAAGCCGGAATATGCGTTTATTGGAAGAAGCAATGTGGGCAAATCGTCGCTTATTAATATGCTTACCAACCAAAAAGGGTTGGCAAAAACATCGGCTAATCCGGGCAAAACGCAGTTTATTAACCATTTCATTATAAACAACGGTTGGTATATTGTTGATTTGCCGGGTTATGGATATGCCAAAATTTCGCAAAGCAGCAGAAGGCGTTGGGAGCAGATGATTGAAAATTATTTGCGTAAAAGAGAAAACCTGGTAAATGTTTTTGTACTGATTGATGCACGCCATGCACCTCAAAAAATTGATATTGAATTTGTAAATCAATTAGGCAAATGGCAAATTCCTTTTGTATTGGTTTTTACAAAAGCCGATAAAGAAAAGCCTAGTGTTGTTGCCCGAAATGTAAAAGCGTTTTTGGATGAAATGCGCAACGGCGATTGGGAATTTTTACCGCAACATTTTGTTACCAGTGCCGAAAAAAAAACAGGGCGGGATGAAGTGCTTGCCTTTATTGCACAATGTAATGAACAGCTAACAATGAATAATGAATAATGAACAGTTAACAATCTTAGTCATTCTTCATTACATTAATTCACTGCTTTATCTGCACAACAACTGCTGGCGAAAGCTTCGGGTTTAGCTTTAAAAGCAAAGCCCATTCCTAAAATATAGCCCATTGCTTCTTTCAGTGCATCGTTACTTTTAAAACTTGGGTTCGTATTAATATCTGCATGAACTTCCATATCCACCTTATATTTAATAAATAAATCACATAAAGCATAAGCAATATCAATGCTTTTAGAAACTTCGGCAAGCATTCTTTCTTTAAGGTGATATTTGGTTTTTGTTTTATCGTTATGAATGTACATAAATCCGCCATTGTGTTCCCGCAGAAAAACAATAACTGTTGCAAACTCGGTATCCTCGCCTTTTACCTGGCTGTCGGTACCAATGCAAACTTTTAATTTGGTACCCTTTGCTGTTTCGTTTTTAATAGCATCTTCTACAGCATCCTTAATAGGTAACTGAATGTTTTCGCCGTTAAATTTTCTCCAACGCATAGTATGTATGTTTTTTGAAGTTACCGATAAAACCTATTATCTACGGTTATTTTATTATTAACAGCCGTTAATAACCTTACAGTTTATTATAATGTAGCCGGCAGCAGAATATCCGTTAAACCCGGTTGCGTCGCACACTTCGGCGGTTTATTCGCTACTCGGCTTAATATTGGTTAGTACTCAACATAACCAAAGTGCATGCTTCCAAAGCTTCAATACCATTGGCTTTGACAAGATGGTAAAGTTCTTCATTTTCCGTACCGGGATTAAAAATAACCCGTTTAGGATGCAGCGATAAAATGTAATCGTAGTATTCTCTTTGATGTGGTTTGTTTAAATACAAGGTAACGGTATCAATATTTTCAAGTGATGGTTTATCAGTAATAATTTGTACATCTTTAACCGTTCCCGTTTTTTTACCAATAGCAAATACAGGATGCTGATAAGCCCTTAGCTTTTCAACAGCAAGAAAACCGTACCGCGATGGGTTTTCCGAAGCTCCTAAAACCAATGTTTTTTTTGTCATTATTTCGGGTAAGATTTTTAAGCAATGTACAAAAAACTACATTTTGTTTTTGGGTAATCAGTAAGCCAATGGTGCAAAGATTTTGCATAATTTTTTTTAACAAACATTGTTCAGTCAAAATATAATATATAACTTTCACTATATTACTTTTCTAATCCTCAAATAAAAATCTCATGGCAAAAAAAGCTATAAAAAAAATTGTAAAAAAAGCTGCTCCTAAAAAAGTGGCAAAAAAGGCTGTTAAAAAAGCCGTAACAAAAAAAGTTGCTCCTAAGAAAGTTGCAAAAAAAGCTATAAAAAAGATTGTGAAAAAAATTGCTCCTAAAAAGGTGACAAAAAAGGCTGTTAAAAAAGCCGTAACAAAAAAAGTTGCTCTTAAGAAAGTTGCAAAAAAAACAGCACCCAAAAAGGTTGTAAAAAAAGCGGTTAAGAAAGTTGCTGTAAAAAAGGTTGCACCTAAAAAAGCTGTAAAAAAGCCTGCCGTTAAAAAAGTTGCAGCGCCGGCACCACCCGTTGTAGAAACTCCGGCACCTGTTACAGAAACTCCTGTAGTAGAAACACCTGTTGCAGAAACAATTCCAACAGTATAAATAATAACATTTTTTATTTAAAAACTCCTGCTTTATGCAGGAGTTTTTGTTTGTATACCATGTGCAAAATATACTGCTTCAATAAAATTGCAAACATGATTTAATTAATTTTTTATAGTTGCTATTTTCATTAAATTTAATTGTTTGGCCACCCTAAATTGTGCGTATGCTTTATCTTTTAAAAAAAATACAAAACCCCTTGTGGCTTGTTTTCTCAACACTATTGGTGGTTTTACTGTCGTTTGTTGTTTTTTACTACTTAACATATTCCAATCTTAAAAAGACCTCAACCATAACAGACGAAGAATCTGCTGTGCTAGAATATATGCTGCGGTTAGATAACATTAAAGGAAATGCATTGGCAATAGAATCGGCAGAAAGACCATCTGTA
>Ga0182038_10001687_pt1 | contig 11473 bp, 10 predicted proteins | sample sta12Can44000108_FD_125976 | JGI IMG/M metagenome (GOLD analysis project Ga0182038, IMG submission 125976) | Lab enrichment of tropical soil microbial communities from Luquillo Experimental Forest, Puerto Rico - statanox.12C.anox.44.000.108 | ecosystem: Environmental > Terrestrial > Soil >...
CGTCGCTCGACGTCATCGCGCCGGTCCCTGAGCCGATTTCGGCGCTCGAACGCGTTCCCGAGCTTCTCGCCCACAATAGCGCCGATGGCGATGTCACCGCCGAGTTGGTGGATGTCGGCCGAGGCGTGTCGGAGGCGGACTATCGCGACAAAGACGTCCGCGGAAAAGTGTTGCTGGCCACAGGAGAACCTCAGCCGGTATGGCGGGCGATGGGACCCCGCGGTGCTCGGGCGTTAATCGCCGCGCCTTCGGGAGACTTCTTCGGCCGGCATACGCCGCCCGACGCAGTCCTCTGGGGAGAAGCCCCCGCCCATGCCGTGGTTCTGATGGTCAGCCCCCGACAGGCCGGCCGGCTTCGGGCCCTCATGCGGCGCGCGCCGGTCATCGTACGCCTGCACGCCAAGGCCGCGCGCAGCGAGCCGGGCGCGCTCGGTATGGTGATGGGCGAGATCGCGGGTGCGCACCTCGGAGAGGATCTTGTGATTGCTGCACACCTGGATCACCAAAAACCAGGCGCTAACGACAATGCTTCGGGCAGCGGTACCTTGCTCGAATTGGTGCGGACCCTGAATCATCTGATCGTTGCCGGAAAGATCCCCAAGCCCCAACGCACGTTGCGTTTCTGGTGGACGACCGAGATCGTTTCCGAGCAGGCGTATTTCCGCCGGTACCCGGAAGATGCCCGGAATATTCTGCTCTCGGTGGTGCTCGACCAGGCAGGTGGCCTGCGCAACGCCGAAAACAACCTGGTCATCATATTCAACCCTGCCTGGCTGCCGTCTTATGCCGACGACCTGATCGAGAACCTCGCCGAGTCCGTGAAGGATCGCTATGCTCCCGCCGAGTATGAACCCGATCCCCTTGTGATTGCCCGGGGCGGCAGTCATCAATCCCTGCGGACTGTGTATTGGGATTACCAGGAGATTACCGACGAAGTGGCTTTCGAGACCCGGGAGCGGAGGATACCCGGAATCGCACTCGCGGTTCCTTCGCTCGATCTCATCCACTCGAACCTCGACACTGTCGATCGGCTCGACCCCACGTGGATGAAGCGGACCGCGCTATTGACGCTGGCTGCGGCGCTTTACGTCGCCGACGCTGGCCCCGCCCAGGCCCAGGCCATGCTCGACTACACCTTCCGGCGCGCTGCCGGCCGGCTCGCGCAAAGCGACGATGCCGCCGGCGACCTCGCCTTCGAACGCGCGCGCCTCGATTCGGTGCGGGCCTTGGATCCCAAACTGGACACGACCGCATACCAGAATCAACTGTCTGCGGTAGCGGATGCAGTCCGCAACCGACGGCGCTGACGAGTGCTGACGGGTAAGGGCCGCAGAGCCTCATCTGTTGGTAGTGATTTACCTTTTGCGCTGTCGTCCTTGCCGGTCTGGGGCGTCCTTGTACATCGGGTAAGAGTCGTCGGAGACGGCGAACTGCCATTTTAGGAGTTGTTGGGGATCACATTGATCGCGCCTGAACCGCCGCCCGGAACCGTCAAATTCGCCAGCACCCGGATCCGATAGCCGCTGTGCCCGTGCCCCTAGACGCCCGCCGGCGCGCCGGTGAAGCTGGCCACGGCTTGTGTTTCGTCGGTGAAGCTTTCAAAAACGGTGTATAGTTTGGTGACGGTGAGCAGGTCTCGGACGCGACTCTGCGCATGGAGAAGCTTGATTTGTCCGCCAACGCCGGCGACGCTGGCTGAGGACCCCACCATCTCACCCAGTCCTGAGCTGTCAATGTGAGTCACGTCTTCCAGATTGAGCAGAATCTTCTTTTCCTTTTTGGCCAGCAGATCCTTGACGGTCTCGCGGAGCGTGCCGCAACCTTCCCCGAGCGTCAGGCGGCCAGCCAGATCGACGACGGCGACGTCCCCGGTATGGCGCACGGTTGCCTTGAATGCCATGTGACCTCCGCCGTTCATTATCCACAATCAGAGCGGTCTTCGCAGGCGCTCGACAAAACCGCGTGGGACGCGGCCGGTTGGCTATTCCACGGTGACGCTTTTGGCCAGGTTCCGCGGCTGGTCCACGTCGCAGCCGCGCCGGACCGCGATGTGATAAGCCAGCAACTGAAGGGGGACGATCTCAAGAATCGGGCCGAGCAGTTCTCCGCAAGGCGGGATCTCGATCACGTGATCGGCCATTTTGTGTACCTGCGAATCGCCTTGTGTGACCACCGCGACCACGATGCCCTCTCGAGCCTTCACCTCCTGGATATTCGAGAGCGTTTTTTCGTAAAGCACAAGGCTGTCTTCGTTGTTGGGCTCGCGCGTCGCCAGTACGACGACCGGCAGCTTTTCGTCGATCAGTGCGTTAGGGCCATGCTTCATTTCGCCGGCGGGATATCCCTCCGCATGGATGTAGGAAATCTCCTTTAGCTTCAGCGCACCTTCGAGGGCGATGGGGAAATGGACGCCGCGCCCGAGGTACAGGGCGTCGGTGGCGTGGTGCAGCTCGCGGCCCAGCGCTTCGTAGAGAGGGTCATTCGAGAGCACGGTCTCGAGTTTGCCGGGGATCTGCAATAACTCCTGGACCAGGCACCGCGACGTGCTCTCGTCCAACCGCCGGTTGGCCTGTCCCAGATACATTCCCAGAATGAACAGGGCGGTGAGCTGCGAGGTGAAAGTCTTGGTGGCGGCAACTCCGATTTCCGGGCCGGCATGCGTGTAGATGGTGCCCGCCGCTTCGCGCGTGACCATGGAGCCTACGACGTTGCAGATGGCCAGCGTCTTGGAGCCCTTCTGCTTGGCTTCGCGCTGCGCCGCCAGGGTGTCGGCCGTCTCGCCCGATTGGGAAACGACCACCGTTAGCGTGTCCTCCCCGACGATCGGATTGCGGTAGCGGAACTCGCTGCCGTAGTCTATCTCCACCGGGATCCCGGCCAGCTTCTCGATCATGCATTTGCCGACCATGCCCGCGTGCCACGCCGTACCGCACGCGATGATCTTCACCTGACGGAACCGCGCGAACTCGGCCGGCGCAATGTCCATCTCGTTGAGGAAGATGCGGCCGGTCTCCTGGCCTACGCGACCGAGAGTAGTGTCTTTGACGGCACGCGGCTGCTCGAAGATTTCTTTGAGCATGAAGTGCTTGTAACCGCCTTTTTCCGCCATGATCGGGTCCCAGAGAATGTGGGTGACCTGGCGGTTGACCGGGCGGCCCTGGAAATCGCTGAGCCGCACCCCTTCGGCGGTGAGAATCGCCATATCGCCGTCGGCCAAAAAGAACATGTCGCGGGTGTGACTGAGAATCGCCGGCACGTCGGAAGCAACGAAATACTCTTTGTCCCCTATGCCAATCACCACCGGAGGTCCGGATCGGGCGGCAATGATTTTGTTCGGATCAGAGCTGGAAACCACGGCCAGCGCAAAGACACCGGTCAGCTGCTTCACGGCTTCGCGTACGGCCTCTTCCAGGTTCCCTTTGAAGTGCTTTTCCACCAGGTGCGCAATGACCTCGGTATCGGTCTCGGTCTTGAAGACATGGCCTTCGGCCTGGAGCTGATGTTTGAGAGACAGGTAGTTTTCGACTATGCCGTTGTGTACCACCACCACGTCGCCGTGGCAGTCGCGATGGGGGTGGGCGTTTTCCTCGGTCGGCCGCCCATGTGTGGCCCAGCGCGTGTGCCCGATGCCGAACGTGCCATCCACCGGATTCATGCGGACCGCCTCCTCCAGGTTCCGCAACTTGCCTTGAGCGCGGCGGACTTCGAGCCGGTTGCCCTCGCAGTACACGGCCAGCCCAGCCGAATCGTATCCCCGGTACTCCAGGCGTTTCAGCCCTTCCAAAATGATGGGAACCGCCTTGCGGGTTCCCACGTAACCGACGATGCCACACATACTTACATTATAGTGGGGTGCGTGGATTCGACTGGTCGGCGGCCTTTGGTTTGGTATCAGTCGATTAGTTCCACGCGATATTCTTCGATCACCGGGTTGGCCAGAACTTCGTGGGCAATGGTTTCGATGTCCTGCCGCGCCTTCTCGGGTGTCACTCCGTCAGCCAGGGCGATGTCGAAAAACTTTCCTTGTCGTACGTCTGCGATCGCTGGATAGCCGAGGTCGCGCAGCTTGGAGCAGATGGTCTGCCCCTGGGGGTCGAGCACCGTGGACTTGAAGGACACAAAGACGCGGGCTTTCATCGGTTCCGATTATCGCACGGCGACTTGGAGAGCTAAACGGCACCTAACGTGCAAGCATAGAAGGAAAGATGACTCGCACTCCGTCCCTAAACCGTCCTATCGGCGTTTTCGATTCCGGCGTCGGCGGCCTTACGGTTCTGCAGGCCCTGCGCCGCCGCCTGCCGCACCGTGATTTCGCCTACTTGGGCGATACGGCGCGCGTGCCGTACGGGCGCAAGCCTCCACAAATGGTAGTGGAATTCGCGGTGGGAATCGCGGATTTCCTGTGCGGGCTCGGCGTGGACTTCCTGGTGGTGGCGTGCAACACAGCTTCGGCCGTGGCGTTGCCGGCCCTAATCGAGCGCTCCCCCGTACCGGTTTGTGGCGTGATCGACCCGGGTGTGGAAGCCGCGACACGCGCGACCCGCACCGGCAGCGTTGGTGTCATCGGCACAAAGGGGACCATTGGGAGCAGCGCCTATCAGTCGCGTCTCGAAGCGCGCGGCTTGCGGACTTGGTCCCAGGCCTGTCCGATGCTGGTGCACGTCGTCGAGGAGGGGCTGGCCGATTCGCCGGAGAGCGAACTGCTGGTGACCCAGTACCTCAGCAACCGGCCCGAGATAGATACATTGATCCTCGGGTGTACACACTACCCCTTGCTCAGTCGCGTCATCCAGAAGGCTGTCGGCGCCGACGTGAGGCTGGTGGACAGCGCGGAAGTGACTGCGGAGACCGTCAGCTCGAATTTCGACGGATCGCCCAATACTTTCGAGCCCGGGCGGGTGGTCCACTTCGTCACCGGCGACCCGCTGGCATTCGCCCATACGGCCGCGGTGATCGGCGGAGTGGACGGCGAGATCATCCCACTCCCGGTCACCGAATTGGTTGCGATCACCGCCGAGTAAGTTCACAGCAACTGGGGCAGCAACTCACCGGCCGGGCCTTCGAGGGCAAAGTCGACGGATTCGGAGAATGGCGTGGGTTCGAGGTTGATTTCGATCACGACTGCGCCGTTCTGGTTGGCGAAGGGTACCAAGCCGGCGGCGGGGTAAACCATCGCCGAGGTGCCGATCACGAGGAACACCTCTGAAGATGCGACGGCGTGCTCAGCCTCATTCATCATTCCTCGTGGCAGCGGCTCGCCGAACCAGACCACGCCGGGGCGCGCCAGACCTCCGCACGCACAGTGCGGCGGAAGCTTCGGGAGGGGTACACGGCGGTCCGGCCAATTCGATCCGCAATCGGTGCAGCGCATCCTCCAGATGTCGCCGTGAAGCTTGAGGACCCTCCCGCTGCCCGCCAGGTTATGAAGGCCATCCACGTTCTGCGTGATCAGGGTAAAACTCGGCTTGGCCCTTTCCAGCTTCACCAGGGCCAGGTGAGCCGGGTTCGGCACGGCCTTGGCGATGGTTTCCCGCCGCCAGTTGTACCACTCCCAGACCAGCCGGGGATCGCGGGCGAAGGCTTCGGGCGTGGCCAGGTCTTCGGCGCGATAGTGGTTCCACAACCCGCCGGCGCCGCGGAAGGTTGGGATGCCGCTCTCAGCCGAGATGCCGGCGCCGGTCAGCACGGCCACCGATTGCGCCTCGGCAAGCCGCTGTCGCGCCTCGGCCAGCTCAGGCATACCTCAGGAGAGCCTCCCGCACACGCTCCAGCGCTTGGGTGGGATCGGGCTGGTCGACGCGGATGACGGTCGCTTGAGCGCCCACGGGACGCCAGCGGGCGAACATTCGTGGCGAGGGAAACCCCGCAAAGATGCTGATCAGGGGCACCCCGCAGGCCGCAGCCACGTGCTGTCCGGCCGAATCATAGCCGACGAATAACCGGCTGCCGGCAATGATCGAAGCGAAGCCCGAGAACGAGCCTTCCCACAACCTGGCCTTGACGCCCGAGCGCGCCACGGCCCTGAGGACTCGCTCGGCTTCCGCCCCACCCGCACCCATGTCGATGGCGAGAGAATGGCCCGTCGCCGCCAAAAGCGCCAGCAGCTTTTCTTCGAAAGGTTCGGCGAGCCGCTTGGCCGGGTTTTCGCCCACGCCGAGACTGAGCGAAATGGCGGACGCCTGCGGGCGCGGGCCGTTCAAACAGAGAAATGGTTTTGCTCCGCTCACCCCGAAGGTTTCCTGAGCCCAGGCCGCGGCGAGTTCCGGTAGCGTACGTTCGGTCGCGCTGCCGTAGGCTCGGCTTTCGAACAGGTGATATCGCTCGTCGGCGCACACAGGAACCAGACCAAGCTGCGTGAAGCGGGAATCAGGATCGATCACGAGCGAGTCGGGATCGCCAAGGATCTCCCTCAACTCCGCGGCCGCGGCGAGCCGCTCGTCGAAGCTGCCGCGAAGGTACTCCACGGGAGCATGATGGATTCCGGGATCGCCCGCGAACAGCTCGTAATTCTTGCGCGGGCCGGCCAGCCACAACTCGGCCTTCGGAAAGCGGCGCCGCGCAGCGGCCATCAGCACGCTGGTCACCGCCACCTCGGCACCCAATGTAACGCGCGAGAGGACGAAAACTCGCCGCGGATTGATGCTCGCCGGCCGCACCCGGCGTATACGCTGGTATCGGGCCGCGAGCTCGCGCGCATCCACGGTTTGGTCCCGATGGGCCACCGCCTGCGCGAACAACCGCACATAGGTGTCGCACAGCGCGGGCTCGAAGCGGTCCGCAAGGCCTTCGACCCAGATCCCGAAGAGCGCTTGCGCGCAAGGTTCGCTGAGCAAAGGCGTCGGCAGTCGGTCCGGCGGTTTCCCAGCCAGGCATTGGTCCAGCAGTTCCTTTGCGATCTCGTTACACGAAGTACTTGTCAATCAGGATACCTAGTTTCCGACGCGTGGCCTCCGGCACCATCTTGCGGTCCGTGATGATGGCGTGCGAGAGCGCTGAGCCGCACTGGCAACTGCGTGCCGCGGGTATTTTGGCTACGGCTTGGGCGACCACCTTGCATGCGTTTTCGGCGTTCTTCACCAGGTGGGTGATGATCTCGTTCACTGTCACCGCATCGTGATCCGGGTGCCAGCAATCGTAATCGGTGACCATGGCAATGGTCACGTAGCAGATCTCCGCCTCGCGTGCCAGCTTCGCCTCCTGGAGGTTGGTCATCCCGATCACGTCCATGCCCCAGCTTCGATAGACCAGCGATTCCGCCCTGGTGGAGAAGGCTGGGCCTTCCATGCACAGATAGGTGCCGCCTCTGGTCACATTGACTCCGGTGGCCGCGCATGCATCGGCCACCACCAAGGAGAGCTCTGGACAGACCGGGCGAGCAAAACTCACGTGCGCAACCAGGCCGTCCCCAAAGAACGTGGAAACGCGGCCGCGGGTTCGATCGAAGAATTGGTCGGGAATCACGAAATCGAGAGGATGGTGCTCGTCTTTGAGTGACCCTACCGCGCTGAGGGAAATGATCCGCTCCACGCCCAAGGATTTCATGCCGTATACGTTGGCCCGGAAATTCAGCTCCGACGGCGAGAGTCGGTGGCCGCGGCCATGCCGCGCCAAGAACGCCACCCGATGGCCGCCCAGTTTGCCCAACACGTAGTTGTCCGAAGGCCGTCCGAACGGCGTCTCGAGGTTGACTTCTTCCTGCGTCTCAAATCCCGGCATCGAATACAGTCCGCTGCCGCCGATGATTCCGATCTCGGCTTTCACTACGCGTTCTCCTGAATGAGTTCCAATAAGACGCCACCGGTCGAGCTGGGATCGACGAATACATAAAGGTGGCCGCCGGCGCCGGCTCGCGGTTCGTTCAGCAGCCGGGCCCCGGCGGCGCGCAGGCGGTCCACCGCCGCTTGCAAGTCCGGCACGCGCAGCGCCACATGGTGCAGGCCCGGCCCGCGCTTTTCAACAAACTTGGCCACCGTGGAATCCGGTGACGACGCTTCAAGCAGCTCGATTCGCGACTCCCCGGCCGGCAGCATGGCCACGTGCACTTTTTCCTGTTCGACGGTTTGACAGGGCAGGGCGGTGAGCCCGATGCCTTCGTAGAAGCGGACAGCCTCTTTGAGATTCCTCACGGCTATGCCCAGATGATCAATGTGGCACGAGCTTCTGGCTCGTGCGACCGGCCGGGGCAAGCCATCGAGATGCCCCACCTGCTCTACGAGCTCGGCGATCCCGATGCCTTCGGTGGCTACGGTACGTACGATCGGCGGTTTCGGACCCTCCTCGAGGCTGAGCATGGCCTCTAACTCCTGCTCGAGCCGGTCGGCGCCCGGCTGGTCGCTCTTGTTGATGACGAAGACATTGGCGATCTCCATGATTCCCGCCTTGATGGTTTGCACGTCGTCGCCCATCCCCGGCACCAGCACCACCATCGTCACCTGCGCGAGGTCGGCGATCCCGACTTCGTCCTGCCCGACGCCGACCGTTTCTATCAGGACGTAGTCTTTCCCTGCCGCGTCCATCAGCCGCGCCAGGTCGGCGGTAGCGCGCGCGAGGCCGCCCACACCGCCACGCGTGGCCATGGAGCGGATAAAGATGCCGGGGTCGAGGTAGAGCTTCTGCATCCGGATACGGTCACCCAGCAAAGCACCTCCGCTAGCCCGGCTGCTGGGGTCGACGGCAATGATGGCGACGGTCTTCCCCTGCTGTCGAAGCGCCGTGGCCAGGGCCGCGACGAGCGTGCTCTTGCCCGCTCCCGGCGGGCCTGTGACGCCAACGATGCGAGCATGCCCGGATTCGAGGGAGTCGAGGACCGCGAGCGCGTGAGGGTCGCGGTTCTCGATACCCGTCGCCATGCGCGCCAAGACTCGATCTTCGAGGCTCATCCGCTTTTCAACAGCTGGCGCGCGATCACCAGCCGCTGGATCTCGCTCGTGCCTTCGCCAATCGTGCAAAGCTTCACGTCGCGGTAGAACTTCTCCACCGGAAAGTCTTTGATGTAGCCGTAGCCGCCGTGGATCTGCACGGCCTCGTTGGCGATGCGCACGGCAGCCTCGGAGGCGAACAGCTTAGCCATGGCGGATTCGCGGGTCACTCTGTGGCCGCGGTCCATCATCCACGAAGCCCGGCAATTCAGTAAACGGGCGGCGTCCAAATCCACGGCCATGTCCACCAGCTTATGCTGGATTTCCTGAAACTCCGAGATCGGACGGCTGAACTGCCTGCGCAGTTTGGAATACCGCAGCGCGGCGTCGTAGGCGCCCTGCGCCATCCCGATGGCCAGCGCCGCAATCGAGATGCGACCACCATCCAGCACCTTGAGACTATCGACGAAGCCCTCGTTCAATTTGCCGAGCAACTGCGCGGGGGCCAGCCGGCAATCGGTGAAGATCACTTCGCCGGTGGCACTGGCGCGCAGACCCAGTTTATTTTCCTTTTTCCCCGGCCGAAACCCGGGCGTATTCCGCTCGACGACGAACGCGGAGATGCCATGCTGGGCGGCGGCCCGGTCGGTCACGGCCATGGCTACGCAGACATCGGCAAATTGCGCGTTGGTGGTAAAGGTTTTTGCGCCGTTCAAGAGCCAGTACCCGTCTTCCTGCTCGACCGCCCGCGTCCGGGTACCGGCCGCATCCGAGCCAGCCTCGGGTTCGGTGAGCGACCAGCATCCCAGCCACTCGCCCGAAGCCAGCTTGGGAACGTAACGCTGCCGCTGCTCGTCGTTCCCCATTTTGAAGATGTGGTTGGTGCAAAGAGAGGTATGAGCGGCCACGATAATCCCCACCGAGCCATCCACGCGCGAGAGCTCTTCGATGAGGATCGAGTAATCGACATAACCCATTCCGGCGCCGCACAACTCCTCCGGGAAGATCGCTCCCATGTACCCGAGCCGGCCGAGTTTGTGAATCACTTCAGTGGGGAAGACCTGGCCTTCGTCCCACTCCATGACATGGGGGGCGATTTCGGCTTCGGCGAATTCCCGGACCGATTTTCGAAGTTGAATCTGTTCCGGCGTGTACTCGAAGTCCACGATGCGGGCGCCCTTAAACGATTTCTTCGCGGGCCGGGTCCCACCGCACAGTACGCTGTTGCCGGTAGCTTTCCACGGCCATGCGGCAGGCAATGGATACGCGGAAGCCGACGTCGAACGGGCAGTTCGGCTCTATGCCGGAGCGGATGGCGTCGCAGAAATTCTGCATGTGGGCGCGAGGCGCGGTGCGCGCGGTCCCGACCATTTCATTGGCGCCCGGCCGGTTCACCTTCTGCGGCGTGTAGCGGATCTGCTGCCCTTTCGAGATGGTGCCATCGGTACCCAGTACGTCTTCGGCGATCCCCAGGTGGCTGTTGCCGAATCCCGAGTCCCAGCTGAACAGAATTTCTTCCGGGTGCTCGAGCGACACGTGCATGGTGTCGGGGACCTCGCGGCCGTCTTTCCACAGGTACACTCCACCAGTCATGGTCGCCGCCGCCGGGATGTGCAATCCCAGCAACTTGTACCAGAAGGCCAGTTGCTGGCTGAGATTCTCGGTTATGCTGCCGCCGGAGTAGTCCCAGTACAGCCGCCAGTTCATATAACGATTCGGGTCGAACTCCCGCACCGGCGCGCCTTCCAGGAAGGAGGCCCAGGCGATCCGGTCCGGCGTCATATCCGGATAGACCGGCCGCGCCCACTGCGGTTTTCCGTGCGGAGTGTTGCGATAGAAATGCGCACGCACCGCCGTGATCCGGCCCATCAGCTCCGGCTTTAGGAACGCGGCCGCGTCCACCGCCAGGCCGGACGAACAGGTTTGATGACCGATCTGAACGGCGCGATTCCCGGCGTTCTGATACGCCGCCCGCATGCGCTTGGCCTGCTCAACGGTGAACGCCATGGTTCTTTCCTGGTAGACGTGCTTGCCTGAGTCGAGCGCGCTCACAAACTGCTCCGCGTGCAGATGGTGAGGCGTGGCGATCAGAACCGCGTCGACGCTTGGGTCTTCCAGCAGCCGCCGGTACTCCAAGTGCAGTGTTGCCGCGGGCGCGATCACCTGGACTGCCTCCAATCGCTTCGTATAGACGTCCGCCACCCCGACGCAGTCGGTGTTCGGGCAGGCCAGAGCCTCACGCAGCAATTCGGTGCCCCGGGCCCCGGCCCCAATGACGCCGAAACGCAGGCGGTCGTTGGCGCCGAGCACGTTGGATGTGGCCAATGTCCCGGCCAAGCCCGTAGCTACTTTGCCGATGAAATTTCGTCGCGATTCCACAGAAAAAAGGCGCGTTCGGGCCGAAAAAACGATTATTACATACAGGGTAGCATTGAAGCGGGCCGCCGCGCTTCGGCAAGCTTGAGAGTTCAGTCTTCCGGCGGTATCTCGAGCGGGGATGCCTGCGCGACGCCCGGCGCGAGTTCCGGCAAGATGCCGAGCTTGACGTAAATCGGGCGTACCACCGTTCGGATGGCGGGAAGTTGCCGCGCAAACCAAAAACTCCCCGCCAGCAC
>Ga0182038_10001693_pt1 | contig 11462 bp, 6 predicted proteins | sample sta12Can44000108_FD_125976 | JGI IMG/M metagenome (GOLD analysis project Ga0182038, IMG submission 125976) | Lab enrichment of tropical soil microbial communities from Luquillo Experimental Forest, Puerto Rico - statanox.12C.anox.44.000.108 | ecosystem: Environmental > Terrestrial > Soil >...
GGCGAAGGGTCTGTCCATTGTGAAGTCCGTCTCAGAGATCGGCTCGGGACTGAATGGACATCGTCCGAAGCTTATCGGTCTGCTGCGAGATCCGACGATCGGGGCGATCGTCGTGGAGCATCGGGACCGGCTTGCCCGTTTCGGCTCGGAGTACATGGAAGCGGCCCTTCAATCGACGGGCCGGAAGGTTGTCGTCGTTGACGAGAAGGAGAGGAAGGACGATCTCGTTCAGGACCTGATCGAGGTGCTGACGAGCTTCTGTGCGCGGCGGTACGGGCGACGCACTGCCAAGAACAAGGCGAAGAAGGCGATGGAGGCAATCGAGCATGAATGAGATCCGCACGTATCAGACGCGGCTTGATCTGAACTGCGAGCAGGCGGCTCTGCTCGATGCGAATGCCGCGCTGTACGGCAAGGCGGAGCGATCGCTGTTCGCCCGGCTCGCCGCTGGCGAATCGCTCAGCGTGCTCAAGCGGGAGTTCATCGGCGGATTGGGCATCACGGCGCGGCAGTTCAACGCGCTCGCGGCCGGAGTGCGCGGGAAGATCGCGTCGGTCAAAGAAGTCCGCGATCGCCTGATCGAGTTCGCGAAGCGCCTCAGCACTGTTCGGAGGACGTCTTGGGCAATGGGGATAAATGTCCATGTTTCGAGGAACGGTTGAGCAGGTTCCAAGGCAGCCGCTGGTAGGCGTGATGCTCAAATTCGAACGTACTGACTCAAGGGAGGCCAAGTCCGGATCCATGCGTAATGTAGTTCGAAAGCACATCGCCCTTGCCATTTGGTTTTTCGGCGCAGTTGTCCTCGTGACCTTACCCCCTTCGCTACGGGCCCAGAACCCAAGTGGCTCGCTCCTTGTCACGGTCCAGGATTCGAGCGGCGCCCGAGTGGCCGGAGCGAGTGTTTCGCTGACCCAGGAGAAATTTGCGATATCGCGAGCAGGCAAGACCGACACCCAAGGCGAAACACGATTCGAATCGCTGCAGCCGGGAAGTTACACGATTGCGGTAAACGCCTCTGGCTTTGCAGAAAAGACCGCCGCGGTGATCGTCGCGGTGAGCAGCCAGCCTGTGCTGGTGGTAACGGTCCATCCGCAATCCGTCCGGGAATCCGTGGAGGTGCGCGACCGCGGCCCTTCGCTCGCGAGCCAGCCCATTGAGACGACCAGCAGCACCATCAAGACCGTCATCACGTCATCCGACCTTGACGAAGTGCCGCTTTCCGCGCGCAGCTTCGCCAACATTTCTTATCTCGCTCCTTTTACCGCTCCGGTCGAACCTTCAGATCCCACGAAGGCCCGCATCACCGCGGTTTCTTTTGGGGGAAGCTCCGGGTTGAACGTCGACCTTTCCGTCGACGGTGGCGACAACAACGACGACTACATCGGAGGCTTCCTGCAGAATTTCTCGCCGGAGGCGGTCGGGGAGTTCGTCGTTCGAACCTCACAGTTCGGTGCCGACACTTCCCGGACCAACGGTGGAAGCGTGATTATCTCAACGCGCCGCGGCACGGACGATTGGCACGGCAGCGCTTCCTACTACTACCGCGGCAGCGGCTTGAACGCGCGAAATACGCTGGACAATCCTGAGCCGAATCCCAAACAGCCGTTTTCGCGTCACAACGGAGTCGCTACGCTTGGAGGACCGCTCAAAACCAAGAAGCTGTGGTTTTTCACTTCTTACGAATATATTGACGAGAACGCCAGCGTGGCCTATAGCGCTAAATCGCTTTCCGAGTTTAACGCGCTGGCGCAAATGGCTGCGGCAGGGGATCTGCCGAACGTTTCTTCCATCGGCACGATTCCGTCGTCTGTCCCCGTCCCTTTTCGCGACACTCTTTTTTCCGCGCGCCTCGATTGGACCGAATCCTCGCGCTCGCAATGGTTCGCGCGCGCCTCGCTCGACCGCAACGATACGAAGAACGATCTATTGCAACAGGGGGCCTTGCCATCCACCGGTGCGACGACGACGTCGAACTATTACAACGTCTTGGTGAACAACCGGTTTGAATTCTCGCCTTCTTGGCTCGGCACGCTCACTCTGGAAGCGAGCGGCTTCCATCACACCAAAGTGCGCAACTCCGAGATTGGCCAGGCCTTCAATTTTCCCTTCACCGTGAGCTTCCTCACGACTTCCGGCCTCGAGACTTTCGGCGACAATCAGTTTGCCACGGCCATAACCGCGTTCCCCATTGAGCGCGACCAGCAGAAATACCAGTTCCGCTACGATGTCTCGCGAGCCGCGGGGCCTCACGCAGTGCGCTTTGGAGTAAACCTCATCCACGAGCCGGTCCTTCGCGGCGAACTTACCGGCAGCCGTGAGAGCGTTTTCACTTACCCGCAAGATCCGAGTTTTTACGTCTCGAATCCGGCCGTTCTTGGGACCTGCGCTTCTTCGAATGCAGATGCGAATTGTCCGGTAGTCCACACCACGGGACCATTGGACGGCTCCTTCTCGCAAAGCATCCGGCGCCTCGGGCTATATGCCGAAGATTCATGGCGCGTCACTCCGTCATTTACTTTGAATGCGGGCTTGCGTTACGACACGACCTTTGGGCTGTTTATCGCCTCCGGCCACGCTCAAAGCCTGAATCCAGCGCTCGCGGGCAACGGCGTTGTTTCCGGAATCCCGCGCGATTACCGCAAAGCGATCGCGCCGCGCCTAGGCGTTGCGTTCGCGCCGCATGGATCCCCCAGAACAGTCCTGCGCGCGGGGATCGGAATGTACTACAACGATCTGGCGCAGAACGGCTGGGTGGACGCGTTCACCGCGGTCAACAAATTCAATCTCGCGAACGACACGAGCACCCCGGCGCTGATCGATCCGAACTACCACACGCCGTACGCGCTGATGGCCAGCGCGGCCTACGAGCACGAGTTAGGAAACAATTGGCGGTTGAGCCTCAGCTGCGAGCATCAGCAAGGAGTACACCAGTATCGGCGCTACGAGTATCCGGATTTTTCCCTTTTTCGAAGCGATAACCGCTCCATCTACAACGGTTTGGCCGTCCAGATGCAACACAGCTTCGCGCACCGCTTCGAATTCACGGCCAACTACGTTCTTGCGCGCGCGACCACCTGGGGCGCCACCGTTGGGGAACTGTTCGACTACGTCAACGGCGTCTCGAACGTTCGCGATCCCTTTGGTCCGGGAGATCACGGTCCTTCCGGCGAAGATATCCGCCATCGCGTGGTACTGATTGGCGTCTTGCAACTTCCCTGGAAATTCGAGGCATCCACTCTGGCGCAGTTCGAAAGCGCTCGGCCATACACGATGGCGACTCCTTTCGATGTCAACGGCGACAGTGTGGCGAATGATCGCGCGGTGGTAAATGGCGTGCAGACGACGCTCGATGAGTTCCGCGGTTCGCCTTTCTATCAGGTGGATCTGCGCATCAGCCGCAACATTGTTCTCGGCGAGCGCGCCACTCTCCGGCCGTTCGCTGAATTTTTCAATCTTTTCAACCGGATGAATCCAGGCAATAATTACGTGCCGGATATCTCGGCGTTGCCGACGCCCGTAAACAATCTTGCCAACGCCACGGCGTTTTGCCTCGACGCCGCCTGCACACAGACGAAACCCATCACCAGCCTGAGCCAACTGCGCGTTCCGGCAGGCGCGCTCGGCGATTTCTTCGGACCGGGTACAACGGTGGGTATTCCCTTCGCCGCACAACTGGGCCTAAAGCTCAGCTTTTGATGAGAGGGCGTCCCGGCGAAGACTGGGCAACCACACAGTTGTGACCGCGCCATGCGCCTGCAGACACTCTCTCATTCCTCATCCGTGAGAATAATGATATAGTCCCTGCAACCAAGCGAGTGCCCCAGGAGAAGTGTCCTGTGTCTCGAGCCATTCTTCCGGCTTTCTGGGCAGTTCTCTTGTGTTTGCAGGCTGTAGCCCAGGAGAGTTCTGATCCGGTGGCCCAGGCTCTTTCCCAGGGCGATCTCTATGCGTCGAGACGCAAATACGAACTGGCGCTCGACGCCTATCACAAGGCGGACAAACTCTCTCACCACACTTCGGCAATGGCTTTCCTGAAGATTGCCTCCATCGAAAGGAAAGCCGGGGCTTTCTCCGACGCACTAGACGATGCCAAAAAGGCCATCAAAGCGGCCGGCGACAATAAGGCAATAAACATCCAAGTGCTTCAATTCCGGGCGAGCCTGCTTGCGCAAATGGCCGGAAAGCCCACGGATAAGAAGCTGAAGGAAGCGGAAGAAGAGTTGCGCCAGGCTTTGACCGTGGATCCCGCGAATCCAGTGACACATCTTGATCTGGGGATGATCCTGCTTCGTCAGGTACGTGATGCCGAGGGAATCCCCGAACTCAACATCTATATCACCTCGCCTGGCGCGAATCCCGCAACCGTGGCCGAAGCGAAGCTTGTGATCGCCAGTCCGATTCGAGCCCGCATGCCCTTTGCGCCGAACTTTTCCTTTACGACGCAAGACCATCAGACCATCTCGAATGCCTCTCTTCGCGGCAAAGTGGTTCTGCTCGATTTCTGGGGTACCTGGTGCCCGCCCTGCCGTGAATCCGTTCCAACTCTCCGCGACCTGAACAAGAAGTATTCGGGAAAAGCTTTTCAACTCGTGGGTGTCAGCTCCGACGACGACGAAGACGCTTGGAAGACTTTTATTCAAGCACAACACATGGATTGGCCGGACTACCTCGACGGTTCCGATGAGGTTCAGCGTGCGTTCAAAATCGAGTCGTTCCCCACATTCATCGTGCTTGATAAGGATGGAGTCATCCGGTTCCGGCAATCCGGCATAGGGGGCTCGACGGCCGGTGAACTCTCGGACGCCATCAACAAAGCACTGAAGCGCGAGTCAGACCCGAAGCTCGCCGCCGCCGCTGGTGAAGCGGCGTCTGCTTCGGCTGCTACCCCAGGTACCTCTACGGCAGCTTCCACTGCTGATTCGTCACCCTCGGGAGGGCGCACGTCCAAGGAAAGCGCAAAGGCAGATTCCGATTCCGCACCGACCTCTTCGGATATCGAGGCAGGCCTCGTTTCGGGGAACACGTACAAGAACGCGGCCCTCGCAATGACGTTTCAGTTCCCGCAAGGGTTGATTCCCGCGAGTACGGAAACCCTGCGCAAAGTCAACGATCGTCGCGAGACGGCGGCCAAGGCGGCAGTTCTTCAGCAGCACCCGGAGCTTGCGAATTCCTCAAATATGGCAATGCCCAAAACGGTCTTTTACGCTTCACGTAGGGGAGCGTGGGATGGCCAGCACCTGGACATACCCTCCCTTTGCGTCAACGCCATGCCCTCACGCCTGGATTCGGTGAATCTCGACACCTTTCAGCAGATGGTGGAGAAAATGTCGGCGGCTGCGAGTCTGAAGCTGGCCGGCCCTCCCGTCGAATTCCGAGTGAAGAAACATCCTTTTGTGCGTGCCGATTTCGACCATGGCGTCGGCGCAGTTCACATGTACGAGTCGATGGTCCAAACCGTTGCGGGCGACTATCTCGTTACGATAGAGATCTATGCCTATTCGACGGAAGAGCTCCAGCAATTGGCCGCATCTCTTCAAACCATGGCAATTTCGGACGAAGAGCCCTGAGTTGAAATCAGCTGGCGCCGGGCCGGGCTGCCGTGATTGATGGGAGCACGCTTGGTGGGCCCATGCACGGTTTACCCGACATTCCCGCTGGGGATCACTTTGTGCAGGCGATTCCTAAATATCTATACAGAGTTTCATCGAGCGGACGGACCTACGGTTTGGCTGCACATGGGCCAGTGGGAAGGGGCAGCACTTCAACCCCGGGAAATTTGTACAGCGAGGTGCAGAAAGTATACCCGGACCGGAGCGGCCGGATACAGCTTCAGGCTGAGTTTGACGAAAGTGATTCTGCCGGTCGAGGTGCCGCCAGACACAAGTTTGAGGAGATGATCAAGGATTTGCACGATCCTGAATGCCAATGCGAGGTTGCTGATGGAAGCCCGATGAAGGGCCACAGCTGGCAGCCGGTGACCACGGCGAATTTGGTGCGACGAATGGCAGAGCAGGTGAAAAAGGGGGACGGAGAAGACGTCAAGCAGTGGCATTACTGAGGGACGACCGCGCCTAAGCTGTGGCTTTGTGAGTAGATGGTCGCACTCTCGCGCCGCCGGAGTTCCAAGCGGGCGGGTCACTTGCGGGGAAGGACTCCAAAGAAGCTTCTTCCACGATATCTGGTACTTCTTCTTGCCGGGAAACCTCCCCGGTCTCACTTCGAGATCTTGGGTCGGGCTGAACTTCTTTCATCACAGCGGGTCTATTGTACCGCACGAGGTGTTTTGGCGTAGGGGCATTGGCAATCCTCGCATCCGGTGCACTCCGTGGCGTTGGCTGATATTCTAGAGAAGCTGATAAGGAAGCAGTCTGAGTTATGTTTGAGAACCTGACCGAAAAACTGCAACGAGCCTTCAAGAACCTGCGGGGGCAGGGCAAGCTCACCGAAGAGCATCTCGACGCGGCCCTAGCGGAGATCCGCGATGCGCTGCTTGAAGGCGACGTCAACGTGGGGGTCACCGACGAGCTGCTCACCAACATCCGCAAAAAAGCCATCGGCAGCGAAGTGATGCTGCAACTCTCTCCCGACCAGCAGGTCGTCAAAGTCGTGCGCGATGAACTGACTGCTCTGCTCGGCAAGCACGCGAAGCCGTTGTTTGCTTCGAAGCCTCCTTCGGTGTGGATGATCGTTGGCCTGCAAGGTTCCGGCAAAACGACCACGACCGGCAAACTCGCCAAATGGCTTGCACAGCATGGGCACCGGCCCATCGTGGTGTCCACGGATGTGTATCGCCCTGCCGCGCGGGAGCAGCTCACGCAAGTGGCTAAAGCGATTGGCGCGGCGATCTGGCCCGGCGCCGGTACCGACAAACCAATCGAAATCGTCAAGGGAGCGATCAAGGAAGCGAAACTGTCCGCGAGCGACGTGATCCTCGTGGACACCGCGGGCCGCTTACACATCGACGACGAGTTGATGAACGAGCTCAGCATGCTCAGGAAAGAATTGCAGCCCAGCGAGATCCTGTTCATCGCGGACGCCATGATCGGCCAGGATGCGGTGCGGTCGGCGGGCGAATTCCACAAGCGTCTCGGCCTCACTGGCGTGATTTTGACCAAGCTCGACGGCGACGCGCGCGGCGGCGCGGCGCTGAGTATCAGCAAAGTTTCAGGGGCCCCGGTGAAGTTCGTGGGCTTGGGCGAGAAATACGAGGCCTTGGAAGGATTTTACCCCGAGCGCATTGTTTCGCGCGTCTTGGGCATGGGTGACATCCTGTCGCTTATCGAGCGAGCCGAGCAAGCAGTGGACCGGAAAGCCGCTGAGGAGCTCGAACGCAAACTCCGCAAGTCGGAATTCACGCTCGAAGATTTCCGCGACCAGCTCCGGCAAGTCCGCAAGATGGGACCGCTCGAGCAGATTGTGGACATGCTGCCGAAAATGGGGCCGCTCGCGAATTTGCCAAAGAATGCGAGCGTAGACGAGAAAAAGCTCAAACAGGTGGAAGCCATCATAAATTCGATGACCAATGAAGAGCGGCGCGACCACAACGTCATCGACGGCAAACGGCGCAAGCGCATTGCGAAGGGCAGCGGTACCACGGTGCAGGACGTCAATACCGTCCTGAAGCAGTACCTCCAAATGCGCGCCATGATGAAGCAGTACGGCGCCATGGCCTTACGCAGCAAAATGAAAGGCCTCGGCAAACTCTCGGGCCTGTCCTGACCAGTTTGCCCAGAATTGACGAAACTTCGTCGGCCGTGTCGCCGCGATTCAATTTTTCGCGGGCAAAAACAGGTCCGCGACTTGCAGCGATAGCTTTTCTGGATCGAGGTCGGTGCGGTTGGAAAGAATGATGATGGTGAGGTTTTCCCCGAAGAAGCGTTCGATCACGGTACGAAAGCCCATCGTTGATCCTGTGTGCCACATGCGCGGGTGGCCGTTGTAAGGATCGACAAACCAGCCAAAGCCGTAGGAAACGGGCTTGCCGGGATGAAGATTGTCGCCGCTCGGTTCTTTGGGCCAATGCGGCTCGGAGCCGTCGTTGAGTTTCACCGGCGTTAACGAGGGCTGCATTTCTTTTTCGTTGAGCAGCGTGTGATTTCGCAGCCCGTCGTCCCACTTTGCGAGATCCTCGAGATTCGAGTATATGCCGCCGTCACCAAGCGTTGCCGAGGTTGCGCTTTGATCGGTTTCCCTAAGCAGATCATTCTCTCTGGAATGGCCGAAAGCGCGATTCGCGACTTCGTTTTTTCCTTTTTGGTAGACAATCGTGTGGTTCATCTTGAGTGGAGCGAAAATGCGTTCGCGGAGGAATTCTCCGTAAGGCTTTCCTGAGGCCTTGGCGACGATTAGGCCGAGCACGACATAACCGGAATTGCTGTAGGACCAACGCGTGCCGGGCGTAAACTTCCCGGATTTTTCCTTCTCCAACAACTTCAAGACCTCGTCGTCCTGAATTTGTCTTTCCGGAGACCACATCGAGCCATTCGCTTTTTCTGCCGCTTCCATCAAATCTTCGTAATCCGGCAAACCGGAAACGTGGTTCAGAAGGTTACGAACCGTGATCGTCTTTCCATAATCCGCAAAATCCGGAAAGACTTCGCCAAGCGTTTCGTCAGCGCGGAGGTTGCCGTCGTGCACCAGAAGCAGGATGGCCATAGCGGTAAATTGCTTGGTAAAGGAAGCCAGGCGGAAATTGGTGCGCGCGTCGATTTTGACTTTCGAGCGGAGATCACGCACGCCGTAGCCGCGCTCGAATACCGTCTTGCCATTCTGGCGCACCAGCACCGCGAGACCCGGCGCGTCCGGAGAAGTCACTGCCGAAAAAAGCTCATCTATTTTCCTTTCCACAAGGGGTGGAGAGGTTTGCCCTCCCAAGGGACCTGCTACGGGGGAGAGAACTAAAGCTAAGCCAATGAGAACGCGATTCACCGAGTCTCCTTTCGTGCGCGTCGAAGAATATCACGCTTATGTCGATAAGCCCCGATAACATCGTTCTCGTTCAGTGGGGGCTTGAAACTGGCGCCTGCGCATGCGAGCTTGAATTGAGTTTTGGCTCAGGGGCCTCGAGGGTATCTTCAATTTAACTTAGCTCAATTTGGTACAACTCTCGTCCTCGACGTTTACCCCTCAGTTGCATTAGAGTTTAGGGACGAACCCGGATGGCAATATCGCCGGCCGCAGCAAAAGGCCAGAACCGAGGAACGTCGATGATTTTGGGCGAACGGCTCCGTACTGTACGCGAACAGAAAGAATTGTCTCAAGGGGACGTGGAGAAACGCTCAGGCCTTTTGCGCTGCTACATTTCACGCGTGGAAAATGGGCATACCGTTCCGGCAGTCGAAACGCTGGAAAAACTCGCGCGCGCCCTGGAAGTCCCGATGTATGAGCTATTGTATGAGGGGGAAGAACCCCCGAAGCCCCAGTTGCCTGGGGGAAAGTCGGGCCAGAAGCTGTGGGGTTCCTCCGGAAAAGATGCGAGGTATTTGAGGAAGCTGCAACAATGCCTGGCCCGCATGACGGAGGACGACAGGAATCTCCTTCTATTCACCGTCGGAAAGATTAGCAAGTCAAAAAAACACGAAAAGACTCAATAAACAAGAGACGAGACTTCCAGACGCTTGCCTTCACGCTCTCGCTTTTTAGAGAGAATCAGTTGTGCCGCCTTGCGTGCGTGCTTAACTGACCCTTTTACTTGAGTCCAGTCCCAATGGAACCGCGGTTGGTCATGGCGGCGACCACCTTGCCGCCCTGGAAGTCGATCTCAATCTCCTTCCGCGAGTTTAGCATTTGCGGAAGAAATCCCACCACGGTTGGCGGATTGGCATATCCGTTTTGGATATCGGTGCCGATCACATCTCCTGAATCACCAACGAACACGTATCGTCCGTCGAGGCTGTGGTGCAACCAGCCATCCCCGAGGCAGTCGTAGGCGCAGGGGCTCTCCGTTTGAAGCATCGCATGATTAAGCTTGACGTTAAATTTCTGCACTGGCTGCACGCTCGGTCCGCCGCTGATGTCGAAGACGTGCACATAGCTGTTTACCGAGTCTACCACGTAGAGCCACCTTTCATCCGGCGACATGGAAATCCCATGCGAAGGTGTGGAGGGGCAATTTGACGTACAGTTGTTCGAAAATCCGGCCACGGGAACTGTGAAAAGTACCTTCCCCGTCGTCAAGTCAATCTTTTCGAAGCCTAGGAAATTTGTCTCCGTTATATACGCGGCCGTTTCTTCGGCATTGATGGTGAAGGGCCGAATTGTGTTCGCCGTATTGGCCGATGTGAAATACACAGTGTTGTTGGACACATTGGCCGCTTGAAATAGGGTCGATTGTCGGCCACCCAGATAGACGTGGCCATTAAACACGATCGTATTGTGAGGATTGCTGGCCTGCGACCCTGCTATCGTACCCGTCTCATTCCCGGTTTTGGCATCCACTACGTGCCAAATCGTGCTATTGGCCAACTCGCCGTCGGGCATGTAAATCACCGCACAATCTGGCGTGATCGCGTGGCTGTCGATGCCATGTGAATAATTCTGCGTCCAAATCACCGCATCATTGACCAAATCATATGCGAACAGGCCACCGTTGCCTTGAGAGCCGCCATCTCCGCCAAAGCTGACATACAACGTGCCATTGCCAGCACATGCGACGGCCCCTCGGGTGCCCTTGCTGCTCGGTATGGGCTTGGACTTAACCAGCGGAAATCCAGCAGTGTCCAGATCATATACATAGAGCGTTCCATCGGTGAATACATACTCGTAGTGAATCGTCCCGCTGACCCCGCTCACTGTAAGAGCCACTGTGGTCGTATGACTCAGTGAGCCTGAAGTTCCGGTGATCGTTACCGTGGACACTCCCGTCGTGGCGGTGCTGCTGGCGGTCAGCGTCAAGGTACTCGTGGCCGTGGTGGGATTCGCACCGAACGATGCCGTGACACCATTCGGCAAGCCAGACGCAGCCAGAGTAACGCTTCCCGTAAAACTGTTCTGGGGAGCGACGGTAATGGTGCTCGAGCCGTTAGATCCCTGAGTGATGGTGAGGCTGCTCGGCGACGCGGAAAGACTGAAGTCCGGCGTAGCGGTGGCGTTTACCGTAAGAGCCAGTGTGGTCGTATGACTTAGAGTTCCTGAAGTCCCGGTGATCGTGACCGTGGACATTCCCGTCGTGGCGGTGCTGCCGGCGGTCAGCGTCAAGGTACTCGTGGCCGTGGTGGGATTCGTACCGAACGACGCCGTGACACCATTCGGCAAGCCAGACGCAGCCAGAGTAACGCTTCCCGTAAAACTGTTCTGGGGAGTGACGGTAATGGTGCTCGAGCCGTTAGATCCCTGAGTGATGGTGAGGCTGTTCGGCGACGCGGAAAGACTGAAGTCCGGCGTAGCGGTGGCGTTCACCGTAAGAGCCAGTGTGGTCGTATGACTTAGAGTTCCTGAAGTTCCGGTGATCGTGACCGTGGACA
>Ga0182038_10001696_pt1 | contig 11446 bp, 9 predicted proteins | sample sta12Can44000108_FD_125976 | JGI IMG/M metagenome (GOLD analysis project Ga0182038, IMG submission 125976) | Lab enrichment of tropical soil microbial communities from Luquillo Experimental Forest, Puerto Rico - statanox.12C.anox.44.000.108 | ecosystem: Environmental > Terrestrial > Soil >...
ACTTTGGCCGCTGCGGGGGATGCGACTACCAGCACATCACATACAAGCATCAGCTCGAACTCAAGCGAGGCCAAGTGAGCGAACTCCTGAAGCGAGTCGGACACCTATCGGACGTGTCGGTCTCACCCGCGATCCCATGTCGAAACCCCTACGCTTTTCGAAATCGAATCACCGTGCACGCCGAGCAAGGTCGTATCGGCTTTTTTGCAAAGAACAGTAGAAAGGTCGTGGACGTGAAGCGCTGTGCGATCGCTCTTCCCGAGGTAAATGAAAAATTGAAGCGATTGCGCAAAGAGGGTCTCCGAGATGGTTCCCACAGAACGTTGCGCGCAACGGGCGTACCGCTCACTTTCACGCAAACCAACAGCTTCATCGCATCTGAGCTGCTCGAATACCTCTCGGCTCGGCTAAAAGGAAAAGTCCTCCTCGATGCATACTGCGGCTCGGGTTTTTTTGCCCACGCTCTTGCCGGCCGATTTCAAAAGACAGTGGGGCTCGATTGGAACGAGCACGCCATTTCCCGGGCCAAGGCGTTCGCCGGAACCAACGAGCTATACATCTGCGCGGATGTGGCAGATGCGATCGCGCCTATCCTCGGAGAGCACAATCCTCAAGCTGTTCTCCTCGACCCGCCGGCGGCCGGCATTCAGAACCGTGTCGCTGAAGCACTGGCAGCGAATAAGCCGGCGCGACTGATTTACGTCTCCTGCAATCCGGCCACCCTTGCTCGAGATCTATCAGGCCTTGGCGAGCACTTTGAGGTCAAATCGGTTCAGCCATTCGACATGTTCCCCCAAACCGCGGAAATCGAAACCGTTGTCGTGATGGATGGCAGATAAGAAACGACTCCCGGCCGACTCGCTGAGGGATCATTTTAGGGAGGGACGGCACAGAAGCCGTCCCTCCCTAAAACCGAACGTCGACAAAAATGGCTGCCCAAGCGGGCGGTTCGGAGATCACCCCAACATAGCGTAGCCCAAGCCCGCCCCGCAAAAATCACAAATTGCAAGCAGCGGCGTGCAAATTGCACGCTAGGCAAGTCCGAGCCTTTTGGCCACCCCTGCCATTTTTGCTTGAACGCCTTCGTGCATCTTAACCAGAGCCGGCCACTCGCGACGATATCCCTCAGCGGGAAGCTTTCTTGTTGCGTCGAAACCCATGTGCGATCCGACGTTGGGTGTGTCGGGTGCATGATCGAGGCTGTCGCTGGGGTTCTTGATAAATGTTGTGTCCCGATGGGGATCGGTATTAGCGCAGAGGCGGAAAAGAACCTCGCTGGTGTTGTGAACGTCGCAGTCCGCATCGACAACCACGATGTACTTCGAAAACATCATCTGACCCATACCCCACAAGCCATGCATGATCTTGTAAGCCTGATAGGGGTACTGCTTGCGAATGCTGACAAAAACGAGGTTATGAAATACGCCTTCTGCAGGTAGCGCCATGTCCACGATCTCCGGGAAATTCATCTTAAAAACCGGAAGAAAAATCCGGACGCTCGCGCTACCGATGTAAAAATCCTCCATCGGAGGCACTCCTACGATGGTTGCCGGATAGATCGCCTCCCTCCTGCAAGTGATAGCGGTCAGGTGAAAAACTGGGTATCGGTCGACAGGCGTATAAAAACCGGTGTGGTCGCCAAAGGGCCCTTCATCCTGCAATTCGCCTGGTTGAACGTACCCCTCCAAGACAAAATCGACATCGGCAGGAACCTCAAGATCGCACGTTTCACACTTCACAAGTTCCACCGATTTTTTTCGAACGAAACCGGCAAAAAGGATTTCATCGAGACCGTCAGGCAGCGGAGCAGTCGCGGCAAAAGTGTAAGCTGGATCACCCCCTAGACAGACGGCAACGGGCATTCTTTCGTTTTTCTCATAATAGCGTTTACCATGACGCGCGCCGACCTTATGAACCTGCCAATGCATTCCGGTCGTCCGATCATCAAAGACCTGCATTCTGTACATTCCGATATTGCGCTCCCCTGTGTCAGGATCCTTTGTATGGACGTTTGGCAGCGTGATAAATCGACCCCCGTCTCCCGGCCAGCAAAAGAGAATCGGCAGGTCATGTAGCGAAAGGCCTCCGCGATTTTCGAATCGATAGACGACCTCTTTGCAGGGACCGTCAGAAACGCGCTTAGGCCGCGCGTGGAGAAGATCGATTCCGTGCTTTAACAGCGACCACCCTTCACGGACTGAAGTCGGTGGCTTCGCTTTGAGGATGAGCTGCATTTGATGGGTTATTTCATCGATCGACTCGACCCCGATCGCGAGAGCCATCCGCCGCTCGGAACCCATCGTGTTAATGGCTAGCGGGAACCGCGACACCCGGCCGTCGATCGTCGGTTTCTCAAATAGAAGGGCTCTGCCGCCACGCGGAGATTTCATCTGCCGATCAGCCAATTCAGTGATTTCCAATTCAGTGGCTACCGGCTCGGTAATACGAACGAGTTCATTCGCCCGCTCCAGTTCTTCGATGAAATGCAAAAATGAACGGTAAGCCATAGGAAATAATAACGTCTCTCAATTCATAAAGGACTCCGGTAGAATCCTTGAAAAGCAAAACCTTTATCATCGATGCGGAAAAATTTGACTCACGCGGCTAGGGTCATGTCTTGTGGTTGCAGAAATAGCCCCGGTGGATAGTCTTAGCTAATGGAGGACCGGTTCGGCCATCAGATCAGTTACCTGAGAGTCTCCGTCACGGACCGCTGCAATGAACGGTGCCTGTACTGCATGCCGCAGGAGCTCCAGGAATGGTTGCCTCGCGCCGAGGTACTCAACTATGACGAAATCACTCGACTCGTCCGCGTTGCGTCGGAAGTGGGCGTCAAAAAGATTCGCGTCACTGGTGGCGAACCGCTCGTTCGACGAGACGTTTTGACGTTGTTTCAGCAACTGGGCGAGCTCCCGAAGATCACCGATATTGGCGTATCAACCAACGGTTCCCTCCTTGGCAAGCCGGCCAGTACTGGCCAGACGGTCGCAAAATCCCTTGTGCGATCTGGCGTTCGTACGGCAAATATCTCGCTCGACACCCTGAACCGGGAGCTATACCGGGCAATCACCGGTCGCGACCTTTTGACGCAAACGCTTGAGGGGATCGCGGCGGCCAAAGCAGCCGGCTTTGCTTTGATCAAGCTTAACACGGTTTTGATGCGCGGCCGAAACGAAGAAGATCTTGCGGATCTGGTGCGCTTCGCTGCTGCCGAGAACTTACTGCTACGCTTTATCGAATTGATGCCTGTAACCTTGACGGACGTTCTCACTGACGAAAATTTTTTGCCCATCGCAGAAGCAAAGAGACGGCTGGAATGGGAGTTCGGGCCGCTGATTCCGGAGCCCGAATTCAGAACGAATGGCCCTGCATCGTATTTTTGTTTCAAGGAATCGAGGCAGCGGGTTGGGTTCATCGGAGCAATGACTAATCTGCATTTCTGTGAAAGCTGTAACAAACTTCGTCTCACCTGTGACGGTAAATTGCGTCCATGCCTTGGCAGCCACTTAGAGTTCGACATCAAAACCCCTTTGCGCCAGGGAGCCAGCGACGAAGAGCTAAAGGATTTCTTCCGCAAGGTCGTGGAGCGAAAACCTCAGCAGCACGATTTCCGCAACAATTACGTGCCCGGACGACGAATGGTCGCGATTGGAGGATAGCGGATGGGTGATCTGTTATCTCACGTTGCGGAGGATGGATCGGCAAAAATGGTGGACGTGTCCGGTAAACCGGTCTCAAAGCGCGTGGCCTCGGCCGAAGCGACGATAAGGGTTCAGCCGGAAACCATCTCCAGGATTGGAGCGAACCAGATTGCAAAAGGAAACGTCCTGGCGACAGCGCGGATTGCGGCGATCCAGGCGGTAAAACGCACCGATGAATTGATCCCTCTTTGTCACTCTCTTCCGGTGCAACATATCAAAGTAGACTTCCAAACCGGTAAAGACTGCATCCGAATCAGGTGCCAGGTCACGACATCTGCACAGACGGGCGTTGAAATGGAAGCGCTTACCGGAGCAAGCATCGCAGCCCTCACCATTTACGACATGTGCAAAGCGATTGATAAAGCAATGTCGATATCGGGCCTGCATTTGATTTCAAAAACGAAAAAACCTCTATAGAACCTCTATGAATCCAATCGTCGTGGGCATCATCACAGTTTCCGATCGCGCATCCGAGGGACAATATGACGATTTGGGCGGACCTGCTGTCAAAGAGGCAGCAACGAAGTACGGATGGCAGGTTTTTGCGGAAGCCGTTGTCCCCGATGAGATCACACGCATTCAGGAATCGATTTGTTCATTTTCGAGACAAGGATGCGGGCTGATACTGGCGACGGGGGGCACGGGTGCGGCTGAGCGGGATACAACGCCCGAAGCTATACGCGCGATCATGAGGGTGGAGCTTCCAGGATTCGGCGAGGTCATGCGTGCTGAGTCGAGGAAACTTACTCCAAATGCGATTCTGTCTCGCTGCCTAGGGGCCGTGGTCGAAAGCTCTCTTGTGATAGCTCTCCCTGGGAAACCGCAAGGTGCGGTTGATTGCCTGGGCTTTGTCGCGGGAGCTATTCCGCATGCCGTTAAGATTGCTCAGAAGAGTCCTACTTCATGTTGAAGCAGCCGTCGCCATCGATCTGATCGAACCCTCCGGGCCGCGGCCTGGTTGGCTGTTTTTCCGCGTTGCTCGCTCCTTACGTATCAATCGAGATATGCTCGTCGCACGCGCCTTGAAAAACCTGCCAACTGACCCGGCAGCCGCCGGGCGAAACCCAAGGGATTTAGGAGACGATGCACGAGTTATGCAGATTGTTTCCTTGATAGAATCCTTGAAAAGCAAAACCACCTAATGATTAATGTGCGGATACAGAAAAAACTTTGACTCATTTGCAAACAGTTTTGCTTTTCAAGGATTCTAGATAAGGCTGGCTCTCGGCAGGTGAACGGCCATCGAGCTCAAGCATATTAGCCTCGAACGGGAGATCACGCGGGCAAACAGGGACTGAAGTAAACTCATGGAAGAAACAGGCAGATTTTTAATGTTTAACGGCCTCCTCGGACTCTTTTCGAACGACATTGGAATTGACTTAGGCACAGCGAACACGCTGGTATACGTTAAGGATGAGGGAATCGTGCTTCGTGAGCCATCGGTGGTAGCGGTGCGATCCGGCACGAGCCAGGTGCTAGCAGTTGGCGACGAAGCCAAAAGGATGCTTGGGCGGACGCCGGGGAATATTGTGGCTGTGCGGCCCTTGAAGGACGGGGTTATCGCCGACTTTGAAATGACCGAATCGATGCTCCGGCATTTCATTACCAAGGTGCACAATCGAAAATGGGTGCGGCCCCGAGTTGTCATAGCGGTGCCTTCTGGAATCACTGAGGTAGAAAAGCGGGCGGTCAAAGAGTCAGCTGCACACGCCGGAGCGCGCGAGGTTTATTTGATCGAGGAACCCATGGCCGCCGCGATCGGTGTGGGGTTGCCTGTGCAGGACGCAGCCGGCAACATGATCGTCGACATCGGGGGCGGAACGACGGAGGTGGCCTTAATTTCGCTTTCCGGCATTGTGTTCAGCCGTAGTGTCCGGGTAGCGGGCGACGAACTTGACGATGCCATCGCCGGATACATGAAAAGAGCTTACAACCTAATGATTGGAGAGCGGACGGCAGAGGAAATCAAAATAAAAATCGGCAGCGCTTACCCGATGGATAAAGAGACGAGCATGGAGGTAAAGGGTCGCGATTTGGTGGCGGGTCTTCCAAAGACGCTGGCAATCAGTTCCCAGGAGGTAAGGGAGGCTCTGCTGGAGCCGATTGCGACTATCGTCGAATCAGTTCGAGTGACCTTGGAGCGCTGTCCTCCTGAACTGTCTGCCGATCTCGTGGATCGTGGATTGGTGCTGGCGGGGGGAGGAGCTTTGCTGCGAGGCCTCGACAGGCTTCTGCAGGAAGAAACCGGCCTGCCTGTCCACATCGCCGAAGATCCTCTGAGCGCAGTTGCCGAAGGCACAGGAAGAGCGTTAAGTGAACTCAAATTCCTGCGACAAGTTGCCTCCACGGACCGGCCGACGCGCTGAGGAGGCCTGCTGGCATGGCGGCTCTCATGAAGGGCATCACCATAGCATCCTTGGGCGCCTTCGGAATTTTTGGCGTGTTATTCTTGCTGTTACCTCAACAAACGAAGCACCAATTACAAGGCGTGCTCTTCCAATTGATCTCTCCGATTCTCAGGACGGGAGCATCGGTGCAAGAGGGACTGGGCGGTGTTCGGGGCGGCCTGAAGCGACTGGACGAACTGGAGCGTGAAAACCAGAAGCTAAGGTTCGATAATGAACAGTTGCGTGCCAGCAACTCTCTGTTGAAAAACTTGGAAAGCGAAGTGAACCGACTCAATCGCGCGCTTGGCTTCCGCGAACAATCGGCCTTCAAACTTTTACCCGCGCACATCCTTTCGCGCGAGAGCGCGACCTGGTGGAACTTCTGCACTATCGATCGTGGGAGCAAGAACGGAATCGCCACAGATATGGCGGTGGTGACCGAGGACGGAGTGTTCGGAAAGATCACAACCGTGGCGAAAGACGTGGCAGTCGTTCTACTGATTTCTGACGAGAGCCTGCGAGTGTCCGTTGCGATTGAGGGAACGCAGGAACAAGGAATCGTAAGTGGGACGCGGGCCTCTTCAAACTATGTGCCCGACTTAAAGATTCGTTTTCTGAGCAAGACAGCGAATCTCAAGCCGGGGATGAAAGTTCTGACAGCAGGCTCTGGCGGCGTTTTTCCCTCGGGACTGGTTGTGGGGACAATCAAAGACTTCTTTGTGAAAGAACTTGAGGGGGTCGCGTCTGTAACCCCGGCCGTTGATCTGGCGTCCGTTCAAGATGTGTTTGTGGTCGTGGGACAAAAATGATTTTGTTTTTCTTAGCGCTTCTCGTCTTGATTTTCGGTTCGTTCGTTTTTCAACTGTTTCTGCCTCCGGTTCTGTTGGTGCACGGAGCAGTAATTCTTTTTGTTCCTGCTGTTTATTTTTATGGATGCCTCTGTCTGCCTTTTTCGCTAACGCTGGCTCTGACATTTTTTACCGGAATGCTCAACGACCTTTTGACCATTCCACAGCTAAGATCGCATTCCGATTTCCCCGCTGGAATTTCTATTCTGATTTATCTCGTCCCGGGACTGGTCATGCATGGTCTCAAACCGTTGTTTCTTCGCCATCGCTGGGAAACCCACTGTTTGCTTGCGGAGATTGGTGCGATTTTGACCCCGTTTATTTTGTCGGCCCAATACGCTATGTTGAGCTTTGAACGCAGGGAAATCCTTTTAAGCGATGTTATCGTATGGCGGATCGTCGGTCCGGGATTGATTTCTCTTTTGATTGCGCCATGCGTGTTCTTTATTCTAACGCCGTTGTCAAACGCGCTGGGGTACCGTCCAGGCTTACCTCTGGCAAGATGAGTTAGAGATCTATGGCTCGACCCAAAAAATCGTCTGTCCTCGATTTTAGGATATTATTTCTGGCCGGGCTTATTCTGGTCGCTCTCGGAGCCATCGCTGTTCGTCTCTGGTTTGTTCAGGTGAAGATGGTCGACTATTATCGCGGCCGTATTCAGGGGAGCTCGCAGGTTACCGTCCGCATTCCCTCAGTTCGGGGTGAAATCCGAGACCGAAATGGAATTCCTCTGGCGACAAATCGCCCAAGTTACGAAGTGGACTTTTATCTGCCCGACCTTGTGAGCGGCTATCAGAAACAGTACGGTCAGCCGCCCATGGTGGAGTTTAGGGCAAAGGATTCCAATGGAATGCTTCATGACCGGAAAGAAGCCGATATAGTGCAAATCGTCGATAAGACGATCATCCCTCGGCTGGAGGAACTGAAGGTCGCCGAACCGTACAATTCACAGCGATTGCGGACGCACTACAGGAACAATACTTTGGTGCCTTTTGCTTACCGGGAAGATCTCGACTTTGCCACATTCTCGAAGTTTGCTGAAAAAGATCTCGGTTTACCGGGCGTCCAGGTGAACGTAAGACCGGTGCGCAAATACGTGTATAACGCTCTTGCTGCTCATTTGCTAGGTTACGTAGGCAGCGCGAAGGATATTAACGAGCTTCCGGACATCAAGGATTTCAATTTTTACGAACCTGATATTCAGGGCAAAACCAATATCGAATTATATCTGGATGATGCGCTCCGTGGGAAACCCGGGAAGCGGATACTGAAGAAGAACGCAAAAAACAGGCTCGAGGGTGAGAAGGAGGTTATCCAGCCAAAGCCAGGCGCGAACGTCTATCTGACAATTGACGCTCGCATGCAATACATAACTGAGAGAGCGTTGAGATCTGTAGGACGCGCGGCGGCGGTCGTAGTTGATCCGAATACAGGGCAGATTCTTGCGATGGCATCGGTCCCTTCGTTCGACCCGAACAAATTTATTCCGGCAATTTCCGCGCGGGATTGGGCTGAACTAAAGGACGCGGATGCCGATCCATTAACGAACCGCGCGATCAGCGCATTTGCGCCCGGCTCAAGTTACAAGATCGCGACAGCGCTGGCCGGGATAACGAGAGGGTTGGCCAAGTCTGTATTCACCTGCAACGGCGGAGTGACCTATGGAAATACTTACATGCGCTGCTGGATACAGGCGGAACATGGAGGGACTCATGGTCCGCAAACTCTTACCGAGGCGATCAAGAACTCATGCGACGCATTCTTTTATCAATACGGGAATGCTGCTGGAATTGAGGCAATTGATGCTGTCGGAAAGACGCTCGGTCTGGGCGAAGTTTCTGGCATTGAGCTGACAAGTGAAGCGCCCGGCATTCTTCCTTCTCCGGAGTGGCTGAAATCCAGCCACAACCAAAGATGGAGTCAGGGTCAGACAGCAAACACCTCCATCGGTCAGGGATACGTCCTTGCAACTCCACTTCAAATGGCGATGATCGCCGCGACAGTGGCAAATGGCGGCATATCTTACCAGCCAAGTTTAGTCTACCAGATTCAGGAAGGTGACGGCACCGCACTAAGACGACCTGAGAAAATCAGAGGCGATCTGACCAAGGCGAACAAGCTTTCGTCCGACCAGATTGAGATTGTCCGTAAGGGGATGTGGCGCGTTGTTAACGATTCAGGCACTGGAACTCGCGCCAAGGTTCCCGGCGTGACTGTAGCGGGCAAGACTGGTACAGCACAGGCGTGGACGGAGGGGAAAAAGGATGATAATGCCTGGTTCATCGCATTTGCGCCGTATGAGCACCCTAAGCTTGCCTTGGCTGTTCTTGTTCAAGGCGGTAAAGCCGGCGGTGAAGTTGCCGCGCCGATTGCAGCCAAGATCATAGAGGAATGTCTCGCTCTCGAGCGCGGCTACGATCCGCAGATCAAGCCCATGGACGCCGCAGTCGGCAACTTTAAGGAAGTGGATCGGGTAGACTTCAAGAACAGCACCCTACCTGCACAACTCGCATCGACAGATGACGAAACGTCGGATACGAAAGACCGACCTTCGGCAGACGAAGAGAAAAAGCATTCCAGGAGGGAGCGCGCTTCAGTGGCCGAACCCGACATTCGTCCGGACACAGACAATCACCGCATTGCTTCGCGGGCTGAGCCAACCCCAGAGAAACGGCACAGCTTTTTCGATTTTTTCAGGAGAAAGCCAAAGGATGAATCCCAGGGGCAGCAGCCAGCGCAGCAACCGCAGAAAAAGCATCACTTTCTGTTTTTCTAAAACGTTGGCTAGTTTCCTCTAAATTCATCATGCTCGACAAAGTTAAACAATTTCTAGGCCTATCAAATCGAAAGACCGGTAACCATCTTATAATCAGTTGTGAAAAGCTTGAGCGGCGCGTCGCGCTGCTCGAGGACGGCATACTGGAAGAATACAATATCGAAAGAGACACCGACCGGAACATTGTCGGCAGCATCTTTAAGGGCAAAGTAAAGAATATCGAACATGGATTGAAAGCCATGTTCGTAGATATCGGCTTTGAAAAAAATGCGTTTCTTCATTTCTGGGATGCGCTGCCCGGCTTGGACAGCGGCGTAGAAGAGGTCAATCGGGCGAGCGAACGCAAATCTAAAAAGAAGATCACGGCGAAGGATGTGCCCGAGATTTACCCGGTCGGTTCTGAAGTGATGGTGCAAGTAACCAAGGGCCCCATCAGTAACAAAGGGCCGCGGATCACCACCAATATCAGCCTCGCGGGGCGTTATCTTGTTCTGATGCCGCACAATGATCAGAGCGGCATCTCGCGCAAGATTGAAGATCCCAAAGAGCGCGAACGGCTGCGCACGATATTGCAACGGCTTGATATCCCGGAAGGGATGGGCGTCATTATTCGAACCATCGGCGAAGGACAGCGAGCGCGCTATTTTGTGCGCGACCTTAGTTTGTTGATTGAGCAGTGGCGCCAGATTGAAGAAGCATTTAAGGGCAAGCCCGCGGCAACCGTTCTGTTTCAAGAACCGGATCTCGTCGACAGAACCGTGCGCGACTTTCTCACAGAAGACATCAATGTCGTGTATTGCGACGAGGAGGCAGCGGTCGAGCGAATGCAGAATCTCGTCGGCCAAATTTCAAAGCGCTCGAAGAAACGGATCTTCTTCTACAACGAGTCGGTCCCGATTTTTGAGAAATTCAACGTTCAGAAACAAATCGATGACGCGTTTCATCGCCAGGTATGGCTGCGATGCGGCGGCTACATCGTTATCGACGAGACGGAGGCGCTCATCGCGATCGACGTTAACACAGGACGCAACAAGGGAGCCAGAGACGTTGAAAAAACCATTCTCCAGACCAACCTTGAAGCGGCAGATGAAATCGCTCGGCAGCTGCGCCTTCGTAATATCGGAGGGCTTATCATCAGCGATTTCATCGATATGAAGAACCGGAAGGATCAGCAATCGGTCTACAACCGGATGAAGGAACGTTTGAAAAGGGACAAGGCGAAGACGCACGTCCTGGCTATTTCGCCACTCGGACTCATGGAAATGACGCGCCAGCGGGCACAGGAAAGCCTGACCGGATCGATGTTCGTTACCTGTCCGTACTGCAGCGGACGGGCTGTTGTGAAAAGCCCGATGACGATGAGCGTGGAGATTCAGCGGGCACTTCACAGTTTGATGCGCCAGCGTCCCGATGTGCACGACATCCGAGTGATTGTCAACCCGGAGGTCTTGAATCGGCTCAGAACTGAAGATGAAGAACTGCTGGTGGAAATTGAACGCAAATACGAAGGACGACTAACTTTTCGATCGGATCCGTCCTATCACCACGAAAAATTTCTAATTCTTGACGGAACCAACAACCAGGAATTGCGGGCCTAACCCGCAAAAACCACACCCTTGAGCAGCAACGCGCTCATTGCGGGTTAGTGAGCTCTTAAACAGACGCTGCGCGTCCGTTTAATAGCCATTTCTTAAGACGAACGTTCCAGACAACCTGTTTTAGACCTTTCTGTTC
>Ga0182038_10001703_pt1 | contig 11432 bp, 14 predicted proteins | sample sta12Can44000108_FD_125976 | JGI IMG/M metagenome (GOLD analysis project Ga0182038, IMG submission 125976) | Lab enrichment of tropical soil microbial communities from Luquillo Experimental Forest, Puerto Rico - statanox.12C.anox.44.000.108 | ecosystem: Environmental > Terrestrial > Soil >...
CAATTGACAGAGGTAACGATGATTCGCTGGTTGCGGCATTATCGGCGGGACGGTTGTCGCCCTGCTGGTGTGGGCCAGTAACACACAGCCGATCGATGCGTATGCATTAGATCGCGGCCAAAGCCGTTGCGCCATACGTTTTGCGAAGAACTTCTTTGCGATGGCTCGTGGGATCGCGGGCGTCTGCTGGGGACTGGCGGCGGTGCTGTCGCGAGCTTCATTGTGTCAATTCGTGGTTCGCGTCGACGGCATCAATCGGGAGTCACGCTCGAGAGAGGTGAGCGCGCTGGTGATCAATGGCGGATCGGGGCTGATTATCGACACGCTCAGCTTCGCGTGTCGCCAGATAAAGAATGCCGCTTGGAACTCGCCCCTGAGACATGCGTCGGGGGAAGCGCCTGCGGTCACGTCGTCTTGCTGACGCACGCGGTCTTGCTGGTGTTGCGGACCTCTGGACCGCGAAAAGCTTGGGTCGATCGAACGAGAGAGCTAGATCGTCCGCATCTTAAGCCCTACTTGAAGAGAGCGATCCAAGTGCTATCGGCCGCGGGGAGCACCCTGAGGCTGTCCAACGGCAAAAGCCATTTCACGGAGGCCGTCATGGCAAACACGCGCGAGCATCGCTACGCGGTATCTCTTACCTGGAACGGTAATCTCGGCAGCGGCACCTCGGGCTATCGCGACTATTCCCGAGATTATGAAATCGGCTCGGATGGCAAGCCGGCCATTAGCGGCTCGGCCGACCCGGCCTTTCAAGGAGACCGCACCCGCTGGAACCCGGAAGAGCTGCTCGTGGCGTCGCTGTCAGCTTGCCACAAGCTCTGGTATCTCCATCTCGCGGCCGAAGCTGGGATCATCGTGACCGCCTATGGCGATCGAGCCGAGGGGGTGATGGAAGTAGGGCAGAACGGCACCGGCCGGTTCAAGAGCGTGGTGCTGCGCCCAACGGTGACCCTGGCGACGGGCAACGATGTAGAGCTAGCGCGCACTCTCCACAAACCCGCGCACGAGAAATGCTTCATTGCCAATTCAGTGAATTTCCCTGTCGAGTGCGAGCCGGAGATTGTCTCGGCCCGCTAAATGGCGGGTCAGTGCGCGAGGATCGCTTGCCCGCATGATTTCTGCGTAGAGCCGCTGGACCGCGGCGCGGCCATTATGAGGATCCGCCACCGGGCGCCGGGGCTGCAGATGAACAACCCCGAGCCCTGCCATGCTGAGGGAAGAGCCGACTAGCACACGCATGCGGTAGTGTTCGACTGACGGAGGAAATTTCTCGAATGGGCGTCCGCCGCTGATCCATGCATCCATATGGCCCGGCCCCCAATTGTATGCAGCGACCGCATCAGGCCAGCTGCCATATCGACGGTACATGAGGGCGAGGTAGGCGCGCCCGAGCACTTGGTTCTCCCTCTCGTCGAAGCGGTTGCCGCCGCCGACATCCTCGGCTGCACCAGCAGAGACTTGCATCGGTCCTTGGGGCCCGTTCCGTTCGGATCCCCACGTCTGCGGATCGGCCCCATGACCGGACTCGGCTCCCTCGACCGCATAGGCCACCCGGTCGAGCACTGAGACTGTGCTGCGCTCGAACGGCCCCTGGGGTATTGACTTATCGGTCCCATGAGCGCGCCCAGCTTGGGCAGCCGCGCTTTTGTCGGCCGTACGAACAGCAAGGCCCAGGCACAAGGCCAACCCGAGCCACACCCCAGCCCGGGGACAACGGCTCATTCGGTATTGGGCCGGAGGCACTATTGCCGACTTAGTCGAGTTTCCGTCCCAGCCTATTCCCAATAGGCCTGAACGACCGTGTTGTCGTCACCGAGGATCAAATTGAGCCGATTGGGATTGTGCGTGATGCCCCTGATGCCGCGCGATGGGATGATCCATCGCAGCACTTTCGGGAGGTCTTCCTGCCGGACTACACCCGCTTGTCCGGGTGGTGCCTGGCCGCGCTCGGCAAATTTCTTACCGATGCAGTCCTTGCAGCTGTCGACGGTGATATCCGCCTGCTTCAACCCGGGGATCGGCTTGACCTCGATCGTGTTTTCCGAGGCGCGAACGCGGACACCTCTGAACGGATGGTTCTCGTCGAGCGTGAAGACCGCGCCGAGCGGGACAAAGCCGTCCGCCGCCTGAGATTGCAGCGGCGAGGTCGCGATGAATTGCAGATCGAGAACGTCATCCAGAGGCTTGCCCGCGAATGTCGGCACCAGTTCCGGGTCGCTCCACCCCTGGGAGCTCGCCAACCCGGTCACCCGGACGATATCGAGCCTGGGATCGCTGCTGGTGCGCAAGACCTCAAGGCTGGTTACGTAGAGCACCGGCAGCTTGGATTCCGCGGCAGCTTCGGGCCCGACGGCCGGGATCGTCGACGGCTCAGACCCGGGAGCGCCATATTGCGGCGGCGGCTCACCGACGGTCGACTTCGGCGGGGTGCCCTGCGCGAGAGCGAGGCCGGCCAGGCCCACCTGCATCACCGCGGTGATCGCGAACCTGGCCGACCGGTGGAGTGTAATGAGCATACGGTCCTCCGAAGCCACTGAACTCATCCGCAAGTCTCGGGGCGAAGAGGGCCCTCTCGAAGCGAGGCTTGGCTCGGCCACGCTCTTTCGAGTGCATCGAGCACGAGATCGGTCGCCCGCATCTTGGTCAAACGGCAATACACCGTCTCGCCGCTGGCAAAGCTGCCGTTTTCGGCTAGCTTGTTGGCCGGCTCGCCGCCGGCGCACACGCTGAAATATTCGCAGTGCTCGCGGCAGATCTCTACACCGGCCCGGATGTCCGCCAGCATCCTGGTGAAATTGGGATGGTGCGGCAAATCGGCGAGCGCATCGCGATTGATGTTCCCCAGAAGAAAATCGTCATAGGCTGGGTTTTTCAACCCCAGTAGCTCGGGCGAAAAGGTCGAGATGTTGCCGGCCCAATCCATGCTGGTTATGGCAAAGGGCTCGACCAGCTGGTTGTGGAACGGAACGTCCGCGGGGCGAATAACCTGCTGTATTGCGTGTTCGATCTCACGAATAAAGGTGATCTTCCCTGGAGCAGCGGCCGACAGCCGCCAGAATTCGCTTAGGAACCGATAGTAGGCGGCCTCGACCTCAATCTCACCAAAGGATTCGGAGACATGGTTGCCCTCGGATTCCTCGACGTTGAAGCACACGTGCTCAATGCCCTCCTCGACATAAAAATCGAACATCTCGCGGGGCGCCGCCATGCTGGCTGCCGACAACACCGAGATCACGTGGAACGGGACCTGATACCGGCGCAACAGCCGAACGCCGGCGATTGTCCTATCGAAAGTACCCCGGCCCGAGCGGGTCAGCCGATGGCGGTCGTGAAAATGCTTGGGGCCATCGATGCTGACCCCGAGACCGACTCGCTGGTCGACGAAGAATGCACACCATCCCGGGTCGATCAAGGTTCCGTTCGTTTGAAACGAATGCGCCAGCTGCAGCTCTGCGGGCTTCAGCCCATCGATCGTGCGGAACGCCTCGCGATAGAAGTCGATCGGCAATACCATCGGCTCGCCGGCATGCCAGACGACCGACAGGCAATCGCCGACCCAGCCCGACGCGAAAACCTGGGAAAAGAGATTGAACAGGGTTTCCGGCGCGACAACCGCTTTCGAGCTTCGATCCGGAAGATAACAATAACGGCAATCGATGTTGCAGAACGGGGTGGGCTGGACAACCAGCAGATCTATCCTGGGCACGAGGCGGCTCTTCGTGGGACTTGATTGACTGGCCTACCAGTTGCGCCACCAGTTGTGCCAAGGGTGCCAATTCCGCCAATTGTTCCAGTTGGGCCAACCCCATCCCCGGGGACGCCCGCCCCAGTTGCGCCACCAGTTGCCCCATGCAAGCTGAAACTCGCGGTCCTCCGATCGCGCGGTCCTGCTATCGCCATTAACAACATCGGTGACCGCCTCACGTATGGCGGCTAGCCGCTCGGAGACGCCAGTCCCGTCTGCCGCCCAAGGCTTGGCGTCACGCGGAGCAGCGGCGCTGGGCATTACTGAGCCGAGCAAGAGCACAACTCCCGCTCCGGCAGGAGCGATCCCGGACAGGATCCTGAGGTATCTGTCCCGCAGCGACATCTCAATTACCCTTGCTCGACTGGCGGGCTCCTATAGCAAAGGACGATCAGGATGGTCAAACAGGCGGACCACACTCGCAGAATTGCTATCGATCTTGGTGTATTCGTCGTCGATCTTTGTTCGGCTGATGCTTCCGCTTCTCAATCTTGGCGCGCGAAACCTTGGAAGGCGCAGGGCAGCCTGCGGATATCCTGGACCAAGTCGGGCGGCACTTCGCCGGCGCCGTCCGCGCGTAAGGTGAGGGCGTCGACGAGGCCGCCGATGCGATCGTCGATCGCCGCGACAATCTGATCGTGTCGGCCCACTACGGCAAAGAGGTGCGCGACATCGTCCGGCACTTCCTTAGCCATGTCGTTCCACCGTCCCTGCCGCGTCAAGGCGTTGAGCTTGTGGCCGAGATCTTCAAGACCGTGCACCGCCAGCACCGGGTAGTAGGCTGGCGTCGAGCCGTAGAACGCGACGCGCTGGCGCACCCACTCGAACCGGCGCGCCACCGCCTGGTTATCCGGCCCGGTCGCGAGGAAACCCCCACCTGAAATCTCGTATTGCGCTCGCTTGCGGCCGGCCTTCGCGAGGCCGGCTCCGATCCGCGGCATGATCTCGTCTGTCAAATATTTGCGTGTGCAGAAGCCGTGCAATTTGACGCCGTCGCATTCCTTGGCCGCGACTCTCAACATCGCCGGGCCGACTGCGGCGATCATCACAGCCGGCGGCAGTGCCGTGATCGGCTCGGGCGCGAAGTTGGGTGTCATCAGTGTAAAGCGATAGTGCTCGCCCTCGAAGCCCGGCTCTTCGCCAGTCTTCCAACACCGCCAGATCGCACGCAGCACCTGAATATACTCGCGCATGCGCGGTGCCGGCGGGGTCCACGGCACCGAGAAGCGCCGCTCGTTGTGCGCCCTGACCTGCGAGCCGAGGCCGATCACGAACCGTCCCCCGGTCGACCCGGCCAAATCCCAGCCGACATGGGCGACCGCCATCGGCGTGCGGGCAAAGGCGATTGCCACGCCGGTGTGCAACTCGATCCGCTCGGTCTGCGCGCCGGCTACGGCCAACGCCAGAAAGGGGTCGTGCTTGTTCTCCATCGCGACGACGCCGTCGTAGCCGTCTGCCTCGATCGCCTTGGCCGCCGCCCCGACCTTGCGCAGATCCTCCTGCGGCAATGTCGCGAATACCCGCATCAACCCCTCCCCCGCTCTGCTCTTGGTGGCGGGATCGGGCCACAACCCACCCGCCCGATGCAAGACTCGCGAGGAGCAGTGCGCTAACCTGCGGGAGATCGACCTAGGAGGGCGGATGCCGAGGAATGTCGCGATCGGATTGGGCCTGATGGAGTTCCCGTTCAACGGGGTCGCCGGTTTCTGGCGCTGGGTCGATCTCTGCGAGGCGGGCGGCATCGATTCGCTATGGCAGACCGATCGCATGGTCAGCCGCGAGCCGATCCTCGAATGCATGAGCGTGATGGCGGTGCTCGCCGGACGCACGCGCCGGCTCAAATTCGGCGTCAATGTGCTGTCGCTGGCCTTCCGCGACCCGGTCCTGCTGGCCAAGCAATGCGCGACGATCGACGTGCTGTCCGAAGGCCGCCTGCTGCCCGCTTTCGGGATCGGCAGCCCGCTGGCGCCCGAATGGCGGACACTGAACCTCGACACCAAGACGCGCGGCCGCAAGACCGACGAGGGGCTCGAGATCATCCGCCGGCTGTGGCGTGAGGACGAGGTCGATTTTGAGGGTATGCACTACCACCTGACCGGGGCTTCGATAGCGCCCAAGCCGGTGCAGCCCGACTTGCCGATGTGGATCGGCGGGTCGTCCGAGGCGGCGATCCGGCGCACCGCTCGCTTCGGCACGGGCTGGCAGGCGGGGGCCGAAACGCCCGCTCAGGTGACCCCGGTGATCGCCGGCATCCGTGCCGCGGCCGCGGCGGAGGCACGAGCGATCGACGACGACCATTATGGTGCGGGCATCCCGTTCCGCTTTGGCCGCCCCGACGATCCCGGTCTGGCTCGCCTGTTCGAGGCCTATCGCAAGCGCACCGGACGCGACCCGCAACATTACTTCGCGATCGGCGATGCCAGCGCGATCGTCGAGCGGATCGCCGCTTATATCGATGCCGGGATCTCCAAATTCATCCTGCGCCCGGCGGCGCGCGGCGACGACGAGATGCTGGGTCAGACGCGGCGGCTGATCGAGGAGGTCCTGCCGCTTGCCGCGATGCGCTGGCCGAAGCCCGGCAAACCCCGCGGTGCGGCGTGACGGATCGGACGCCGGTTGATTTATTCCGTCGGCCACTCTAGATCCATCGGTCCGGCGCTGCGTCCCCATCGTCTAGAGGCCTAGGACATCGCCCTTTCACGGCGGTAACAGGGGTTCGAATCCCCTTGGGGACGCCAATGATCTCAAACACTTAGACAGACAACCAACGCCTTGGTGGCTTGGATACGGCAAATCTACGGCAAGGACACCCCCGAATGGGGGCGGACAGCATGCTCCGGGAAAGGGCTAGTCCCGGGCCGCAGCTACCTCCGCCAACCTCTGGGGACGCGAGCGCGCGATCGTGGGAGTACCCCACGCCTTCCACCCCAGAAAAGATCAGGACTTGGTTGGCGAGAAAGACGCCGCCGGCGGTCTCGGCCTTAGTCCCCAAGCACCAACGGGCAACAAATGCGCTCGCAAGGGTAGCATCGGCGAAGTAGATCGAAAGGGCATCATTTAGCACGCCACGCGTTCCCGAGGGCGTCATAGCCCACCCCTGCGCGCCGCAGTTCTCGTCGGGCCAAGCGGTGATTTGGGTGTACCGCTGGCCGAGACCCCCCGGCGGAACAGCGATCCTGATGCGAACGGGGAAGCGCCGATCGGCGACTGTGACCATCGGGCGTGGGTTGCCAGGCATTTCTGTGTTCCTTGTATGTTCTGCCGAACGTTACCGAGCGCCCGTCACTGTGTCCAGCCGCTTGGGCCAGCGCCGCGGCTCGGCTATGCTCGCCATACGTGTGGCCGGGTTCGCCTGTCCTCCGGTGTCTCGCCGTCTTGGCCGATCCTGAGCGTCACGCCCACTACTATTCAAGGCTAGAGAGGTTCCCGAGTGAGGCGCCGCGAGTTGCTGCTGATCGCAACTGCCATGATGGCGGCACCTCGCAGCCTGCGGCGCAGCAGAAGGCGATGCCGGTCATCGGGTTCCTCGGCAGCGCCTCGCCCGGCCCGTTTGCGCCTTTTGTCGCCGCATTCCACCGGGGACTAAGCGATACCGGTTACGTCGAGGGACAAAACGTCGTGATCGAATATCGCTGGGCGGAGAGCCACCCCGATCATCTATCCGCATTCGCCAACAGATTTCGTGGGCCGTAAGGTCGATTTGATTGTGTCAAGCGGCAGCCTCTCCGCGGCACTGGCGGCGAAAGCCGCGACCTCGACAATCCCGATCGTCTTCACCGCCATCAGCGACCCGGTCACGGTAGGGCTAGTTGCTAGTCTCGCCCGTCCAGGCGGCAACGTCACGGGCTCCAGTCCTTTTCAATTCGAACTGATGCCCAAAGGGCTCGAGCTGCTTACCGAGCTGGTTCCGCAGGCCAGAGTGATCGCCCTACTCGTGAACCCGGACGACCCGAGAGCCGTGGGCCTCAGCGGAGACATGCAGGAAGCGGCTCTCACGAAGGGGGTGCAACTCCCTATCCTGAAGGCCGGCACCGAAGGCGAGATCGGCGCCGCTTTCATGACCCCCGTCCAACTACCGGCCGCTGCGCTCGTCGTTAGCCCCGATCCGCTCTTCAGCAGCCGCCGCAACCAACTCGTGGCGTTGGCATCGCGTCATACCATTCCGGCGATCTATCCGTGGCGCGAAGCGACCGCTTCCGGCGGCCTGATCAGCTAAGGACCGAGCACCCTGCCCCCTACCGCCAGGCAGGCATTTACGCCGGAAGGATTCTCACGGGGGAGAAGCCGGCCGATCTTCCGGTGCAGCGGCCGACAACCTTCGAGTTGGTAGTCAATCTCAAGACTGCAAACGCGCTCGGCCTTACTGTTCCGCCATTGATCCTCGCCCGCGCCGACGAGGTCATCGAGTGATTGAGCGTGCGTCGAGTGCGGTGGTGACCGCTTGGGCCTATGCATCAATGATCCCATCTTTCGCCCCATGTGTGGGCGCGTCCGTCTCTCCTCCGATGTCAGCGAGATAAAGCTCATCTTCTCGATCCCGCCGCATCGGCCGACACCCAACTTCCCGCCGAGCTGGAATGTCGCGCCAACCGATCTGTTGTCGGTCGTCCGGTACGATGCCAAAGCCGGAGAACGCAGCCTCGACGTGTTTCGGTGAGGCCTAGTCCACGTACTGGGCCAAGGATCTCAAAGTTGGCTTCGCGAACATCAACGCCCAAGGCCGAGGGGATCGAGAACCGGCCCGCCTTCCGCGAGGCGTTCCAGCGGCGCCGCTGTCTAGTGCCGGTCGATAACTTTTACGAGTGGAAGAAAACCGCGACGGGGAAGCAACCCCATGCCGTCGCGCTGGGGGACCGGGGGCTGATGGCGCTGGCCGGGCTTTTGGGAGAATTGGCGCTCGTCAGCCGGCGAGTGGGTACGCAGTTTCGCGATTATCACAACGACGCTCAACGAGCTGTGCGCTGAGCTTCACAACCGGATGCCGGTGGTACTCGGTCCTGAGACGTGGCCTGCGTGGCTGGGGGAGGAGCCTGCCGATGCGTGCCAGCTAAAGGCGATGCTCGCGCCCTACCCGTGGGAAGAGATGACATGCTGGCCGGTCACCACCCACGTCGGCAACGTGAAGAACAACGACCCCGCCTTGGTCGAGCCGATCTCAGTATGAATGAACCTGCGTAGATGGCTTGCGATGCTTTTTGCCCTATTGGCGCTCGCCGGATGCACCCAGTCGGCGACCGGACAGGGAAGGCCCCATTTTCGTCCTACTCGCCGAACTACAACGGGGAATACCACACGATAGGGGTGGTAATGGCGGCGGGGGAGGTGGAGGCAGCGCTGGCATGTAGCGGGCGGGGCGATCGGCCCTTGCTGGCCCTGCGCATGAAAGTCCGAAGTAGCTTTCGGCCCCCAGATTGCGCGACATCATCCGAGGGCCGCTTATGCCCCCTGTTGAAGGTAGTATTAACCGATAATAGTCCCAAATTCCAACTAGTAGCGAAATGATAGAATACGACACACAACGTTGCAGCGGCGAGGCGAGCGATGGTAACGATACTTCTGTTTTATTACAGAGTTTGACCACTCGGCCTAGACGTCCCTCGACCGTACCGACATTAAAAACCCTTTTTTGTAACGATAATTTCGACATGCGTATTAACTGGCTGTCCCTCCGAGTATCCCCTGCTCGGAATTACCGAGATTGCTCCGGGAGCTGTGGAACTTTATCTCAACGATCCCGACCCGGTCGCTGATCTGGGCGTCGTGACGTGCTCCCCGAAAACTCGGCCATGACGGGTTAGAGTCCGGACCTGAGGGGGACGGACAATGAAGCGGTCGCGGTACTCGGAAGAGCAGATTATCGGCATTCTGAAGGAGCAGGAGACTGGGACATCGGTTGCGGAGCTGTGCCGCAAGCACGGCATGAGCGATGAGACGTACTACAACTGGAAGAGCAAGTACGGCGGCCTCGAGGTCGGCGAAGCGAAGCGGCTGCGGGCGCTGGAAGAAGAGAACGCGAAGCTGAAGCGGCTGTTGGCGGAAGCGATGCTGGACAACGCAGCGTTGAAGGATCTGCTTGGGAAAAAATGGTGACGCCCGCCGCTTGCCGCGAGGCGGGGGCTCATCTGCGAGGCGGGTTTGCGATGAGCGAGCGGCGGGCGTGCCGTGTGGTTGCAACGGACCGGTCGAGCGTCCGCTACCGGCGCCGGCGGCCCGATGATGGTGTCTTACGCGAGCGGTTGAGAGCGCTGGCTCAAGAGCGTCGGCGGTTTGGCTACCGGCGCCTTTGGGTGCTGCTGCGTCGAGAGGGGCACGCCGTCAACCGCAAGCGGGTGTACCGGCTGTACCGGCAGGAGCGTCTGATGGTACGCAGACGCGGTGGACGCAAGCGCGCCATTGGGGTTCGCTCGCCGATGCCGTTGCCGCTCAGGCCGAACCAGCGCTGGTCGCTCGACTTTGTGCACGACCAGATAACCGACGGTCGGCGTTTCCGCATCTTAGCAGTAGTCGACGACTGCACCCGCGAATGTCTGGCGCTGGTAGCGGACACGTCGATCTCGGGCGTTCGGGTCGCTCGCGAACTCGACAAGGTCGTTGCGGTGCGCGGTCGACCCGCGGGCATCGTCTCCGACAACGGCACCGAGCTGACCTCGACCGCGATCCTGACCTGGTCGGACCGCGAGCGGGTCGGCTGGCACTACATCGCCCCCGGCAAGCCGATCCAGAACGCGCTCGTGGAAAGCTTTACCGGGCGGCTGCGCGACGAACTACTGAACGAGACGCTGTTCCGTTCGCTGGCCCATGCGCGCGCGGTGCTCGAAACCTGGCGCTGCTATTACAACATCGAACGCCCACATTCGAGCTTGGGCTGGCAGACGCCGTCGGCCTATGCAGCGAGCCGACTGGGTTCGTGCGCGCAACGGGACAGGACGCTCTCGCGATCTGAAGGCTACGCGCCCCGTCCCGTTGCGCCGGGCGCCGAAAACATATTCAATCACCGCCAGACTCTCGCTCCCAGTGGCTGAATATCGGGGAGCACGTCAGTCGCTACATTGGAGGCAAAAACAGATGACTACGACAAGACTGTGAGCCTTACTGGCGGCATGGGAGCCAGAACCTTCCTGGTTATCTTTGAGGGTTCTGGTTATAATGGCCCGCCACTATCAACGACATTTACTGATCCTTACACGAACGCCCAGTGCTCAGGTATTCAGGTAGCGGAGAATACGTTCGGCTGGAATAGGGGAACCACAGGATTTTCGTTTCGGGTTTGCTGCCAATTCTGGATATACGACCGGGATACCGGGCCTCTTCTATCGACATTGGGAGGCATACGACACAGTCAAATTGGGGACCCGACCGCGACCTCCTATTGCCGGGGACGTCACCGAGGATCCTCCGACCCCGAAGCCGCTACCGCAAGCTCCACGATCGCTTGACCGCAAGTGGGGAACGACCGGGCCAGTCGACAACAATTTAGAGAGCGATTGGAAGGGCTCTTTGGTCAACACATTCTGTGGACCGACCCAGTGATGGTGTCTATGCCAAGAAAGCCGGTGGCGGACCACGTCGCGGTGTGAGGCACTCCAGACAGGCGGATCGACAAGCTCGACCGTGGCGAAACAGGTCGCCGAGAGTTCGCATGCCGATCACGCCATACTGCGGCTTATGGACGAGGCCGTGGAAA
>Ga0182038_10001705_pt1 | contig 11430 bp, 7 predicted proteins | sample sta12Can44000108_FD_125976 | JGI IMG/M metagenome (GOLD analysis project Ga0182038, IMG submission 125976) | Lab enrichment of tropical soil microbial communities from Luquillo Experimental Forest, Puerto Rico - statanox.12C.anox.44.000.108 | ecosystem: Environmental > Terrestrial > Soil >...
ATATTTCGACGAAATCCCAGACGTCACGCGCGACCAGGAGCGCACCGAGAAGGCGCTCGCCGCGTTGGAGGAAGTGATCCGTAAATATCCGACCAGCGAATACGCTGAAAGCGCCAAACAGAAAATCCGGGTCGCCCAAGATCAGCTCGCCGGCAAGGAAATGGAGATCGGGCGCTACTATCTAAACCGTAAGGACTACACCGGTGCCATCAACCGCTTCAAAGTTGTTGTCACGAAGTACCAGACTACGCGTCACGTCGAAGAGGCCCTGATGCGACTGACCGAGGCCTATTTGGCGCTCGGCATCGTCGACGAGGCGCAGACCGCGGCGGCGGTGCTCGGGCACAATTTCCCCGATAGCGTCTGGTACAAACATGCCTACACGCTGGTGAAGAGCGGCGGCGTCGAGCCGAGCGAAAACCAGGGTTCCTGGATCAGCAAGGCATTTAAGAAGGTCGGGCTGGGCTAGCCATGTCTTGCCCTGCCTCGCGTAGGCGAGGCATCCGTTACTCTGAAGCGATTCTTGTGAAAATCCGCCATTGTGGTGGTTACTGGATCATCCGCTTTCGCGGATGATGGGGTCCAGGAAAGGCACCATGCTCTCTCGACTCTCGATCCGCGACATAGTCCTGATCGACCGGCTCGACATCGACTTTGCCGACGGTCTTGCTGTACTCACCGGTGAGACCGGCGCGGGCAAGTCGATACTACTCGACGCCTTTGTGCTGGCATTGGGCGCCCGCGGCGATCAGGCGCTGATTCGGCAGGGCGCCGAGCAGGGGCAGGTGACCGCCGCGTTCGAAGTGGGGGCCACGCACCCGGCGCGCGCGCTGCTCAAAGCCAATGATATTGCCGCCGAGGACGAGCTTATACTTCGCCGCGTGCAATTCGCCGACGGGCGTACACGCGCGTTCATCAATGAGCAGCCGGTGGGCGTGCAGGTGATGAAGGAAATCGGCGCCGCACTAGTCGAGATCCACGGCCAGCACGACGAGCGCGCTTTGGTCGATGCCTCGACGCATCGCCGCCTGCTAGACGCCTTCGGCGCATTGGACGAGGAAGCCGCGACGGTCGCCGTGTTGTGGGAGGCGCGCCGCTCCGCAGCTGCAGCCGCTGAGGCGCACCGCGCCGAGATGGAGCGCGCCAAGCGCGAGGGCGACTGGCTGCGCCACGCGGTCGAGGAGCTCGGCAAGCTCAGCCCTCAGGCGGGGGAAGAGACCACGCTGGCCGAGCGCCGCAGCGTCATGATGCAGGCGGAGAAGGTCGCCGAGGACCTGCGCGAAGCGCACGAAGTCATCGCCGGCGGCAATTCCACTGCTCCCGTGCTTGCTAGCGTGATCCGCCGGCTTGAGCGACGCGCGGCGCAGGCGCCGACTTTGATCGAGCCGGTGGTAAAAGCGCTCGACAGCGCGCTCACCGCGCTCGAGGAAACCCGCGGCCATCTTGAGGCCGCGCTACGCGCTACTGATGTCGATCCGGCCGAGCTCGAGCGCATTGAGGAGCGGTTGTTCGCGCTGCGCGCTGCGGGACGTAAATATAACGCGCCGGTCGACGAGCTGGCCGCCTTGGCGCAGCGTTACAAAAGCGACATTGCGCTGATCGATGCCAGCGAGGTCCGGCTCAAAGCGCTGGAGAACGAAGCGCTTGCGGCCGAATTCGCCTACCGCAAGTCCGCCGACGCGCTGTCCAAGGAACGCACCGAAGCCGCCGCTGCACTCGACAAGGCAGTAAGCGGCGAGTTCAAGCCGCTCAAGCTGGAGGGCGCGAAATTTACCACCCACATCGAAAGCGATGCCGCAGCCGCGGGGCCAAACGGCATCGACCGCGTTGAGTTCTGGGTGCAGACCAATCCCGGCGCGCGGCCCGGGCCGCTGATGAAGGTCGCCTCCGGCGGCGAGCTAACACGCTTCCTGTTGGCGCTGAAGGTGGTGCTGGCCGACCGTGGCTCGGCGCCGACTCTGGTGTTCGACGAGATCGACACCGGAGTAGGCGGCGCGGCAGCGGATGCCATCGGCGTGCGGCTCAAGCGGCTGGCGCGCGGTGTGCAGGTTCTGGCGGTGACGCATGCCCCGCAGGTGGCGGTGCGCGCCAACCGACACTACGTCATCAGCAAGGACGCGCTAGGCGGAGGGCGGCGCGTCGCTACCCGGGTCCGCGAGGTAGCCGCCGAGAAACGGCGCGAGGAGATCGCTCGCATGCTAGCGGGCGCCGAGATCACTAACGAGGCTCGCGCTGCCGCCGAGCAGCTGATCAAGGCGGCAAGCTGAAGCACATCACCGGCCTTGTGCCGGGCGCCCGGGCATTTAGATTTCGGGCATGACCAAAGCCCGGGTCCAGACCAACAAAGCGCCCGTCGCCCTGCTCACCGCCAAAGAGGCAGCGGCCGAGCATGCGCGACTGACCAAAGAAATCTCCGAACACGACAAACGCTATTACCAGCAGGACCGGCCGACGATCTCGGACGCCGAATATGATGAACTCAGGCGGCGCTATAACGCGATCGAAGCGCGCTTTCCCGATCTGCGCACGATAGAATCGCTGTCGCTCAAGGTCGGCGTCGCGCCCGCTGGCAGGTTCAAGAAAGTGCGCCATGCGGTGCCGATGCTGTCGCTCGACAACGCTATCAGCGACCAGGATGTAGTCGATTTCGTCGGCCGCATCCGCCGTTTTCTCAAGCTCTCCGACGACGAGAAAATCGCCTTCAGCGCCGAGCCGAAGATCGACGGCCTATCGGTTTCGCTGCGCTACGAGGACGCTGAGCTTGTCACTGGCGCCACCCGCGGCGACGGTGCCGAAGGCGAGGACGTCACCGCCAACATCCGTACGCTTGAGGACGTGCCGAAGGAGCTTAAAGGAAGGCTAGTGCCGAAAATCTGCGAGGTACGTGGCGAGGTCTACATGACCAAGCACGCGTTTCTCGCCCTCAACGAGCGGCAGAAGGAAGCGGGCGGCCAGATTTTTGCCAACCCGCGCAATTCGGCGGCCGGGTCGCTGCGCCAGAAGGATCCCAAGATCACCGCCGTGCGTCCGCTCGGCTTTTTCGCCTATGCCTGGGGCGAGATGAGCGAGATGCCGGAGGACACGCAGTCGGGCATGATTAAGTGGTTCGAAGGCTGCGGCTTCAAGACCAATCCGCTCACCAAGCTCTGTCGCTCCACCGACGAGCTGATCGCCTTCCACAAAAAGATCGAGGACGGTAGGGCAAAGCTCGACTACGATATCGACGGTGTCGTCTACAAGGTTGATCGGATCGATTGGCAGGAGCGCCTCGGCTTCGTCTCGCGCTCGCCGCGTTGGGCCATCGCGCACAAATTCCCAGCCGAGCGCGCGACCACGGTGCTGCGCGACATCGAGATTCAGGTCGGTCGCACCGGCTCGCTCACCCCTGTCGGCAAGCTTGAGCCGGTTGGTGTCGGCGGCGTCATTGTACAGAACGTCACGCTGCACAACGAGGATTATATCAAAGGCATCGGGGGCGGCGAGCCGCTGCGCGGCGGCCATGATCTGCGCATCGGCGATACCGTTGTCGTGCAGCGCGCCGGCGACGTGATCCCACAGATTGTCGACGTGCTGATCGACAAGCGTCCAGGGGATGCGAAACCCTTTCATTTCCCAAAGAAGTGCCCGTGCGACCTGCACACCGACGTCGTTCGCGAGGAGACGGCCACTGGCGATCAGGGAGCGCGCGCCCGCTGTACCGGGGAATTCGCCTGTCCCTACCAGAAGACCCAGCATCTGATGCTGTTCGTGTCGCGCCGCGCCTTCGACATCGAAGGGCTGGGCGAGAAGCAGATCGAGCTATTCTTCGACAAGGGCTGGGTGAAGGAGCCGGCCGATATCTTCACGCTGGAGAAAAAGCACAAGAGCGAATTGCTGGAAGAGGAAGGCTATGGTGAGACCTCGGTGCGTAATCTGTTTAATGCCATCGAGCGGCGGCGCGAGATTTCGCTCGACTGTTTCATATACGCGCTTGGTATCCGCCACGTGGGGGAAACCACGGCGCTGGCCTTGGCGCGCAGCTACGGCTCGTGGAACGCATTCCACGATGCCGCTCTAAAGGTAGCCAAGCGCGACGAAGAAGTGATCGCCGAGATGGACGCGCTCGATCAGATCGGTAACACGGTGATCGAGGCGATCGCATCCTATTTCGTGGAAAAGCGCAACCGGGACATTGTTGAACGCTTGATCAACGAGGTTAGGGTCCTCGACGCCGAAAAGCCGACGACCGACAGTAAAATCGCCGGCAAGACCGTGGTGTTTACTGGCAGCCTAGAGAAGATGACGCGCGAGGAAGCCAAGGCGCAGGCCGAGCGGTTGGGCGCCAAAACGGCGGGCTCGGTGTCGAGGAAGACCGATTTCGTTGTCGCCGGCCCGGGCGCCGGCTCAAAACTTGCCGAGGCGCGGAAGCTCGGCGTCAAGGTGCTCAGCGAAGACGAGTGGCTGAAGCTTATTTCCTAGTCAGCGCCGCACTAGGCCGAAATAGGCTGCCCCGGTTGCCACGACGACAAGCAGCATCTGCCCGGCCATCGGCATCGCGGTAGCCGCGCCGGAAAGCAGCATCATCACCACCTGCGTCGAGGCGGCGCCGGTCGCCATCTGGGTGAAGCCGGTCATGCCAGAGGCTGTGCCCGCGGCCTGCGGGCGCACGCTGACCGCGCCGGCGATCGCGTTGGGCAAGAGCAGGCCGTTGCCGTAGGAGATGACGAGCTGCGGCAGGAAAATGATCGCTGGCCCGGCCTCCGGCAGGGTGGCAACAAGCACGGCGGTCATGCTCGATCCGATCAGTTCGAGGACAATGCCAGCAATGATCATGGCGTCGATGCCGGCGCGTTGCGACAACCGCGAGGCGGTGAAATTACCGCTCATGTAGCCGAGCGAGGCAACGGCGAACCAGAAGCCATATTCAGCCGAACTGCGGCCCATCAGCGTCACTACCACGTGCGGGCCGCCGCCGAGGAAGGTGAAGAACGGTGCCGAGCCGAGCGCGCCGCACAGCACATAACCGTGGAATTTCGCACTTCCAATCAGTGCGCGCCATTCCTCGATAAGCCGGCCCGGCGTTTGCGCCATGCTCGCTGGCCTCGTCTCCGGTAGCGCTAGAGCTGCCCAGAACAGCACGCTACCGCTGAACACCGCGATGGCGAGGAATATCGTCTCCCAGCCGAAGGCGGTGTCGAGTATGCCGCCAACCAACGGCGAGATCATGGGCGCGATTACCATTGCGGTGGTGACAAGCCCGATCATCGCCGCCGCGCGGTCGCGCTCGAACAGGTCGCGGATGATGGAGCGGCCGATCACGATACCTGCCGAAGCGCCGATTGCCTGCACGACGCGCGTCGCGATCAGCGCGCCGATCGAAGAGGTGGTCATGGCGGCGATGGAAGCTGAGGCGTTGAGCGCCAGTCCCGCCAGCACCACCGGACGGCGACCGAAGCGGTCGGACAGCGGCCCAAATAGCAGCTGAGCGGTGGCAAGACTAATCAGATAGAGTGACAGCATCAGTTGAACGGTGCCAGTATCAGAGGCGAGCCGTGTTACTAGCCCAGGCAGCGCCGGCACCAGGATATTGAGCGTAGCCGGACCTAACCCGGTCATTGCCATCAATAGCGCCAGCAGCCGCCAAGGCGTGGCCTGCTTGCCAGCTGCCTGCGCGGCATACATACGCGAATCCATCACTAATCTCCGAGCGTCTTGGTCGCCGCCCTAAGCCAGGCGCGCGTCGCCTTGTCGAGCAGCGGGTCGAGCATCTCCTGCACGCGCGCGTGATAGCTGTCGATCCAGTTACGTTGCTTGGCGGTCAGCATGCGTGTGTCGATTAGCCGGCGGTCAATCGGTGCTAGCGTCAGCGTCTCGAAGGTGTTTATCGGCTTCTCTGCGCCCGCCGGCTCCGGCGCTGCGATCACCAGCACCAGATTCTCGATGCGGACGCCGTAGGCCGCAGTTTTGTAATAACCCGGCTCGTTCGAGAGAATCATACCGCGCCGCAGCGCCACGGTACCGAGTTTGGAAATGCGCGCCGGGCCCTCGTGTACCGACAAATAGCTGCCGACGCCGTGACCGGTTCCATGGTCGAAATCGAGCCCCGCCTGCCACAGGGCGGTGCGCGCTAGCGAATCGAGCTGCGCGCCGCTGGTCTTTTCCGGGAATATCGCTGTGGCGATCGCGATGTGGCCCTTAAGAACGCGGGTGAAGCGATCGCGCATTTCCTCGGTGGGGTTGCCGACCGCAATCGTGCGGGTGATGTCGGTGGTGCCGTCCTCGTACTGCGCGCCGGAATCGATTAGGAACAAGTCGTCTTTGGCGATGGCACGGTTAGAGGCACGGGTAACGCGGTAGTGCACGATCGCGCCGTTCGGCCCTGAGCCGGCGATGGTCGGAAACGAGATGTCCTTGAGCTGGCCGGAGTCGCGGCGGAAGCTTTCCAGCGCCTCGACGGCGTCGATCTCGGTGATCCGGCCTGTCGGCGCTTCGGCATCGAACCAGGCGAGAAAACGCGCCATCGCTACGCCATCGCGTTTGTGCGCCGCGCGGCTGCCGGCGATTTCCGCATAGTTCTTCACCGATTTCATCAGTGCGATCGGATCGCTGCCGGAGACGGGTCTGCCGCCATTGTCGGCTATCAGTCGGGTCAGCGCATCGGCCGCGCTCGCCTGGTCAAGTCGTATAGTCTTGCCCTTGAGCTGCGCGAGATCGCGGACGAGCTCATTCGGCGCGCGCACGGTGGCGAACTCATCTATCGCATGGCGCACTTTGTTGTCGAGCTTGGCGCGGTCGATATAGAGCGCTGGCCGGCCTTCGCGCGGGACAAAAGCAAACGCCAGCGTCAGCGGCGTGTGAGGCACATCGGCACCACGGATATTGAACAGCCAGGCCACGTTCTGCGGATCGGAAACGACAGACGCATCCGCGCGCAATTTGCCGAGCTCCGCCTGCACGCGCAGGGTCTTGCTGGTGACGCCCTCGCCCGCGAACTCGGGCGCACGCAGGCTTACCGAGCCGGTGGGCGGGGCAGGTCGGTCCGTCCACAGTGCGTCGATCGGATTGCCGTCGAGCGATATCAGCTTGGCGCCAGCACTGGCGCAAGCCTTCCTCAGCCCCTCGGCACTGTCGGAGGTGTGCAACCAAGGATCGTAGCCGATGCGGGCGCCGCTATTTAGATTTTGCTCCAGCCATTGCTGCGGCGGGTTCTCGATCAAATGCTCGATCGCGAATATCGACTTGTCGATCTGGCTTTCCGCCTGCACCGCGTAGCGGCCGTCCACGAACACCGCCGCGCGTTCAGCCAACACGATTGCGGCGCCAGCAGAGCCGGTGAAACCGGTGAGCCAAGCTAGGCGCTCCTCGCTTGCCGGCAGATACTCGTTCTGCTGACGGTCGGCGCGCGGCACCACGAAGCCGTCCAGGCCTCGCCGCTTCAGTTCGGCGCGCAGTGCGACGACGCGCGCCAGCGCTGGTGTGTGCGTGTGCACGTCGTCGAAGGACTGGAATCGGGCCTCAACCATCGGCGGCACTTTAGCGGGCTCCGCTGGCTGGGCAACGCGTCACCGCCTTTAATGCCCGGCGGCGTGCGCGCGTCCCGATCCCAGGAAACCGCGCACAATCGTGGCTTGCCAATTCGCCAGCGGCGATATCGTCAAATGCTCGGCACCCCTGTTCCAGGTTGTTAATTTCGTTCGTGCTGTATTGGTGCGTTCGCTGGAGCGCGCCGCGACTGCGGCCATGTTATTATATTGAAATTCCAGTGCTTGGGGGAACGAAAAATGGCAGTAGTGAGCAATGGCGTTGACGCGTCGTTCAGGAGGGCGTCCGTTGCCGAGAAAGCCAAGGGCTTCTTCACGGCGTCGCTTGAGGTGATCACCGACTCGCAGATGCAGCGGGCAGGAGGTTCAGCTTGGCGGCCATGCGGTGCGTGACAAGGACGACGAAGCCCAAGAAGCAGCCGAAGTGGCCGCGCGTTTCTAGCGCTTCAGCACTAACGTGACCCAACCCTCGAGCCGAATCCGCCGCTCGAGTGCGAAGCCTTGCGCGCGGTAGATCGCCAGTGCCGCGTTCGCGTGGTCCGGCAGTAGGCCTGAGAGCACGAGGCGCCCGCCGCGCGCGGCGATCCGGCGCAACGGCACCGCCAGCCGCATTAACGGCCTCAGCAGGATATTCGCGAGGGCTAGGTCATAGGGTGCGCCGATTGCGATCGCACGCGCTTGCGTGCCAGGGGCACGGACGAACGTGATACCGAGCGCGCAATTGAGCCGCGCATTGGCGCGCGCCGCCGCCACGGCCAGAGGGTCGATGTCGCCGGCGGTGACACGGCTGCGCAGAATTTTCGCCGCCGCGATCGCCAAGACGCCCGTGCCGGTGCCGACGTCGAGGACACGGCGGGCGCGCCGCCGCTTCGCCAGTGCATCGAGCGCCAGCAGGCAGCCGCGAGTGGTGCCGTGGTGGCCGGTGCCGAAAGCGAGGGCGGCTTCGATCTCCAGGCCGATGTCGTTGGGCTTCACACTGGCGCGGTCATGCGCACCGTGCACGATAAAGCGGCCGGCACGAATCGGTGCTAGACCGGAGAGGCTTTCCTTCACCCAGTCGGCGGGGGCTACGGGCTCGATCGCGACCGCGGCTGCCGCGTCGTCACCAGCCACCCGCGCGACCTGCGCGCGCAATGCGGCCTCGTCCGGCGCTTCGCGGAAATAGATCGCCACGTGCCAGCGCCCCCCGGCGTCCTCGAAGCCGGCGCAAGCGGTGTCGCCGGCACCGAAGATCTCGCCGAGCGTTGAGGAAAGTCGTCGGGCGGTCGGCTCGTCGCAGGTGAGGCGGGCGACGCTGGTCGGCTTATCGGTCATGCGTGCCACGTTCGTCCTTCGCATTTGTGCGCGCAATGGTTATTAGGCGGCATGAGCGCCGAAACGCCTGCGCCGACCGACCACGAAACCGGCGCTGGCCCCGCTGCAAGTCGCCGAATTCCCAAGCCTGTTTGTGCCGCGCCTGCAATTCCTGCTGCAGCAGCTTAAGTTGCATCACCACATAGGGACCTGCACTATTTCCCGAACTTCCACAGCGCCGATGACTGTTTGGCGCTCGGCCTTGAAGTTCTGGAAGGCGATTGTCCCACCATCCATGACGATATGGAGTGTACCGCCGACGCCGCGATCGAGACGATGCGGGCGCTCTCTGGCGAGGCCGATAGGTTGCGCCGCCGCGGCGAAGCCTACGCGCAGGCGAGCGGCGCGCTGCTCAAGGGGCTGATCCGTCATCTCGGAGAGGATCTCATAGTGTCTCTGATCCTCGACCGCGACGAGGCCGCGCTCAGGGTCGCGCAACACAACTGAGGCGGCTAATGCCGCTTGAAGTACTGGATGTCGCGTTCGTGCTGCTCGGCGGCCGTGCGGGAGTTGAAGGTGCCGAGGTTGCGCCGCCCGCCGGTCTTCGGATTGACCTTGCGCGAATAAAGCCGGTACTTGCCGCCCTTGAGTTTTCGGATCATGGGTCGCTCCTTGCTGCACCAATTCGTCGCGAGGCGAAGCGTTCCTTCACCAACCGAACGGGAAGAAGCCGCCGTAATAGCGGCGCACCCGGTAGTTGGCGATTCATCATAATGCGCGGTGCGGCGGTGCCTCGGCGCGTCAGTGTAGGGCGAGTCCTCTGCCACCACCGCGCCGACCGCAACGTTGTCCGGGATCTCGCCGATCAGCACCACCTTGGTCTTCTTGATGCCCTGCTGCTTCACCGACACTGACTAGTCCAGATGGAATGTGGGCGTGGCTTACGTCACACCCTCTCCACGAAACTATCCACCACGCGCTTTTCGCCGGCCTTGTCGAACAAAATGGTGAGCTTGTTACCGTCCACGGCGGTGACGTTGCCGTTGCCGAATTTCAGATGAAACACGCGCTCGCCCACGGCGAACTGCGATTGGGTGCCGGCGGACCTAGCGACCAGCTCGCCTTCGATCGTCAGCGGCGTACGGCGGGGCGCCTCGCGCCGCGCGGCGCGCGGTGGCCGGGGAGGCGAGGGCGAGTCGTGGCGCGAGAGCCAGCCGGATTCCTGGTCCTCCGCACCATCCGGCACATAGCGCCGCTGCCCCGTCTCGTCGAGGCCGCCCATACCGCGCCGGCCTTGCGCACGCTGCCAGCCGGGCGTGCCGTAGGTCGACGCGAAGGCGTTCATCTCGTCGAAGCGCGAGGTGCCGTAGCCCGACATGCCGAAGCCGCCCGGTTCCTTGACCTCCACGTTCGCCTCCGGCAGTTCGTCGAGAAAGCGCGAGGGGATGGTCGAGGTCCACATGCCGTGGATGCGCCGGTTGGTGGCAAAATAGACCTTAGCCTGCTTGCGTGCGCGCGTGAGCCCGACATGGGCGAGGCGGCGTTCCTCCTCGAGCCCGGCGCGGCCCTGCTCGTCGAGCGAGCGCTGGTGTGGGAACAGGCCCTCCTCCCAGCCGGGCAGGAACACGGTGTCGAACTCGAGCCCTTTGGCCGAGTGCAGCGTCATGATATTGACGGCTTGCTCGCCTGCGCCGCTCTCGCGGTCCATCACTAGCGCGATGTGCTCGAGGAAGCCCGCGAGATTCTCGAATTCCTCCATCGAGCGCACCAGCTCCTTGAGGTTTTCAAGCCGTCCGGCGGCGTCGGCGGATCGGTCTTTCTGCCACATCTCGCTGTAGCCCGACTCGTCCAGCACTATCTCGGCCAGTTGGGTGTGCGGCATCACGTCCTTCTTGCTGCGCCAGCGCTCGAAGCTCGCCACTAGGTCGCGTAGCACGTGGCGCGGCTTCGGTTTCATCTCATCGGTTGCGGCGACTTGCGCGGCGGCCTCGGTGAGCGGGATGCGCTTCTTGCGCGCGATGTCGTGGAGCATCTGCAGCGTGGCGTCGCCGAGGCCGCGCTTGGGCACATTGATGATGCGCTCGAAGGCAAGGTCGTCGGCCGGCTGCGCGATAACGCGCAGATAGGCCAGCGCGTCGCGGATCTCGGCGCGCTCGTAGAAGCGAGGACCGCCGATAACGCGATACGACAGGCCGAGCTGGATGAAACGGTCTTCGAATTCGCGCATCTGGAACGAGGCGCGTACTAGGATGGCTATCTCGTCGAGCGGGTGGTCCTCGCCGCACTCGCGCGCCTGCCGCTGCAGCTGCTCGATCTCCTCGCCGATCGCGCGCGCTTCTTCTTCCGAGTCCCAGGCGCCGGCGACCTGCACCTTCTCGCCCATCACGTCCTCGGTACGCAACGTCTTGCCGAGCCGGCCTTCGTTGTGGGCGATTAGCTGCGAGGCCGCGGCCAGGATGTGGCCCGTTGAGCGATAATTCCTCTCAAGCCGAATGACCTTCGCCCCAGTGAAGTCGTGCTCGAAGCGGAGGATGTTGTCGACCTCCGCCCCGCGCCAGCCGTAGATTGACTGGTCGTCATCGCCGACGCAGATATTCTTTTGCTGTTGCGTTTGCGG
>Ga0182038_10001709_pt1 | contig 11418 bp, 10 predicted proteins | sample sta12Can44000108_FD_125976 | JGI IMG/M metagenome (GOLD analysis project Ga0182038, IMG submission 125976) | Lab enrichment of tropical soil microbial communities from Luquillo Experimental Forest, Puerto Rico - statanox.12C.anox.44.000.108 | ecosystem: Environmental > Terrestrial > Soil >...
CGCTTCCCCTCTCCGGAACGGGCGATGCTGCGGATCATCCGGAAAACCGTGGCCGCGGGCTCCGAGCCGGTATCGGACGGTCCGGTCGCCACGGCTTCAACTCCGCGACCCTCGAATACGAAGGCGGCGATCAGCCCGGCGGTGTGTGGTCCTGTGACCCGCACCGCCGCACCCTCCTTGCCCTGATCGGTGACGATGGTCGTCTGCGCGCCGGTCACGTGGACGCCGCGACCGCGGCTGAGGGCCTCGGCGGTCGCCTCGATCTGGTCGAGCAGTTTGTCGGCATCTCCGTCGAATCGTCCGGTATGGACCCTGAATTTCAGGGCCCCGCTCTCAACGGTCGCGGTCGCGGGATACTCACCGGATAATGGCGCGTCACCAGCGCGGACACCGGATGTGATGCCCCAGCCGGCCTCCGGAACGAACGTCACATCGCCTTGGAGTTCAATAACGTCGCCGGCTTTGACGACGTCGTGGTAGGGCACCTTCGCGTTGATGACGGGCAACACGACCGACATCACGACGGCTAGCGCGAATACTGCCAGTGTCGGGGCGATGGTGCGCCGATCCACGCCAAAGAACCGCACATCAGCGGGCACCCAGCCCTCGTCGGGTTCGAACCGTGCTGCTGAGGTCTCCGAAGAATTGTCGGTTTCAGGATCCGGCATCCTGCCCATCCTCCTACCCGCTGCGGCAACATCTGAGGGGGTTGGGTTGAGAGTAACAACGGCGAGGAAGGCTACCGCTATGTGCCGTGACCGGTGGATGTCGTGCGTGTTGGTCTGATGGTCGGCTCCGATAAGGAGCGCACGCGAGCAGATCGCCTGGCCGGCCTCATAGCAGACGGCACCCGCGCGGAAAACGCTGGCTTTAAATCGTTTTGGATGCCACAGGTTCCCGGCTACCTCGATGCGATGACCGCTATCACGCTGCTGGGCCAGGCGACCGACCGCATCGAACTGGCGACTGCGGTCGTGCCGATCCAGACGCGCCACCCGATGATCATGGCCCAACAGGCGCTGACCACTCAGGTGGCGTGCGGCGGACGGTTCACTCTCGGCATCGGGCCGTCGCACCACTGGATCGTCAACGGTCAGCTCGGGCTGCCATATGACAGGCCAGCCCAACTAGTGAGTGACTACCTCGACGTGCTGGAGGCATCGTTCGCGGGGGTCGGATCCGTCGACGTAGAGAACGAGAGTTACCGCGTCCACGGGACCGTGGATGTCACCGATGCCTGCGAGATGCCGGTCCTGTTGGCGGCCCTCGGACCGACGATGTTGCGCCTCGCCGGCGAGCGAACCCGCGGCACCATTTTGTGGATGGCGGACGAACGAGCTATCGGCGACCATGTCGTTCCGCGCATCACCGCCGCGGCGAAATCCGCTGGGCGACCGCCGCCACGCGTCGTCGCCGGGGTACCTGTCGCCCTCTGTTCGAACAGTGATGCAGACGAGGCGCGCGCCTACGCCAGCGAGGTCCTCGGGCATGCGGACTTCTCGCCCAACTATGTGCGCCTGCTCGAACATGGCGATGCCAAGGACGTGGGCGACACCATGGCGGCCGGCGATGAGTCGGCCATCCTCGCGCGGTTGCGTCGCTACCAGGAAGCAGGTGTCACCGACCTGGCGGCTCGCATCGTCCCAATGGGGGACGACGCGGCGACCCGAACTCAATCGTGGCAGCGGACGCAGGAGTTCCTCGCGTCGATCTGTCCGGAGCTGTAAACCTTTCTGCGCGAGCAGGCGCAGAATCGCATATTTCCCAACCCAATTGGGCGATTCTGCGTCTGCTCGCGCAGCTCCCGTGCGCGTCAGCTTCGCGCCGAGTTCTCGATGATGATGTCGCAGGCCGTCTCGTAAAACGCGCTGATCAACGTGGAGAACGAAAGCTGAAAGGGATGAATCATGTACACATCCATCCGCTCGAGGCGCCAGTCCGGCAGCACGGGCACGATGCTTCCTTCGCGCAATTCGGTGGTGACGATGATCTGGTTGGGCATCGCGCCGATGCCGAGGCCGTGCAGGATGTACTGCTTGCACACCTGAAAGTTGTTGGCGCGCGCTCGGACCATGGGTGAAAGCTCATACCGCCGTTTGTTTTTCGCGACCGTGAGCTTCCGTGGTCCATCGCAGATGCCGCAATCGATGAACGGGAGGGTATTCAATTGTGTCGGAGAGTTAATCGGTTCCTCTAGTCGGTGCACGAAGTCCGGCGACGCACAGAGAAAAAGTTCGAGGCTGAAGACCTTCCGCGCGATCAGCGTCGAGTCTTGCAGCGGCCCGGTTCCGAAAACGACGTCGAACCCGTCCTTCACGGGGTGAACGACGTTGTCCACCAATCGGATATCCAGCCGCGAATTCGGATAGCGCTGCAGGAACTTAGCGCCGACTCTTGAGGCGTAGTCGATGCCGACGAAGACCGGGATGGCGACGCGCAGCTCACCCTGTGGCTCTTGCTTGCTGCCCTCTACCAGCGCGCGCACACCGTTGGCTTCGGCCAAGATGTTCACGCCGTGGTTGTAGATCTTCTCACCCAGATCCGTGACGGTGAGCTGATGCGTGTTCTTGCGCAGCAGCTTGATGCCTAGGTCCGATTCCAGCTTGCTGAGCTTGCGGCTGACGGTTGACTTGGGCATGCCGAGCAGCGTCGCGGCTTTCGACACGCTGCGGCACTCGACCACCTTTCCGAATACCAGCAGGGCATCGAGGTCGAAGGGCAGGTTTTGTTCCATGGGCGGTGTTCCAGAAATGCAACAAGGTGTTGCAATTGAAGGCCTATTTTGCGTATTTGGTCAAGTGCTACGTTCTGCCGGTAGGGGACCGGGGCCAATGTAGAGGAGTCCCTCATGAGTCACGACGTCCTGGTGGCCAAGCCGGCAAGCGGGCACTGGACCGATGCGTACCCCGAGTTGGGCCGCGGCCCGGTGTCACTCGAAGACTGCGTCTCGGAGGCGTTTTACGAAAAGGAACGCGAGCACGTCTTCAAGAAAACGTGGCTCTATGTTGGGCGCGTGGAGCGGGTGCCGCGGTCGGGGAGCTACTTCACGCGCGAGCTGAAGTTCCTGAATACGTCGATCATCATCGTGCGCGGCAAGGACGATGTGATCCGTGCCTTCCACAACATCTGTCCGCACCGGGGCAACAAAATGCTGTGGAGCGATGATCCGTTCGAGGAGGTACAGGGCCGGGCGCCGGTGCTCTACTGCCGTTTCCACGGGTGGCGCTACAACCTGGATGGCTCGCTGCACGCACCCACCCGCAAGGACCTGCTGCTCGACTTCGATGCCGAGAGTTGCCGCGTGCCCGCGATTCAATGTGAAGTCTGGGAAGGCTTCATCTTCATCAACCTCGACCCGCACAACAGCGAGCCGTTGCGCTCGTATCTGGGTGAGCTTGCCCATGGCATTGAGGGCTATCCCTTTGCCGGGCCGCATCAGGTGTACCGGTTCAAGGTGGAGCTGCAGTGCAACTGGAAAATCTTCGTCGACGGTTTCGCGGAGAGCTACCACGGCCCGTATCTGCACGCCTCCTCGTTCGGCGCCCTCACCGCGGAGGCCAGAGATGCTTTCGACCAACCCAATCCGTTCACCGATGCGCTGGCCTACCAACTGAAGGGACCGCACCGGATGTTCTCCTTCTCCGGAGAGCCGTCGCAAAAGACGCCGTACTCCAAGCCGATTGAATGCGTGATGGAGGCAAGCGCGGCCGGCCCGTGGACCAAGCGCACCGATCGCGGTCCGATGCCGGCGGGGCTCAATCCCACCCGCTCGGAGAAATACGGCTTCGACTCGTTTCAGTTCTTTCCCAACTTTGTGCTGATTTTTGGTTCATCCGGGTTCAGCACGCACACGCATTGGCCGACGGGCCCGCACTCCCACATCTTCGAAGTCGAGATGTTCTATCAACCACCCAAGACGCACAAGGAGCGGCTCGGACAAGAGCTGACGGTGACGTTCCTGAACGACATCATTCTTGAAGACGCCAGCCCGTCCGAAGGGTTACAGGCAATGCTGAACAGCGGCGCACTCACGCATTTCACGATGAATGACGAGGAGATCCTGCTGCGTCACCTGCACAAGGTGGTGGGCGACTACGTAGAGGCTGGCGAGAAGGCCCACTCCATATCAAAGGCAGGCCGATGAACGCGGTTCTGCCTCAGGAGTTTTCACAACTTGAGCACCTGGTCGCCGAGTGGGCAATCGAGGACGGGCACGAGCGCTATGTGAAGCGCGTGAACAGTTCTATGACCGAGATACACGCGTTCTACGACGAGTTGTTTCCCCACGCCGAGGAAGCGGTCGCCTATATCGACAAGTTCGACTATTCCGAACCGCTGCCTGAGGACGTCGCGAACCTACGCAACCTGCTGTACTTGCTGATCACAGTTTCGTTGGCGGTTGAGCTGTGGAGGCAGCCGAGGGTGAAGCACTCGGCGAACACGATTCTCACGAGGTTGAGCTGACGCATGGAACTTTCGTCAGGGCAACTCGAAATCGTCGACTGCACAACAACAATCGGCAGCGAGATCAGGACCGACCTCGAGACGCTTGTCAGAGGAACCGAGGCGAAGACCATCCGCGCAACGCTGGAGCAACGCGGAGTGGTCTTCTTTCGGGGTCTAAATATCAGCGACGAGCAGCAAGTCGCCATCGCCAAGACCCTCGGCGACATCGTGCAGAACGAGGGCGAGGGCGGAATCTACAAGATCTCACTCGACAAGAACGTGAATCAGCGAGCCGAGTACTTGAAGGGCTCGCTGTTCTGGCATTTCGACGGCTCGCTGCAGCCCTATCCGAATCTGGCGACCCTGCTGCGGGCCATGAAGCTATCGGACTCCGGGGGGCAGACGGAGTTCTGCAACACCTACGCGGCATACGAGGACTTGCCGGATGCCGACAAGGAGGCGATCGCCGATCTTCGGGTGGTCCACAGCGCGGAGCGCTCGCAGTATTACGTCAGGCCGGAGATGAGCTATGACGAGATCGCCTTCTGGCAGAAATCCCCGACGAAGTCGTGCCCGATGGTGTGGACGCACCAGTCCGGGCGCAAGTCCTTGCTACTCGGGGCGACGGCGGATTACGTGATCGGACTGCCGGTGGAGGAAAGCCGCGCATTGCTTGCGCGCCTTCGTGACTGGGCTACCCAGCCGCGGTACGTCTATCGCCATGAGTGGCAACTCGGCGACCTGCTCATGTGGGACAACACCGGCACCATGCACCGCGCGCTGCCGTATGCCGTTGATAGCGGTCGTCTCATGCACCGCACGGTCCTTGCGGGAGAAGAGCCCCTGAATTGAAACTTGGCATCGCGACGCCTGTCGTCACGAACGTCGCCGGCGCTCCCTTGACGTGGGAGAAGAACGCCACGATCGAAGACATCGGCCGCGTCGCCGAGACGGCGGACAGGCTTGGCTACCACCACCTCACGTGCAGCGAACACATCGGCATACCTTCGACCGAGGCCTCGCGGCGCGGCTCCCGGTACTGGGACCCTCTCGCCACGTTCGGCTACGTGTCTGCTCGCACTCGGCAGATTTGCCTCGCCACCATGACCCTGGTGCTCGGTTATCATCACCCGCTCGCGATCGTAAAGCGTTACGGCACATTGGATCACGTCAGTGGCGGCCGGGTGATCTTGGGCGTGGGCGTCGGCACCCTGAAGGAGGAGTTCGACCTTCTGGGCGCGCCGTTCGACGATCGTGGTGCTCGTGCCGACGACGCGCTGAGGGCGCTGCGGTCGGCATTGCCGACCAATGAGCCGGTTTATGAGGGCGAGCATTACTCGTTCGGCGGGCTCACCGTTGACCCCTGTGCGCTGCAGCCGCACATGCCGATTTGGATCGGCGGCCGGACCAAGCGATCGTTGCGGCGTGCGGTCACGCTCGCCGATGGGTGGTGTCCTTTCAATGTGTCCATTGCCACCGCTGCCGAGTGGTTGCAGGCGTGCGAGCTGCCCGCCGGGTTCGAGGTTGTGTTGCCCGCTGATCAACCGCTCGACCCGGTGAAGGAACCGGCGTTGACAAAGGAGACGCTTCAGACCATCGCCGCAGCCGGCACCACTACTGTGTCAGCCAGGTTCATCCATCACTCGCTTGAGCACTACCTCGAACAGATCCATGCGCTTGCTGAGTTGCACGGCGGCCGTGCCGCTCCCGCCCGACATGGCTCAAATTAGTGCACACCGGGGCAGCTGTGGGTCACAGCTGTCACATCAGTCTCTGCATCGGCGGGCGCATAACTTTTGTCCACCTAAGAGCGACAACAGCGCTTGTCGCTGTCAGGTGGACAAAACCAACAGCGTCTCCGGCAGGGGCCAATGTGGCGGATGTGGTCAAGAGCCGGACGTGATCGAACTGTACGGCAGTGGCTCCCGAGGCGGTCTTGACGATGCGCACATAGGCCACGAGCGCAGTTTAGGGTCCGACTTCAGTGCGCAAATTCCGGCGATCCCAACCGCCAATGTGAGCCAAGTTCAGTTAGCCAACACCGGCCTGCCGGTTCTCCCTGAGATGCGCAGAGCTGCGGACTACGAACCAAGTCGCGAGCGGGCGCACCAGACGAATAAGGGGCAGAAGAATGCCGAATTCCTTCTTCATGTCTTCCAGTTGCTCTCTGAGTCCCCGCTTCTGGTACTGAAGGAGGCGCTGGCTCTGCTCGGTGTCCACCCAGTCGCCGAAGAAGCGAGGAGGCTTGGCTCGCACGAAGGCGTCGACCGGAATGGGTCCGATTCCGATCGCACTCATCAGAGCGGCGATGAAGTCGTAATAGGTCATGCGGCAGCTTGTGCCGCCGGCTATGTATAGGGTCTCTCCGATCGACTCCTCACACGCGACGGCGCGAGCGAAAGCCGTTCCGGCGTCGGCGGGATGGAGGAACTCGAACCGCGCGTCGGGGCTGAACTCGAACATGATGCTGGGGTTCTGAGCCTGCAAATGGATTGGCGTCACAGCCGCAAGCCGCAGGATGCTCCACCCCAGCCCCGACTGCCGGATCGCGTGCTCGCACGCCACCTTTTGACGCCCGTACCCATCGGTCGGACAGACGGAGGTGTCAAGGCGGAGCGGTGGCTCGCGATCCTGGACCTCCCCGAAGACGCCCTGGGACGACGCGAAGACCAGCCGCTTGGCCGTCTGCGAGGCCTCCATCTGCGCGATCAGGCTGAGCGTGGCGTCGAGGTTGACCCTCCGGGTCATATCAGGCGCCCGTTCTGAGTAAGGGGGAATGATGGCCGCCAGGTGGATCACTGCGTCCACATCCTCCAGCGCGGATTGGAGCGATTCCGGACGGGTGATGTCGCCCCAGACGAAGTGCACTCGGTCATCGAAGCCGGATGCGAGTTTGCGCGCCCTGCGCGATTCGAGGTCGAAGGCGACGACGTCGTGGCCTTCTACGAGCAACGCCTCAAGTGTGGGCAGGCCGATGTTGCCCAGTGCACCGGTCAGCAATACCTTCATGCTCTTCCTCTCGACGGTTGGGGCGCGGCGAGTTCCCGCAGCGACGACAGGAACAACTCATCCATCCGCGGGCTCAAGTCGGCCAGCGTCCCGGCGCTGGCGTAGCTGGCGGAGCCAAAGACACGTTCCAGCGCATCGGTGGCGGTGACGGGGCCGATGGAAAGACAAAGGCAGGCAACGCCATCCGTCCGAAGCTCTTCGAGGGCCTTATGGACGTCGGCTTCGGCGTAACGACCCTCGTAGCCCTCGTCATAGGGAAAACCATCCGAAAGTACCAGCAACAGCCGATTCGGGGTGCCGGCCTCGGACTTGAGGATTTCGCCCGCGCCGCGGATGGCAGCGCCGAGGCGCGTATAGCTTGATGCTTGCAACTGGTTGAGCCGCGCTCTCCCGAGCGCTCCGAAACGTTGTCCGAAAGCTTTGATCGTCGGCAGATGGACGGCGCGTCGGCCTTGCGATCGAAAAGCATGAACGGCGACGCGGTCGCCAAGCTCCTCGAGCGTCACGGCCAGTGTGGCGGCCGCCCGCCGCTGGTGGTCGTGCACGGCGAGGCCGTCCTGATCGGTATCGGTAGCGGACCCGGAAGCATCGATCAAGATGAGCACGCCGAGGTTGCGAGCAAGTTTCCGGCGGTCCAGGTAGACGTGTTCTTGTCGCGAGTAGCCGGAGCGCAGATCGACGAACAGATCGATTAGCGCCTCGATGTCAAGCTCGTCGCCATCCTGACGGCCGCGCAAGATCTTTGGGCCGAGACCGACGCGAGACAAGCGTCGCCGCAGCGCCTCGTCGTGCGGAACATCGGCGGCGGAGATGTCGGACATGTCCGGGGCGACCGTCAGCGGAAAGTCAATGACCCGGCACCACTCGGGCCGGTACCGGTTGTTGTGTACGTCCCACTCGGGATAGAGGGCGCCGCCGACTCCCACGGCAGCACCGGGCCTGCCGTCGTCGACGAAATGGATTCGCGTGGGGAGAGGCCGGGCGTTGGCTCCGGCCACCTGGGCCCGCCGAAGGGCGCGAACCCGCATCTCGGCACCAGCAGCGCCATCGCCGGGAGAACGCGAGCTGCCGAACAGCTTGCGGAAGTAGTCCGAGAGAGCTCGTGCGTCGAAAAGCGGATTGCCAAACAGTTTAAGGATTCTGCTTTCTGCGGACTGCTCCCCGTCGCCGTCGTCGTCAGCCTCGGGTAGGTCGATGGGATCGAATTCCGAGTGCAGCTCTTTGTTTGTGGCATGCGCGCCCGGTCCGCCGGATGCTGCCAGCAGTCGCGAGGGTCGGATAACACCGAACCACGCAGGCGGATCGGCGACTTCCGCTCGGCCCCTGGCCATTTCGAGTGACTCTTCGGCGGTCGCGGTGCTCGGCTTCCCGGCGGGGCGAAGCACGGCTGCGAGTGGGATTTGTCCGGCGAGTTCGGCAAGCACCCTGTGGCCTTCGATTGCCAGGTAGCGGCGCGCTACCAATGGACGTGCCCGTAACGCCTTCACCAATGGCTGATCGAGACTTCCCGCACCCAGCAGCGCGCTCTGGAGCAGCACCTCGCGCCGTTGCTCTGCTTGAGAACCGCGTGCGGAGACGAATATGACCCGGCCGTTCGTGTGCGCAGCCTCGCCGGTCGGTGCCTCCGCAATGTCGACAGACCTGCCGGCGATGAAGGTGGCGAGGAGCCGAAACCGGTTGGGGCCGTTCGGATCGGAGGCGGTCACGTGCGGGGGAGGATGGCATCCACGAGTTCGCCGAGGGCTCGGACGATGTCCGGATCGTCGGAGAGGGCCTGGACGATCGCCGACTGGACGGCACTACGCAGGCTCAACCCTTCAGCGACGAGGCCCCCTGCCAGGATCAACAACCGGGTGGAGGACACTTCGCGCAGCGGCGACCCATCCAAATTTCGGATGGCGTTAGCGAGCTTGACCAGAGCATGCGCTGTCTCAGCATCGATCCCGGCTTCGTGGGCAACCACCTCCGTCTCGGTCTCGACGGGTGGGAAGCCGAGCTCGATGGCGACAAACCGTTGACGGGTTGACTCCTTGATGTTCTTCAGGACGCTTTGGTAGCCGGGATTGTAGGAAATCACCAGCTGGAACCCGGGCGCCGCCGACAATGTCGTACCGAGCCGATCGACTGGAAGCTCACGACGGTGATCGGCGAGCGGATGGATGACCACGGTGGTGTCCTGGCGCGCCTCAACCACCTCGTCCAGATAGAAGATGGCGCCTTCGCGCACGGCCCGGGTCAAGGGTCCGTCGACCCAATCCGTTTCTCCGCCTTTGAGCAGAAATCGGCCCACCAGATCGGCCGACGTCATATCCTCGTGGCCCGCAACGGTAATCAGATTGCGACCGAGTTCGTCGGCCATGGCCTCGACGAAGCGAGTTTTCCCACATCCCGTGGGACCCTTCAACAGCACCGGCAGACCCCGGCGCGCCGCCGCGCGAAAGACCTGCACCTCGTCACCAACCGCCCGGTAGAACGGCGCCTGCGAGCCCAACTGAACAGCGGCGTGTCGGCTGTTCAGCACCTCACTTACCTCGCTCGAAGGGGACGATTTCCGGAAGCTTCACGCCGTCGGGAAGGACGAGCTTGCCATCGGGATTGATGTAGCCGGAATTCTTGCCAGGCATTGGCAGTGCCGGATCAGGACAGAGCCGGTCCGTCCCGTCACCGCAGATGCCCCCCAACATGAAGTACGAGCGCTTCTGGATGTCTTTGGGCCAGGACTCGGCGTGCAAGGCGAACCACTGCGACGGGATCGTGTAGAAGACCAGAAAAGACATGCTGCACGCCGCGAAGATCGCCAGGAAGCGCATCAGTTGCTGCTTCGCAAACCCGCCTTGGACACGTTCCAGTCCCCGCTCGACGAACGTCCGGCCGCGATCGTCCGTGAAGTAGCGCAGAGCACAGAGACCTGCTTGGACACCGCCCCACATCACCCCTTCATACAGTGGCCATTGATAGTAGTGGCCGGCGTTGATCGAAAGAGACTTGATTGCACCGGGATACGTGAAAAGCCCCATCGGCATGAGAAACACGCCCTCGATGAAGAAATCGAAGAAGAATGTCCACACGACCAAAACGCCGATCAATCCCGCGTTGCTGATGTTCGGCCAACGCGACTTGGCTCGGCGCATGACCCAACATCCAAGGATCGTGCACAGCAGAACTCCGTATGAGTAGCCCGGCGCATTCATCAACAGCGGTTCGGCCATCGTGCGACCCGGCTCGCCAAACGACACCCAACCGGGAACGTCCTGCACCCACGAGCCCCGGTTCCACATCCAGGTGTTGTAGGTGCACCACGTGTTGAAATAGTTCAGCAGCGGATCCTGGAAAAACAGCAGACCGCAGGCCACCAAAAGCATGCCGTCGAGCGTGATTCGCCGTTCCCGCCGCCAGGGCCTGACGATGAAGTAATAGATGCCGACCGGCAGGCCGACCACGATCACGGCCGTCCACGTGGTGAGGATCGCCTTCATAAGCATTGGCGGGTCGCTCGGCCCTTGGGGCACGCGCTCGAAATTGGGCCCGCTGATCCAGCGGATCCACACGTACAACTGAAAAGCCAGGATCGCACCGCCGATGACGGCCCAGATCCGGATGGGCTTGACGGTGGACTGAGTCTGGGTGCCAAGCGAGGCCGCTCCGGCGAGGGACTCGGTGACGTAGGGGGCATTCTTCTTGTTCGATAGTTCGGTCATGCATCTGTCTCCCTCCCAAAGCTTCTCGCCACCCGACGGAGCACCTCAATATACTGCTCAGTATCTGAGAATCTCAGTAGACTCTTGGATACTGTGCGACAATCGCCGGATGAAGGAGCCCTGGACGCGGGAGCGACGCCTTGAGCACACCCGTTCGCTTCTCCTGGACGCCGCGAAGGAGGTGTTCGCCGAAAAGGGTTTCATGGCAGCGTCTCTCGACGACATCGCAAGTGCGGCGGGCTACACGAAGGGTGCCATTTACAAG
>Ga0182038_10001717_pt1 | contig 11399 bp, 9 predicted proteins | sample sta12Can44000108_FD_125976 | JGI IMG/M metagenome (GOLD analysis project Ga0182038, IMG submission 125976) | Lab enrichment of tropical soil microbial communities from Luquillo Experimental Forest, Puerto Rico - statanox.12C.anox.44.000.108 | ecosystem: Environmental > Terrestrial > Soil >...
GGCGGCTCGATCGGGGTGGCCGCGGCGGAAAGGATCACCGCCGCCGTAGAGCGCGCGACGGCCGAGCGGCTGCCGTTGCTGGCCTCGCCGAGTTCCGGTGGCACCCGCATGCAGGAGGGCACCGTTGCGTTTCTGCAGATGGTGAAGATCGCCGCGGCGGTCAGGCTCCACAAGCAGGCGCACCTGCCCTACCTGGTCTATTTGCGCAACCCGACCACCGGCGGGGTGTTCGCGTCGTGGGGCTCGCTGGGTCACATAACCGTCGCCGAACCCGGCGCCCTGATCGGCTTCCCCGGGCCCCGGGTGTACCAGCTGCTGTACGGCGAACCATTCCCGGAGGGCATTCAAACCGCCGAGAACCTGCAGCGGCACGGGGTGATCGACGGCGTCGTTGCGCTTGACGAGCTACGGGGGACGTTCGACCGCGCGCTGAGGGTGATTGCCGACCGTCCCGAGCCACTGCCGGATCCGCGGCCACCCGAACCGACGCCCGACGTGCCGGCATGGGACTCAGTGCTGGCGTCGCGACGGCCGGACCGGCCGGGCGTCGGAGACCTGCTGCGACACGGCGCCACCGACCTCGTGCTGCTGTCCGGGACGGGTCAAGGCGAAGCGGCGACCACGCTGTTGGCGCTGGCCCGATTCAACGGACAGCCCGCGGTGGTCCTCGGCCAGCAGCGTGTCACGGGCGGCTTGGAAGTCCGGGTGGGGCCCGCATCGCTGCGCGAGGCCCGGCGCGGCATGGCGCTGGCCGCCGAGTTGCGCCTGCCACTGGTGCTGGTGATCGACACCGCCGGGCCGGCGTTGTCGGCCGAAGCCGAGGAGGGCGGGCTGGCCGGTCAGATCGCCCAGTGCCTGGCCGAGCTCGTGACGCTGGAAACCCCGACGGTGTCGGTGCTGCTCGGCCAGGGCAGCGGCGGGCCGGCGCTGGCGATGGTCCCGGCCGACCGCGTGCTGGCCGCGCTGCACGGCTGGCTGGCGCCGCTGCCGCCGGAGGGCGCCAGCGCGATCGTCTTCCGCGACACCGCCCATGCGGCCGAACTCGCTGCGGCCCAAGGCATTCGGTCGGCGGACCTGCTGGCGTCCGGGATCGTCGACGCCATTGTGCCCGAGCTTCCCGACGCGGCGGACGAGCCCGTCGAGTTCTCCCAACGACTGTCGCGCGCGATAGCAGCCGAAGTACAGGCGCTGCGCGGCATTCCGGCGGCCGAACGGCTGGCCGCGCGCTTGCGGCGCTACCGCCGCATCGGATTGCCCCGCGACACATAAATTAGGTACACGACACGCCGCGGCGCGGAACCGTGGTTTATATCTCGGGAAAACCGGCCAGCTAGCCACGGCGTCCTATGGCCATGCACAAAGTATTTGTCGGCAGCGAAGCTCTACGCGGCGGGAAATTGAGCCGCTATCAATTGCGCACCGAATTCCGCGCCATATACCCCGACATCTACGTGCCGCACTGGACATCACCCTCGCTGCGGATGCGTTCAGAAGCGGCCTGGCTGTGGTCAGGTCGACGCGGCATACTGGCCGGGCTCGCCGCAGCGGCATTGCACGGTTCGAATTGGATCGATGACGACGAGCCCGTCGAACTGATCTGGCGTAACCAGCATTCGCCTGACGGAGTCATCACCCGCAATCAACGCTTCGCGGATGACGAGGTCACCCGCGTCGCAAGGCTTCCGGTGACCACGCCCGCTCGCACGGCATTCGACCTAGGGCGGCTACTACGTACCGGCGAGGCCATGGCACGGCTCGACGCCTTGATGCGGGCCAAGCCGTTCTCCATCGAGGACGTGTTGCTACTCACCAAGCGACACCCCGGCGCCCGGGGCGTGCGGCAACTCAGGGCGATACTGCCGCGGATCGATTCGGGTGCGGCGTCGCCCAAGGAGACCTGGCTGCGACTGCTTCTGATCGACGCGGGACTGCCGGCCCCGGAAACCCAGATCCCGGTGCAGGAAAACTGGCGATTGGTTGGCGTACTCGACATGGGATGGGAAAAGTACAAAGTGGCCGCGGAGTACGACGGCGACCAACACCGGACCAGTCGGCGCCAGTATGTGCGGGACATGCGCCGGCTCAAGGGGCTCGAAGGACTGGGCTGGATAGTCATCCGGGTGATAGCCGAGGACAAGCCCGGCGACGTCGTGCGAAGGGTCCGCCAGGCTTTGCGCCGTCGGGGCTACCGCGACACATAAACTACCCACACGACACGCCGCTGCGAGTGTGCGTGGTTTATGTCTCGGTGAGATACCGCTGGATCGTCGGGCCGAGCCACTCGACGATCTCGTCGCGGGTCATCGCGACCACGGGCGGCAGCCGTAACACGAAGCGGCACAACGCCATACCCAGGATCTGGGTGGCGATCAGCCCCGCCCGCACAGCGGATTCTTCGGCAGGCACCAGCGTGGCAACCAGCGGCTGCAGCTGCGCTCCGAAAATCTCCTGCATCCGTTGCGCGGCTTCGCCGTTGGTGGCGCTGGACCGCAGCAGGATCACCATCGCCTCGTCGCCCTCCCAGCGTTCGAGAAAGTGCCGAACCAGCGACCGCCCGACCTGCTTCGGGTCGGTCGTCGCGAGATCGGGAAACCTCAGGTCGAACTCCGCCGCGGCGGCGAACAGCTTGTCCTTGCTGCCGTAGTACCGCATCACCATCGCGGGATCCACCCCGGCATCGGCGGCGATCGCCCGAATGGTGGCGGCCTGGAAACCCGCCGCGCCGAACCGCTCGCGGGCCGCCGCCAGGATCGTGGCCTTGGTTTGTTCCGACGATCTCCTCATGTCAACAATTGTAGGCCAACAAGTGTTGACATTGGAACACCGACGCGCCAGCATGGAGCTATGCCAACAAGCGTTGACTAATCTGCACAGAGAGGAGCACCCCATGAACGACACCGACGTCCTGGTGGTAGGCGCCGGTCCCACCGGCCTCGCCCTGGGCGCTTCCCTGATTGCCCGCGGGGTCCGCGCGGTCCTGGTGGACGCGCTGGCCGAGGGCCAGAACACCACCCGCGCGGCCGTGGTGAACGCTCGCACGCTGGAGGTGCTCGAAGACCTCGACGTGGCCAGGCGGATGGTCAAAGCGGGTCTGATCGCGCCGCGGTTCACAATGCGGGAGGGCCGACACGTACTCATCTCCGTCGACTTCAGCAAGCTGCCGACGAAATATCCGTACAGCTTGATGCTCTCCCAAGCCGACACCGAACGGCTGCTGCTGGAGCGACTGCACGAACTGGGCGGTGAGGTGATTCGCCCCAAGACGCTCAGCCGCCTCACCCAGGACGCGGACGGCGTCACGGCCACCTTCGACGATGGCGAGACCATCCGGGCCAGGTATCTCGTCGGGGCCGATGGCATCCGGAGCGTGGTCCGCGAGCAGGCCGGAATCGGCTTTGCGGGAAGCGAATTCGCCGAATCCTTCGCACTCGCCGACGTGCGACTGGCCGGCGCCGCACCCCGCGACGAGGTGATCCTGTTCTACGCTGCGGAAGGCCTGAACGTGCTGGCGCCGCTGCCCGGCGACATCTTCCGCATCGTCGCACCGGCCGCGAACGCACCGAAGGCGCCATCGGCGGAATTCGTGCAGGCGTTGCTGGACAGCCGCGGGTTCGGACCCGGCGAGTCGGTGGTCACCGACCTGGTATGGGGGACACGGTTCCACATCCACCACCGCGTCGCCGACAGCTACCGGGCGGGCCGTCTGCTCTTGGCCGGCGACGCCGCCCATGTGCACAGCCCTGCCGGCGGCCAGGGCATGAATCTCGGTATCCTCGACGCGATCTCACTGGCGGGCGCGCTCACCGAAGTCGTGCACGGTGGCCCCGACACCGCGTTAGACGCCTATGCCACCGTCCAGCGCCGATATGCCGAGCAGGTGCTGACACTGACCGGACGGCTGACCCGGATGGCGACCCTACCGCGCCCGTTGCGCCCGATCCGCAATTCGGCAACGCGCCTGGCCGCACGCGTTCCCGCGGTGCGGCGGCAGCTGGCGATCCAGTTGAGCGGCCTGGGACGCCGGTGACCGAAGAGCCCGCGAGTAGACGCAGAATCGCACCAAATCCGCATTTTTGGTGCGATTTTGTGTCTGCTCGCGCATGGCCGAATCTCCCCCCGACCCGGCGGTGATCCTCCCCCCGCCACAGCCGACAATCCGGCAGTATGGGGGGCATGGACACTGGTGCGACCTCACCTCGCGTCTTGGTCGTTGACGACGACTCCGACGTGCTCGCCTCGCTCGAACGCGGCCTGCGCCTGTCCGGATTCGAGGTGTCGACGGCGGTCGACGGCGCCGAGGCCTTGCGCAGCGCCACCGAGACGCGGCCGGATGCGATCGTGCTCGACATCAACATGCCCGTGCTGGACGGCGTCAGCGTCGTGACGGCGCTGAGAGCCATGGACAACGACGTCCCGGTCTGCGTGCTCAGTGCGCGCAGCTCGGTCGATGACCGGGTCGCGGGCCTCGAGGCCGGTGCCGACGACTACCTGGTCAAACCGTTCGTGCTGGCCGAGCTGGTCGCGCGGGTGAAGGCGCTGCTGCGCCGCCGCGGCGCCACCGCCACGTCCTCCTCGGAAACCATCACGGTGGGCCCGCTGGAAGTGGACATCCCCGGGCGGCGCGCGAGGGTCAACGGCGTCGACGTCGACCTGACCAAGCGGGAGTTCGACCTACTGGCCGTGCTGGCCGAACACAAGACCGCGGTGCTGTCCCGCGCGCAGCTGCTGGAGCTGGTGTGGGGGTATGACTTCGCCGCCGACACCAACGTCGTCGACGTGTTTATCGGGTACCTGCGTCGCAAGCTGGAGGCGAACGGCGGCCCGAGGTTGCTGCATACCGTGCGCGGAGTCGGGTTCGTGCTGCGAATGCAGTAACCATGCAGTAACGGATTGAAGCAGTCATGAATATTTTGTCGCGGATTTTCGCCCGCACGCCATCGCTGCGGACGCGGGTGGTGGTCGCGACTGCCATCGGTGCCGCGATTCCGGTGCTCATCGTCGGTGCCGTGGTGTGGGTCGGGATCACCAACGACCGCAAGGAACGGCTGGACCGCCGGCTCGACGAGACCGCGGGTTTCGCGATCCCCTTCCTGCCGCGCGGCCTTGACGAAACCCCGCGCTCCCCCAACGACCGGGACGTCATCATGACGATCCGCCGCGGCGACCAGGTCAAATCGAATTCCGACGTCACCCTGCCCAAGCTGCACGTCGGTTACGCCGATACCTACGTCAACGGGGTGCGCTACCGAGTCCGGACGGTGGAGATTCCCGGGCCGGAGCCGACGTCGCTGGCCGTCGGCGCTACTTACGACACCACCATCGCCGAGACCAACAACCTGCACCGCCGGGTGATGTTGATCTGCGGATTCGCCATCGGCGCGGCGGCTGTGTTCGCCTGGCTGCTGGCCGCGTTCGCGGTCCGCCCGTTCAAACAGCTCGCTCAGCAGACCCGATTGATCGACGCGGGAGACGCGGCGCCCCGGGTTGAAGTGCACGGCGCCAGTGAAGCCGTTGAGATCGCCGAGGCGATGAGGGGCATGCTGCAGCGCATCTGGGACGAGCAGAACCGGACCAAAGAGGCGCTCGCTTCGGCCCGTGACTTCGCGGCGGTGTCCTCCCACGAGCTGCGCACACCGCTGACGGCGATGCGCACCAACCTCGAGGTGCTGTCCACCCTGGACATGCCCGACGACCAGCGCAAAGAAGTGCTCAACGACGTTATCCGCACTCAGTCGCGAATAGAGGCCACCCTGACCGCCCTGGAGCGGTTGGCCCAGGGCGAGCTGTCGACGTCTGACGATCACGTGCCGGTCGACATCACGGACCTGCTCGACCGAGCCGCGCACGACGCGACCCGGATCTATCCCGACCTCGATGTCTCGCTGGTGCCGTCGCCAACCTGCATCATCGTGGGATTGCCGGCCGGGTTGCGCCTCGCCGTCGACAACGCCATCGCCAACGCCGTCAAACATGGCGGCGCCACGCGCGCGCAGCTGTCGGCGGTCAGCTCGCGAGCCGGAGTGGAAATAGCCATCGACGACAACGGCAGCGGGCTGCCCGAAGATGAGCGCCACGTCGTGTTCGAGCGGTTCTCCCGCGGGTCGACGGCCTCGCATTCGGGGTCGGGCCTTGGCCTGGCGTTGGTGGCCCAGCAGGCCCGGCTGCACGGCGGGACGGCTTCGCTGGAAGACAGCCCGCTGGGCGGCGCGCGGCTGGTGTTGCGCCTTCCCGGTCCCAGCTAGCGCGCGAGATACCGCCCGTCACTTGCAGCGCCCAACGTCGACTTGTTGGGTGAAATCCCGTCGTTTTGGCCCAACAACTCGGCGTTCGGCTGCCCGTCACTTCCTCGAGCTTTTGCGCCACGCGGTGAAAAGGGCCCGCGCGGCAGATTCCTCGTCCTTGAACCACACCTGGGCGACGGTCGTGTCGTACGCCGGATCGTCGGGGGTGTAGTAAAGCCGGGTATCCGAGCGGCCCTTCACCAGCCATCCCGCCGGTCCCCCGCCATCCGGGGTGGCGCGGGCGGAGCCGAAGCCGTAGGGCGCATACGGCAACACGGGCATGTTCGTAGTCGGCGACTCCTGGGCTGCCGGAGCCTTCTTCGCCGGTCGCGCCCCGGGGGGCGGAACCTTCTTCGCCGGCCGCGCCCCGGGGGGTGGAGCCTTCTTCGCCGGCCGCGCCCCGGGGGGTGGAGCCTTCTTCGCCGGCCGCGCCGCTGGGGGTGGAACATACTTCGCCGGAATCAGCCGGGATGTTGGACCTTTCTTCGGCGGCACCCTCTTCGCCGCCGGAGCCTTCCTCGGCGGCACCTTTCTCGGGGGCGGAACCTTCCTCGGCGGCACCTTTTTCGCGGGCGCGGCCCTCCCAGCCCGCAACCTCTTGAGGAACGGAATCTTGGTCGTCGGCGCATCTTCCGCGGCCGGCTGGTGCACCGTCGGCGGCTCGTTGGTAATCGGGATCTCCGTCGTAGGCGGCTCGTGTTCGACGGGAATCACGGTCGTCGGTAGCTCCTTCGCGACCGGCTGCTCTACCGTCGGCGGCTCTTCGGCAACGGGAATAATCTCCGTCACAGCATCGGGAGTCTTCCTTCCCAGCAATCTTTTGATGAATGGAATCTTGGTCGTCGGTGCATCTTTCGCGACCGGATGCTCCGCCGCCGGGCGCTCTTCGGTAACCGGAACCCGAGTCGGAGGCGGCTCCTGCTCGACGGGAATCACGGTCGTCGGCGAATCTTCCGCGACCGCATGCTCCTCCGCCGGCCGCTCTTCGGTAACCGAAACCTCCGCCGCCGGCTGCTGCACAACGGGAATCACAGTCGTCGGCGACTCGGCTTCGGCCGGAATGCTGGGCGCAAAAAACTCATGTGCGACCGCATGCTTGGCCGTCGGCGGCTCTTCGGTAACCGGAACCTCCGTCGCAGACGGCTGCTGCCCAACGGGAGTCACGGTCATCGGCACATCTTCGGCGGCGGCATGCCTCGCCGTCGGCGGCTCTCCGGTAACGGGAACCTCGGTCGCAGGCGGCTCTTGTTCGACGGGAACCACGGGCGCCGGGACATCCCCGACGGCGGCATGCCTCGCCGTCGGCGCCTCCTCGGTAACGGGAACCTCGGTCGCCGGCGGCTCTTGCTCGACGGGAACCACGGGCGCCGGCACCTCTTCGGCGACCGCATCCTCCGCCCTCGATGCCTCTTCAGTAACCGGCATCGTCATCGTCGGCGGCTCTGGTTCGCCGGGAACCACGGGCGTCGGCGCCTCTTCAGTGACCGCATCCTCCGCCGCCGACACCTCTTCAGTGACGGGCATCGTCATCGCCGGCGGCTCTTGTTCGACGGGAACCACGGGCGTCGGCGCCTCTTCAGTGACCGCATCCTCCGCCGCCGACGCCGCTTCAGTGAAGGGCTCTTGTTCGACGGGAACCGCGGGCGCCGGCGACTCGTCTTCGGCCGGGATTCGAGTCGTAAAAAACTCCTCTGCGGCCGGAATCTCCGTCCTGGGCGGCCGCTGTGCAACGGGAATCGCGGCCGCCGTCGGCGCCTCGTCATCGGCCGGAATGCTGGACGTAAAAAACTCATCTACGGCCGGGATCTCCGTCCTGGGCGGCCGTTGTGCAATGGGAATCGCGGCCGCCGTCGGCGCCTCGTCTTCGGTCGGGATTCGGGTCGTGAAGAACTCGTCTGCGGCCGGAATCTGCATCGCGGGCGGCTGGGATTTGATGCCCACCTCGGACGCCGACAGATCCGTTGGCGCCCCCACCGGCACTTGACGTTTGGCTGGACGAACCGAGAGCGCGAACGTCAACACGAACCCCATCACGAAGGACAGGCCGAAGAGCCACCACCCGAACCCGAGATGGGATCCGATGACGTCGTGCAGGTGGTTCATCGCTCCTCGCCTACCGCGGGCCCGGTCGAATCGGACGGGATTGCTTCATTGCGGACCCGCTTGTTCAAAACGTTGGCGATCACCCAGGCAACGGCCGAGCCCGCCACGAAAGCGAGCAGGTACCACAACCACTGGATCACGAAATCCATGCTGGATCTCCTTAGCTGACAACGATTTCGACGCGGCGATTCTTGGCGCGACCCTCGGCGGTGTCGTTGGGGGCGATCGGGTTGGCCGAACCCAGACCCCTGACGACCAGTCGGCTGGCGGCAACGCCATGGGCGACAAGAAAGTCGGCGACCGATTGGGCTCGCTGGCTGCTCAACGGAATATTGATGGCCTCGGTGCCGGAGGTGTCGCCGTAGCCGTTGATCGTCGCGTGCGCGTTCGGACATGCTTTGAGCTTGTCTGCCACCTGAGGCAGGCTTTGATTGTCTGCTGGAGTCAAGCTGAACCCGTCGTTCGCAAAGTTAATCGGCCCGCCTGTCACGGCATTGATGGCCGATTGCAAGTCGGCGCACGACGCAGAGACGGGGGGCGGCGGGGGCGGGGGCGGTGGCGGCGGAGCCGGTGCCGGCGGCGGAACCGGCGCGGGAACCACAAGCTTTCCAACGACATACAGGTTTGACCAGGTGCGAGCCGCCTCCCGTTCGACGGTGGCCTTCTGGTCTTGCGATGCGGCGGTGCCCCCCAGCGTGACGGTGACTCCGCTGACCGTGATGCTGAAATCGGGAATCGACGCGCTGTCTTTGAAAATCGGCCCAGCGTTTGAGAAATCCAGCGCGGCGATGGTTGGGTTGATATGGATTTGGTCGATGATGTTGACACCGGGGGCCAGTGAGCCATTGAGCGCATTCATCAACGCAGCCTTGGCGGAGTCATCGGGAAAATCGCCGCTGAGCGTAATGTCGTTGCCTTTGCGGGTAATCGAAAGCGGCGCCAGGGAAACCCTCGGGGCCCCGGACGTGCGCGATGGTGGTGCCAGGGTCGGAAGCGCGCCGGTTGGCCCATTAGCGGACCGGGGTCGGTCGAACGCACCGTAGCCGATTGCCGCAATCAGCAACGGAATAACCACGAGGGCGATCAGCCAGGGAAGGCCAAAGGAGGACCCGTGAGACTCCGGAGCTCGCCGCAAGTGCGTGGTTGCGGCCACTTGCCGCACATCCGCCACTAACCCCACTGGTCCCCTCCCCTCATTTCGTTACCGGGACTCCTCCGTTCTGCAGGCGATATGCAGCCTACAGAGTCGGCGCCGCGACACCTGTCAAGTCGGGCACACTGGAGCGATGGGCAACGGCAGAAAACCGGCTGACAGCGAAACCCTGGCGCACATCCGCAAGCTAGTCGCCGAGGAGAAAGCCCTGCGGGAGCAGCTGCAGCACCGCGATATCACCGCGTCGGAGGAGCACGATCGCCTGCGCACGCTGGAGGTCGAACTTGACCAGTGCTGGGACCTGCTGCGGCAGCGCCGGGCACTGCGCGAAACCGGTGGCGACCCGCGCGAGGCACAGGTGCGCCCGGCCGACCAGGTCGAGGATTACCTGGGCTGAGCGAGCACACGGAGGACGTCGACGCCGTCGTCGTAGGCGGGGGCCACAACGGGCTGGTCGCGGCCGGCTATCTGGCCCGGGCGGGCCTTCGGGTGCGGTTGCTGGAGCGGCTGAGGCAAGTCGGCGGAGCCGCAGTCTCGGCGCGCGCGTTCGACGGTGTCGACGTCCGGGTGTCGCGGTACTCGTACCTGGTCAGCTTGCTGCCATCGCGCATCATCGACGACCTGGGCGCCGGGGTGCGGTTGGCTCGGCGGCGATTTGCCTCATACACGCCTGACCCGGCTTCCGGCGGCCGCCATGGGCTGCTGGTCGGTCGCCCCGACACCTTCGCCGCCATCGGCGCCGCCGGCGATGAGCGTGGGTTTGCCGCGTTCTACCACCGCTGCCGGCTGGTGACCGAACGACTCTGGCCGACGCTTATCGAACCGCTGCGCACGCGCGAGCAGGCCCGCCACCACGTCCTGGCAGGCGGCGATCCCGATGCGGCGGCCGCGTGGCGCGCCCTGGTCGACGAGCCGATCGGGCACGCCATCGCCGACGCGGTGGGCAATGACCTGGTGCGTGGGGTAATCGCCACGGATGCGCTGATCGGCACGTTCGCTCGCGTCGACGAACCGTCGCTGAGGCAGAACATCTGCTTCCTGTATCACGTGCTCGGTGGGGGCACGGGACACTGGGACGTGCCGGTCGGCGGGATGGGCTCCGTCACGGCGGCCCTGGCGCGGGCGGCCGTCGGCCACGGTGCCGAAATAACCACCGGTGCAGAGGCTTACGCCGTCGAACCAAGCGGCGGGGTGCGCTACCGCATCGGCGACCAAGAGCACCTCGTCCGGGGCCGGTACGTTCTGGCCGGCGTCACACCGGCAGTGCTGGCCGCCCTGCTGGGCGAAGCGCGCCCGCCGCTGGCCCAGGGCGCGCAGGTCAAGGTCAACATGGTGCTGCGGCGGCTGCCTCGGTTGCGCGACGACAGCGTCACACCCGAGCAGGCATTTGCCGGGACCTTCCACGTCAATGAGACGTGGAACCAACTGGACAAGGCGTATTTGCGGGCGGCCGCCGGTCGGCTGCCGGATCCATTGCCGTGCGAAGCGTACTGCCATTCGTTGACCGACCCGAGCATCCTGTCGGCCGAGCTGCGGGACTCGGGCGCTCACACGATGACGGTGTTCGGCTTGCACACCCCGCACTCAATGTTCGACGGCCGCGACCCCGGCGCCCTGCGTGACCGACTGACAGATGCGGTGCTGGCGTCGCTGAATTCCGTTCTGGCCGAGCCTATTCAGGATCTTTTGATGAACGACGCGCATGGCCGGCCGTGCGTCGAGACGACGACCACGCTGGATTTGGACGACGCGCTCGCGATGACGGCCGGCAACATCTTCCACGGCGCACTGTCGTGGCCGTTCGCCAACGACGACGACCCGCTGGACACCCCGGCGCGGCGATGGGGAGTCGCCACGGCCTA
>Ga0182038_10001722_pt1 | contig 11376 bp, 9 predicted proteins | sample sta12Can44000108_FD_125976 | JGI IMG/M metagenome (GOLD analysis project Ga0182038, IMG submission 125976) | Lab enrichment of tropical soil microbial communities from Luquillo Experimental Forest, Puerto Rico - statanox.12C.anox.44.000.108 | ecosystem: Environmental > Terrestrial > Soil >...
ATTGATAACCCTGATAAAGTAGACAAATATGTTGTTCGCCCTATCGAATTAAATACAGACTCTATTTATCAATATCAAATTAAAGAAGATGTTATTTTTGAGAAAGCACATTCTGTTTTAACTAAAAGAATTATAGGAATTGCACCAATGTGGCCTGCCGAAATAAAAGGTAAATTTATTGCAGGTAGTAAACCTTATCCTCATTTTTGGGTATATTTTCCCGACTTAAGAAATGTTCTGGCAAAATATAGGGTGTTTAATCCAAGAAATTACGGAGCCAATATGAGTTGGGACGATCTTTTCCAACAGCACATGTACAGCAGTTATATAGTTAAGACCACATCTAATAACTATAGAGATAGGTCTTTGGCAGAATTGATAAAAGATCCTTTATTCCAATTATTGGAAGGAGAAAAAATTAAAGAGAAAATCTTTAATTACGAACAGGATCTATGGTCTTATTAACAAACCAGTGAAAGCATTGTTGATAAAGGAGGCTACAAGCCTCCTTTATTTTTTAATAACAGTAAAAAAAGTTAATGAGTTGTTGGTTTATTGTAAACTATGTTTTATTTTCGTTATGGTTTTTCATAGGATATTGGATTTTAAAAACGGGGCTGGATTTTTATCCTGGCCCTTTTTTTATACGTTTAATTTTTTGTATTAAAATAATTCCATATTAAAGTAGCCCTGTTTTTTCCAATAGTTTCTGATAAGTCATGCAAAGAAATATTTTTAATATTATTTACGGATTTATATTTTTTTAATAATTGATCGGCAGTTTGTTTACTAATCCCCTTAATATTCTCTAATTCATTTTTAAAAGTTCCTTTAGATCTTTTGTTGCGATGAAATGTAATACCAAACCGATGTACTTCATCTCTTATTCTTCTGATTAGTTTTAGGCTATCGCTGTCCCACGGCAGCTTGAGCGAATTACTGTCTCCCGGAAAAAAAATTTCTTCTTCATTTTTCGCTAAACCAACTACAGTTAATTTTCCAATCAGCCCCAACTCGTTAATGCTTTCCATTGCAGAGCCTAATTGACCTTTGCCCCCATCTATTATTACGAGTTGAGGTAATGAGGCATTTTCGGTAATCAGCCGTTTATAGCGCCTGTAAACAACTTCTTTCATCGAAGCAAAATCATTGATACCAACAACCGTTTTAATATTATAATGACGGTAATCTTTATTGCTCGGTAATCCATCTTTAAAACATACCATTGCCGAAACCGGATAACTGCCCTGAAAATTAGAATTATCAAAGCATTCAATATGTACCGGCAAATCTTTTAATTGCAAATATTCCTGTAACTGATATAAAACATTCTTCTTTTCCCAATCTGTTTTACCTTCTAAGCGAAGCGTTTTCTTTTTAATTATTTCTGCCTGATAATAATTTACATTTTTTAAAGAAAGATCCAACAATTGTTTCTTATCGCCGCTTTTGGGTATCGTTATTTTAATGGAGTGATCGGGATACTCAATTTGAAACGGAACAATAATTTCTGATGAAAGACTATTGAAGGTTTGTCTCAAATCTAAAACGGCAAAGCTTAAAACCTCTTCCTCACTTTCTTCCAGTTTGGTTTGTAATGGCACCGTGTGTGTTTGTACAATTGTTCCGTTTTGCACCATCAAATAATTTACATAGGCTATGTCTCCATCCTTCAAAATTGAAAACACATCTATATTACCCAGATGTTTACTTACAACAACAGATTTTGCCTGATAAGTTTCTAAATATTCAATCTTTTTTCTTACACTTTCTGCTTTTTCAAATTTCATATTTGCGGCAAGGTCTTGCATTTCTTTTTTAAGCTGAGCCATAACTCCGCTTACATTGCCCTTTAAAATATTCTTTACTTCCTGTAAACTTTGATTATATTCTATAGCCGGTTGCAACCCTTCACAAGGCCCTTTGCAATTGCCTAAATGATACTCTAAACAAACTTTAAACTTTTTTTGCTGAATATTGTTTTCGGCGAGATTAAGTTTACACGTTCTTAACGGAATGAACTGTCTTATAAAACCTATTAATTCCCTCACTTTTCCTGCAGATGTAAATGGCCCCAAATATTCCGATCCGTCATTCATCTTTCGTCTTGTTAAAAAGATCCTCGGAAACGGTTCTTTTTTGATAACGATATAGGGATAGGTTTTATCATCTTTTAAATTGATATTGTATTTGGGCTGAAACTGTTTTATCAATGCATTTTCGAGCAAAAAAGCATCTTGCTCCGAATCTACAATTGTAAATTCCAGTTTATAAATTCGTTGAACAAGTTCATGTGTTTTATAACTGGTAAATGTTTTTGTAAAATAAGAGCTTACTCTTTTGCGTAAATCTTTTGCTTTGCCAACATAAATCAATTCGTTGTTTTTATCAAAGTATTTATAAATGCCTGCGTTATGCGGAATGGTATGGGCTATATTTTGAAATTGTTCGCTTGTCATTATTCTTTGGTATCGTTCCAAACAACTTTTTTTTGTTCTTCTGTCGCCTTTTTATTCTTTGCTGTAATTAACTTGTTTATCTGAAAACTTTTTCCTGCTTTCCAATAATATTTTTCTGTAAACGTTGAATCATTTTTTTCAAATTCGCAGGTAATAAATATTCTTTTCAATTTGTTATTACCGTTATCTAATAATATAGTTACATCTTTTACAGGTAATTGTTCATTTACTGTTTTATAAACAATAGTATAACTGTTTGTAGATAGATCGTTAAAAACAGATTCTTTATATTGATTCTTTAAACCGTATACATTAATGTTCTTTTCCAGAAATGCATTTGCTGTTGTCTTAAATTCTTGAACGGTTAGTTTAGATGAATCTCTTTTTTTATTAGCAGCAGTTGTAATTTGATAAATATAGTATGCAGTTTTTTCTACATCGTTTATATCGTTCAAAATGAAATCGTTAACAGGAAAAACTTTTACGGTATCCGTCGCCGTAGCATTAATGATTGTTTTTTTGTTTTGTTTGCATGAAAGCAGGCTAACAAAACAAAAACAAACAAAATAAAAATGTTTCATCTTGTAAAAATATTTCTATCCTTTCAAATAGTAGCTAAAAAGGAAGTAAATGTTATTTAAGGATTGGAGTTGATATTCCGATTTTAAGCCCGTAATCCATTCTGTATTCTTTAATCGGATAAACATCATTATAAGTTGGATAGTGCTGATACCTGATTTGTGGGCCGATATACCATTTTACATTGCCTGTTTTGTAAGTAAGGTTAACTTCTGCACTGGAGTTTAGATTTAACTTTCTAAAGAAAGGTGCACCGTTAGCATAGTATTTATAATCAGTCGAAATCATGTACACATTTTTGTTTAAAGTATATGTTGGTTGCAAAGAGCCGCTAATACTTAAGCCAAACTTTTTACCGTTAATAATATCCCATTGTAAGCCAACAGGTATGGATATCTGGTAAAGTTTATTATCAATTTTTGTAGAAAGGTTGCTGTTGTTGTTAGAATTGCTAAACATAGAAAATAACTGTACAGAATCTAAATGATTATTTTGCACAATAGCAATTGTAGCGATGCCGTAAGATTGATATGCATCAATGTAATATTGGCGTATATTAAATTGTAAGCCTGTTTTTATTTTAAATGAAGGTGTAATATTATAAGCTATGCCGGCCCCCAATTCAAAACCTAAAGCAGGGGTATGCCTTACAAAATTGTTGATGTTGGCATTTAAATTTTGAATGCCTGATTGATAATATACTCTTGTTTTATCGTCTTCAAGTTTTCTGTAACTAACAGAAGGTGTTGCGTAAACCTGAAATTCTAATCTTGTTTTTTGTTTTTCTTTTTCAGGGGCTTGATATGCAAAATCTTTTAATAGGCCATCCGCAGAGGGGTCTGCATCAGCATTAGAATTAAGCGGACTACCTAATTTATTGGCAAGCCTGCTTTTTCTGGTTTCCGATGTTGCAAAAGATTTATCTGTAGCAACATGGGCTTCTTCATCAAGAAGATCAGATATATCTGTTACTAATTTAGGATTATTATCTGTAGGATATGTTGTTGATAAAGTTGATTTAGCGATGTCCGGAGAAATATCTTCTTTTGTCGTTTTGTTGGGACTGATGTTCAAAGGAGAAGCAACTATATCAACGTCTGCCATCCTTTCGATGTAAAGCTGGTCGTCGTTCTGCAATAAATTCTGTTGAATTGTTTCTAAAGTTCTTCTTGTGATACTTTCCGGATTAATTTGGTCCTCTAAACTAACAACAGCGGTTTTATCTGCAATTGCAACATTATTGTCAATAACACTTTCGGTTTTCTGAATAAGTGTATTGGTTTTAAGTGCAATGGTTTTTGGCGGATAATTGAATACAGTGAGGGTAGTAAGAACAAGCAATATTAACAATGTACCAAATGTAAGAGCATGCCATGAAGTTTCTCCATGAACTTCAACACGAATGTTATCCCAAACATGCTCAGAAGGATACATTGTGTGCTCCTCAGCTTCATCCCTCAGGAATTGTTCTAATTCGTCATTGTTGAAATTGTATTCCATATTTATCCAAGCACCTATTTTGAAAAAGTTGCCAACCAGTTGAAATCTTCTTTAGGCTTTTCAATGATCCTTCTTTTGATTAAAAGGTTTTCAAGCATAGCTTTAGCTCTTGTATATTGGCTTCGGCTGGTGCTTTCTTCAATGTCAAGCATAGAACCGATTTCGCGGTGGCTATATCCCTCTATCGCATATAAGTTAAGTACGGTTTTATAACCTATTGGCAATAAACGAATGCATTCTACTACTTGCTTTCCTTGCATTATTGAAGGAACGGTTTCTTCTTTCGCTTGAAGGTTAGTTGCATATTCCAGACCAATGTTTTCATTAAATTTTTTATACTTTTTAAGGAAGTTAATGCAGGTATGCACTATAATTCTTCTTACCCATCCTTCAAAAGCACCTTTGTTCTGAAACGTATGTATCTGCGTAAAAACCTTTATGAAACCTTCCTGTAACATGTCTTCAGCATCTTCTCTGCTTTGTGCAAAGCGATAACATACTGATAACATTTTAGGGCTATATTTTGTATATAACTCTCTTTGTGCAAGGGTATCATTATGCAAACAGCCAGCTATTATTGCCTGTTCAGTCATTCAGAGTAATATTTTACTCCTTAAATATAGGACATTATTTTGTTAAATAAGCTGCATTTCGCATATTCAAATAAGAGCGGTTTAAAAAGTATAATACTTCTTAAAATGGTGGAATAATTTTTGTTGTTTAGAAAAGGAGTTCTATTTTTATTTATGCAACATTGTTTCATTTTTTGAATAAGCTGTTTCCATATCGTCAACTTTTATCAACTACACTTTTGTTTGTGTTTTTGTTAAGCATAACACCCAAACGTTTTTTGCATGATTCTTTTGCCAGTCATATTGATGATTACAGATTGAAGAAAGGGGGGCCAGCATCTTTAAAAAATACAACAATTTCAAGTGCAGGATTTAATTGTAAAATAGATGATTTAGTTGTTGAAGGCTTCTTTGTACAATCTTCGGTAGCTTTTTCTTTATATAAACCACTTTTTTATAGAGAATATTCAGTTGAAAAATATTCATCTTATCTTCCCGATAATCATTTCGTTTCAAGATTGAGAGGACCGCCAAACAAGTGTGCCTAATTTAATTACAGTCAATAGGTATACTTTTTAATCTCAATCAAAATCATAATGAATTTTTTTAAAACATTTTCAGTCAGCATAACTATAGGGTTCCTATTTATACAGTTTTTTATTCCTGCATTGGCCAATGCTTCGGATGGCGAAAATCACAATCAATCTTTGCTTAAAGGTCAGGTTGTAGATGCAAAAACAAGCTTGCCGTTACGAGGGGCTACCGTTATTATACCCGATATTAAACTTGCTACAGTAACAGACTCTGTTGGTTTTTTTAACTTCAATAATCTTCCTTCGGGTAGTTTTTTAATTGAAATAAGATTTGAAGGATATAAATCCATCACTAAAAATATCACACTTAAAATTGGTGCAAACACAGAAAATTTTAAATTAGAAGAAAGTGCTACGGAAATAAATGAGGTAGTTGTTACGGGTACTTCAAAAGCAACACAAATTAAACGTAACCCGGTTCCCATAGTTTCTGTAAGCCACGAGTTTTTAACTACTAATTTAAATACCAATGCAATTGATGCAATTGCAAAAATTCCCGGGGTAAGAGCTGTAACTACCGGGCCAAATGTATCGAAACCTTTTATACGGGGGTTGGGGTACAATAGAATTCTTACGTTATACGACGGCATTAGACAAGAAGGGCAGCAATGGGGTGATGAGCATGGTATTGAAGTAGATCAATATGGTATTGACAGGGTAGAGGTAATAAAAGGTCCTGCCAGCTTAAGTTATGGTTCTGATGCATTGGCTGGCGTTGTTAATTTAATTCCAACGCAAACAGCACCTGAAGGAAAAATGCGTGGAGCGATTACACTCGACTATCAATCAAATAATAAAATGATTGGTGCTTCTTCTATGCTGTCTTCATCTAAAAAAGGATTCGATTGGCTTGCGAGATTATCACACAAACAAGCAACCAATTACCAAAATAAAATTGATGGAAGAGTGTTTGGAACGGCTTTTAACGAAACTGATGCAAATGCATCTTTCGGCATTCATAAAAAATGGGGTTTTTCTCATGTAGACTTTGTTCTCTATGATGATTTACAGGAAATACCCGATGGTAGCCGCGATAAAGCTACCTGGAAATTTACAAGGCAAATAACGGAAATTGATACATCGAGAGAAATTGTTTCCAATGAGGATTTGAACAGTTATGCAATTGAAAAACTACATCAGCATGTTCAACATTACAGAGTATATAATTCCAATAGCTTTGTTTTAAATAATGGTGGAAGATTATTGTTTAATCTGGGTTTTCAAAAAAGTATCCGTCGAGAGTTCAGCCATCCGCAAGAACCTTCTGTCCCGGGTTTATATCTGCAATTAAACTCATTGACTTATGATATAAAATATACTTTTCCCGATATTAAAGACTGGAATATTACCGCAGGCATTAATGGCATGTATCAAAATAACAATACAACAAGTGGTACGGAGTTTATAATTCCTTCTTATCACCAGTTCGATATTGGCCCGTTTATAACAGCAAAAAAAACATTTGATAAATTAGATATTTCCGGTGGAGTACGGTATGATGCTCGTTCGTTTAATAACGATGAATTATATACCGGATCCAATGCCGTAACAGGTTTTGACATGCCTGTTTACGGAAAAGATACAGTAGGTGCCAATAAAGTATTTTCAGGTTATAATAAAGTATTTTTAGGTTTTTCGGGAAGCGTGGGAGCTACTTATAATTTTTCCGACAGGATTGCTGTAAAAGCCAATATTTCCAAAGGTTTCAGGGCTCCTAATATTTCCGAAATTTCTGCAAACGGCGTGCATCCGGGAACAAATATTTATCAGATAGGTAATGAAAATTTTAAATCAGAATTTTCTACACAGGAAGATATTGGTTTTGTATATTCATCTAAAACTGCTGTAATTGAACTGAACCTTTTTAATAACTTCATCAACCATTACATCTACAATACAAAATTGATTGGTATTAACGGAAGCGATTCTGTTATCATTCCCGGAAATCAAACTTTTCAATTTCAATCTTCAAAAGCCGAATTATATGGTGGAGAATTAAGTGCAGATATACATCCGTTTAAAAACATTCATTTTGAAAATGCAATTTCTGCTGTATATGCAATTAATAAAGGCAGTGATGCCGGTAAAGCAGTAGCCGATACGGAAAAATATTTACCATTTATCCCGCCATTGCATGGCATATCTGAATTAAGATTTGATTTCGATTGCAAAACAATGAATATTAAAAAAGGGTTTGTAAAACTGCAGATGGAATATTACAGTAATCAAAACAGGATATTTTCTGCATACGGAACAGAAACACGTACTCCGGGCTACACCTTATTTAATGCAAGTATTGGCGGTAATTTTGTAAACAAGAATAATAAAACTGTTGTTAGTTTGTATATAATGGCTAACAATATTTTTGATATTGCTTATTGGGATCATTTAAGCAGGTTAAAATATTTTACAGCATATCCCTCCGACAGCCGCGAACACGGCATTTATAATATGGGTAGAAATATTGCAGTAAAAATTGATTTCCCTTTAAACTTCGATTTGAAGAAAACATAATTGTTGCAGTACGAACTGAACGTTGCAGTGTGCGACGCAACAAATGCTGCATTGAAATATTGCAGCCGGTAACATAAAAAACCATTTCATTTAATATGTAATGGTTTTTTTAGTTTTGCATAATGGATATTACAATTAATACACCGGCTTTACTGTTTCCTGCAATCAGTTTGGTTATGCTTGCATATACCAATCGCTTTTTGGCTTTGGCAAGTGTTATCAGAAACCTGCACGACAGGTATAAAATGCAGGAAGAAAAACATATTATTCACGGGCAAATTAAAAACATACGTTTTCGTTTAAAGTTGGTTCAATACATGCAGGCTTTTGGCGTACTTACTTTTATAGGAAGCATCTTGTGCATGTATTTTATTTATATCAACAGTATGGTATTGGCCCATGTTGTGTTTGCATCGAGCCTTGTTTCGTTTGTTATTTCATTGTTGTTGTCGCTCTGGGAAATTCAGTTAAGCAATAAAGCACTGGGCCTGCAATTAGGCGATATGGAAGGATTAGAAGACCCCACCGTTATTCAATTTATTAAAAAGAAATTTGATAAGGAATAATTTTGTACTAAGCTATTGTACCAGCATGACGCTTCTGTTGCGTCGCACACTTGTACTGTTGGAAGAAAAGGCAACAGGCATAAGGCAGGGAGGCAAAGAGTTGAGGAAATTACAACACATTTTCCTTTTCACATTTCACTCATTCATTCTCCTCCAAGCACTGCCAATACCTCTGCTTCAATTTTTTTAGGCCGTAATGTTGCTTTATCTAATAATACCCAAACACTTTTGGCAGCGATAATTTTTTTGCCGTCATTTTTGCGGGTAAGTTCGTAGTGTCTATCCCAACGGGTAGATTCGTAAGCACCGGTCCATGTTTTCATAATTAGTTCATCATGTAAAAAAGCTGGTGACCAATAATCAATTTCATGGCGTTTTACCACCCACAGGATACTATTATTTAATTCCGGTGTAACATATGTATTCCAATGCTTTTCGGCGGCATCCTGCAACCACTGCACATATACCACATTGTTTACATGGTTTAACCGATCTATATGTGCGGGTAACACTGTAAAATCGAATTCAAATTTATTGTTGGGCATAAATTTCTAATAAGCCATCCGGCAGGATAACATGTACTTTTTTTGTTTTATGATCTATTTTAAGTAAAGACTCTTCGTGCAACGGAATTAAAGTTTCGTTACCGTTTAAATTGATACGTACTAAAATTTTATTCGGTTGTTCAATTACTTCTTCTATGGCAGAGAGTTCGGTTCCGTCGTTTACAATTAAATAACCAATTAAAGAAATGGCAGATGCTTTGCCTGCAAGCTTTCTAAAATCTTCTTCGGTAAGCCAAACATTTTTATGAATAAACCGATGGGCAGCTTCTTTGCTTGTAATACCTTCTACCAATACATAAATTTCGCCGTGATCTTTTGCTTTGGATGTTTGCAGAAAGTAAGGCAAATGGCTGCCTTTTACTTCTTCTACAAAAATGGTTTCTATATTTTTTAAAGCCGTTTTTTTGCCCAAAGCATGCTCCAGAATTAGCTCGCCTTTTAGGCCGAAGGTAGCTACAAATTTTCCGATATGAATGTATTTGCTCATGAAGCTGCAAGATAGATTAATAACAATTAGCAATTAAAAATTAAAAGAACCCTTTGCTACAACAGATTTCATTAGAATTGAAAGGCAAGTTTATAAGTACAAATAGTATAGTTTGAAATATTTTGTTGAATGAAGGGCAAAGCGTACAAGTGAGTGACACAAGAGGCGATGCCATTAGCACCGATGCCGGATACAAAAAACCCTGAACTAATTAATGCTCAGGGTTTTTAATAAGATCTCTTGAATTATTTAATTAAGCCTCGCCACCTTCTGCGCCGGTTTCAACCTTCTTTGCTGTTGGTGTATATTGCTTGCGAGTTCTTTGCTGTTGACGGTGTGTATCGCCCCGGCGTTTGATTTGAGCCTCATGCTCATCGTGCCACTGTTGGAATTTAACCATTGCAGCGGTTTCGTCAAACAAACCTAACTTAACACCACGTAACAGGTGTTTCAAAAACAATACTCCCTTAAAAGAGAGAATTCTGCGAACTGTATCCGTGGGCTGTGCCCCTTTGTGCAACCAGTCCAATGCTTTTTGACGATCCAATTGGATTGTTGCAGGTACAGTTAATGGGTTGTAAGTTCCAATCTTTTGAATAAACTTACCGTCTCTTGGTGCACGGGCATCGGCCACTACAATAAAGTAGAATGGGCGTTTTTTGCTTCCGTGTCTTTGCAATCTCATTTTTACTGCCATGTTAAATAGACATTTATAGGCGTTAAATAATTGGGTTTATCTGATTATGATTAATCAGGAAGGCGAAATTAGTAAACCAAATTAAATGTTCCAAGTTTTATGTTTTAAATTATTGCAACTCAATAATTTTAACACTAATTCCGTATTCCTTTCATTCCGGGAAAGCCGCCCATAGGCATTTTATTCATCATTCCCATCATTTTTTTCATTTGCTCAAATTGTTTCATAAAGGCATTTACATCAGTGATATCTTTTCCGCAACCTTTTGCAATACGCAATTTTCTTTTTTGATCGATTAAATCCGGATTGGATCTTTCTGCCGGAGTCATGCTTTGGATGATGGCTTCAATCCCTTTAAAGGCATCATCATTAATATCTACATCCTTAATGGCTTTGCCAACACCGGGAATCATGCCCATTAAGTCTTTCAGGTTACCCATTTTTTTAATCTGCTGTAACTGTTCCAGAAAATCCTGAAAATCGAATTGATTTTTTCTGATTTTCTTTTCCAATTTTTTTGCCTGTTCTTCATCATATTGAGCTTGGGCTTTTTCTACCAACGAAGCAATATCTCCCATACCTAAAATACGTTGAGCCATGCGTTCCGGATAGAACACATCGAGTGTATCCATCTTTTCGCCACTGCTCATGAATTTGATAGGTTTGTTCACTGTGTATTTGATAGATAATGCAGCACCACCACGAGTATCACCATCTAATTTTGTAAGAACAACACCGGTAAAATCTAATTTATCGTTAAATGCTTTTGCGGTATTAACAGCATCTTGCCCTGTCATAGCATCTACCACAAATAATATTTCTGTAGGATTAACTGCAGTCTTG
>Ga0182038_10001728_pt1 | contig 11354 bp, 9 predicted proteins | sample sta12Can44000108_FD_125976 | JGI IMG/M metagenome (GOLD analysis project Ga0182038, IMG submission 125976) | Lab enrichment of tropical soil microbial communities from Luquillo Experimental Forest, Puerto Rico - statanox.12C.anox.44.000.108 | ecosystem: Environmental > Terrestrial > Soil >...
CAAAATTCTCGAGCAGCGTCGGCACCGTCCACTTCAAAGCGATTTTCGCCGGCATGGGCGGGAACCAGCCCAAGGTCGTGCAAAAGGGCCCCGCAAAAGGCAATTTCCTCGTCGATAATCGAGCGGCCGATGCTTCTGATGGCGAGGCTTCCGAAAACATAAGTCCGAACACAGTGATTGCAGATGAATTGTGGCGAAGTCACTTCCAACAGATCTACTGCCGCTTTGGCCAACGGTGTATCGGGGATGCGAACGCCAGCTAGCGATTTCAGACGGGTAATAGTGGCCATCACAGAACTCCTTATTGCTTGCTTGGTGCCGAGTCCGCTCTCAGCGGATGACTGGAATGAAAGCGACTCAGATACTCCGGCGGGGCGACACCGAAGGGTCGTAAAAAGGCTCGCCGCAGCGTGTCCGGTTCGCCGAACCCGCAGCGCTGAGCAATCCGCTCATTCGTAACGTCGCCGTCCTCATATTGTGGCCCGGCTACATCGAGCATATCGGTCATCCGTTGTAAGGGAGGTGTTGAAAATCTTAAAACGAGTCATCACCCTTTGGCCGGAACATTCCAGGCCAAACGACTATCAGCTTTGGACTCTGACCGGAAGAACAATGTGGGACGGAAGGGAACAAAAAAGAACGTCGCGGCCCATGGGCAACCGGACAATTCGCGTCTTGGACGTTGTCAAAGCTCAGCCCAAATTCTCCCCAACAACTCCACAGTTGCCGGCTCCGCCTAAACAACTATCCTCAATGGCTCACTCACCGACGCGCCGGTGACAAATGAGTCTGCCGGCGTCTGTCACCCTTAACTCATTCATTGAGAAGACCTTAAATGCCTGGTGACGCGGTGACGCACAAAGTGTGCAACAACTCGGCTGGGAGAAAACCACAAAATATTTTCTCCTATTCCGCTCGGTACGCTCTCCTTTTAACACACGCGAAATGCTTCTTAGCTGCCTGTTTACCTCGTAATTTGCCTTAGCTTTCACTAGCGAAATTTTTTCGACGGGTTGACCGGTCGGAGCCGCGCCAGCCCCGAGGCGAATCCGACCGCCTCCCCGGGGGTGACGACATCTTCGACAGAAATCAAACTTGATAAAAACTTGATAAATAACGTGCGGTTATCGTGTCAAAACAGCGTATCATAGCGTAGCTGCCCACTAGGTTACCAACGCTGATTTTAGGCTGATTTCCGAGGAGAATGGCTATTTTCGAAGCTTTGGGTTGGGTGGGGATCGAACCCACAACCAACGCCTTAAAAGGGCGCTGCTCTACCATTGAGCTACCAACCCAGAACCAACCCCGAAAGCATTCGGGGCTGCTCTACCATTGAGCTACCAACCCGGAAGAGAGCAAGGAAGCTATAACCAATTCTCTCCGGTGCAACCCAAAAAATCCAGCCATATCCGCAGGCCTTAAAATTCACAAGCGCGCGTATTTCCAGCTTATCCCTTCTCGATCATTGCATAGGCGTTGTGGTTATGGATCGATTCGTAGTTTTCAGCTTCGATACGATACCAGGCGATACGTCGGTCGGCATTCGCCTTCACGGCGATACTTCGCACCAGATCCTCCACAAATACCGGGTGTTCGTAGGCATGCTCAGTCACCGCTTTTTCATCCGGACGCTTCAACACACTGTACAATTCCGAGCTGGCGGATGATTCAACGAGCTGGATGAGATCCTCAATCCAGATGGGCCTGGTAAACCGGACAGCAAAGGTCACTTTGCCCCTCTGATTATGCGCACCGTAGCGGCTGATTGCTTTGGAACAAGGGCACAGCGTCGTTACGGGAACAACGACCGTGACGACAAAATCGCTATCTTCGTGGGTGATCGTTGCAGCCAGCTTGACAGAGTAGTCCATCAGTCCTATCGCCCCGGACACCGGAGCCTGCTTTTCGATAAAATACGGAAACTCAAACTCCACATGCGCTTGCTTGGAGTTTAAACGTTTCTGAAGATGCCGGAGGATAACTTTGATGTTATCGACATGAACGAGTGAGCCGTGTTCGTTGAGCACCTCAACAAACCGGCTCATATGTGTGCCCTTGAAGTGGTGCGGCAAATCGACCGTCAGCGCCACCGTTGCCACGGTGTTTTGCGTGGCGTGCGCCTTGTCTCTGACCTGAATTGGGAATCGCAGATTCGTGACCCCAACGCGGTCGATCGCAACCTCCCGGTGATCGGGAAGACTTTGTGTATCAATGAGATTGGGCAAATGTTGTGGATGCATGGTTATGGCATTCCGGGATTGCAATTGCCATTCCCTCGGAATTTGTTCAAGAACAGAGCTCGGATATCTCAATCTATAAATTTTTGAAAATAATTCCGTGAGAGAATACCACGAATTGCTTCGATTGGTTCTGGAAAAAGGCAGGCGCAAAAACGATCGCACCGGTGTGGGTACTCTATCTTATTTTGGAGCTCAGGCCCGATTTGATCTCGCTAGAGGGTTTCCGCTGGTGACCACCAAACGCGTTCATTTCAAGTCCGTTTTATTCGAATTACTTTGGTTTATACGCGGCAAAACCAACATCAGGTTCCTGACGGACCACGGCGTGACGATCTGGAACGAATGGGCGGATAAAAATGGTGACCTGGGGAGAGTTTACGGGGCGCAGTGGTGCGATTGGCGAACTCCAGACGGAGGGTCAATCAATCAACTTCGGGATGTCATAGATGGGATCCGCCAAAATCCGGATAGCAGACGGCTGATCGTAACCGCCTGGAATCCAGGAGAAATCAGCCAGATGGCGCTTCCGCCTTGCCACGCCATGTTTCAGTTTTACGTGCAGGATGGGAAACTGAGCTGTCAGCTTTACCAGCGAAGTGCCGATCTTTTCCTTGGGGTACCGTTCAATATTGCGTCTTATGCACTGCTGACGAGCATGGTGGCAGCCGTTTGCGATCTTGAACCGGGCGATTTCATCCACACCTTTGGAGACATCCACATTTATCAAAATCACCTGGAACAGGTGCATGAGCAATTGAGCAGGGTGCCGCGTCCGCTCCCTTCCCTGCGTTTTTTGCGGAGACCGAAAGAAATCTCTCTTTTTGAGTATGAGGATGTTCAGGTGATCGGTTACGATCCCTATCCGGCTATCAAGGCGCCGATTGCAGTTTGAGCCACAGATTCCGCAGAAGGGGATAAACCACAGATTTTACGGATTGGCACAGATGGACGGCGCCAAATCCGAACTGTGAACGGCGGACAGCGGAGCCACAGATTAATACCGCGCGTTATGAAAGCGATTGTTGCGATGACCCGAAACCGGGTGATCGGAAAGAACAACAAAATTCCATGGCGGCTTCCCGGCGAACAAAAATGGTTCAAGCTGATGACCATGGGCCATACCGTTTTAATGGGCCGGAAAACGTTTGAATCGATCGGCCGACCTTTGCCGGGGCGTCAGAATATCGTTGTTACTCGATCCGGAGATATTGATGGGGTCGAAATTGTGAGGAACCTGGAAAAATTCGATCCGGGTCCTTACGAAGCGGATGGAAAAGAGGTCTTTGTAATCGGAGGCGCCGAAATTTATCGAGCGTTACTTCCGAGGTGCAAAACCATTTACGTAACAATGGTGAAACAGGAACACGACGGGGATGCTTATTTCCCGGAATTCGAATCGGGTTTCGAAATTCACGAAGTGATACGGGAAACGCCAGAGTATGACGTGCTGCGTTATCGGCGTATACGCGACAAATGACGGGCAGACCCCGTTTCCAGGGAGGGACGGCCTCCGTGCCGTCCCATTTTTTCCTGCCTACTTGAAATTAAAAATGATTTAGCCTGCATTGATCACAAATCCATCAGCTGTAGTCACAACAGCTGCGCGCCGCTTTTTACAGCGCGTGATTTTTGCGGGTTAGTGGGCCGGCACGGAGACCGTCCCTCCCATTCATAAACGGAGATCAGCAAATAAATGGCCCTTCTCGGTGGGCAACTCGGGGAGATCTGCCCCTACCAAGCAAGCCCTTTGTGATGCTCTGCACTGGACCAGGTATCTCTAGCCTGGTGGAAGGGTTGAATGCCTTTGTCCGTCTTTAAATCCTCGGCAATCTGGTCCCACCGCTTAGCGTCATGAGTTCGGTTGTCGCATCCGCAAAATGCAGATGCGGTCAGGGCCAGGCAAACCAGAGAAGGACGGATCATAGATAGGAAAAAAGTTCGGCTACTGATAGACGGCTTGGAATTGCTCCTCAAGGCTAAAACTGCAGCCAGACCGACTTGAGGTATCGCTCGCCCGTGAAATCGGGCGGCATCAAGCCGCTGCAGGCCTTATAAGGAGCATGGATAGCTGTCTTCAAAATGCGAAGAAATTCTCGGGCCGAGACGCCTCGAAAGTTTGTGCAACACAGAAGAACTCCGTCGCAATCCAAGCATTCCAAGGCCAACTCCACGAGCCGCCCGTAATCATCCTGCACCCGAAAGACCTTCGATTTCCGATCACGTGAAAAAGTGGGCGGATCAAGAACAACGAGGTCAAATTTTCTTCCCTGTTTGCAGAAGCGTCTCAGCCAGTCGAAGACATCGCCAACCAGGAATTCGTGATTTTCCGCGCTGATCTGGTTGAGCTGATAGTTGCGCTCACCCCACTCGAGATACCTGCGCGAAAGATCAATATTCGTGGTGAAACCGCCACCTGCCGCTGCAGCCACACCAAATGCGCAGGTGTACGAAAATGTGTTCAAAACCTTCTTGCACGGCGCAGCGGTGCGGAGTTTTTCCCGGTTCAAACGCTGATCGAGAAATATTCCGGGTGAAACCCCGGCCTGGAAATCGATCTCAAACGCCAGCCCTGATTCCAGGATGGCAAAGGGGCGACTGATGGGTTCGCCTGCCAGGTGCCGAGGCGAAGCATCCGCGTTTTTTACGAGAGGCTTCCAATAAAGAGATAGGAATCCGAGCTTCCGGTCGATCGAGGGTTTTGCTTCGGACAGCGTCTGGATGAGCCAGCGTCCGGCGAAATCATCAATGATCAGATCCGGCAGCCCGTCTCCTGGCCCGTCTACCAGCCGGAGTGCATTCGTCTTCTGGCGGTCGATCATGCGGCGCTTCTCGATTGCAGCCAAGATCTTTGCGGCGGACGGGGTCATGTCTCAACTTTCAACATTTGCAAGCTCACAGCGCCCCGACCATTGAACACATTTGAAAATTGATGCGCAGCAAATGTTGAAAGTTGAGACATGACCCGTAACAATACAATCCCATCCTATGAGCGATCTGCACGAATCCCTCCGGCGCGCCGTAGATGAAGGCCAATTGTTGTCGGGCAGCTCGGCTAATATTTTGCAATTCCTTTCTGGGTGCAATAACCCGGTGTATCGAGCGGCGATCGAAGAGTTGGTCGAAAATAAACACTGGAAGGAGCTGGACGATCGTTTTTTCAAGACGCTTGCCTTCGGCACAGGAGGTTTGAGAGGGCGGACGATAGGGAAGGTTATCACCCGCGTTGAAGCAGGCGACCAAGCTCGCGGCGTGTGTCCGGAGTTCCCGTGCGTTGGGACCAACGCAATGAATTTTTACAACGTTAGCAGGGCTACCCAAGGATTGGTAAATTATGCCAGGGAATACCTTTCGAAGAACAATCCTGGAGCCAAACCGAGTATCGTGATTGCTCATGACACCCGCCATTTTTCGCGGCAGTTCGGTGAATTAACCGCCAAAGTTGCTACGGAAAATGGGTGTGATGTTTTTCTCTTCGAAGCCGCTCGTTCGACTCCGGAACTCTCTTTTGCGGTGCGGCATACCAATGCCGCAGCCGGAGTCGTGATTACCGCGAGTCACAACCCACCTCATGACAACGGCTACAAGGTTTATTTCGCCGATGGCGCACAGGTGGTTGAGCCTCACGCAAGCGCTATCATTGAAGAGGTTAACAAGGTGGCCGGCGAAGTTTACGAGCCGCTTCCACCTTCCCGGCAAGGCAAACTGATCATCCTTGGCACAGAACTGGATGAACTTTACAAGGTCAGGCTCCGCACCCTGGTGCTTCGACCGGATGTCGTTGCAAGCCAGACAAATCTCAAAATTGTTTTCACGGCGATCCATGGGACCGGCGGAATCATCACCGTTCCTGTCCTGAGAGAACTTGGATTTCAGGTTGTCATTGTCCCTGAACAGGATGAGCCGAATGGTGCCTTTCCAACCGTCAAATCTCCGAACCCCGAAAATGCTGATGCGCTTTCCATGGCGATTGCGCTCGCCGAAATGGCAGGTGGGGACCTTGTAATCGGGACCGACCCGGACAGCGACCGAATGGGCGTTGCATTTCGCGACGCGGCGGGAAAGATGCGGCTTCTAACAGGCAATCAAATCGGCTCGCTTTTAGCCTGTTACCGCACAAAGACGTTCAAGAGCCAGGGCATCTTGAACGAAAGCAACAAGGCACGCGGCGTCATCATCAAGACCCTTGTGACGACTGACTTGCAAAAGATAATCGCGGAGCGGGAAGGTCTGCATTGTGTAGAGACGCTCACCGGATTCAAGTATATCGGTGAAAAACTGGGCAAATACGAGGAGGCCCTTCCCGCCGAGATTCGGAGACTTTACCGGACATTATCTGAAGACGAGACGCGAGCGGCGCGTTTGCGCCATTCCTGCTTTTTCGTTTTCGGCGGCGAAGAAAGCTATGGGTATGGGGGAGCTGATTTCGTGCGTGATAAGGATGCAAACGGCGCAGCGGTCATGTTCGCCGAAGTCGCCGCTTACGCGAAATCGCTGGGGCTGACTTTGGATCGGGTTCTCGATCAAATCTATCTTGAGTATGGATGTTACATGGAAAAAAACGGTTTTCTATCCTTTGAAGGCGCCGAGGGGGCTGAGAAGATTGGTCGTCTTGCTGAGTCGTACAAGGCTGCTCCTCCGTCGGAGGTCGATGGCTCGCAGGTTGTGTCTTTAAAGGATTTCGCGGCGGGTGGAATCAAGGATTCCGAAGGAGTTGTCCTGCCAAAGGAAAGGATGACCATGTTCGAATTGGCTGACGCAAGGAGGATTGCGGTTCGGCCATCCGGGACGGAACCGAAGATAAAGTTCTATTTGTTTGGCAGGCAAGTGGGCGTTGACGCGGATACTTTGGGTGAGGTGAAATCCGGTCTGGCTGCGTCGCTTGACCGGCTCTGGGATTGGGTGCAGCAGGACGTGAAGAGGAGAGTAGGCTAGCGCAAATCTCGTGACGGACATTTTACGGGCGGTCTATTTCTGGATTCACCTGCTTGCTCTTGCGTTACCAGCCGCCGGTCAGAATGCCTCAAACCAGAAGGCTGCACTATCAGCTGAGCTTCCCCGGCTTTCGAACAACGCGACCGCTTCCTTGGTTACCTACACGCCCGGCGAAGAGCTTTACCAGGCTTTTGGCCATAGCGCGATAAGAATAAGGGATGATTCCCTGGAGATGGACAGGCTTTACAACTACGGAACTTTCGATTTTGAGACTCCAAACTTCTATTTGAAGTTCGCGCATGGCGATCTGTGGTACCAGCTCAGCGTAACCCCTGCCAGAGAAGAAATTCCCTTGGTCGGTGCGAATGGCCAAGGCGTTTCCGAACTTATACTGAGCCTGTCACAAGATCAGAAACAGCAACTATTCGAAGCCCTTGAGTATAATCTACTCCCTGAAAATCGCTTTTATCGTTACGACTTTATTCTGGATAATTGCTCCACACGCCCGCGAGACGTTCTTGAGCGCGTAATCGGGGCCCAGATCGTTGAAAAAAATGCCGGACAGTTGACCTTTCGCCAGATGCTCGATCCTTATTTTGCCAGAATTCCGTGGACCGGATTCGGACTTTCGCTGCTGCTTGGTGCAAAGGTGGATCGGATCGCTGATCCGCGAGAGGCCTGTTTCTTGCCTGTGGACCTCGAGCGAGCGCTAGAAAAAGCGGAGAATGGACGGGAAAAATTGACTTCTGAGAAGAGAGAGATCTTTCGGCCAGCAAGCCTGCCGCAGACTCCCGTCTGGCTATCGCCGACCATTGTTTTTGCGGGTGGCGGTCTGGGCTGGTTCTTTTGGTGGCTTTTGCGAAAGCGTGGACATGCGAGTTGGCCTACGGCGGTCATATTCACCGTCTTTGGCGCGACCGGTTTATTTCTACTTGGGCTTTCTCTTTGGAGCCGGCTGATTGTGCTTCAGCTGAATTACAACCTCGCATGGTTAATCCCTACACATCTTTTGGCTGGGGTTTGGCTTTTTCTCAGCAGAAGCAAGCCGCCGCTTGTTCGCTGGTATTTTTGGTTTGCGGCAATTGCAGGGCTCGCATTCGTCGGGCTCTCCTTTTTTCTCCCCCAGGCATTCCATCCGGCAGTGTATCCGCTTGTTGCCATACTCGTATGGCGCTCTATGCTTGAAGCATTCAGGGGAGGGACGGCCTCCGTGCCGTCAGACAAGACGACGACAGAGGCGATGACAGACGTTTGATATCTGTTTGTCCAAGTTTTCGGTAACGAAACGGTGAAACGGCCACGCCCTAAAGCAATGATTCTCCATTCAGCAACGATTCTGCTGAGCGCACTAAGCGGATTTATTGTGGCGGTCGCTTTTCCTCCTTGGAATCAAAGCTGGTTGATATGGATTGGATTTATTCCGGTCCTTTCCGCGCTGCTTCTTTTCTCACGGCACTGGCTGCTTTCCCTGCTTCGCGGCACGGTTTTCGGGGGTACTCTTGCCGGCTTTCTGTTTTCATGGCTACTACTCAATGGTCGCATGGCCGACTGGGCGACGAACACCGCAAGCCTGGCTTTGGTCGGAGGGGTCTGGGGCCTTTTCGCAGGACTGTTGGTCCAGCTGCCTGCGAAATCGGATAAGAAGAAGCTCTCACCAATTCTCCCAGGATATGGTTCCAATTCCGAAGGCTGGAATAAATCGATGGCTCATTTGCGCGCCGCTCTTGTGGCTGCGGCCGGATGGACGGTTCTGGAATGGGCGAGGGGAGTATTGTTGCCTGGATGGAATATGGTAGGCACGGTTTTGGAATCAAACCTTCCACTATTTCAGGTAGTGAAAATCACTGGTGCAAGCGGTCTGACGTTCCTGGCGGTATTTGCGAACGTCATTGTGCTTACTACCGTTCGGCGGCTGGTTCTTGAACCGAGCCGTATGACCTGGGTGGATCGATTCGATGTCACCGCTACACTCGGGATTATCTTCCTTTCGGCTCTTGGCGGCTTCTGGTTTCTCCAGAGGCGATCCGGAAATGACACGAAAAACGTCGCCTTGATTTGCCCATCCAGCACTCAGTTCAGTCGTCTTCTCGAGCTCAGCAAAGTCGCCAACGAGAAAGGAATTGATCTATTCGTCTGGCGCTGGGTCCGGTTCGAGCGTGGCGATTATGCGACAGCGGGTGACGTATCCATCGGGAAGACTGCTGCGTTGGTGACTGGTCTGAAAACCGCCGATAACGGGGTGCTCAATGGCGCGTCCATTATCCTGGCCGCGACAGTCAAGAATATCCTGGTGATGCCCGAACGCCGCGATTTCTTCCGGCCCGGTATCGCAACGGGCATCAGAACACTGAACTCGTTCGAGTTCGGTAACGTCAGCTGGGTTCCGCTGCTGAATTGGGAAGCCGGTGACCCATTGCCGATCAAAAGTGCGATCAAAGGGCAGGCGCAGGTGCTCATAGGTCTTGTGGATCCCTCGCTTGTGCCCGGTGCCGGACTCGAGCAGCTTCTTGCGAATCTCAGATTGTGGGCCGTTTCGTTGGGACGACCGCTAATTGTGGCGACCGTCAGGGATCTATCCATCATTATGTCTGGCTCCGGGAGATCTGTCGGGGACTCTCGAGTCACCCCGGAGCCTGACGTCTTGATTGGACGAATAGAGATTCCCCCTGCAAACGAGCTCACGCCCTATGGCCGCTATGGCGATTGGTTTGGAATCGCCTGCGGCGTTCTTGGCATCTTTATCGCCCTTTCCGGTAGGCTTCGCAGGCAATATGAAAAGTCTGGTCGTCTCTCTGCATGACGTCTCGCCGCTGACGCAATCGTTCTGTGAAAGAATACTTTTGGATTTGAGCGAATTGGGGGTTCACCAGGTTTCGCTTCTAATTATTCCCAATCATCATGGGCGCGCCCCAGTTACTGAGAGCAGTTCGTTTCAGCAATGGCTCAAGCAGGAGGTCGACGCCGGCCATGAACCGGTGCTTCATGGATATTTTCATCAGAGACAAAAGCGGGTGGATCCGTGGTTTTCGAGAATAACGACTGAAGTCTATACCGCTGGGGAGGGCGAGTTCTTCGACCTTTCCTTTGATCTAGCGAAAAAGTCTCTTTGCGATGGCCTGGCGGACCTGGGATTCTTGCGGCGGAAGGTGACTGGTTTTGTGGCGCCTGCGTGGCTTCTGGGCGATGCTGCCGAGCAAGCGGTGCGAAGCCTTGGCTTTGTCTACACGACGCGGATTGGCTGCATACGAATTTTCAAGTCTTTAGCGCGAAATACCCGCGAGCCAAAGCGCCCGCGGGATTTTCGCGCTATCGAGGTCAGATCGCGTTCGCTGGTGTGGAGTACGCGCGCGTCGTGGCGAGTCCTGACGAGTCTCTATTGGAACAGGGCCCTTGCGACTGCAAAGAGTGATGCGCCGGTATTTCGAGTTTCCATTCATCCCGCAGATATCCAGCATAAGCCGGTCTGGAAACAGATCCGCGAGATTGTCGGGTCCGCTGGCCGGGTGAGAGAATGTATCTCTTATGAGCGCCTCGTAGGTCGCTTGTGCCTGTGAAGCATGCAGACCCTGGGTTACGTCTCGCATGGACCGATTTCAAGGATTCTATAAGCGGGAGCGAGGCCGCTTCACCAACTCGATGCTGCTCCCAGCCCAACCTTGATACTAAACCTCGCCGGTCTGAGGCGCGGCCTCGCTGGCTATTCTTGAATTTGAGAAACAAGCGTCGTAGCTTCCCCAAACCGATCTGTTAGCTCTGCGGTTCGAGCTACAGCTTCCCCCTGGCCATGTGCGTATGAAAGTGAACAGATCGATCCGACCCGTTCGGGACGGCTGGGCACCTGACTTATGGGCAAGCACAGTGCCTTTCGGTCTTGGCGAGCAACATCCAAATAATTTTTCGGAAGTATTTCGGGCGGTTTGGGAGAACCGCGATAAACTCGGCTACGCTTTTCGAATTCTCAACGAAGGTGTCTGCGACGGATGCTCACTGGGTACCAAAGGGATGCGTGACTGGACGATGACGGGCATTCACCTTTGTAATATCAGGCTTCGCTTACTCCGGCTGAATACGATGCCTGCTCTGGATATCAAAGTGCTTGCGGATGCCGGGGCGCTGGGAATGAAACGCTCGCGCGATCTGCGTTCCCTGGGCCGGTTGCCTTATCCCATGGTGCGCCGCCGA
>Ga0182038_10001731_pt1 | contig 11346 bp, 9 predicted proteins | sample sta12Can44000108_FD_125976 | JGI IMG/M metagenome (GOLD analysis project Ga0182038, IMG submission 125976) | Lab enrichment of tropical soil microbial communities from Luquillo Experimental Forest, Puerto Rico - statanox.12C.anox.44.000.108 | ecosystem: Environmental > Terrestrial > Soil >...
CTCCGACGGGTGGGACAGCGATCCCCCCGACGTGCTCGACCACGCGCTGGAGCGGGTGCGTCGCCGCGCCGAGTTGCTGGTCTGGCTGAATCCCCGCGCGGCGCGCACCGATTTCGAACCGCTGGCGGGTTCCATGGCGGCGGCCCTGCCGTATTGCGATTTGTTCCTGCCGGCGCACTCGCTGACCGGGCTGCATCAGCTGCTGCTGGCACTGGCCTTCAATCACCCAGGAGTTCAACAAGTCTCGTGACGGCGGCGACGAGGGCTGGGTGAGTGACGGCAAACACTATCGATGTTCGATCACCCACACCGAGGCATCGCCGCGGTTGGCGACGTAGACGGCGTGGCTGCCCGGATCTACTGCCACCCCCCACGGAGCCATGCCGCCGAACTCGACCCGGCGAATATCTCGCGGCTTCTCGGCCATGGTGGCGGTGACGGTGTGCTTCGGGCCGTCGATCACCGACACCGTCCAGCCGTGGCTGTCGGTCACGTAGACGGTGTGGGTCTTCGGGTCTACCGCCACCCCCATCGGCCGCCCCCCTACGTGCACGGTGGCGGTGACGGTGCGGGCCGAGCCGTCGATCACCGACACCGTGGCGTCGTCTTTGTTGGCGACGTAGACGGTGTGGGTGCCCGGGTCCACCGCGACCCCGTCCGGATAGGCGCCCGCCCACGCGGTGGCGGTGAGGGTGCGTGTCGGACCGTCGATCACCGACACCGTGTTGTCGCCGCCGTTGGCGACGTAGACGGCGTGGGTGCCCGGGTCTACCGCCGCCGCGTCCGGATTCTTGCCGACGGGCACGGTGGCGGTGACAGTGTGCGTCGAGCTGTCGATCACCGAGACCGTGTTGTCGTCGCTGTTGGCGACGTAGACGCTGTGGGTGCCCGGGTCTACCGCCACGGCCTGCGGATTCTTGCCGACGGGCACGGTGGCGGTGACGGTGCGCGTCGAGCTGTCGATCACCGAGACCGCGTTGTCGCCGCTGTTGGTGACGTAGACGGTGTGGGTGCCCGGGTCCGTCGCCACCCCCTCCGGCTTCTTGCCGACAGGCACGGTGGAGGTGACAGTGTGCGTCGAGCTGTCGATCACCGACACCGTGTTGTCGCCGCTGTTGGTGACGAAGGCCGTGCGGGTTCCCGCGTCCAGCGCCACCCCGCACGGGTTCTTGCTGACGGGCACGGTGACGGAAGCAGTGTGAGTCCCACTCCCACACCCAGCCAGGAATACAACCAATGCGGGGGCACCTATGACCGCGAGCACGCCGGGGGCGCCCGCACGCTTGAAGACCTTGTTCAGCACTTGGCGCAGGACCGGCTGCGGTTGGGTGAGGGGTGCTGCCGAAGCCACAGCACCCAGGGCGAACCCGGTCTGTTTCCCCGGCTTCGAATAGTCGACAATCTGGCGCATCGACAGGGTGTACCTCCATGAACGATTCTGCCCGAGCACGTGGATGGCATCCACCCGGCACGCTGGACGACCAAGAGAATTCATGAAGTCGCTCCAAGCGAAACTTGCCGGCGCTGGCTAGTCGGACATAGCGGCGATGAGTCGCTCGGCGGTCAGCGGCAGCTGTCGGGCCTTGGGCGCACGCGCCTATCCGCAGCGGGGAATTACCCTGTTCCGCAACGAATTCGACGTCGATCGTCGGCACCTCGGAGAACCGGAGGATACACCAGCATGCCCGGTGTCGAGTTTGCGATGAGGGCGGGATTTCGGCGAATTTCCCGCCCTGAGCGCACACGCAGCGCTGAGACCGCACACTCGACGAACACCCCATAAGGCAGGATCGACAGGTATGGATCAGCTGTGGGCCAACCGGGCAGCCAGCTCCGAAGCCGCCGTAGCGCAACGACACCTGAAACGGCTCTGGGCGCTGCCGGGAACGCAGCTCGGGGTCGTCGCCTGGCCTGCGTTGCGGCGGGACCGGTTGTTCGGCACGTGGCACTACTGGTGGCAGGCGCACCTGCTTGATTGCCTGGTCGACGCGCAGCTGCGCGACCCGCAACCTGCTAGGCGCACCAAGATCAACCGTCAGGTCCGCTCGCACCGGGTGCGCAACAACTTCCGGTGGACCAACAGCTATTACGACGACATGGCATGGCTGGCGCTGGCGCTGGAACGTGCCGCCCGGATAGCCGACGTGGAGCGCCGGCGGGCGCTGCCCAAGCTCGCCGGCCAGTTCGTCAAGGCCTGGGTGCCCGAGGACGGTGGCGGCATCCCGTGGCGCAAGCAGGACCAGTTTTTCAACGCTCCGGCAAACGGCCCTGCTGGGATCTTCCTCGCCCGCTACGGGGACCGGCTCAAGCGCGCCGAGCAGATGGGCGATTGGATCGACCGCACGCTGATCGACCCGGAGACCCACCTGGTGTTCGACGGCATCAAGGCCGGCTCGCTGGTCCGCGCGCAGTACACCTACTGCCAGGGCGTGGTGCTGGGCCTGGAAACGGAGCTCGCCGCGCGCACCGGTGCCGAAGCCAGGGCCCGGCACGCAGCCCGGGTGCATCGCCTGGTCGCGGCCGTCAACGAGCAGATGGCGCCGTCGGGTGTGCTGCGCGGCGCCGGCGGCGGGGACGGCGGCCTGTTCGCCGGCATCACCGCCCGATACCTCGCGCTGGTCGCCACCACGCTGCCGGGCGACTCCGCCGACGACGCCACGGCGCGCGACACCGCCCGCAAAATCGTGCTGGCCAGCGCGAAATCGGCGTGGGACTACCGGCAAACGGTGAACGGGCTGCCGCTGTTCGGCGCCTTCTGGGACCGCGACGCGGAGCTGCCCAGCGCGGGCGGTAAGGAGGCGGAGTTCGTCGAGGGCGCGGTCAACGCTTCGCAGATCGCCGAGCGCGACCTTTCGGTCCAGCTGTCGGGCTGGATGCTGATGGAGGCCGCCTGTAACGTCACCGCCGTGACAGCAGGGAGCGAGACATGAGCGAACCCGGCGGCTGGATCCCCGATGAGGCAACGCTTGCCGATGCCAACCTGACCCGCTTCATGGCCTGGCTGGCCGAGACCGACCGCGGTGAGTACGGCGACTATCACGAGCTGTGGGCGAAGTCGGTGGACGACATCGAATGGTTCTGGGATGCCGTCTGGAATTTCTTCGACGTCCAGACGCAAAGCCGGCCGCGCGCGGTGCTGGGCAGCCGTTCCATGCCCGGCGCCGAGTGGTTCCCCGGGGCAACGATCAACTACGCCGCCGAAATATTCCGGCACGCCACCGACGAGCGCCCGGCGCTGATCGTCGTCGGCGAAGACGGCTCGAGCGAGTGGTCGTGGGCGCGCCTAGAGCGGGAGACCGCGGCGTTCGCGGCCTACCTGCGCGGACTCGGGGTGAAGCCTGGGGACAGCGTGGTCGGATACCTGCCCAACGTCGCCGCGGCCGTAGTCGCCGCCCTGGCCGCCGCCAGTGTGGGCGCGGTGTGGGCGGTGTGCAACCAGGACATGGCCGTCGACGGCGTGATCGCGAGGCTGGGTCAGGTGGAGCCGGCGGTGCTGGTCGCCAGCGACGGCTCGGTGTACGGCGGCAACCGCATCGATCGCCGCGAAGAGCTGGCCGAGATCCGGCGTGGGATGCCCACGCTGCGGGCCACGGTGCTGGTGCCTCGCCTGGGACTGGACGTGCAACCCGACCCCCAAGTGGTGCCGTGGGCGACGGCGGTGGAATCGGATGCGGCCCTGGACATTACGCCGGTCCCGTTCGCCCACCCGCTGTGGGTGCTGTTCTCGTCGGGGACCACCGGGAAGCCGAAGGGCATCGTGCATGGGCACGGCGGCGTCCTGGTGGAGCACCTGAAGTACCTGAGCCTGCACCTGGACCTGCACCCCGGCGACCGCTTCCTGTGGTATTCGTCCACCAGCTGGATGATGTGGAACCTGCTGTTGTCCGGTCTGTTGGTCGACACCACCATCGTGCTATACGACGGCAGCCCAACGCATTTGAGCACCGATGGCCTCTGGCGGGTCGCCGCCGAGGCCGGTGTCACCGTGCTCGGTGCCGGGGCGGGCTACCTGCTGGCCTGTGCCAAGAAGGAATTGCAGCCCGGCGCGTCGTACCCGCTGGAGGCGCTGCGCGCGGTGGGCTCCACCGGTTCGCCGCTGCCCGCAGCCGGATTCCGCTGGGTGCAAGAGGGACTCGGCCGGTCGGTTCCGGTGGTTTCGCTGTCCGGTGGGACCGATGTGTGCACGGCCTTCATTGGCGGCTGCCCGACTTTGCCGGTGGTCGCCGGCGAGCTGTCCTGCATCTGCCTGGGCGCGGGCATCGAATCCTGGTCCGGCCCACAGCAACCCGTGATCGGTGAGGAGGGCGAACTGGTGCTGACGAAGCCGATGCCCTCGATGCCGGTGTTCTTCTGGAATGACGACGACGGCAGCCGCTACCGCGCCGCCTACTTCGACAAGTACCCGGGCGTGTGGTGTCACGGGGACTGGATCACCATCACCGACCGGGGATCCGTTGTGGTGCACGGTCGTTCGGACGCCACCCTGAACCGGCTGGGCGTCCGGATGGGCAGCGCCGAGATCTACACCGCCGTGGAGCGGATGCCCGAGGTGCGCGACTGCCTGGTGGTCGGTGTCGAGCAGGACGACGGCGGCTACTGGATGCCGCTGTTCGTGGACTTGGAAAGCGGTGTCACCTTCGACGACGAGCTGCGGTCGAGGATCGCCGCGGAGATCCGTCACCATGCCTCGCCGCGGCATGTGCCCGACGACATCCTGGAGGTTCCGGGCATACCGCGCACACTGACCGGCAAACGGCTGGAAATCCCCATCAAGCGGATCCTGCTCGGGGCGGCCCCGGGCGAGGCTGTGCAGCAGAGTTCGATCGACCGACCCGAACTGCTAGGCGCTTTCGTTGCGTACCGCAGGAGTCGGGTGCCCTGAGTCGGGCTCCTGGTCGGCCGCGCGAGTCGCGCGGCGGCGTCCCTGGTACCCCCGCCAGGCCGCGATCATCACCGGCATAAGCGATACGACCAGGATGGCCAGGATGATCTTTTCCAGGTTCTGGTGAACGAACGGCACGGTTCCCAGGAAGTAGCCCACCAGCGTCACGCCGCCGCCCCACGTGATACCGCCGACAATGTCGAACCCGAGGAACACCGGATAGCGCATGTACGACACCCCGGCGACCACCGGGACGAACGTCCGAATGAATGGCGCGAACCGGGCCAGGATGATCGCCCAGGGGCCGTACTTCTCGAAGAACGCGTGTGACTCGGTCACGTAGTGCTTTTTGAAGAACCGGGAATCTTCCTTCTTGAACAGCGCCGGTCCGATCCGCCGCCCGATGAAATAGCCCGTCTGGTCGCCCAGCACCGCGACGACCGCGACGGCGGGCGCCATCACCCAGATGCTGGCCGGCGGGTTGGGGTGCGCGGCCAGCAACCCGCCGGTGAACAGCAGCGACTCGCCGGGCAGCAGCGGAAACAGCAGCCCGGTCTCGATGAAGACGATGACCAGGATGCCGGGCAGCACCGCGGACCCGAAGACGCCACCTGCACCCAACCAATACATCGGGTCGAGGATGTCCGGCAAGGCCGTCACGGCGGTGCTCATGACCTCCCAACATACCGGCCCGGGCTGAACGGTTGATCCGGCTGGACAATACTGAGTGAAGCCGGCCTCTGAAGACGACTTGAAGAGGAGTTCTCATGCCCATCGCAACGCCCGAGGTCTACGCCGAGATGCTGGCACGCGCCAAGGAGAACGCGTACGCGTTCCCGGCCATCAACTGCACCTCCTCGGAGACGGTCAACGCCGCGATCAAGGGTTTTGCCGACGCGGGCAGCGACGGCATCATCCAGTTCTCCACCGGTGGTGCGGAGTTCGCCTCGGGCCTCGGGGTCAAGGACATGGTGGCCGGCGCCGTGGCGCTGGCCAAGTTCGCCCGCAGCATCGCGGCCAGGTACCCGATTAATGTCGCCCTGCACACGGACCACTGCCCCAAGGACAAGCTGGACAGCTACGTGCGCCCGCTACTGGCGATCTCGGCCAAACGGGTGGCGGCCGGCAGGGACCCGCTGTTCGGATCGCACATGTGGGACGGCTCCGCGGTGCCGATCGACGAGAACCTGGCCATCGCCCAGGACCTGCTCAAGGCTGCCGCGGCCGCCAAGATCGTCCTGGAGGTCGAGATCGGTGTGGTCGGCGGCGAAGAGGACGGCGTCGTCGGCGCGATCGACGAGAAGCTGTACACCACCCCGGAGGACTTCGAGAAGACCGTCGACGCGCTGGGACACGGTGAGCACGGCAAGTACCTGCTGGCCGCGACGTTCGGCAACGTCCACGGCGTCTACAAGCCCGGCAACGTCAAGCTCCGCCCCGACATCCTTGCCGAAGGGCAGAAGGTGGCGGCGGCCAAGCTCGGATTATCGGAGGACGCCAAGCCTTTCGATTTCGTCTTCCACGGCGGTTCGGGCTCGCAGAAGTCGGAAATCGAAGAGGCGCTGCGCTACGGCGTGGTGAAGATGAACGTCGACACCGACACCCAGTACGCTTTCACCCGCCCGATCGCCGGTCACATGTTCAGCAACTACGACGGTGTGCTCAAGGTCGACGGCGAAGTGGGCGTCAAGAAGGTGTACGACCCGCGCAGCTACCTCAAGAAGGCTGAGGCCGCCATGACCGAGCGGGTCGTCGAGGCCTGCAACGACCTGCACTGCGCCGGAAAGTCACTCGGGGTCTGACCCGGCGTTGGCGCCATCCCCGAACGTGCGCCTGGCCGCACACTCGGCACCGAACGTGCGCCTGGCCGCACACTCGGCACGAGTTAGCCGCTGGGGGACTGGCAGATCTTCCACTGATCGTCGCGGTACTGCAGGTCGAGGCTGCGCGTCGAACGAAGCGACGGGTCATACGCCATGAACGTGGTGACGTTCGCCTCGGCGTGCTGACCGTTGACGACGACCTGGTCGATGCTGGCGATCACCGGATACTGCTTGGCCGCTGAGACGCGCTGGTAGGTCTCCTGCCACGCGTGTTCGTCGTAGTCCACATACCCGTCGCGGGCGGTCCCACAGGTGATGGTGCGCAACGCGGTCAAATCGCCCCTTTGCACGGCGATGTCGTATTGGGAGATCGTGTGCCGAACCTGTTCTTCCTCAGACACTTTCGTGTGCTTACCGCGGGTCAGCAGCACGGTGCCCAGGACCGCGATTGCGATCAGCGCCAGCACGACCACGACCAACGCCAGCACCCAGCCCCAGTTGAACTGCCTGGTGGTGTTTAGCTTTGCCCCCAATCGGGGTGGAATAGATTGTGGCACAGCGGCTTTCGGGGGAGTGCCCATCTGCGCCGTCGGGGCTTCCTGCCCCGGCGGTCCCGGCGGCGATGCGAAGACCTCGGTTTCGGGCTCCCCGGGAGTCGCGATCACCTGGGTCTCTTTCGCGTCGAAGCCGGGCGCCGTGAAACGGCGTTCGCGTTGTCGGCCGTCCGGAGTTGTCTCGGGGTCGTCGTCCGGACCGGGTTTGTTGATCACCACGGTCTCTTCGCCGGGTTCGGCGGCCCGCTCGTCGCTCGGCTCACCGCGGGTTTCGCGTGGATCGAACCCAGGCCGCTTCGGCGTGCCGCCTCGGTCGGGCTCGGGTGCATTGGGCATGAGAGGCAGCTTAAAGCGTGTCGGACACCTTGTGTTGAGTGACTCGGACACCGCCCTTCTCGGGCGTCGTCGGTTCAGGCCGCGGGGGGCGCAGTGTGAACGTCGGTTCCCGCTTCTATCGGGCTGGTTTCACCGGCACGCGCAGGGTGCTGGTCAGCGCCGTCCCGTCGGCGGACTTTGGTGGCCCGGCCTCCGTGCTTGGGGGTCCGGGGATCTTTTAGTGGATCGTGATGGCTCTGGCCCCAGCGGGCGAGATTGCATGCCGCGTTGAGGTCGCGATCGGCTGTATAGCCGCATTCGCAGGTGAACACCCGATCAGCCAGTGTCATGTCGTGCTTAATGCCCCCACAAGAGGGGCACAACTTGCTTGAGGGGTACCAGCGGTCAGCGGTCGCGAGCTTGCCGCGCCGCCAGTGCTGCTTGTAGGCCAGCAGCCTGGCGAGCTCAGCCCATCCGGCGTCGGAGATGGCGCGCGCCAGGCGGCGGTTCCGCAGCATTCCAGACACCTGGAGGTCTTCAATGACGAGTCGATCGTGGGTCTTGACCAACTGATTGGATACCTGGTGCAGGAAATGGCGGCGAACATTGGCGACATGATGGTGGTGACGCCCTAACTTGGCTGCGGCGTCGCGACGGTTGCGTGATCCTCTTTCTTTGCGGGCCACCGCTTTGGCCAGCTGTCGTTGCCGGTTAATGCCAGTGGCGAGTGGCTTAGGCGCGTTGGTGATGCGGGCAACTTCCTGCCCGTCGATGGAGGCCGCGACCAAGAACTCCGTCAGGCCGCGGTCGATGCCAACCCAGCCACTGTGATCTGTGCGATCGCGCGGCGGGTGCTGGTGTGCAGGGTGCAGGTCGGCGGCCGCGACGTTCAGGCTGACCCACCACCGGCTGGCGTGGTATCGGACAGTTGCGAACAGGATCTTGGCTCGCCGTTTGGCGAGCATGCGCCGGAGGCGACGGGTGTCATCATGTACTGCCACCAGGCCGATGCCAGGCAGGGTGACTGAGCGAGGCCGAGCGTTGTCACCGATCCGGATTGTCGCCGGGCGGCCCTCGGGGCGCTTCTCGCGCAGCCGGAATGTTGCGTGCGCCACGGTTTTTTTCTTGAACTGGGGGAACCCCACCCGTCGGCCTTTGCGCTTCTTAGATCGCGAGTCTGACCAGGCGGAAAGAGCCCGACTGCAGTCAACCGCCGCTTCCTCGAACACCTGCTGGCAAACTTCACGGCGCCACCGCAGCCCGATCCCCACCATCTCGGCGACGCCATCGCCGTCGACAGCGAACACCCTGCCAGCATCCTCACTTTTCTTCCACGCGTTGAACGTGTTGATCAGGTCGAAGCCGGTCCACGGCACATCCAGATTTGGATCGGCTTCGCGTTGGTCGAGTGCAGTCTTCACCATCCGCAGACATTCGTTGAACGCAAACCGAGCGGCCCCGACATGTCGGGCCAGTAATACGCCCTGCTCGAGTGTGGGGTCGAGGCAGAATTTGAAAGTCGTGTGCCGGCTCATCTCACGTGCGAGCTTCCCACGGCCCACCGACATCATCGTCAGGCGAACTGACGAGCCGGGCCGTGTGATTCCTATCGGTACTCAGGTCCCCCAGGCGAGCCCGCTGACGCCCTCCTTATCGCTTGAAGAAACGACGGCAGCCGGATATCACGACAATCGCTGGCGACCCGTGTACAGGTTGGCCGGATCGCTACGACCCGGCCGGGGGGAACGGCAAAATAGAAACCATGACGTCGATGGGAGACCTTTTCGGACCGGATCCGATCCTGCTGCCCGGCGATAGCGATGCCGAGGCGCAACTGCTGGCCAATGAGAACCCGAGCATCGTCGCCGCGGCGCACCCGTCGGCGTCGGTGGCGTGGGCGGCGCTCGCCGAAGAGGCGCTGGCAGACGACAAGGCCATCACGGCCTACGCGTATGCCCGCACCGGCTACCACCGCGGCCTGGACCAGCTGCGCCGAAACGGCTGGAAGGGCTTCGGCCCGGTGCCGTACTCGCACGAGCCCAACCGGGGCTTTCTGCGTTGTGTGGCGGCGCTGGCGCGGGCCGCCGACACGATCGGCGAGACCGACGAGTACCTACGCTGCCTGGATCTCCTCGACGATTGCGATCCCGGGGCCCGCGAAGCGCTCGGGCTTCAGTAGCTCTCCTCGCATCCTCCGGCGCCGCCCGGGCACTCGATCTGGACGGTGGCGTGGTTCAGCCCGCGGGCCGACAGCACCGTGCGGGCGTCACGCAGTACCCGGTCCGAGTCGCCATCGCTGGTCAAGTGCGCGGTGCACATGTCCTTGCCGGGCGAAAGTGTCCACACGTGCAGGTCGTGCACTTCGGTCACGCCGTCGACGGAACCGAGCGCGGAACGCAACTCCTCCACGTCGATGTGCGCCGGCGAGGTCTCGGAAAGGATCCGCAGCGCCGCGCGGGCCAGGGAGATAGCCCGGGGCAGCACCCAGATCGCGACCAGCACGGCGACGACGACGTCGGCGTACGGCCAGTGCGTCGTGACCGTGACAATGCCGGCGACGAGCACGCCCAGGCTCCCGACGGTGTCGGCGACCACCTCCATGTAGGCGCCCTTGACCGCCAGGCTGCCTTCCGAGTGCGAACGCAGCAGCAACGCCACCACGAAGTTGGCGGCCAGCCCGGCCAGCGCCACCACGATCATCGGCACGCCCGGAACCGACAGGGGTTCCTTGAGCCGTTCGACGGCCTCGTAGAGGATGAACACCGCGACCCCGATGAGCAGCGCGGCGTTGGCGACAGCGGTGAACACCTCCGCGCGATGCCAGCCATACGTGCGCGCCGGAGACGCGCTGCCGCGCTGGGCCAGGATCACGGCGGCCAGCCCCATGAAGACGGCCACGACGTCGGTGAGCATGTGGCCGGCATCGGCAAGCAGCGCCATCGAGTTGATCAACAGCGAGGTGGTCAATTCCACGACGAAGAACGCCGCCAGGATCGCGGCGGCGATGATCATGCGGGGGATCATCCGAGACGCATCGGCCTCGGCGGGGGTGTGATTATGGCCGGCGCCCATAGCCCAGCAATATATGCGTGGTGACGCATATATTGCAAGTGCTCAGATCCAGCGGCTCCAGAACCGGGTCAGCGAGTTGCCCGCGGCCACCAGCCAGTGGGGCACGCCGGAGAAATCGAAAAACCAAAGCACGAGCGCGAAGAACCACGTGCTTGCCGCCAAGAGCACGAACAGCACGACGAAAAAGCCCCACTGCTTGGCCGGCGCCAGCGCGCGCTGCGTCTCGGGACTCAGATGCGGCTCGAGGGCGTCGTATCCGTCCAGGCCCGGGATGGGCAGCAGGTTCAGCAACACCGCGGTGAGCTCGAGGAATCCCAGGAATGCCATCCCCGCCCAAAACACCGCGTGGGCCGGGTCGTACAGCGACCGGGTCAGCGCCAGCAGGAGCACCGCGAGCAGGAGGTTGACCGCGGGGCCCGCCAGGCTGACCAGGCTGCGACGGGTGGGTGTCATGAACCAGGTCCGCACATACACCGCGGCACCGGGGAGGCCGATCCCGCCCAGCAGGATGGCCACCATCGGCAGCAGGAGCGAGAGCGCAGGGTGGCTGTAGCGCCGCGGATCCAGGGTCAGGTAGCCGCGGACCGCGACGTCGTGATCGCCGAATCGCCAGGCGGTGAACGCGTGCCCGAATTCGTGCAGGCACAGCGAGACCAACCAGCCGGCGATCACGAAGATGAACACTCCGGCATAAGACAGC
>Ga0182038_10001736_pt1 | contig 11331 bp, 10 predicted proteins | sample sta12Can44000108_FD_125976 | JGI IMG/M metagenome (GOLD analysis project Ga0182038, IMG submission 125976) | Lab enrichment of tropical soil microbial communities from Luquillo Experimental Forest, Puerto Rico - statanox.12C.anox.44.000.108 | ecosystem: Environmental > Terrestrial > Soil >...
CATACCAGAGATAGCGAAGAGTGCGGGTACCCCGAAACGTTTCCAGCATGTGAGCCCCTTCGCGTTCTTCGAAGTAGGTTTCATAGGTTGGATCGTACGGGTTCGCTTCGCTTTTAACCTTGACGTGTCGTTTGATGGGAGTGCTCTTGGCGTAGTACAGCCAGACTTTAGTTGGCTGTCCTTCGTCATCGCAAGTTTCACCGAAGAAGGACCAGTCTCGGTTCCCGAGCCGGTCAAAATATTTCGGTTTGAACCAGCGCGGGCTTTTGTTCGGGTGTCTTCGTCGTGCCCATTTTCCACGGCAGCAATGAGTAGCAGCCAGTGGCCACCGAATACGCAGGCAAGACCAGATCAATCCGGTTACCACACAGGCTATCAACGAAGGTGAAAGGGTAGGCAAGTCAGCCTGTGGTCCCTCGAAGACAGAAGTCGCGACATCTTGCCTGTTAGACATCAGGCCAACGACTAGTGAGCGAGTTGTCGGCAACCCTTCCCTTACGCGGATTACGGAAGGATTGCCCGTAATTCGCTCGTGATCCGGAGGAAGACATGCCCTTCCTTCGCTGAATCAGCGCAGGCCGCTTCTGGACGTCACCGAGAACCAACCCGCAACGTCCGAGACCGCCTCGTAACATTGCTGTCCGTCTCGTCACCTTTAGCTCGCCAAAGGGGGTGCCTGGTCCATACGCTGGGCTCATGAAAACACTTGTTAGCAATGATGCCCTGACCAGGATGGCGCTATGCGTATGCTTCCTGTCAGCACTTCCTATTGCCCAGGGCGCGGAGCCGATCACGATCACCAAGACGGCTCAACAGATTCAGGTTCCCATGTCGCCCGAGCGTTTCGACACCGGTACCTCCAAGACAGGATCCTCTGCGGGGGCGATACAATTCGGAGAATTTCTTGGACGTCGCGCGGTCTACCTTCCCTCTGGGCTGCTAACCGTGAAAGGGGCAAACTTCCGCGACGGCGCTGTGGAAGCAGATGTGGCAAGCAAACCAGGCGGTCTGTTTATAGGAATTGCCTTCAGGATCGAATCAGAAGCAAATTTGGAAATGATCTACCTGAGGCCGGGCGCTTCGGACACCATCGAAGCGATGCAGTATACCCCGCGACTGAACGGGGACGCCATTTGGCAACTGCTCAATACGAGCCACGAGAAAGCCAGCGTACATATCCCCGACAACCAGTGGATTCATATGAAGATCGTTGTCATCGGTCGAACGTGCAAGGTCTTCCTGAATGAAAGCAAGGTTCCTACGTTGACCGTGACCAATTTGCGGAGGGGAGACAGTGAAGGGGGAGTCGGCTTATGGTCTCTGGGCGGCGGATATTTTAGCAATCTAAGCTACACGCCTCTTCCTGACCGGAAGCCATTGCCAGACCTGCCGCCATTCAAACGGGCCGGCTTGCTGTCCGATTGGGAACTGTCGCCCGCATTTGACGCAGGCGACGTTGACGCCAGTACGTACCCGGCTTCCATCAGTCAATGGGAAAAGGTGCATGCTGAGGATCCAGGATTCGTTTTGGTGAACCGGTATCGATCCAGTCCTGCTATGTTTCCTATGCCATCGCGCGAGGAAATGCGAAAAGGACGGGTCAAAGGCGCTAAAGTCGTATTCGCTCGGACCCAAATCTCATCTGTGAAGGGCGGTGAGAAAATCCTCAAAATCGGCTACAGCGACGACATAGTCGTCTACCTGAACCGACAGCCGATTTTTTCGGGGAAGAATGCCCTGTCGTACCGCAATGATGACTCGCTCGGTACATTCGGCCTCAACGACGAGACCCATATCCATCTCAACCCAGGTGACAACGAACTACTCGTAGCGGTCACGGAATACAACGGTGGCTGGGCATTCGAATGTGAGTTGTCTCCTGTCCCCCGAATAGTACAGCCGGCTGCTGGACAGAACCGAACAGAAGCAAGAGTCAAAAAGTGGAACCACATCAAGATCGTCGTATCAGGCCGACGCATGAAAGTTTTCGTGAACGATGCCACATCGCACACTGGAGGTCGGCAGGTTAGAGGGGGATGCGATGAAAGGAGGCTTGCGACTGCAGGGGCCGGGCACTTTCGCCAACATGGTGATCACTCCCGATGCAGTGGACGGTCTGTCTCCCGAGCCGACGAGAGATCCGCTGGAAGGGGACTCCGGCCTGGTCCGTAATTGGCGTCTCTCAAAATATTCCGCGCTGCCGAACGGTAAGAGCCCTGTGTATAACGAAATGCCCGGTGCTTCGCAGGAATGGGAAGACCATCAACACGGAGCGAAACGGGCTGGTGAATCTCAGCCGCGGGTATGGGCGGGCTCTGCCCGAGCCGAACCGGGCGTAGCATGGCTGAAGACGACGATGACTTCAGACAGGAAGCAGACGAAGAAGGTAGATATTGGATGGACGCGCGAACTGCGGGTATTCGTGAACGGGAATCTCGTGCATGCCGACAAAAACCTATTTGAGGTGGAAGACGCGAGGAAAGTTCCCGACGCGCGATGTTCGCTGGAGAATGGCGCCTTCACATTGCCTCTGGAAGCGGGCGATAATGAAGTCGCAGTTGCAATCGCGAACAACTTCTTCGGATGGGGACTCATGCTGCGCTTGGCTGATCCGGAAGGGGTTCGTCTGGCAGCAAAGTGACATACCCGCTGGTCGGCAAGCAATGGATGAAGACGCGTCCGGGCCGTGTTGCTCTTGCGGCTTTGGCATGGACGATTGTCGGCTGTGTGTTTGCCTTGCCCGGTCTTTCTACCGGTGCCAACCGGCGCCATGCCCTGCTTCTGTCCCTTACGCTATGGTGGTCCTGGGGTCTGGTCACACCTCTCATTTTCTTGGTAGACCGGCTGATCCCCGTTTCCAGTAAACAACTTGCGCGACGAGTTTTGGCGCATTTCCTTCCGAGCCTGCTGGTGACGTGCGTGTACGTTTATCTTTTGGGCGCGATTCGCGCCACTTTCGGGATGGATCAATGGAATAGCTTGCTTAGTATGAGGGTTCTTGTCGATTCGCTGCGAAGCTTATTCCTTTGGAACTGGCTCATCTATTGGCTGATTCTGGGAGCCTGGCAAGCATATCGCTATTACGATCACTATATTGCCGGTGAGTTGCGTCTCGAGCGTCTGGAAAAAAGCTTCTCCGAAGCTCGTCTGAACGCGCTCCGAATGCAATTGGATCCGCATTTTCTTTTTAATGCGCTGAACACGATCTCATCTCAAGTGGAACGAGACCCAAAGCTTGCCCGAGGGATGATCGAGCATCTGGGCGACCTTCTCCGCCTGTCGCTCGAATCGAAAGACCTGCAGGAAGTCCCGCTGGCGGAAGAGATGGCGTTTCTGGAACACTATCTCGCGATCCAGAAGATCCGCTTCGGGGACCAGTTGCGGATCGAGACGCAAATCGCGCCGGAGGTGAAATATGCTTGCGTACCCTGCCTTTTCGTTCAGCCACTGGTGGAGAACGCCATCCGGCACGGGATTTCAAGGCGCGCTTCGGGCGGGACGGTGATCGTGTCGGCAGACCGCGTCGGGAATCGGCTTGAGATTCGTGTGCTCGACGACGGCGTGGGACTTCCGGCCGGTTGGACGCTTGAGAACTCCGGCGGCGTAGGGCTTTCCGTTACGCGGCAGCGTTTGGCGGGGCTTTATTCCGATGGAGAAGCCCGTTTTGCCGTGAACCGGCGTGTCGGTGGTGGAACCGAGGTTGAAATATCGCTGCCTCTGCGATGGACCGGAAAGGAAGCCCATGCCACTGACCGCGCCTGAAGGCTTGTGCGTGATGGTGGCCGACGACGAAGCGCCGGCCAGGCAACGGATCATCGATTTGTTGCGCCGCGATTCTCAGGTGACCGCAATCATAGACGTGTCCGACGGACTCTCCGCCGTGGAGACGATTCAGAACCGAAAGCCCGATCTGGTGTTTCTCGACGTGCAGATGCCGGAACTGAATGGACTGGAGGTCATCGCGGAGGTGGGAGCCGAACGTATGCCGCTAACTGTTTTTGTGACCGCCTACGATGAGCATGCAATCCACGCTTTCGAAGCAAATGCGCTTGACTATCTCCTGAAGCCGTTCAGCGACGAGCGCTTTGAGATGACCATGGCTCGTGTCAGCAAACGGATGGATGAAAGCAGCGTGCGCGAGTTTGGACAGCGCATTCTTCGCATGGTTTCCGCGGAGCCCTCGGGGAATCTCCCGCTGGACCGTCTGGTGGTGAAATCCGGAGGTTCAACTCGCCTCGTACGAGTGAATGATATCGATTGGATCGAAGCTGCCGGCGTTTATGCGAACCTGCACATCGGAGGAAAGGAGCTGTTGTACCGGGCCGCGCTGCATGAGCTTGCCGGGAGGCTCGATCCCGTTCGTTTTGTGCGCATCCATCGTTCGGCTATCGTCAATATCGAAAGCATCTTGCGCTTGGAGCCGATCTCCCATGGCGAATTTGAAGTGATCCTGAAAGACGGTTCGAGATCGAAAATCAGCAGAACCTATCGCAAGCAACTGGAAAAGAGATTGGGTCAATCGCTGTAGTCCGCTGCGCGTGCCGGACTGGAGAGACAAGTCATGACGCAAGCACCCATCGACGGATGTGGCCGGTTGGTCGGCAACCATTCCCTAATCCGATAAGGTGAGGATTGCCCGTCGTTCGCCCACGAGGTTTTTCGGGTAGACACGTGCTGTCGGCAGAGTTGTAAGGCACTGGTAAGTCCTCTTTTTACTTAGACCTTACACAGCAGACACAACGCCCCCGAACAAGAAACGCGTCCCTCTCACGAAAATAGCTTTCTTGCCGCGCGGCTGAGGGCACGTTCGTTGCCAACCGGCCAGAATTCACAAAGCCAATGATGCGGGAGGCCCAAAGTCAATGATTCGGGTGCTGGTGATCGATCGCGACCAAGACCTTTGCCGACAGCTTGAGGAGCGCATAGTCCGGGCAGGTATGACCGTTAAATTCGCCCAGGACGGCAAGTCCGGGTTGAGGTCTGCCCTCTCTGGTGAGCATGATTTGGTGATCGTGGATATTTCCTCGTGGGAGGTGCCTGCGCTGCAAGCAATCAAACAGCTGCGAACTGATTCGGAGGTGGGCGTCCTGATATTGAGCGGTCGAGCCGAGGAGACAGACAGAATTCTTGGGTTAGAATGCGGCGCTGATGACTACCTAGCTAAACCATTCAATCCTCGCGAACTGATCGCGCGAATGCACGCAATATCTCGGCGACTAAGGCCACGGCTAACTGCAGCCCGTCGGCCTGCACCGGCATACCTCAAAGTTGGCGATGTCGCGCTGGACGGAGGCTCGCGTACGTGTCGCCGCAACGCTGAGGTCATCGACCTCACAACGGCCGAGTTTGACCTGCTTGCGGTTCTCTTGCGTGGCTGCGGGCACGTCGTGCATCGCAGGGATCTGTCGAGGCAGATTTTGGAGCGTGAATACGTTCCGTATGACCGAAGCATAGATGTTCACGTCAGCAGCTTGCGCCGCAAACTCGGGGCCTTACCGGACGGCACGGAACGCATTCGTGCCATCCGCAATGTCGGGTATTTGTATGCCCACCCTGCCGCACCTCAGTCAACCACCAGTTAGGTGCGAATTCCCGCATTGCTCGGGGCTCTAGGCTGGCGCGGCGCCTCAGGATCCCGATGCATTTGGGAGCTTTCGGGGCAATTGTAAGCCACTTGTATGTCCACTTCTCACTGAAGTCTTACACAAACCACGCAGCCTTCCGCCTGATAATTGCAGCTCGAATTTAAGGGCAGCAATTCAGCCCGAAGGGAAAAGGAGCATCACCCATGAAAGAAATCCTACTCAAGCTTGGCATAACCGCGGTTGCAGTCATTTCCATTGCGGCAGCTGGGGCCCTCCCGTCACTTCAACAGTACTCAACACAGAATTTCCAATCAGGGATCCCCATGGTGAATTCAGAAGGAGGCGTGAATCAACTTGCAATCCTCACTAAGATGCTCTCACTGACCGCAAGCCAGCAGCAACAGACCAAGACGATCCTCGACCAAGAGGAAACGGCCGCGAAGCCTCTTGTTGAGCAACTAAAGGAGGCCTGGGACAGCTTGGCAACGGCCGAGAAAGCTGCCGCGCCGGAGTCCGAAATTGATCAAATCGCCAGAAATATCGCGAGTCTCTCCGGCGAAATCCTGGCTCTTGACGCCAAGGCACAGTCCAAGATTTATGGTCAGCTAAGCGCAGAGCAGAAGCAAAGGGTAGAACAGCTTCCGCATCCCTTTTTCGCGCCTTCCGCTCCTTTGCTCCCTCCCGGGCCCGTGTTTATCTTCGATGCTCACGGACCAAACTGAAAAATCCGTTGACCTGCTTCTGACGGTATTCCCGACTGGTTACAAACGTGTGCCGCTCCCCCAATTTCTTTGTCGTAATCATTTCCGAATCCAAAACCAAAATGATCAACCTCATACTACACCTTACACACTGTACGGCACTTGTAAGCCTATTGCTTACCCAACTCTTACAGACCAAGCACAACGCTCCGATGGATAAATACGTCTTGTGTGGTTGAGCAGATTCTATCTTTGAGCGAAGGAGTTTACGTCATGAAGAGAACTTTTATAAGACTCGCGACAACCGCTGTCCTTGCCGGTCTTACGATTATTGCAGCCAAGGCTTTTCCCTTTCCCCAGGAGTATTCAGTACAGGGGCTTGCAGGGCGCCCCGTAACGCTCTCAGCGGGAGGACCAAATCACCTTGCTGCCCTCACAAGCATGCTTGAACTGACGGCAAGCCAGCAGGAGCGCGCCAAAACGGTCCTCGACGAGGAGGAGGCAGCTTCTAAGCCTCTGGTTGAGCAGCTGAAACAGGCTTCCGAAAACCTGCTGGCGGCCGAGAAGACTGGTGCGCCGGATGCTGAGATCGATCACCTCGCTAGAAATGTGGCCGACATCTGCGGCGATATCCTGGCTCTTGATGCCAAAGCACAGTCCAAGATTTATGGTCAGCTAAGCGCGGAGCAGAAACAAAACGTGGAACACTTGCCGCATCCCTTTTTCCTGCCATCCGCTCCCTTGCTCCCTGCTGGGCCCGTGTCGTTCTCTTTTTCTGGTGGTCTCAAACAGAATTGAGATTCGTTAGCGCGGCCGAAAACAAGCCCTGCAAAGGGCCCAGTGACTCTGTATTGGCGGACTGCAACGAGCAGTGCACCCCCAAGAAAATTTTCCAGGAGAGGAGAACGGCAGTGCTGACTGCAAAGCATTGGCGTTTGGAGCCATGCTGATTGCTCGTTTGCGCTTCCTTTTGAGCGGGTTGGTTACTTTCGCTGTGAGTCTTGCGGTTACTGGGCTTACCGCACCGGGAGCTTCTACCAGCCAGAGTGCGACACGACAAGTCTCGCAGGATCTGGCTGACGGTCCGCCCAAACTGAAGCCACTATCGAATTCACCGATCACCATCAGGATGTCAAACGACGCGAGAATCGTTTACGAAACCATTGGCAAGCTCGCCGGGTTGACCATGATCTTCGATGCTGACTTTCCAGCGCGACGCCTCTCCGTGGAACTAACGGATCTCACCATCCAGCAAGCACTTGATGTCGTTTCGCTCGAAGCGAAGGCGTTCTGGAAGCCCGTCACGCAGAACATCGTCTTTGTCATTCCGGATCAGCCACAGAAGCGCCGTGATTATGAAGAACAGGTGCTGCAGACCTACTATTTGTCGAACACGGTGCTTCCACAAGATCTCACGGAGATTGTCAGCGGGCTCCGGCAACTTCTTGACCTTAAGCGCATCCAGCAGCTAAATTCCCAGAACGCGATCATCATTCGCGACACTCCTGATAAGCTTGCCCTCGCAGAGAAAATCATTCACGACGTGGACAACGCCAAACCGGAAGTTGTTATCCAGGTGGAGGTGCTGCAGGCGCGGCGCGAGAAGGTGTATCAACTGGGTATCCAACCGGGAAGCACTGCGACCTTGACCTACGCACCACCGAGCAGTTCTTCCTCGAGTAACACGAAGTCACCTTTAAGCCAGCTTGGACATCTGGCCACAAACTACAGCGTCACTCTGCCCGGGGCTACCCTGAATGCGCTGTCCACGGACAGCACGTCCCACATAATCCAGAATCCTGAGCTTCGTTCCGTTGACGGACAGCCTGCCAAGCTCCGCGTTGGTGACCGCGTACCTGTCGCCACCGGAAGTTTTCAGGCCGGAACGACCGCTGCCATCAATCCGCTCGTAAACACGCAGTTCACCTATGTGGATGTGGGAGTGAACATTGACATTACCCCGCGCATTCATCCGGACGGAGAAGTGAGCATGAAGGTATCCATCGAGGTATCTTCCGTCACGGGAACAGCCACCATTGGCGGCATCCAGCAGCCGATCATTAGCCAGCGCAAGATCGAGCATGACATTCGCCTGAAGGAAGGGGAGGTGAGCATCCTCGGCGGCTTGTTCGAGCATCTCGACACCAAGGCCATCAGCGGATGGCCTGGACTCGCGCGTATTCCGATCCTTCGGTATTTGTTCTCCAGCGAGAGCAGCGATCGCCAGGAGAACGAAGTCTTGATCGTGCTCGTCCCGCGGATCGTAAGACTCCCGGCGCTGACCCAAGCGGATCTGCGGCCAGTCGGCGTCGGCACCGAGTCGAACGTTCAAGTGCGCCACAAGGAAGATATTCTCACGCCGGTAAATGTTCCCGTCGGCTCAACGGGGAGCCCGGCTCCGGCGACAACGCAACTCGACGCGGCGACGGGGAATCCAAAAGCGGAGCTACCTGCCCGTATCTGGCTCGCGCCTGAGAACATCAACTTGAAAGTTGGAGAGCAGGCCTCAATCGACTTAAACGCCGAGAATGTGAAGGATCTGTTTTCCGTGCCGCTTCTGCTCCAGTACGATCCGGAGATGATCAGCATAGAGGATGTGCACCATGGGGGATTTCTCTCGGAAGGAGATCAGGCTGTTGCTCTCGTCGAGAGCGTCGACAAGGAACACGGCCAAGCTATGATCTCCGCTACGCGCCAGCCAAATACCGCCGGAGTAAGCGGCAATGGGACCCTGCTCTCCGTGGTCGTGCGTGCAGTGCGCAAGGGCTCTTCGAAGGTGTCAATCGTTCAGGCAAATGCAAAGGATTCCCAGCAGAAGGAAATCCCTGTCCTTACGGGAGACGCCTTGGTAGTTACGCATGAATAGAGCAGCGTCTGGGCTGACGCGTACGGTCCTAAAGATTATAGACTCTTCTTTTGTTGGAGAAATTCCGTCATTTCGGTGAAGCGCGATAGCATCACCAAAGCACGTTGCAAGCCTCCGGTAAGAAACTAAGTGTGGGTTTGAGACTGAGGGCAGCCGCTTGCGCATGTAGACCTCTCTGCCTCCATGCTCGAAATGGACTTCATCCATGCACATTCGCATCAGCTGAATTCGTCGCTGATTGTGGGATTTCGGACTCTCGACAACGGCGGGGTACGAAACGGCAGTCGTGTCAAAGCCTTGTCCTTCATCCTCGATAATGATGGATACTTCCTTACCTGGTCCACACCCGCAGCTGTAGCACGGCATTGCTCAGGGCTGCTCGCAAAGCGACTTCAACATCTCGCTCCTGCCCGGGAACACAATCAGATTTTCTGACGAAATGCTTAAGTTCTTCCACAACAGGCAGGAGGGCGGCTAATTCACTCTTCATGATTAATTCCACCTGGATGCTCGCGCCGGCTAACTCAGGATTGGACCGGGCGGCCTTAAACCTGTAAGGCGCACTCATTACGACGAGCTCCTTTCTTCAGCGCTGCCTTTGCCTTCACGGTGTTGCCACAAGGCCTAATAACCTGTGGAAGTCGCACCTCAACCCTTTAGATTAGGAAACGCCGGTTGGCACAAGGGCACTCGAGTTAGTTAATCGTCAGCGTCATGGTCGTTGATGTTGTGATCGAGAAGGACCCGGTATCGGTGCCAACAATGGTCACCGTGTAGGTTCCCTTCGCAGCGTTTGATCCGTAACCGCCGCCACCGCAACCCGATATGGCTGATATCGCAAAACCAATCGCGACTAGCAGAAACACTCCGGCAATCACACCGAGCCCATGGCCACCGAAGTGGTAAACGAGAAGGGCGACCAAGAGCAATCCTGCCAGAGCAAGACCGGCCTGGGCTTCGTTGAAGGCAGAAAAAAGCCGAAAATCATTCGCTAGAGTTCTTGGAGCACCCCTAACGAAGTTTTGCTGGCCGACTGCCGGGCCGGCCAGGGCGCCGCTTGCGCAAGCTGAGGAGTTGGTACGCACAGTCAAGGTTGTGGCTACTGCGCTGCTGCCGAAGACCGTCGTGTTTGGCAAGGAGAAACAGCCGTTCGTGAGCGAAGGGCTGCTGGAGACCGTAAACGTAACCGTGCCAGTGGAGCCGCTCTTCGGAGTGATGGTGACGGTCGAAGCGCCAGTGTTCCCCGCGGAAACCGTCACATTGGTCGCAGAGAGCGTGAATGTTTTACTGGCAGTCACCGTGATATTTACCGAGCCGCTGGAGGAGGCAAAAGTGGAGTCACCGGAGTAAGTTGCAGCGATCGTGTGAGAACCCGTGGTTGTTGAGGAGAAAGTGTAAGTGGCGGAGCCGTTTGCCAAGGAGAGGGATGGACTCTGCGCGATGCCATCAACGGCAATGGTGACAGTGCCTATGGGCGTGGTTGTGACCGAGTTGCAAGCGGAAGCGACGGTGATGTTGATCACGTCATTCGCTCCTGGGGCGACACTGCTGGTGGCTGCGGAAGGCGTGGTTGTCGAAGGGATCGGTGAGGTGCAGCTTGTCCAGGCATTGAGCAGATTGTAAAAATCGATTGAGCCTAGGCCAGTGGCTTCGTCATAGCCGGTGGCGGCTGGATATTCCGAGGCGCCCGCCGACGAGCAATAGCTCGCGGCGGCAGGACATGCGTTACTGCCGCTGGTGATATCGTGGAAGACAGAAGCGTAGGTGCTGGAGTTTGCCGCCAGAGAGTAGAGCTTGGAGTTTATCACGCCGAGTCCCGCGGAATTGAGCTTCTGTCCCAAAATGGCAACCATCCCGGCAAAGATAGGCGCCTGCACGACCGAGGAAAGGGCAGCGGGAATGGCGAAGTCGGAAGAAGGCGTAAAGAGTTTTTTGCCTCCCACGTTGCAGTAATGCAACTCTGCGCCGAAGGCCGCCTCGATCTGTGCGACTGTGCAGGAGAAAGTGATGTGACTTTTGCTCAGCGAAACGCTGTTTACCGTAAATCCTTGTTGTTCGAGCCAGGACTGCACGGTAGCGATATCGGAATCGGCCAAGCCAAAGCGTGCGCCGAATTCCTCCGGAGTCAGCCATTTGTGATAAAGCGGTGAGTCGGGATCCTGCTGCGCGGCAATCAAGG
>Ga0182038_10001737_pt1 | contig 11330 bp, 7 predicted proteins | sample sta12Can44000108_FD_125976 | JGI IMG/M metagenome (GOLD analysis project Ga0182038, IMG submission 125976) | Lab enrichment of tropical soil microbial communities from Luquillo Experimental Forest, Puerto Rico - statanox.12C.anox.44.000.108 | ecosystem: Environmental > Terrestrial > Soil >...
ACTATGTGCTACATTTTGTGTTAAATAATTTGCATAAGCATCCGCTAACCCGTTCGGATCAATTCCTAAAAAAGAATAATGTGCAAAAAATAACGGGCCGCCTAAATTTTCTCCTAATGGCAATGTAATGCCATAATATACTTTGCCATTTTTAAATGCCCCCGATTGAGCCCAACCAATATCGTATACATCTTTTGTTATAGAGTGTGTTGGTGAAGAAGCGGCAAGCACATACGTTATCAAAGCTTCATTCCAACCTTTTACTGCAATACTCCACACATCGCTGGTTGCAGTATAGGATGGGTTATATTGCCAATAAATACTTTTTTGTGTTCCGTTTTGTGTAAACCAATTCCAATCAACCGCATTCCAAATTGAATTGATAGAATCTCTTAAAGTTTTTTCGGCAGCGTCGCTTGTATTAAAAAACTGGCGGGCACATAATAAACCTTCTAATAGGTATGATGTTTCAACTATATCAGCACCATTATTATTTCCAAATGCAACGGTTGCGCCTGTTGCACCATTTATCCAATGAGAAAAAGCACCGTGCCATCGCTGGCATTTTGTTGAGAGAAAATTTGTGATGGTGGTTAACCTGTTTAACCCATCTGTTCTTGAAATAAATCCACGATTAATTGCCACAAGAATTGACATGATACCAAATCCGCTGCCACCACTGGTTACAACATCCCCGCTTGAATTTCTTTCTCTTGACAAACCTGATACGGGATGACCAAAGTCCCAGAAATATTTAAAGGTTTGCTTCTGAACAAGATCGAGTAATGCACTGTCAGATATTGGAGTGAATTTATCTGTTGAATCAATCATAGTCATCAAATTCACATCCACCCCAGACAATAAATTACCTCCTGAAGATGACAATAAAGAAGTGGTGACGGATACCGTGTATTGCGTTAAAAACTGTAATGCCGAAGACGGTTGTATTATAATTGTACTATCATTATTATCATAAGTAATATTGATGGCAACCAAATTAGATGATTTATCTCTAAAAGATACAGACGTTGCAACCGCATTTCTTTTTACAGGTGCCGTAAAATTAAATTTTAATATTGGAGAAGTGTTGATACCGTTGTATGTAAATCCGGAAAAAGCCCCATTCACTTTTAAAGAATTAAAACTAAATGAAGGTGGGGGTGGTATTACCGGATTGGTATTATCACTATTGCTTTTTTTGCAGGCTGCAAGTAAAAATAAAAGCAAAAAAAGTATTAAATGGATTTTCTTCATTTTAATAGTATTAAAGCCAAAAACACAAAGTTGCCTTACTTAACAAGCAAGGCAACTTTCTCTATTCTACAAAAAATTTATAACCCTAAATTTTCTAATTGATACAAAGCTTTTACCTCACTTGAAGTGATAGCTTTATTATAAATTCTTATTTCATCCATTGCTCCGGGTACATAACTTGCCCAAGATTGCGATCCGCCTGCTGTTCCAAGAGATGGAGTAACATTAAATTGCATAGTTCCGAAAATCAGTGCAGATGCATTTAGAAAGTTTAAATTCCCGTTACCTGCTTTTACTGTTGAATTAACAATAGACCCGTTAACATAAGTAACAAATGTTGATGAAGTGGCATCATAGCTAACAACAATATGCGTCCAAGAATTCCATACATTTCCAATTGCAAAAGAACCTAACCATGCATCATTGTCTGTTGTGGCATTGGTCCAGTTTTCAATATGTGCTTTAAGGTTTGCGTTTGAAGATGTACTTCCATTTTCAAAAAACACGTCTATATTGCCCCAAAAATCCTGCGTGTTAGACAAGCAAACTAAACCGTATGTGCCCGTAGTATTTTGAGTTGTATTTACCCATAAAGCGATTGTGAAACTTTTTAATGCTAATACTGCGGCACTTGGTTTTGAGATAACATACCCATTATTTGCTCCTTGCAAAGCTTTTCCTTTAAGGCCGGGGGTATAAGTAGTTCCAACAGCAGTACCGTTTGTACTACTTACACTATCAATCAAACTATTCTCAAATGACCAATGGCCAACTAAAGCCGAAGATGAAATTTGACCGGAAGAAGTATAGCCGCCAAATGTTCTTGCAGGAGCATAACTTGCAGGGTCGAAAGATTTCTGGCACGATGTACACAAGAAACTTACAAAAACAAGAATCAGGGTAGCAGAAATCAATTTATATATAATTTGTTTCATATTTTTTTAATTTTTAATTGATTAATATCCCTTGTTTTGCTTTAACACACCGCCGCTAATATCAATTTCTGTTTGCGGAATTGGCATTATTTCGTTTATACCAACTTTAAACCCTTTAGAAGCAAGAACAGTTCCCGCTCTTCCCTGGCGAACCAGATCATAAAAACGGTCAAATTCCATTCCCATTTCAACCCTTCTTTCATGATATATAGCATTACGTAATGCCGTCTGATCGGTTGTAGTTACTTTAGGCAGCATTGTTGAGGGGCTCGTACTTAATGCCCTGGCCCTGGCTCTTACCAATTCTAAGGAAGCCAATGCTGCAGAAGTATTACCTAATTCGTTATTGGCTTCTGCATTCATTAACAGCACTTCTGCATAACGGATAACTCTTATGTTTTGATCGGCACCATTATTTGTTGCAGCAGCCAATACAAAAGGAACATATGATTTCATATTGTATCTGGTAGGTGCGCCTGCAGAAGCAAGCGGAACTGCATCACCTTCAGGAGTAGTAGTACCAGCCTGCATTACCGTAGCAGCTAAGCGAGGATCACCCGTTTCAAACTCAGCTACTAAATCTGTGGAAGGAGAATTAAAGCCCCAACCTACATTTGAAGCATCTCTGTTACCCTGTACTTGCGAAAACTGACAATTTGAAAGATCATTATTGCCTGCAACATAATTAGCCTGAATTTCAAAAATTGATTCGGAACAGTTTTCATTAGCTATCCTGAACATTTTTTCATAATCAGAAAATAACGAATAGACACCCAACCCAATAACCTGGTCGGTATAGGTTTTAACATCAGTCCATTTTTTTTGATACATAGCAACTTTTGCATGCAGAGACAAAGCAGCCCCTTTTGTAGCACGGCCAATATCTGAAGATCCATAGGTTGTGGGCAAAACTCCGGCAGCATCGGTTAAATCTTGTTCTATTGCTGTCCATATCTGTGCAGGCGTAGCTTGTAACGGATTTAATTCTGCTGCAGTTGAAGGAACTTTTAATATTAAAGGGATATTTCCAAATGCCCGCAATAACCTAAAATAAGAGTAGGCACGTACAAATTTAGCTTCTCCTATATACCTTGCTTTAAGATTTGCATCTAAGGCTGTTATAGCCGGAATATTATCTAAAACCTGGTTGCATAAATTAATGTTCTGATATTGACCCGTCCAAAAACCATCTAATTGACCATCTCCTGCCGTAACTGAGAAATTATCATAATTATTAATAAAAGTTGCGTCTGTTGGTACGCTGCCTTTATCGGCATCATCAGAAGGCACACTTTCAACACATATAGGAGCAAATGCAACATTATTCCATCCCCGTAAATTGCCATAAATAGCATTAACGGCATTGGTAGCATCTGTTGCTGTAACCCATAATGCAGTGGCAGGAAGGGTTCCTTGCTTAGTTTGGTCTAAAAAACTCTTTGAACAAGCTGACAAGATAGTTGCTGCTATACTGACGCTCATAAGCAGCCATGCAAGCTTGTTTAAATAAGATATTTTATGTTTAGATTTCATAAATTATTTTTTTAAGATTAAAATGTAACATTTACCCCCAAATTATAAGTGGCCGAAAGCGGGTAAATCTGTGTATCAATTCCTGCATTTCCTGCACCACCACCAACTTCAGGTGTAAATCCTTTGTATTTAAACAAGTTGAATGGATTTTGTGCATTGGCATATACCCTGAATTTCTGAATACCTATCTTTTGCAGGGAACTGTTTGGCAATGTGTATCCTAATTGTAAATTTCTTATTCTGAAATAACTGCCATCTTCTACAAACCATGAGTTAGGCTTAAAGTTATCGCCGCCACCAATATTTACAGAAGGATATGCGTTCGAAGTACCGGCACCATGCCAGCGATGATCATAATAATCCTTTGTGAAGTTTTCGGCTCCATATCGTAATCCTTTATTAGCATTATACACGTTAACACCGGAAACACCCTGAAAATCTAAAGCCAAATCAAATTGTTTATAAGCGAAAAATGTGCTTAATCCATAAGTACATTTTGGATTAGGGTTACCTAATACAACACGATCTGTTGAACCTATCGCCCCTAAACCGTTATTGGACGTTTTTGCATATTTAAAATCTCCCGGTTTAGCATTGGGCTGATAAACAGTGCCATTAGCATCTTTATAGGCGGCAACTTCCGCTGCTGTTTGAAAAATGCCAATTACCTGATAACCAAAGAAAGTTCCCATTGGTTGACCAACTGTAGTTAGAGTAGTATATTGCCCACCTGTAGACCCTTTTCCTCCATCATATAAATATTGGTTACCTGTACTGTTGGAGATTAGTTTGTTAGTATTAAATGAAATGTTTCCACTCACACTATAATTAAAATCCTTATTTACAGTTTTTTTCCAATTGAACCCTAATTCAATGCCTTGGTTTTGTAAAGTACCCACATTCTCCAATACGCTACTGCTTGATGTTCCGGCTGAACCGGGAATCAAAACAGGAAGTATCATCTCTTCAGTTCTTCTATTATAATAATCAATCTCAAAATTTAATTTATTATCAAGCACTGCACCTTCAATTCCTACATCGGTTCCGGCACTTCTTTCCCAATGAATGGAAGGAGGTACCACAGATGCTACACTTACCCCCGGAGAAACCGTACCTGAGTTGCCGTAAATAACACTATAGTTTCCACCTGAAACAGACGATTGCGTAGCTATATAAGTTGGTACAGCTACATTACCAACTTTACCCCAGCTTGCTTTTAATTTTAAAGAATTAAAAACGTGTTGGTTTTCCATAAATTTTTCTTTGGTAATTACCCAAGCAGCACCAACTGACGGGAAGTAACCGGTACGATCTGCACCAAAAAACTTGGAAGAACCATCTGCCCTTAATGTAGCAGTTAATAAATATTTATCTTTAAAAGAATAATTAATTCTTCCAAAATAAGATGAAATAGTTGAAAGCAATGGATATGCAGGATTTAATGCATTAGGATCAACATCATTTACATATTGACTTGTACCCAATCCTAAATACCAGCTACCCGAGTTAATATTAGGAACATTTTTGGCAGTTGCATCTAAATAGTTGTAACTATTTTTTTCTGCATGTTGACCAACCAGTGCTGTTATTTTATGGTACTGGGCAATTGTATTGGTATATGTAAGTGTATTTTCAATTAACCAGTTATGAGTTTCGGCCCTTGTTACTTCCAAAGAACTAACAGCATTTTGCTGCGTTGCAGTTGCTTTGTAAACAGGTGTATAGCCTTTCGTTTGATTATCTCCATATTCTCCGCCTACACTACCGCGGTAAGTAAAATATTTTGCAAATTTTGCTTCAATATATGCGTTACCAGTCAGGTGGTAATTTCTGGAAATATGATTATTGTAATCTAATGTTACCTGAGGATTGCTTACTGAAGAGCCTAAACCATAATAACCCGGATCGCCATAAGCACCATCTGCAAATCTAACGGGCAATACAGGAGGAGCATTATAAATTTGGCCCCAGATTCCACCAGGAGCATCTTTTGAATCGGAATAAGTACCAATAGCGGTGTATCCTACCTTAAACACTTTAGATATCTGAATATCATTTTGTAAAGTAGCCGTATAGCGTTGATAATTATTTGTTTTTAAGATACCTTCCTGATCAAGATAACCTAATGAAAAATTATAAGTAGATTTTCCATTACCACCACTTACACCTACCTGATGATTTGTAACTAAGGCATTACGTAACGTTTGATTAAACCAGTTAGTTCCTGTACCAAATTGTGAAGAGTCTAAAAGATTAGTTGAATTACTAAAACGAGCCAATTCATTAAACATAGTTGCATATTCAAAAGCATTGGCCATTTTAACTTGGTTGGTTATTTTTTGATACCCAACCGAACCATTATAAGTTACAACCGTGTTTCCGGATCTGGAACCTTTTTTTGTTGCAATAATTACAACACCATTAGCACCTTTAATACCATATATGGCTTCACTCGATGCATCTTTTAAAATATTAATACTTTCAATGTCTGACGGACTAAGAAAACTTACATCGCTTACCCAAACTCCATCAACCACGTACAATGGGCTTGCACTACCATAATAAGTACCTAATCCCCTAATGCGTATATCCGGCGATGCTCCGGGCTGACCGTTATTAGTAATTTGCACACCGGCTACTTTGCCTTGCAATGCACTGATTGGATTTGTTGAAGCTTGTTTAGCTATTTCATCTCCTTTAACCTGAGTTACGGAACCGGTTACGTCTATTTTTCTTTGAGAACCATAACCTACCACAACCACCTGATCTAATACTTTTTCGGATTCTTTTAACGTAACTACAATTTCTTTTTTTCCGGCAATAGCAATTTCTGTTTGATTAAACCCAACAGAAGAAATAATTAAAGTAGCATTGTCGGGGGCTACAATACTGAAATTACCATTTACATCTGCAGATGTTACAACGGTTGTTCCTTTAACCCTAATAGTTGCAGCCGGTACTGCTTCTCCGTTAGAACCAATAACTTTTCCCGATATTCTTATATCTTGAATAATATTATCTTTTGACGATAACACTATTAAATTATTACTTAATACCTTATAAGTAAGGTTGGTGCCAACAAATAGGTTATTTAACAAATCTGTTACAGGCAAATTTTCAACATTAACATCCACTTTGGGATTGGTTGAAGAAATTGCATCATCATTATATAAGAACCTGCAATGGCTTTTTTTCTCAATTTGAAATAAAACTTTTTTAAGTTCTACATCATTTAATTTAAGTGTAATTTTTGATTGAGAGAAGCCCTTTGCAGAAACTTGTACAAGCGAAATTAAGAGTATGGCAATCGTTAGTTTCATAAAGAGCAATACTTTGAGAATGCCCGTTTTTTTCTGTGCACACTCAGGTTTAGTTTTTTTCATACTTTTATTGTCTAAGGTTAAATAAATCAGAAAAACTTGAATCCTTGGTCGGGTTATCTACAAGTTTTTCGTGTAATCCCTTGGATGCGGGAAATGTTAGTTCATTTCCCGTTTTTTTAAGCAGTGTTAGTGTAGGTTTTATTCATGCTTTATTATTTAGTGATTATAATATTGTTTTTATTAATATAAAATTTAAACTCAGTAGTTAATTGTAGTGCAGTTAAAGCTTGCTCAATTGTTTCTGTTTCAAATGAACCTGTTAAATGAGCCTGCTTTAAGCTTTCATCGGAAATATTAATGGTAACACCGTACCATCTTTCCATTTTTAATGCTACTTCTTCAAAAGTTTCACCTCTGAAAACCAGCTTGTTTTCAACCCAAGAAGTTTCTATGATTGAACTGTCTGCAGGCTGATAGGTTAAATGACCAATTGCCACCAAAGGTTCTGCAGTTTCAACAGCATGTTTTATTTTTTTAACATCTTTTACTTCGGAGGTTATTATCTCATCATTAATTAAGGTTAATTTTTCGTTCGGGCTTAAATAAATTTTTTCGCTTGGGCGATTTTTTATGGTCACTTCAATTCTTCCACGTATTAAACTGGTTTCTGTTTTTTTCTCATTGGGATAACATCTTACATTAAAAGCAGTTCCTAATACTTTAATATCCATTTTATCTGTATGGATAATAAAAGGTTTTTCAGGATTTTTTGTTACATCAAAAAATGCTTCTCCCAATAAAGAAACTTCTCTTAATTTATTACCGTAATTATTGTCGTAAGTAAGTTTACTGCCTGCATTTACCCAAACCTTTGTACCATCAGGTAATACAATAGTAGTTTTAGAGCCATACTTTGTACTTATTTCACTTGTTTTAGCAACAGTTGCTACATTTTTAATAATAATATCTGTTTTAAAAATAATTAAAACCGAACATACAATTACCAAAACAACAAAAGCAGCCATTGTTAATTTGCTGTTTATTTTAAACCAAGATTTATTTGTAGTATTATTAATATCTTCCCGTATTGAAATCAGGTGTTCGTCTTCCACTTCAAAACCATTAATATCAATTCCCATATTCCCCATTCGTTGGGTAAGTTGTTTATATTGATATTCGGCGTATTGCTTATTTTCTTTAATGGAAGCTTTCCATAAATCTTCCATTATTTCTAATGAGTAGGCTTCTTTGGGTTGTTGTTGCAAAAGGTTTTGCAATTCTTGTAATTCAACCTCTGTAGCTTCGTTAGATAATTTGCGGGAAATCAGTTCCCAAATGCGTTCTATACCTAAATTTTCCATTGACAATTATTATAGAACACAATTTCCTTAAAAATCTACTAAAGCGATTTCAACTTTTTTAAAAAGAGGATGACTTGGCTTCTTTTTTTAAATCGAAATTAATAGCCTTCCCTATCTTTTTAACCGCAATAGCCATCTGATTATCAATGGTTTTTACAGATATATTCAATAACTGGGCTATTTCGTTGTACTTTAAACCATCTTCTTTTGCTAATTTAAAAATCAGTTTACACCTGGAAGGCAACATGGCTATTGCCGTGTTAATGCGGTTTATAAGTTCTGTTGTAATTAATAGCTGCTCCGGATTATAATTTACCGAAGTTGTTGCAATATTTATTTCATCTAACGATAAAACTTCTTTTCTAAAATGCCTTGATAAATAATTGAGTGAAGTATTTTTTGTGCTGATATATAAGTATAGCTTAAAGTTTTCTATCCCCGATAATAAAGCCCTGTTTTGCCAGATTTTTATAAAAACATCCGACACAATTTCTTCTGCCAGTTCTTTATTTTTTATGACAGATTGTGCAAACTGTAACAAATTGGGCATAAATGCCATGTATAGCTGTCCAAAAGCTTTCTCGTTGCTTTCGATAGAAATTTTTTTCTGAAGACATTTTATTTCTTCAAATAATAGCATGCAATCGTTAGTTATTGTGTAGTTATGTTAAAGCAAAAGAACTAAATTCTCAGTTGATTTGTCAAATCTAAAACAAAATGCAATCGTTTGCATAAATTTTAAAAAAAACTTTACGGAACGGGATCATGCCCATGCCCGCCCCAGGGATGACAGGAAGAAATTCGTTTAATTGCCAGCCATCCGCCTTTGAATAACCCATACTTTTTCAGTGCTTCAATAGTATATTGAGAACAGGTTGGCGTATACCTGCATTTTGGCCCCAGCGCAGGTGATATTATATACTGATAAATTTTTACCAGCAATATAAACGGATAACTAAGCATTTGCATCAGCAGTTTCACTTAGCTTGCTTTTAAGTTTTTCAATAATTAACGGCATTTTATTATTGAGCAATTGCAAATCCGGAATCGTTCTGTCAATCAATAAAAAGAAAACGGAAACGTTTTTCTTCTTTTCATTAGCAAAATCAAGCAACGGTTGTTTATTTACTCTGTATGCCTCACGCAGTAAACGTTTTACTTTATTTCTGTCGACCGATTTCTTAAAATTTCGTTTAGTGGCACCAACACCAACTTTCACCTGGAAATCAATGTTAGCCTTCACTTCAGCATAAAAAATTTTTATAGGAAACACCGCGAACGATTTTCCTGCAGCAAACAATTCATCCAAATGTTTGCGGCTTTTTAATTTTTCTTTTTTACCAAACGAAAATGAAGTAGCCATAAAAAATAAAACTCCATCTGTAAAAGATGGAGTCAAATATAAGTTAACCCTAAAGCTATTAGGAATATTATTTCAGTCCTTTCTCGTCAGAAATAGTTAATTTCTTACGGCCTTTCGCTCTGCGGCTGGCTAAAACTTTACGGCCATTGGCAGTTTCCATACGCTTACGAAAACCATGAACGGTTTTACGACGGCGTTTATGTGGTTGAAATGTACGTTTCATGATAATTTTATTTTACTAACTCCAACAATAAGATTTCAACTCAACCGTGGTCACCATACCACTGTTTTGTGAAAGGACGGCAAAGGTAAGGCTTGGCACTCAATTTTTAAAACAAAAAGAATAGATTTTTTTGTTTTCAGGCTACAAATCATTATTTAGCCCCGGTTGTGTCACTCACTTCAACGCTTTTATCGCTATTGAGCAGTTAAAACAACGTGCTTCGATTGGATGGAGCTTCCGAAAAATAAACTTCCTTTTACATCAAAATCTGCAATAGCATCTGTTGTAAAAAAATCAATTTTTGTTCCCCTCAGGCATTTTTGTTCCAACTCAGGGTGCCGTTGTAAATAGTCAACCAAACTTTTTGCAACAATTTCTCCTTGAGATATTATTTTTATTTCTTCCGGCAAAAAAGATTTTATTTTTTCAATCATCAACGGATAATGCGTACAAGCCAATAAAACAGTATCAATACTTTTAGATTGGCCAAATAAATTATTCAAATGTTTTTGAACAAAATAATCTGCTCCTGCAGATAAATGTTCATTATTCTCAATCAATGGAACCCACATAGGGCAAGCTTCCTGATATACTTTTACTTCAGGAAAAAATTTTTCAATCTCTATTATATACGATAACGATTGAACAGTTCCTGTAGTTCCTAAAATTCCAACTTCATTCGTCTTAGAAAAATTACCAATTACTTCTGTTGTTGGTCTTATAACGCCCAATACTCTTTTTGTTGGGCCAATCTTTGTCAAATCATTCTGCTGAATGGTTCTTAATGCTTTTGCAGATGCGGTATTACAAGCCAGAATTACCAACTCGCATCCCTGAGCAAAAAACCATTTAACAGCTTCTAAAGTATATTGATAAACCGTATCAAAAGTTCTGGTACCATAAGGTGCACGGGCATTATCGCCCAAATACAGGTAATGATATTGCGGTAATTGTTTTACAATTTCTTTTAAAACAGTTAGTCCGCCATAACCGCTATCAAAAACACCAATGGCTCCTTTTGTTTGCATAGTACAAAAATAAGAAACCATCATGCCAAAGACATGATGGTTTTATAAAACAGAACTTAATTTTAAATTATTAGTGTTTTACAGGAGGTTTAACTGCCGGAGTAGTAGCAGGTTTTGCTGCACCACCGGTACCGGTACTTAATCCTTGGGCTTTTAAAGCATCCAATACGTTTTGAGGCAGTTTTAAGCCCATTTTCTGAGCCACTTTAATGGATAAGTTATCAGCTAATGGTGGCGGTGCATACGGAGAAAAAGCATCTGCCTTAAACACATATACATATTTTTGTTCGGCTACAACTTCTTGCAATGC
>Ga0182038_10001740_pt1 | contig 11324 bp, 13 predicted proteins | sample sta12Can44000108_FD_125976 | JGI IMG/M metagenome (GOLD analysis project Ga0182038, IMG submission 125976) | Lab enrichment of tropical soil microbial communities from Luquillo Experimental Forest, Puerto Rico - statanox.12C.anox.44.000.108 | ecosystem: Environmental > Terrestrial > Soil >...
GCGTTTGTTGAGTTTTTGCCTAAGAAAGAAGGCCTGCTGCATATTAGTGAAATTAGCTGGAAGCGTTTGGAAAGTATGGAAGGTGTGCTGAAAGAAGGTGATAAAGTAAAGGTAAAATTGATTGGAATTGATCATAAAACCGGTAAGTTTAAATTAAGCCGCAAGGTATTAATGCCTAGGCCGGAAGTTAACAGGCCGTCAAGTGATGCAGCTCCAACTACGGAAACTCCAAATACCTAATTAATTTAATAATAAAACCCCGAAATTTTCGGGGTTTTTAATTTTGTACTATGGGTAACTATATTGAAATTGAAATACACCCGATAGGAAACAAGCTAACCGATATCGTAATAGCTGAATTGTCGCAAATCGGGTTTTCTGGCTTCGAAGAAAATAGCAACAGCTTGAAAGCTTTTATTGAGGAGGAGGATTTTGAAAAAATTGAATTCAAATTTATTTTGAATAAATATGAACTAAAATATTCAAGATCAACAATTAATGAAAAAAATTGGAATGAAGTATGGGAATCAAATTTTGATCCTGTCATTGTGGATGACTTTGTAAGTATAAGAGCACATTTTCATCAGCCTGTTACAACTACAAATCACGAAATAGTAATTACGCCCAAAATGAGTTTTGGTACCGGGCATCATGCTACCACTTTTTTAGTAATGCAGCTAATGCGAAAATTGGATATTGTTGGGAAAAAAGTTTTTGATTTTGGAACAGGAACGGGAATACTCGCAATCTTGGCAGAAAAACTGGGAGCTGCCAAAATATTTGCCGGAGATAATGATGATTGGTGCATAGAAAATGCTTCAGAAAATATAATAAATAATGCCTGTAAACTGATTGATTTACAAAAAATTGATTCTGCAGAATTAAGTCAAAAATTCAATATAGTAATTGCCAATATCAATAAAAATATTATTCAGGATAATTTTAGATATTTAGACGAAGACACCTTAAATGGAGCCGATATTTTGTTGAGTGGTTTGTTAAAAGAAGATGAACAGGAAATTATTTTTGCAGCAGATGCATTACATTGGCAACATATTGAGACTGTGTATAAAAACGGATGGATAGCAATGTGGTTCAAAAAGTAGAAGTATCCTTAAAATTTATTAAGAAATTATTATTTTTCGAATGGAATCCTATCTTTGCACTTCCCTAATTCATAATAACCTCCAATGAATGAATTTTTATTAATTATCACTGCTTATTTAATTGGGTCTATTCCAACTGCAGTGTGGGTAAGTAAATATTTTTTTGGGATTGATATCCGTGATTACGGAAGCGGTAATGCAGGTGCAACTAATGTATATAGGGTTTTAGGAAGCAAATGGGGCACATTTGTAATGATTACAGACATGCTTAAGGGCGTTATTGCCACTTCGCTCTATATTCTTCTTCCTTATTATTTAACTGATGAATTGGATAGAACCAATTTTATGATTGGATTAGGTATGGCATCTGTAATAGGCCATATTTTTCCTATTTGGGCCAGTTTTAAAGGAGGAAAAGGTGTTGCAACTTTGTTTGGTATGGCATTAGCTATTCAACCTATTGTTGCTTTAAGTACCGTAGGTGTTTTTCTTTTAGTGCTGTATTTAACCCGTTTTGTTTCTCTCAGTTCTATTTTAGCAGGAGTTGCGTTTATGCTTTTTATTCTTTTTGTTTTCAATGAAAAAGAAACATTATATAGAATTTTTGCTGTAGTTGTAGCACTTTTGGTTGTGCTAACTCACCAAAAAAACATCTTACGAATTATTAAGGGAACAGAAAGTAAAGTGCCGCTTTTTAAACATCGGGATAAACGCAGGCAAAAGAGACGCGGTAATTTCTAACACTTTTAGGCGAATCTGGGCGTTTAGTATCATCTTAATTTTGCCATTAATTCCATACCATTATGCGTAAAATCATCTTTTTAACGCTGTTAATAGCTCAGGTTTTTACATCATGCCATCGTAATAGTATTATAGGTAGAAACCAGTTGAGTTTGGTTTCAGAGTCTGAAATGCAAACACTGGCTTTAACACAATACAAGCAATTTCTTTCGTCTAACAATGTTATGCCGGATAATAATAAAGATGCCATCATGGAGAAACGTGTTGGTAATAAAATAGCAGCAGCTATTTCAAAATATTATTCAGCAAACGGAAAGGCTAATGAACTTCAAGATTATCATTGGGAATTTAATTTGGTAGACAGTAAAGAAGTTAATGCTTGGTGTATGCCGGGAGGCAAGGTTGTTGTTTATACGGGATTATTGCCATTTACTCAAAATGAGGCTGCTCTTGCTATTGTTTTAGGACACGAAATTACGCATGCAATTGCCGGGCATGGCAAAGAGAGAATGAGCCAGCAATTATTAGCTCAGGGGATTGGAGTTTTAGGAGGTGTTGCATTAAGCAGCGATTCCAGGTCGGTTGATATTTTTAATCAAATATATGCACCTACGGCTCAAGTAGGAGTATTATTGCCAAATTCCCGAAAACAGGAAAGTGAAGCAGATCATTATGGGTTGATATTTGCTGCAATGGCGGGTTATAACCCGCAGGAAGCTATTTCGTTCTGGAAAAGAATGGCTGCTGCAGGCGGGGCAAAGTCGCCTGTATTTTTAAGCGATCACCCCTCTGATGAAACAAGAATTAAAAGTATTGAAAAATTAATGCCTGAGGTTTTAACATATTACCATCCGACAGATAAAAACGGCAGATAAAAAAGCAAAAAACCTCAAACTTTTATAAAGTATATCCGCCATCTTTGGCTATTTTTCAGTAACTTTGCGTTCTATTCACATCACCTGAAATTCTTTTTAGGCATGTCAAATTTAAGTTTGTTTGAAAAGTTGGAGTTAAAAGATGAAAAAAACCTGTTAGTGCAAGGTTTGCCATCTTCAATTGAAAAGCAGTTTGTTAAGCTATCTTACGCAAAAAATGTTACACCGCTTTTAAGGAGCAAGAAAATTGATTTTGCATTAGTGTTTGCTGTAAATCAAACTCAACTAAATAACATTATGCGTGAGGTTTTTACAGCTTTGCATGATGAAAGTAAGCTTTGGGTAGCTTACCCGAAGCAAACCAGTAAAATTGTAAGTGACCTTAACAGAGACTGTAGTTGGGAAATTTTTTCTCAAAACAGTTATGAAGGAGTAAGTTTAGTAGCATTGGATCATGTGTGGAGTGCTATGCGATTCAAAAAAACGGATACAGTTCCTGCTGTAAAAGTAAAATCTGCAGAGAAAGTTGAAGTAGTAAGTGTTGGTGATAATGTAGACGTTAAAACAACATCTACCAGAACAAGAAAAACTGCTCGTAGCACACAAAAAAGTTAACGCTCCAAAAAATCAGGCTTTTTTACGCCGAAATAAAAAGTAAGATGCTTTCGTCTACCTCAATTGATGAAAGCATTTTTATTTTTCTGCATCCCTTATTGTAATAATTTTGGTGATTATGACTCCGGAAAGAAGTGAAAAATTAATAAAGGTTTTACGCCAAAGGCAAGGCAATCTTACTGTTGTAATGGAAAATGTGCAGGATCCTCATAACATTTCTGCTGTTATGAGAACTTGTGATGCAGTTGGTATTCAGGATATTTTTATTTTAAACACCAAGATCCCGAGACATAAAAAATTTGGAGCTAAAAGTAGCAGCAGTGCTGCCAAATGGCTTACTGTGCATCAGTTTGATAATGCAGAACTGTGTTTTGCAGAACTGAGAAAGTGTTACGATAAGATATTAACAACACATCTTTCCAGCGATGCAGTAGGATTATACGAAATTGATTTTACACAAAGCGTGGCATTGGTTTTTGGTAACGAACATAGTGGGGTTAGTGATGAAGTGAGGGCTTTGGCTGATGGCAATTTTATTATTCCGCAAATGGGAATAATACGTAGTTTGAATATTTCAGTTGCCTGTGCTATAAGTATTTATGAAGCCTACCGGCAAAAAAATAATGCGGGGCATTATAAAAAAGCATCACTTCCGCAGGAGCAAATAAATTCTTTATTGACCGAATGGGGTTTTTTTGAAGATGCAACAGATCTTGTATAATATGAAAATACTATTGCTTTTTTGGAGTTTAATAATTGCACAGATTTCTTTTACCCAGGAAATAAGGAAAATGAAAATTGGGGCGCTGGTCCATTTAATTGATACATCTACCTGCCCGACAATTGTAAACTTTTGGGCCGGTTGGTGTAAACCTTGTGTGCATGAAATTCCATGGTTTGAGAAAAATATAAAATCTGCTGAATATACATCTGTGAAATTAATTTTAGTGAATTTGGATTTTGCGAGTAATTATCCCAATGGTATTTTAAAGTTTGTAAAAGAGCAAGGTTATACATCGCAGGTTATTTTTCTGGATGAAACCAATGCCGATGTTTTTTGCCATCAAATTGATAAAAGCTGGGATGGTGCTATTCCGGTTTCTTTGTTTGTAAATAATGCAAAAAAGTATAAAAAATTTTACGATCATCAATTACCGGAGCCGCAATTTAAACTTGCTTTAAATGAATTAGTACATTAAACTGTTGCCGGGTTTTGTTCTAAACGTTGCAGTGTGCGACGCAACAAAAGCCCAATAGCAATAACAGGCGGGTACAAATACAAACTTAGCTTTGGGTAGGTGCTGGAGTATCTAATTCAATTTGTTTTCTTTTATCTACTTCTACTTTTAGATAAGTGAGACTTACATTCAACTCGAAACCGATAAGCAAAATAAGTGAATTGAGAAAGATTAATACCATGATGATTAAAATGGTACCAATAGAACCATATACTTTGTTGTAATTACCAAAATTTGTAACCCAATAAGAGAAACCGATAGTGGTAAGCAAGGTTAAAGACGTTGCAAGTATGGAGCCCGGTGAAATGATATCCCAACGCTTTTTAACCGATGGGGCAAATTTATAAATAACAGCAATACCAAAAAAGATGAGTGCTATGATAATGAGCCAACGAAAACCATTCCACCATGGTATATATGCTTTACGCTTCATGTGAAAAATACCTTTTAAAATACTTGCCAGTTCTTCTTGTCCTATCATCATAATTAGAGAAGCAAACAATAATAGCATGAGGATTAACGTAAGCTCAATTGCCCTCCATCTTTTATGTAAAAAAAATCCTTTTTTTTCTGAAATGGATTTATCGAATGTTCTGATAATACCCATCATTGCATTGGACGAATAAAATACTACCAATACAAAACCGAATGAAAATACGCCTACATGTTTTTTTAGTAAGTCGTTTACCAATCCTTCAATTAATTTATAAGTTGGAGTTGTAGGGGCAAGGTCTTTAAACAAACCGAGTATTTGGGCTTTTACATTTAATTCTTCGGGTAAATATGGGATGATGGAAAATATAAATAAAAATGCAGCGGGCAATGCCTGAATTAAATTGAATGAAATAGCAGCCGCCCTGTCGTTTAAACCAACTTTGTTGATTTGCTGGAAAAAGAAGCGTACCACATCGTACACAGGAATGCCTTTGAAACCGGGAATAATAATTAGTTTACTTTTTCGGATTACAAGTGCAACGAATGGAATTTTTAGTATAATCTGTTCAAATTTTGTCACGGTTCGGGTGTTTCTTCTTTTTCTTGTTTTTTTGCCATCCAAATATCTAAAGCTTTTTGATATTCTTTTGCATAAGCATTATGCTCCTGGAAGTTGCTGCTGAAATGATGATAGCCGCTGAAATCTGCTTTTGCAACAAAAAACAAATAGTCTGTTTTTGGGGCATTTAAAACAATGTCAATCGTTTTTGGGGATGGAGTGCAAATCGGTCCGGGAGGAAGGCCTTTATGCCTGTAAGTATTATAGGCAGATGGATTGCTTAAATATTTTTCGTAGATGCGTGTTAATGAAAAATCTTTCATTGCATATTTAATGGTAGGGCAAGCCTGCAATGCCATATTTTTATTAAGGCGATTAATATATACACTCGCAATCTTAGCTCTGTCATCGTCTTTATTGGTTTCTTCTTCAACAATAGACGCTAAAATATAAGTTTGAACGGGGGTGAAGTTTATTGATTTGGATTTTGAAATACGGTCGTTATTATTCCAATAATTTGTATTGGTTTCGTATAGTTTATTAAAAATTTTTCTAAGCGGAGTGTTCCAATAAAATTTATATGTATCAGGAATGATCATTGTAAATACAGTACTCGTATCAACATGATATTCTTGTAAAGAATCGTTTGAGGTGAGAAAGTTAATTACTGCAACAGAATCTGAATTAAAGTTCTTGCTTATCAGTTTGGCAAGATCTTCTTTAATTCTAAGCTTGTTAATTACCAGGTTTATTTGTGCTTGCCTGCTATATTTAAGCATTCTTGCAATATTCAAAATATTTTCGCCCCGTTTTACTTCGTATTTGCCCGGTTTAATATTATCCCAGATTTTTAATTGATCTCCAATTAGAGAAAGGGCAGTAGTGTGTTTAACGATGTACTTTTTTTGAAGCATGGCCAATACAGTATCCTTACCGGTTTTGCCTTCTTCAATTACAAAATATTTTGTTTTTTCTTCAAATGCAGTGGTAGATACAAAAACAAACCATGTTAACCATACGCCTGCTGCAAGGAATATCAAAATCAAATACAAAAAAAATTTCTTCATAATTCAAGTTAAAACAAAAAACCCTGTCCGCAAATTCATGGGGAACAGGGCGAATTATTTTTTAGTTAATACTCTATTTTGTTTGCTGTGGTGTAGCAGGAACTGTATTAGCAGGTACATTTTGCGTTGGTGCAGGTGCACTGCTGTTTGTATTTACTTTTTGTAAAATAGATGTATCCGGGCCTTTGGTGCTACCTTTAAAAATAAGCGTGGAAAACATTGCCAATAAAGCAATAATACCGGCAAAAAGCCATGTTCCTTTTTCCAAAACATCTGTAGTTTGTTTTACGCCCATAAACTGGTTGCTTAATCCGCCTACATTACCGGCCAATCCGCCACCCTTTGGGTTTTGAACCAAAATCACAAAACCCAGTGCCACGCTGGCTAAAACAATTAAAATAACGAATAAAATTTGCATATTAGATTCCTTTTAGTTCTTGTATTTTGGCGGCAAAGTAAGTTGATTTTTCAGGATATAAAAAACTTAATTTAATATACAGTTGCACCGCTTTATCTAATTTACCTTGTTTAATGAAAACCTCGGCCATTGTTTCTGTAATAATTTCTTTCGCTTCGTTAGAACTGTTGGCAATTCCCTGGATAGCATTTTCCAGTTCAGGATCTGTACCCAAATCTTGTGGATTGGGGCTTTGATGTTTCATTCTTTTTAACCAGTCGGTAAAAGTCATTAATTGTTGACTTAGTTTATCCCCCGGTTGTTTAGCGGGATCAAACTTTATTCCCTGCGAAGCAAAATAGTCAATGGTATAAAAAGGGTTTTTCTCAAATTCGAGTTTAGTATCTTCTTCAACCGGTTTTTTAAAATCTGCCATTTGAGAGGAAAGAACAGAAGACAATTTTTGCATTTGAACTTCTTCCTCATCAGATGAGTATGCAGAAAGTGTAGGAGCTATTTCTTCTTGAAAAGATGGAATAGCTGGTGTATTATCAACTGGCTGGGCAGAAACTTGTTTTGATTGAGCATGATTGATATTCAACATCATATCCTTCACAGATTCTACAGTAGGAATTTCAAATTTTGATGCTTGTTGTTGTGTTGTTATTTCCGAAGAAGCAGGCGTAGATTGTATTTCCGGAGTTATTTCGGTATTTGTACTTTCGGTTTTTAAAACAGCATCTTCAGCAGGTGTAGTTGTTATCGTTTCTGTTTCGGGCAAAACAGTATTATCATGTAATGGATGAATCTGGGTAAGATTTCCATTCATAAATTGATACTCTAACCATTGCGGATTTGAAAAATAAAGAGCCGTTTTTTGAAGTTGTTCCTCACTTCTGTAATGATTATCTTCTTTTAATTTTACGGCATATATCAATTGTGCCGGAGCAAAATAAGGATACTCCTGTATTAGATGCGACAAATCTTCAACATTAACATCCGTTAAGTTGTTTTTTTGGGTTAATGCAAAAATAGAATTAGTTAATGCCGCATTCATAAAGTGAAAATACAACTTGATTACCAGTTAGAAAAGATATGATTAAAAATTTCGTCAGAAAGTGTACGCACAATCTCGTCCATTAAGGTACCCTCGGCTTGCTGCAATGATAAATTTGCCGAATAATCGTAGCTTCTGTTTACATCAAACTCAGTGGTTTTATTTTCAACCGTATTCTTTAAAGTCATGTGAGCGGTAACTGTTAAACGGTTAGAAGATGCTTGTGTTGCAGTAATAGCCGAAGTAGAAACGGAGTAGTCTGTTATTGTACCGCTAATTTGCAAATGGGCATCATCGCTATTTGTTCTGCTTAATTTAGTTGAGCTTGATATTTTCTGTTGTAATTTATCATTCAGTTTAGTAGCTAACTGGGGGTTTATATATCTTGCTTTGTTATCAATATACCCGATTTTAATAGTTTTAAATTTTGAATAATCGATTGATGCATCCCTAAAAGAATAAATGCCGCAGGATGAAAGTGAGAAATTAAAAAACAAAAAAACGAAACAATAAAAACTGAACCTTATAAGGTTAGAATTTAAAAAATTTATTGATGATAATTTGTCTTTATGTTTCATAAAATATATTAACTATTTTCTTATGTTGTTTTGGTGCTTATTTTTGATGCTTTAATTTTATTACAGATCTTCAATATCATATTCTTTTAATTTTCTATACAGTGTTCTTTCGCTGATACCAAGGTCTGATGATGCATCTTTTCGCTTGCCTTTATGTTTCTTTAAAGCTTTTACAATCAGTTCTTTTTCTTTATCCATTATATTTAAAGATTCTTCTACTTCAACATGTTGCTGAATATCGTCGTTATTTAAAACAACAGGTTGAGTAGCGTTAATACCGGATTGAATGAATGAAGAATGATTTAAATTATTCTGTGGAATAAGTGCCGGCGGTTGTAAATCGTTATTGGATAACGGATGATATTCTTTCATTAAAGATTCGTTGGTGAAATCTACTGCATGTGAGGCCAGCGAAGGGTTCTGCAAAATCTCTACAAACATTTTCTTTAGTTCGGTAACATCTTTTTTCATATCAAAAAAAAGCTTATACAAAATTTCCCGTTCGTTGGCAAAGTCTCCGTGTGCAGGTTGTTGATGTGCTAAAACGGGCATTCTGTTTTGATTTCTTTCGGGCAAGAATCTTTTCAAATTGGCGGCACTTAATAATTGTTGCCCGCTTAAAACGGAAATTTGTTCAGCCAAATTTTTTAATTCTCGCACATTGCCGGGAAAAGAATAATTCACCAACAAATTTTTTGCTTCATCGTCTAATTGAACCGGTGTTGTTTTATATCGTTCTGCAAAATCAACAACAAATTTTCTAAACAAAAGAGGTATATCTTCTTTTCTGTCACGCAATGCCGGAACACGAATAGGTACGGTACTTAAACGATAATATAAATCCTGACGGAACTTTCCTTTTTCTGTAAATTCTAAAAGTTCCCTGTTAGTTGCTGCAATAACACGAACATCTGTTTTTTGTACTTTGGATGAACCAACCCGAATAAATTCGCCGGTTTCTAAAACACGCAATAAACGGGCTTGAGTACCCAACGGCATTTCGCCAATTTCATCTAAAAAAATAGTACCGCCGTTTACTGTTTCAAAATAACCTTTGCGGCTGTCAACAGCTCCTGTAAAAGAGCCTTTTTCGTGACCGAATAATTCTGAATCAATTGTTCCTTCGGGTATGGCACCGCAGTTTACGGCAATAAACGGGTTATGTTTTCTGGATGATAATGCATGAATTATTTGTGAGAACACTTCTTTACCTACGCCGCTTTCTCCCACAATTAAAACGGTAAGATCGGTTGCAGAAACCTGTGCAGCAGTATCTAATGCATAGTTTAATGCAGGCGAATTACCAATAATTCCAAATCTGTTTTTTATACTTTGTAAATCCATTAAGCGTCTTGTTTATCTTTTGCGTTCAATATTTTTAATTTTCTTGATTCAAGAATTGCAAAGGCTACAAATGCTCCGGCAGAAATAATTGCCGAAGGAATATGGTTGCCACAAAACCCGCCAATGGCTGCCAATATCCCAATCCAAAGAATCAACATTTTCGAACTTACTTTCAACTGTATCTTTTTATTGTTTTATCATTATAGAGGTACTATTGTTCCCAATAAAGTACCTTGTGTGCATTCGTGCACTTTTACCATTGCATAATCTCCCGGCTTAAATGCATGATTTTCTTTCGGGAAAATGAGCACTTTGTTTTGCGAATTTCTTCCTTTCCAATCAGCACTGTTTTTTTTGCTTTCACCTTCAATCAACACTTCATAAATTTTACCGAGATCTTTTAAATTACTTTCTTTTGATAAGCGATTTTGCACATCAATAATTTCCTGTAATCTTCTTTTTTTAACGGCTTCGGGAATATCATCTGTAAACCTTCTTTCTGCTAAAGTTCCGGGCCTTTCGCTGTAAAAAAACATATAACTATAATCGTATTTGCTATATTCCATCACGCTTAAAGTTTCTTGATGGTCTTCTTCCGTTTCAGTACAAAAGCCGGCAATAATATCTGCGGAAATACTGCAATCCGGCATAATTTCTTTAATGCGATCTACCTTTGCCAAATACCATTCTCTGGTATAAGTTCTGTTCATTAATTGTAATACTCTGCTGCTGCCGCTTTGCACAGGAAGGTGAATGTACTTGCAGATGTTATTGTATTTGGCCATCGTATGCAATACTTCATCTGTAATATCTTTCGGATGAGATGTGCTGAAACGAACTCGCAGTTTAGGAGAAATCATTGCTACTTTTTCGAGCAATGTTGCAAATGTTACGGTTTCTTTTTTTACTTCATCAATCCAATAGTAACTATCAACATTTTGGCCTAATAATGTAACTTCTTTATAACCTTTATTAAAAAGGTCATTGGCTTCTGCTACAATAGAGTAAACATCTCTGCTACGTTCCCTGCCTCTTGTAAAAGGCACTACGCAAAAGCTGCACATATTATTGCATCCACGCATGATTGAAATAAATGCACAAATGCCGTTACTATCTAAACGAACAGGAGAGATGTCTGCATAAGTTTCGTCTCTGCTCAATAAAACATTCACAGATTTTTGCCCACCCTCAGCTTCTTCAATCAGCGATGGCAAACTTCTATAAGCATCGGGCCCAACAACAATATCAACCAGTTTTTCTTCTTCTAATAGTTTTGTTTTTAAGCGTTCGGCCATGCAACCCAAAACACCAA
>Ga0182038_10001745_pt1 | contig 11310 bp, 7 predicted proteins | sample sta12Can44000108_FD_125976 | JGI IMG/M metagenome (GOLD analysis project Ga0182038, IMG submission 125976) | Lab enrichment of tropical soil microbial communities from Luquillo Experimental Forest, Puerto Rico - statanox.12C.anox.44.000.108 | ecosystem: Environmental > Terrestrial > Soil >...
CTCTACGATGCGCTTGGGCCGAAGTGGTCGTCGACAATCTACGGTGACGTTTCGCAGTACCGCGTGCTGCTCGAGCTCGATCCGAAGTATCAGGGACACGTCGACTCGCTCGAGAAAGTGGCGTTCAAGGCGCCGAACGGGCAGCTCGTGCCGCTCGAATCGGTGATCAAATTCAAGGAGACCGTCGGCCCGCAGTCCATCAACCACTCGGGGCAGCTGCCTTCGGTGTCGGTGTCGTTCGGGCTCAGGCCGGGCGTGTCGCTAGGCGCTGCGACCGCGCACGTCAAGCAGGTCGCGGATCGTGTGCTGCCGCCGACGATTACGACGAGCTTCGAGGGATCGGCGCGCGTCTTCCAGCAGTCGATGACGAACCTTGGCCTGCTGCTCTTCGTGGCCATCGGGGTCGTCTACATCGTGCTCGGCGCGTTGTACGAAAGCTACATCCATCCGATCACGATTCTGTCCGGGCTGCCCTCGGCGGGCCTGGGCGCGCTCGTCACGCTGTATCTGTTCGGCAACGAGCTGAATATCTATTCCTTTGTCGGCCTGGTCATGCTCATCGGGATCGTGAAGAAGAATGCGATCATGCAGATTGACTTCGCGCTCGAGGCGGAGCGGCAGCACGGGAAGGCGCCGACCGAGGCGATCTACGAGGGGTGCATCATCCGCTTCCGGCCGATCATGATGACGACGATGGCGGCGCTCCTGGGGTCGGTGCCGATTGCGCTCGGCTACGGAGCGGGCGGTGAGGCTCGGCGCCCGCTCGGGTTGTGCGTGGTCGGGGGCTTGATGGTCTCGCAGCTGATTACGCTGTATCTGACGCCGGTGGTGTACACCTACATGGCGGCGGCGTTCAAAACGTCGGCTATCCGGCCTCAGCCGTCAGTCGTCGGCGGTCAGCCGGCGCCGCTCGCGTGATCTGGATGGGCGATCGGGGATTGGGAGTCGTGATGCGGGGATTTGAGCGTGAATATTTCTGAAGGATTTATCCGGCGGCCGATTGCGACGAGCCTGCTGATGGCGGCGATCGCGCTGTTCGGTCTCGTCGCGTATCGCTCGCTGCCGGTCAGCGATCTCCCGAACGTCGATTTTCCGACGCTGCTGGTGACGGCGCAACTCCCGGGCGCGAGCCCCGAGACGATGGGGGCGTCGGTCGCCACGCCGCTCGAGAACCAGTTCTCGATGATTGCCGGCCTCGAGTCGATGACGTCGGTCAACTCGCTCGGTTCGACGCAGATCACGCTGGAGTTCGACCTGAACCGCAGCCTCGACGGCGCGGCGGTCGACGTTCAGGCCGCGATCACGCAGGCGGCCCGCCTGCTCCCGCAGGGCATGCCGACGCCGCCCACCTTCACGAAGGTCAACCCGGCGGACCAGCCCATCCTCTATCTGGTGATCACCTCGGCCACGATGCCGCCGTGGACGCTCGACGACTACGCGGAGACGCGCATCGCGCAGCGGATTTCGATGGTGAGCGGGGTTGCGCAGGTCCAAGTGCTCGGCAGCCAGAAGTACGCCGTGCACGCGCAGCTCGATCCGCACGCGCTCGCCGCCCGGCAGATCGGCATCAACGAAGTCGAGGCGGCGTTGCGCAACTGGAACGTCAACACGCCAACGGGGTCGATCATCGGCCCGCACAAGGCGTTCACGCTCCAGGCGACCGGTCAGCTGATGAACGCTGCCGAGTACCGGGACATGATCGTGACCTACCGGAACGGCGCGCCGGTGCGGCTGTCGGAGCTGGGGAACGTGATCGACGGCGTCGAGGACCAGCGGACGGCGTCGTGGTACTACACTGCCGACAGCGAGCAGCGGGCGATCACGCTCGGCATTCAGCGGCAGCCGGGCACGAACACCATTGCGGTGGCCGACGCGGTCAAGGCGCTCATGCCGCAGTTCCGGCTGGAGCTGCCGACCAGCGTGCACATGGACGTGCTCTACGATCGGTCGGACACGATTCGCGAGTCGTATCGCGATGTGCAGTTCACGATGGCGCTGACGCTGGCGCTCGTGATCATGGTCATCTACGTGTTCCTGCGCAACGTGTGGGCGACGGTCATCCCGAGCCTGGCGTTGCCCTTCTCCATCATCGGCACATTCGCCGTCATGTACCTGTTGGGCTACAGCCTCGATAACCTGTCGATGATGGCGCTCATTCTCTCGGTCGGCTTCGTGGTCGATGACGCGATCGTGATGTTGGAGAACATCTACCGTCACGTGGAAATGGGAGAAGACCCGTTGACGGCGTCCCTCGTGGGGTCGCGCGAGATCGGCTTCACGATTGTCTCGATGACGCTCTCGTTGGCCGCCGTGTTCATCCCGGTGCTGTTCATGGGCGGCGTGCTCGGCCGGCTGTTCCGGGAGTTCTCGGTCACGATCTGCGTCGCGATTCTGATTTCCGGGGTGGTGTCGGTCACCTTGACGCCGATGCTGTGCAGCCGGTTTTTGAAAGGTCACAAAAGGCACGCAGCGCACGAAGGAGGGGAGGGGCACGAAGGACACCAAGCGGGAGAGCGGCGCGAAGGACGTGACGGTCGGGATGGGCACGCGGCGGCCGAGGCGCCGGAGGCGAGCGAGTCGCGGTTCGAGCAGATCACCGAGGCGGCGTTCCAGAGCCTGCTCCGCGGTTACGACCACACGCTCAGGATTGTGCTGCAGCACCGGCCGGCGACGATGGTGGCGTTTGCGGTCGTCCTGGTGCTGACGGCGGTGCTCTTCGTCATCGTGCCGAAAGGGTTCATTCCCAATCAGGACACCGACCAGATTGCGGTCGTGACCGAGGCGGCGCAAGGGACGTCCTACGACAAGCTGGTCGAATACCAGTCGAGGATCGCCGACATCATCCGGCGGGATCCGAACGTCGCAGGGCTCGTCTCCACGATCGGCGGCACCGCCGCGAATACGCTGGGTGGCCCCAATCTCGGCCAGATCGTCGTCCACCTGAAGCCGCGCAGCGAGCGCAACGAGCTCGCTGACGACATCATCGAGAGGCTGCGGCCCGAGCTCTCCAGGGTGCCGGGGATGGAAGTATTCCTCCAGAACCCGCCGACGGTGCGCATTGGCGGCCAGGTGTCGAAAAGCCTGTATCAGTACTCGATGCAGTCACCGGATCGCGAGGCGCTGTATGAGGCATCGCGTCAGCTGAAGAAAGCGCTCGCCGACGTACCCGGCATCGTCGACCTGACGAGCGATCTCGAGATCAACAGCCCGCAGGTCAACGTGCAGATCGATCGCGACAAGGCGGCGGCGCTGGGCGTGACCGCGAATCAGATCGAGAACGCGTTCTACGATGCGTACGGTCCGCGGTGGGTGTCGACGATTTACGCGCCGGTCAACGAGTACAAAGTGCTCCTCGAGCTGGCGCCGCAGTACCAGGCCGATCCCGCCGCGTTGTCGCTCCTGTACTTCAAGGCGACGCCGAACGCCGGGGCGGGAACCGGCGGGTCGGGGGCGTCGAGTGGGTCGGGCGGAACGGGTGGGTCGGGTGCAGGCGGGTCAAGCGGGTCGGGTGTGACCGGCGGGACAGCCAGTTCCGGTGGGTCCGGTGGCTCGGGCACGTCGAGCGGGACGACAACGGCCGGGACGGTCGTTCCGCTGGATACGCTCGCCACGATGACTCAGGTCGTCGGCCCGCAGACGGTGAACCACAAGGGCCAGTTGCCGGCGGTGACGATCTCCTTCGGCCTCAAACCGGGCGCGGCGCTGGGTACCGTGCTCACGCAGGTGCGGGAAATCGCCGATCAGACGTTGCCAGAGACCGTCGGCGGGCAGTTCCAGGGAGCGGCGCTCGCGTTCCAGAGCTCGCTCGGCAACCTTGCCGTGCTGCTCGTGATTGCCATCATGGTGGTCTACATCGTGCTCGGCATCCTGTACGAAAGCTACATTCATCCGCTGACGATTCTCTCCGGCCTGCCCTCGGCGGGCTTCGGCGCGCTGGTCACCCTCATCCTCTTCGGCATGGACCTGAACATCTACGCGTTCGTCGGAATGATCATGCTCATCGGGATCGTCGAGAAGAACGCGATCATGCAGATTGACTTCGCGCTCGAAGCGGAGCGGTCCGGCAAGAAGCCGCAGGAGGCGATCTACGAGGGCTGCTTGATCCGGTTCCGCCCGATCATGATGACGACGATGGCGGCGCTGTTGGGGGCGGTACCGATTGCGCTCGGCTACGGCGCAGGCGGTGAGGCCAGGCAACCGCTCGGACTGGTCGTCGTCGGCGGGCTGCTTTTCTCGCAGCTGGTCACGTTGTATCTGACTCCGGTCGTCTACACCTACATGGCGCGGCTGCAGGACTGGCTGAAGTCGAGGCAGACCGGCGGCGCGCTCCGGCCGGTTGTTGTGGGGAAATAACGCGCCAGTCCGTGGGATGCACCTGACTGTTGCCGAGCAGGCAGACGCCGGACCAGGGGCGCGAGCCGCCGGGCGGCGAGCCTTCGGGCAGCAACGCCATGAGGCGCAAGAAGAAAGGCAGGCGCTTGAGCGCGGCGGCGGTCTTGAGCAGCGATCGCACGCGCAAAACCTGCCAGCCGTAACGCTCGAAGAAGACGGGGCCTTCCGGTGGTCCGAACAGGAATGGTGCCCCGGCCTGCCGAACGATCTCACCCGCGCGCTCATTGATCATGGTCAACAGACCGGGAGACACGATGTCGATTATCCAACGTTGGAACCCGACGGAGGCAGTGACATCGCTGACTCCAGCTTCCCTGAGGTCGCTGGCCAACGCGCCGACTTCGTCGGCCATCAGATAGATCAGCAACCCCTCGCTCATCACGACGGCCCGCGAGGCGCGCCGGGCCAGGTTGGCGAATAGCCCGCGTCGCGCATCGTGGTTCGACAGGTCGAGCGGGATGCGCTCGAGAATACAGCGCGGAGCGGCGTTGGCGAGCACGCCCGCCTTATAGTCGAGGATCTCAGGGAGGTCGACCTCGACCCAGCGAAGCGAGCGGGGCAGGTCGAGGCGGTACGGGCGGGCGTCGAGGCCTGCGGCGAGATTGACGACGAGGTCGGTTCCGCTCTCGATTTCCTTGGCCAGCAGCCGATCGAACGCGTACGTGCGCGCGACCATCGACCACTCCATGTTGGCATCGGCCAATGAAGCGGCAATGCGCTCGCCGCGCTCCCCGGCAAGAGCGCGGGCGAAGGGGTCTTGGAAAGCCGCGTCCGGCCGGTCGGTCTCGCGAGCGCGATAGACGGCGACCCACCGGGCCGTATCAGAAATGTCGCGGATGAGCGGCTCGACCATGCACGTCGGCCACTCTATCACGCAGCCCGCGCGAGCCTAGTGGGCCTGCGCGTCCTTACGACGCCGACGAACTTTGAACCAGGCGTACCCGACGATAGCCAACATTGCAACGACAACCCAGTACATGCAACCTCCTTCGAAGTTCGCAGGGGGTTGCGCAACGGACGTGCCGGTGGCAGGGCCATGCAGGCGCGGGCACGCGGATGAATTGCGACGGCCCAGCTGGTCGGCTTCTGTCGGCTGGCGATTACAGAACTGTTATCGTGGGAGCCACGAAGCGTGCCTCGCAGCCCACCCACTCAACCGTGCCGTCACTCAAGCGAGCGACACCAGCGCGGGCTCCGCCTCGCCTCGACGCTCGACCTCCGCGATCGCCCGCGCCAGCGCGCGCGCGGCCTTCGGCGCGCGCTCGGCCGGTTGGGCCGTGTAGCACACCCGGAGCTCGTGGGCCCCGCCACGGTCGACGTAAAACGCCTCACCCGGCACGAAGACGACGCCGTCGCGAAAGGCCTCGCGCTGCACGTCCTTCGCGCGGACTCGCGCGGGCAGTTGGCACCAGAGGTACAGCCCACCCTCGGGAACGGCGAAGCGCAGCATGCCGGGCAGCACCTGCTGCCGCAACGCCTTGACCATCGCGTCGCGGCGGCGACGATGCTCGCCCCGCAACTGCCCCAGGTGGCGATCGAATGCGCCTGACTCTATGAGCTCAGCGACGGCCAGCTGCGACAAGTTCTGCGTGTGGGGATCGACGCGTTGCTTGATGAGGGCGAGCTGTTCGACGATCGAGGGCACGGCGGAAATCCAACCGAGACGCAGTCCCGGCGCGAGCATTTTGGCAAAGCTGTTGAGATGTATAACGACGGCATTGAGCTCGTCGAGCTCGTAGAGCGACGGCGGCGGCGGGACGCCCAGTGACAATTCGCGATAGGTGTCGTCCTCGATGATCGGCACGCGATAGCGCTCGGCCAGCTCGATGAGCTCCCGGCGCGCGCGAATCGGTAGCGTGAAGCTGGTCGGATTCTGATGCGTGGGGTTGAGGTACATCAGCTTCGGGCGATAGCGAAGCATGAGCTCCTCGAGCTCGTCGAGGTCTGCCCGTTGAATGTCCCATCCGGCGAGCCTCGCACCGGCCGAGCGGAACGTGCTAATCGCGCCGAGATATCCGGGCCGATCGATGATGACTGCGTCACCCGGATCGACGAGGCACCGCGCAAGCAGGTCCAGTCCTTGCTGTGCGCCAGCCAGAACGAGGATGTTCTCAGGCGAGCCGCCGAAGCGATCGGCAAGCGCGGCGCGGAAGCGTGGCTGTCCTTCCGTCGGCCCGAGCCTGAGGGACGGAGCGGGATCGCGTGAAAGAATCGCGTCGATCGCGCCTCGAAAGGCCGCGGTCGGAAAGCATTCGAGCGCTGGAGTTCCCGCGGCAAACGACGTCAGCGCCGGATCCGCCGCCTGCGCCACCAGATCTCGAACCGTCGCATCGTCTGATTGGAGCGCGGCGGCCGACACTTTTCCGCGCCAGGAGAACGGGGCGCTGCCGGGATCGGGTCGCGCGCAGACGAAGGTCCCGCGGCCGACGTACGCCCGCACCAGGCCTCTCGCCTCGAGCTCCCGATACGCGGCCACGATAGTGGCCCGGCTGACAGCCAGGGCCCGGGCGAGTTCGCGTTCGGGCGGGAGCTGAAAGCCAGCGGTCAGCTCCTGCCGGGCGACGCCACGGTCGACGAGCTCCACGAGGCGGCGATAGAACGGCCGTCGGCGCGGGACGCCTTGGGGATCCACCTTGAGAGCTCGAAACAATCCAATGACCGATTGGCTCGGTTTGGGCACTGCCTGTCTGGCCATAATCGCTCATTCTACGCGGAAAGGAACCAGTCCTATGAACACGATTGTGTATGCGGGCGGGAGGTTCGCGCCGTCGGCGAGCGCCGGCATCAGCGTCTTCGACCATGGGCTTCTGTACGGAGACGGCGTTTTCGAGGGCATTCGCGCCTACAACGGGCGCGTCTTCAAGCTCGAGCGTCACATCGAGCGGCTGTTCGATTCGGCGAAGGCGATCCGCCTCGAGATCCCCGCGTCGCGCGATGAAGTGGCGGATCTCGTCCTCGAAACGTGTCGGAGGAACGACCTCGGCGCCGCCGACGGCTACGTGCGGTTGGTGGTCACGCGAGGCGCAGGCGATTTGGGGATCGACCCGCGATCCTGTCTGCGCCCGGAGATCATCGTGATCGCCAGGCCGGTTGGCGCGCTCTACGGGCAGAAATCGCGGCAGGGCGTCGCGCTGGTGACATCGGCGTTCCGACGGCCCGCGCCCGATGTGCTCAGTCCGTCGATCAAGTCGCTGAACTACCTGAACAACGTGCTCGCGCGGATAGAGGCCACGGATCGCGGTGCCGACGAGGCGCTCCTCCTCGATCAGCATGGGTCTGTGGCGGAAGCGACGGCGGACAATCTCTTCATCGTGGTCGATCGAACGCTGATGACCCCGCCAACGGCGACCACTCTCCGGGGAATCACCCGCGAGACGGTCCTCGATCTCGCGGCGGATCTCGGCATTCGCACGGAGGAGCGTCCGTTCACGCTGTTCGACGTGTGGACCGCCCGCGAAGCGTTCATGTGTGGGACGATGGCGGAGATCGTGCCGGTGGTCACCGTGGACGGCCGGGGCATAGGGAGCGGCGCCGGGAGCGCGGCGGCCGGCGCCCGGGGCCCATGACATCGCGAATCGCTGCAGCGTACGATCGTCTGGTGCGATCGACCGGGACGCCCATTCAACGGACTGCCTTGGCAACGAGCGAAGCGGCTGCCGGAGCGACGCCGTGAGTGATGGTCGTCGTTGAGATGGGCCATGACCGTCATGGAGAGGGCACGATGAGTCTTGGCGTGGTGGTCGTCGATGCGTTCACCTCCGAAGCATTTGCCGGAAATCCTGCGGCGGTGGGTGTGTTGCCGGCGGCGCGCGGAGAGCGCTGGATGCAGCGTGTCGCGCGCGAGATGAACCTCTCGGAAACGGCGTTCCTGTACGCTGAGGGCGACGGGTTCTCGCTGCGGTGGTTCACGCCGGTGGCCGAGGTCGACTTGTGCGGCCACGCGACGCTCGCCAGCGCACATGTGCTCTGGGAATCAGGCGGGTTGGCTGCGGGCGCGCCGGCGCGGTTTCGGACAAAGAGCGGGCTGCTGACCGCGAGGCGGGCGGCCGGGCAGTCCGGCGCGGGCGCCCCGCCGGGGGCCCCCGACACTCCGGCGTGGATCGAGCTGGACTTTCCGGCGACACCCGATGAGAAGGTCTCCGCTCCGCCGGGGCTCGCGGATGCGATTGGTGCGACGCCGCGCTACTTCGGGCGATCGCACTTCGATTTCCTGGTCGAACTGGACAATGAGGAGACCGTCAAGCGGCTGGAACCTGACTTTGCGCGTCTGAGCGGATTTCCGGTGCGGGGCGTAATTGCGACCGCGCGGGGCGCGGCACCGGACGTCGACTTCGTGTCGCGGTTCTTTGCGCCGGCGTTTGGCATCAACGAGGATCCCGTGACTGGCTCGGCGCATTGTTGTCTGGGGCCGTATTGGGCGCGGCGACTGAAGAAGCGTGAGTTCGTCGCGCACCAGGTATCTGCGCGCGGCGGGGTGATCAAGGTGAGGCTCGAAGCGGACCGCGTGCGGTTAGCAGGCCAGGCGGTGACCGTCATGGAGGGGCGGCTTACCGACAAGGCGTCGGCGGACTAGCACCCCAACTCCAACATTTACAATGTCTCGATGCCTGGTTCCGGCGACTGGTCCTCGCTCGCCCGCTCCGCTGATCTCGACGAGCTCCGCGAACACATTCTGACGGGGTTCAAGGCGGGCAAGCCCTTCACGCCGTACGCCCCGACACTGGCGCTTCCCTCCCCTCTTCGCCAGATCCTGGATTTCGGCTGCGGGCTCGGCCGGAACTTTCCATACTTGACGTCCGTGGCGGATCGTGTCGTCGGCTTCGACCTGCCGGCGATGATCGCGCGGTGCCGCGCTCTCTTCGCGCAACAGTCCAAGGGCCTCGCGGTGCCGTCTTCGGAGAACCTCGAGCCGCGCGTCAGGCTCGAGGATGACTGGAGCGCGCTCACGACCGATCGGTTCGATCTGGTGTATGCGGCGCTGGTGCTGCAGCATGTCGAAATCGAGGCGTGCCGCGCTTTCCTGACGGACTTCGCGCGAATGGCGCCTGCCGTCTATCTGCTGACACGAAGCGACGGCGACTTCGGCGCGAACGTGCTGGATCTGGTCGACGAGACGCGTGCCTTCGATCCCGGGCTGTGTGTCGAGGTGGATCACGATCCAACCACTCATCAGCTGCGGGTCCTCGGGCGCAGGACATTTGCGGATGCCCGCGCGTCGAGCGGCTCTCGTCACTATGAAATGTTGCTGAGATCCCGCGGTGGCCAATGACGCGGCGCGCGACTCGGCGTCCGCTCAGCCGTCCCGCCGACCCAGGCGCCGTCGCAACCAGTCCCCGCCTACTCGTAACGCAAGGCCTCCATGGGATCGACAGCAGACGCGCGGCGTGCGGGAACGAGCGCCGCCAGCGCGGACGTCACAACAAGGAGGACCGTGACCGCGGCTACGACCTGCGGATTGTGCTCGCTCCCTTCGGCCCACCGAGCTAGGGCTCCCTTCAACAGCAGACTCAGAAGCAGCCCACTTGCAAGCCCGGCAACGACATGACGGACCGAGGACGTGAGCACGAGAGCAAGGACCTGCCCGCGTGTGGCACCGAGCGCCATGCGAATGCCGAATTCATTGGTCCGCTGCGCGACGCCGTAGGAAACGACGCTGAAGAGTCCGAAGGAAGCCAGGGCGAGCGCCAGCAATGAGAACTCGCTGAACAGCGAGGCGACGAGACGACCGTACGCGTACTCGTCCTGACTCTCAATCCACGCCTCGAGGTCGCGCGTCTGGCCGAACACCTGCTGATCGGGATCGACGGCTTTCACCTCGGCGCGAACGCGACGGAGAAGGGAGAGCGGATCGGTGCGAGTCCTGACCAGGATTTGGGTCCACATCCGCATCTACAGCGTGAAGGGCACGAAGACCGCCGGTTTCACCGGTTTCCTCAGCCCATCATCACGTGCGTCGCCGACCACGCCGATGATTTGGAGCCAGCCGTTGCTGTCGGGCGTCGCTTGCGTGAAGGGCGGCTCGCCTTTCACGTCAGGGAGTCGCAGCTCCTTCCCGATGACGTCGCCGTCGGGCCAATACTGCCGCGCCAGGGTCTGATTGACGAGGGCCAGGTTCGCCCCGCGCACGACTTCGGGATGGTCCCAGAGGCGGCCCTGCAGGAGCGGGATGTGAAGAACGGAAAAGTATTCGGCGCTCACGAAGTTCAAGCGTAACTGCTCCTGCTGATTCGAGGGACGCCCGAAGATCTCGAAGCCAACATCCACCCCGTTCGAGGGCGGTGTGGCGTTCGTGGAGAGTCCGGCAGAAACCACTTCCGGCATCGCAGCCACGCGGGCCAGGAGCTGCTCGAAATACGACGATCGATCGGCCCAGCTGACATGCGTGTTCTGGTGCACCGGAATGCCGACCGACATTGTGTGGTGTGGATCGTAGCCAAGGTCGGTTCGCACGAGCCGCAGAAACCCGTTGGTGGCCGCAGCGGCGGACGTGAGCAGCAAGAGCGTCAGCGCGATTTGTGCGGTCACGAGCAGGCTGTGCGTGTGTTTTCCGCGCGCGCCGCCGGTGGCTCGCCGGGAGCTCGACTGCATGAGCTGAGCGACCTCAGGGCGCGAGAAATGGAAGGCCGGCGCGAGACCGAAGAGCACGCCGGTCAGGATCGCGACCGCAACGGTGAACGCCAGCACGGGAAGATTGATGCTGATCGCCACCTCGTGCGGAAACGAGTACTCAGGCAGCCAGCGGATCAAGAGTGGGAGCAGGCGATAGGCCAGAAGGACGCCCCCGAGCGCGCCCAGGAGGGACAACGCCAGCGCGTCGGTCAAAAGCTGGCGCTGAATCCGCCAACGGCTTGCGCCGATCGCGCTGCGAACAGCCAGCTCGTGCTGGCGGGCCGTGCCACGTGCGAGCAGCAGGATGGA
>Ga0182038_10001759_pt1 | contig 11275 bp, 6 predicted proteins | sample sta12Can44000108_FD_125976 | JGI IMG/M metagenome (GOLD analysis project Ga0182038, IMG submission 125976) | Lab enrichment of tropical soil microbial communities from Luquillo Experimental Forest, Puerto Rico - statanox.12C.anox.44.000.108 | ecosystem: Environmental > Terrestrial > Soil >...
GCTGCCAGAGCCTGAATTGATCACCTATCTTTGTCCAACCCCAAGGTTCCCGCTAAAATTTTGTGATCAATGCAGGCTAAGTCTAATACTGTTCACTTAAGGATTGCAACAGTGATTTTTCTCATTTGCGAGGCGACCGTGGAAGTGCCGCGAGGTCGCAAGGCATAGCTGGACATCTTGCGCTTGAGACCGCGGGGTTGATGGCGGCCGCGACTGCTGACGACCCGCTTTTGGAGCGCTTCAGTCAGAAGAGGCTGGAGGCAGATCGGGCGAGCCGGAGGGGGAAAAAGAACCACTAATGGGCAGTTTACGTCGAATGACCTGGACGCAGTGCTATCCCGGACAGCGCCCGTTGGCCGGTCGCGATCTTCCGGCCCGGACTGGATCCGCTTGAGAGTCTGGCGGTGGCGCTTTCGAGTGCTGGGTATTCGCTCGATCGGCTGCCGAACGATCGGAAACTTCGTCAACGCGCGGCCGAATTCCCGCGCCAGCAGGGGAAAGAAGATTTGGCGCGGCAAGTGGAAGCCCGGGGGCAATAAGCACGCGAAATAATTCCCAAAGCGACAATTTCGCTGTCCCCTGCGCCTCGAAAGATTGTATCATAACGTCCCCTGATTATGAAGAACTATTCTGTCAGCGACGATCGTTACGATATCGCGGTAGAAGAGCCAACGACTCGGCCCTCCTTGAAACCGCCCACGAGTATTTTTGCACCAGAAATATCTCGGACGTTTGCCGACGTCCGTGCGGCAGCTGGTAAAAAAGCAACGAAGGACGTGAAGGTAAACGGCGAAGTGGTGTCTGTTCCATATCCATTCCCGTCACCAACCGATTGGCGGGACTGCTGGATGTACTTTTTGATTCTTGATCGATTCGCCAATGACCGCTTCCCACCGAATGGCGCCTGGAATCAGCGATACGAATATCGGCAGGGAGGCACGTTCAACGGCGTTACTGCTCAGCTCAATTACTTACGGGATTTGGGAGTGAAAGCGCTCTGGCTCTCGCCCGTACTGAAAAACTCGCGACCAGACTGGCAGTACACCTACCCCGGTTACGACACTCAGGATTTCTTGCATATCGATGAGCGGTTCGGTTCGGACGGAACACGAGCAACCGCAGAAGAAGAATTCGAAGAGCTCGTTGCCCAGGCTCATGCACGCGGTATTCGCGTTATTGTCGACACAGTGATCAATCATGCCGGTCAGGTCTTCGACTATATTTACCAAGGTCGGATAGCGGACGAATTCACTGATCGCGACGTGATGAATGCACCCCTCGGCGAGGAACCTTCCATTCAGTGGTTAAACGGGTACGGTTTTCCGCGGGCTGATTGGCAGGATCAGATACCTCCGGGTACGGCCTTATCAGCTGACGACGCTGTCTATCCGGTTGATCTGCAGCAAAAGCTGTTTTTTCGGCGCCGCGGCGCGATCGTGAGTTACGAACGCTCAGGATCTCCACAAGACTTCGTCAAAGGTGACTTTTATAAACGGCGACAAATCGTAGTTGAATACGATGCGCGGCCGGTCGGCCAAGCCGGCATCCAGGCGCGCTACGGTTCAAGGCCAGTTCTTAATATTCTGATTCGCGCCTATCAATACCTTATTGCGAAGTTCGATCTTGATGGTTTTCGGATCGACACGACAAAACATGTCGAGCCGGACATGGTCGAGATTTTCGGAAATGCGCTTCGGGAATTTGCCGACACGCTCGGCAAACGAAACTTTTTCACCTTCGGCGAAATTATAGCTAGCGAAGAGGAAATTAATCGATTTGTGGGACGACACAGCACAGAAACGGAGGGATTCGGTGTCGATGCGGCCCTTGACTATCCTCTTTTCTTTAAACTTCCCGAGATTGTAAAGGGTTGGCGGGACGTTTCCGAACTCTCCACCGTTTTCGACAATCGCAAAAAAGCTGAAGAGGGGCTCATCAGTTCACACGGCGAAGCTGGAAAATATTTTGTCACATTCCTCGACAACCATGATCGGACCGAGCGATTTAATCATCCGTCAGCGCCGCAAGAGCAGATCACGATGGGATTGGCCACCCTATTTTGCTTGCAAGGAATCCCGGCGATCTACTACGGAACCGAACAAGGGTTGACGGGAACCGTCGATTCACAAGGCTATCCTGATCTGGTTAATAATGAGTCGGTCCGCGAGGCGCTATGGGGTAAGTCGGAGCCTTTTGATGACAAGCACTTTCTCTATCAGCAGATCCGATCGTTGAGCAGACTGCGAGAGGAGCAGCCGGCGTTACGATTCGGCCGGCTCTATTTCCGCCAAGTTTCAGGTAATGGGCGGGATTTTGGCTACTCGTCCGGCGCGGGCGGTTTGGTCGCGTTCTCCCGCGTCGTGAGCGACATCGAGGTGCTCGTAATTGCGAACACTGGTTCGCGCCAGCGATTCGACGGCCACGTTCTGCAAGACCCTGATTTGAACCGGCATCCTCGGAAGATGCATGTAGCGTATAGCAATCTCGGCACGGTTAGTTCCGCTACCGTCCGGCGGATTTCCGACGCGCGCTTTTTCTTCGGAGCACAGTTTAGCGGCTCGGCCGCCGCCGCAGCTCTGCCGGTTGGACTTGCTCCGATGGAAGTCCAAGTTTGGGTTCCTGAACAGCGGTTCTCATTCTAAACCTCCAAAGTGCTCTGTTATTTTATGCGCGACAATTGAGCGAATCAGCTCAGACAAAACGGATTCCAAAATATGCCTCTCAATTGGTTGAACGATTCGGGCTACCAGATTTATCCGCCACCGGATGTGCAGCGCACGACGCTCGGGATTGATGCCCTGAGCAGGTTGGTTTGTAATACATGGAACGAGGCCACGGCTAACGGCGGCCGACCATTCGATGCAGTCGTCATCGGCGCCGGCATGTTTGGCGGGTATTGTGCCAACGAAATCTACCGCCGCGGGGCCGCGAGTAATCTGAGGGTCTTGGTGCTCGATGCCGGAGGATTTCTGATCCCTACTCATCTCCAGAACCTACCGCCCAACATCTGCCTCGACGTTCCGGCCCCGATAAGCCCGGCGGCGCCCGAGGCCCGCTATGCAAGGGGGGTAGTTTGGGGCATTCCTTGGCGCAGCAACGTAGAATTCATCGGCCAGGCCTACTGCATCGGTGGCAAATCCCTTTACTGGGGAGGGTGGTGTCCGCGCCTGCTGCCCGACGACCTGGTTGAATGGCCCGAAACGGTAGCGGAATACCTAACAAAGAAGTACGAGAAGTTGGAGGAAGAGACCGGAGTAAGAGTCGTGGAGCGGGAGACCGGCAAAGAGAAGAGCGGGACCGGCAAAGAGGTGAAGACAGAATTTATACAGGGCGCGCTTTTCAATCTGCTTGAGCAACGCGTTGGGACTGCCATAAACCGAGCCGCCGTTCCAAATCTCGAATCCGTCCACAAGCCGCCCTTAGCGGTTCAAGGGCAGTCTCCGGCTTCCGGCCTTTTTGGTTTCGATAAGTACAGCAGTGTTTCAGTTTTGATCGAAGCAGCTCGTGATGCGGCAAACCAGCCGGATTCACGGAGACGCTTGTTCGTCGTACCAAATGCTCATGTTACGCGATTAAATGCCCCGCACGGCGTAGTCACCTCCATTGACGTTTTCGTCGATGGTGCCACCCGATCCCTGCTGATCAACCCGAACTGCGCAGTCGTCCTTGCGCTGGGCACCATCGAGTCCACGCGGCTCGCGCTCGTTTCATTCCCGACCAGTCCGGACAATCCGGCGAGAGAATTGATGGGACGAAATCTGATGGCCCACTGGCGATCTAACATTTTCGTCCGAATCAGACGCTCTGCGTTGGACCCCTCTAAGACGCTGCCCTATGAACTCGAAACAGGAGCTCTTCTTGTGCGGGGCTCAACGCCGCAAGGCAAATTCCAAATTCAGGTGACGGCATCGGCGGATCCTAAGGGTAACTCCGATGCTCTGCTCTTCTCGATGATTCCTGACATCGACCTGCTCAAAGGAATCCTTAAGAATCAGCACTCCGAATGGATCTCAATTTGTTGTCGAGGCGTTTCACAGTTAATGGGCAATCGCGTAATCAGCGTGCCCAATTCGTTCGGCCGTTGGATCAATCTCAGTCCATTTGAGACCGATGAGTTTGGAGTGCCTCGAGCTTATGTGCATCTCACCACTACAGATGCCGAGGACGCTTTGGCAGATTCCATGGATGCGGCGATCCTGGGACTGGCAAACGAGCTCGCCGGCAATAACCCTAACAATCTCCAGATTACCAGAAGAACCCGAGACGGCCTTGGTACTACGTATCACGAAGCCGGCACGCTGTGGATGGGAACAGACCCAACAAGCTCCGTGACTGATACCAATGGTCGGTTCCACCATGTTGCCAATGTCTTTTGTGCAGACCAATCGCTGTTCGTGACCGTCGGATCGGCGAATCCAACTTTAACCGGCCTTGTTCTTGCGAAAAAAGTAGCAGAAGCTGTCGTCGCCCGCGCAACTGGTGAACCACCCCCTCCTTGATCGGGTCGAGCGGGAACATGAGGCTGTACCGCTTTGCCCGCATCGCGTCACATAGCTGCCCTTGAATTGAATGAAATCGGCGATTTCCGACACGCCGAGCTGCTGCTCGAGCACGGCATAGTTGCTTTTCAGATATTGAGCTGAGCTACAGCGGGTGGCCATGCGGCTAAATCCCCGTCCGTCAACCTAGGGCACCAGCCATGGGCCCAGCCTGCCCAGTAAACGGATTTGCCGCCCACGCAGTAAGGGGTCCCCACAAAACTGGTATTTCCTCGCCACGGCATCTCCCAGACAAATTCCCTCGGCAATCCGCTGTCGTTGGTGGGATCTATAGGCTCCGGCACGTTCAATCCTATGTCGGGCAGATCGTGCTCGGCGACGAGGAACGGGCCAGCCTCGAGCAGGAGCGTGCGCAACCGCTTCACGTTTGTATCCCGGAAGAGTTTGTCGGCACAATACCCGCCAAACATCCCGCTGCCGATAACTACAACGTCGAAAGCGAGATTGGTCATGGCTTCCTCCCAGGTGTTGCAAGCGTTTCGCGCAACGGCGTCGACGCTGAAAGAAGTCTCCTGGTAATCGACCGCGTCAGTCGCCGAAGGCATCAAGCGGGGTAAGTACGCAGCCATAAAATGCATCCTACCTGGAAACGCTATCAGAAACGAGACTCTTGATGTCAAGCACAGTAATTTCGAGGGTGTGTGTGTTGGTGTGTGTTGACGCCCGTTACACGAACCAAAAACCGGCTGCTCGGAACTTAATCCAAGCCTTCCAGCCGCAGGAAATGCCCTCGGCCTGACTTGTCTCTGGCGATAATCGTTCGCCCATCTGGCGCAACAGCGCAATGCAACATGGGGCCCTCGCCGGAGAAGGCAGTAATGTAGTTCCCGCTTTCCACATCCCACACCCGCAGCGTATGGTCAGCCGAGGCCGAGATCGCGTGGTGGCCATCCGGCGTTACCGCTACGGCATTAACCAAGTCCGTATGGCCTTCGAGCGTGCGCACCAATTGGGCGGCCTCCAAATCCCACACCTGCACCGTCTGATCAGCCGAAGCCGAGATGGCGCGGCGCCCGTCGGGCGTTACTGCTAAGGCAGTGACCCAGTCCCTATGGCCTAGGAGGATTTGCACCGTCTCGCCACTCTCCGAATCCCATACCCGCAGCGCCCCGGAATCGGACCCCCACAGGGCGCACCGCCCATCAGAGGTTACTGCAACGACGCTGACCAGGTCCGCATGGGCCGCCGAGGGTACGCACCGACTGGCCAGTCGCCAAATCCCACACCCGCAACGTCTGGTCCGCCGAGGCCGAGATGACGCAGCGCCCATCCGGTGCTACCGCCACGGCAGTGACCAAGGCGGTATGGCCTTCGAGCATACGCACCGGCTGGCCAGTCGCCACATCCCACACCCGCAGCGTATGGTCCGCCGAGGCCGAGATGACGCGGCGCCCATCCGGCGTTACCGCGACGGCGGTGAGCCAGTCCGTATGGCCCGTGAGCACCCGCAGCAATTGGCCGCTCTCCAAATCCCAGATGCGCAGCACGTGGAAATCGGAGGCCATGGCGATGCCGCGCCCGTCGGGCATCAGCGCCACAGCAGTGATGCTATCGGTCTGGCCTGCTAGCGGGTGCTCAGATCGGTCTCCGCGCTCTAAGTCCCACATCCGCAGTGTAAGGTCAGCCGACCCCGAGATGGCGCGGCGCCCGTCGGGCGTTACGGCCACGGCAGTGACCCAGTCCGTATGGCCTGCGAGCGTGCGCACCGATTGGCCGCTCTTTAAGTCCCATACACGCAACGTATGGTCAGGCGACCCTGAGATGGCGCGGCACCCGTCAGGCATTAGTACCACTGCAGTAACGCTATTCGTGTGGCCTTCGAGGGTACGCACCGACTGGCCCCTTTCTAAGTCCCACATCCGCAGTGTAAGGTCAGCCGACCCCGAGATGACGCGGCGCCTATCGGGCAGAGCGACCACCGCAGTGACCCAGCCCGTATGACCTGCGAGCGTGCGCACCGATTGGCCGCTCTCAAGGTCCCAAACCCGCAGCGTCCTGTCAGCCGAGGCTGAAATGGCGTGACGGCCATCGGGGGTTACCGTCACGGCATTGACCGCGTCCAGATGGCCTTCGAGCGTGTACACCGATTGGCCGCTCTCAAGGTCCCAAACCCGCAGCATCCTGTCAGCCGAGGCTGAAATGGCGTGACGGCCATCGGGGGTTACCGTCACGGCATTGACCGCGTCCGCATGGCCTTCGAGCGTGTGCACCGATTGGCCGCTCTCCAAGTCCCACACGCGCAGCGTCCCGTCAGACGAGGCCGAGACAGCGCAGCGGCCGTCAGGGGTGATGGCGGTCACAAGCACCGAGTTGCGGTGGCCTTCGAGCGTGTGTACCGATTGGCCGCTCTTCAGGTCCCAGACCCGCAGAGTATGATCAGACGAGGCCGAGACCGCGCGGCGGCCGTCGGGCGTTATCACCACGGCCCTGACTGGACCCGTATGGCCCACGAAGATGCGCGCCGGTCGATTGCTCTCCAGGTCCCACATCCTCAACGCGCCGTCACCCGAGCCGGAGATGGCACAGCGCCCATTCGGCGTTAGCGCTACGACATGGATCCAGCAGCCCATCTTCGTACCTTCGAACGTGCGGATCAGAGGGCCCCCTGGCGGAGAGAGACTGCGTGTCAAAGGCCGGAGCCAGGGCCAGGATTTGCTCTCAGCAGCGCCCTTAAGTAAAACTTGGATGTCGGGTGCCGGATTGCTAAGCAAACGGCCTGTTAATTGGCCCGCCAATTGGCGCCGATCGCGAGCCAGCACATGCGCCGAAAGCCGAATGGCTGATTGCACCAGCAGCAAATCGGCATCATTAGAGAGATAATCGTAGTCTGCGATAAGCGCGCTCGCGTCCGTACCATCCAATTTGCGTTGGAGGAAACTAAAATCCTTCAGCACAGTCCACAAAATGTGGTCTCGACCGACCAGATGCAGATGGGCTAGAAGATGCCGGAGACAGTATAAAGAAATGCTCTGGGAGGCACCCTGGTATTCGGCCCAACACCAGTCGGCTAACCTGGTCCAGCCCTTCTGGAGGTTCACGTGGTACGGCCCCGCAAACGGTTGGTCGTGGGGAATATCCCAGCCTGTCAACCAGTCGAACAGCGATTTGTGGAAGAGTGCATAACGACCGTCAGAAGCGGGCGCAAATGAGGCCAGACGAGAGAGGATGACGGGAAGTTCCTCTTCGGCATCCAAGTCGGTGGCGGCAGCGATTTGTTGTCGAGTGAGCGGTTCCCGAGCGGCCGCCACGGTTTCCAGCACCCGACGCGAAGCGCCAAAATCCACACCTGCATCGCGAAAAAGCCGATCGAAGAACATCTTGTATAGACTACTCAAGCCGGGCGGCAGGTTTTGGATTAGATCGAAACTCAATTGGCCTCTCTCGACGGCACCGAGTGCGGTTGTGACGAACAGGAAGTTGCCTGCACTTGATCTGAGGAGATCGTTTTCAAGGCGAACAAGGATCTTACCACTGGTCGTCACCTGGTCGCGCAAGGCCGGTTCGGCGAGGCGGATCCGCATGAAGTGGCGCACATCATCCTGGTTTCCTGGATCTTGGGCGCTGAGAACACGGATGCTCGCGCTACGTAGCTGGTTGAGGAGGCTCGGATCACCCCGCATCGTAGCGACTATGCCTAGCCACGGCGGCAACCGGTCGAAGCGTGTGGAAAGCACATCGACGATCGTGGGCCGCTGCGTGTGCGCCGAGGCTTCGTCGAGGGCGTCAATGAGCAGGTAACGCCTGCCTCCCTGAGGTGGCTTAATGTTGTGAAGTGGGCCCAGAATAGCAACGTCGAACGCGCTAGCCGGGTCGGTGTCGGAGCGTCGGAGAAGGTCGGCAATGGCGGACTGTTCCAGCATCTCAGCGTATTTATCTAACTGTGCCGACAACATCGCAGCCAAGCTGCGCACGAAACCTGCCGGCTCAAGCGTGACTGGAGTATCAGCCCGACAGCAGTGGTAAGCGAGGATATGACCACCAGGATTTCTGTGGACCAGCGCCGCGACGATGGCCGATTTGCCTACCCCCGGTTCTCCGACCAGCAAGAGCGCAGGCGGAGAGCCTCTCGCACGCCACTCCTCGATCTCTTGAAAAACCCATTCTCGGCCGGTGAAACCTTTTAACTTCTCCACGAGGAAAGGCGTAAAATCCCAAGGCTCGAGAAGAAGCCCTCGCGCGCGGCCACGTGTTTCCCCACGCCGCGCTTCTTCCGCCGCGCTCATGCGGTCTAGCCTGCGACGATGCAGGGCTTCTCCTCGGCTATGTTTGGCGGCCGTGCGAACAACGCTACGGGATTTGGCCTTACCCTTTGTGTCCAACGCCACCCGCACTTCGCTCAAAAGAGTCTTGAGGTCGCTGGGACTCTGCGGACGCCTAGCTGGATCTTTGTCCAATAAGGATCTAATCAGGGCCACAACCGGTCGCTGCACGTGCTCCAATTGTTTAAACGGTGGCGGCGCGCGCAAATGCTGGCCCATTACCTCAACAGGGCTGCCGTCGAAGGGCAACCTGCACGTCAGCATCTCCCAGAGAGTAATGCCTAAGGAATAAAGGTCCGAACGAATGTCTGTTTGCTTGCCTGCGCATTGTTCGGGGCTCGCGAAATGCGGTGTCCCAGTAAAGGCCCCAGGGGTTGAAATCCCGGCTTCCGGATGCGGTTCCTCAACCGCCTTGGCCAGGCCGAGGTCGATAATCTTCGCTGTTGCACCGCCTCCATCCTCTAAGCTGACCATGATATTGCTTGGCTTAATGTCGCGGTGGACTAAGTTCTTTTTATGTACCGCAGCCAAGCCGGCGGCCACTTGGTTCGTAATCTCGAGTGCCAGCTTTACCTCTAAGGGACCAGAGCGTTTAATAAGGTGCGCGAGAGTTTCTCCCTCGACAAATTCCATTGCATAAAAGTAGTTTCCTCCGCTTCTGCCTAGATGGAAAACCGAGGCAACGTTCGGATGACGGAGGCTGGCCGCCGCACGTGCCTCACGCAAAAACCTAAGCCGAGCAGATTCGTCGCCCAGATAGCGTTCGCTGATCACCTTCAATGCCACGGTGGATCGAAGATCGACGTCGAACGCCTTGTAAGTCACTGCCATCGCACCGCGACCCAACTCGATGGGTCTCCCGTCTTCGCCTTTTACGAGTTCATAATGCTCAAATCCATATTCTGAAGAAACATGCTCAGGAGTGGATATGGCTAAGTCCTTTTCAGTAAATTCGACAGTGTCATCAAGGGCGCTACGCAACATACAGACGAGACAGAACTCACCACAAATATCAGCTGAGAGCGGTGTCTTGCACATCGGGCAAGCGCAAATCTCCGGTAGCTCCAGCGGTATCTCAGACCCAGAGTCATGCCCCGAATTTTGCACGTCAGACTTCATGGGACTATTCGGCCCTCCGCCGCGATTAGGGCTTCGCAGAGAGCGTGGATTTCACCATCGATTTCGGCAGGGTCCGAAACAGTGCGACCGACCTCCTGACGCAGGTGAGCCGAATACCGTTTGCGCAAGCGGTGGATGAGAGTCTTCACAGCGCCTACCCCAACGCCGAGCACTTTTGCTGCCTCCTCGTACGGCGGCGAGCCCTTGCCATCGCCCATCCTTAAGAAAACCTTCAAAGTTTCGAAAGTTGACCATTTACCTTGAGCAGCGTATTCCTCGCCTAATAGGGTCATTGCCCGGGCAAGCAAGGTGACCGCCCATCGTGCGTCGAAGATCTTTTCAGGGGTCAAATGGTCAACCGGCTCCAATCGATAACAGTTTTCAGCGCTCTCGAGATCCAGGGAAACAAATTCGCATTTGCCACCGCGTTTCAGACTACGGGCTCGATGCGCCTCAACTGAGAGATAGTTCTGGAAGGATGCCAGCAGAAACGACCGAAACTTGCCTTTCAGCTGATCCACGTGGGTGAGGGCTCGGTGCTCCACCAAGTGCAGGAAAAAACCTTGAGTTAAGTCCTGAGCGTCATGCGGCGAACGCCCACGAAGACGCGCAAATGAGTACAAGGGGTACCAATAAAGCTGACACAGTTCGGCCAAAGCGGCACGACCCCCTTCCACCTGGCTCTGCGCAGCGCTAATGACAAGCGTCCACCGCGTGGTATGAAACTGCGTCGCGCCCACGCCGCTCGAGTTGTATTCCGACTTCATTATGCACCCCGGTTCCCCTCGACATTAATCGATAAACTTCGCGTCCGGAACAAAAATTTCCAATCGGATCCTGGCTACCTACACCACCGTAGCTCTGCTTAGTCTGCTGTTCGGAAAAAAGTTTAGACCAACGGAAATAAGGGTTCTTCCGTCACGGCCAATGCTTCAATAGTTCACCGTGTAATTCACGCTCGTCCCTACTGCCGTACGCCAGTAACTACATTTCGGATCCGTTCGAAGCCCGAAGAGAAAGTTTTTCGAAAGCGATGAACTTATCGGTGAGGTGAGGGCGGTTGTCTGTCGCCATCAACTCGGAAAGAAGAGTGAAAGGAAGATCGCCCAAAGCAAATACGAAAGTGACGGGATCGAACGAGCAAACGACTGACAAATCTAGGCGGCTGGGTGTTTGGATGGAGAATGCATGCATGGGGGATCGGCTTTGGAGTCGACCCCCAAATGGTGCGTTAGAACTGATTTTGAATCGTCACCTTGGTTCCATTGAAACGGGTGATCGTGAAACTGACATTTTCGTTATAGCAACGGACGTAATCCTGCAATAGATACAAGGCGA
>Ga0182038_10001761_pt1 | contig 11266 bp, 9 predicted proteins | sample sta12Can44000108_FD_125976 | JGI IMG/M metagenome (GOLD analysis project Ga0182038, IMG submission 125976) | Lab enrichment of tropical soil microbial communities from Luquillo Experimental Forest, Puerto Rico - statanox.12C.anox.44.000.108 | ecosystem: Environmental > Terrestrial > Soil >...
CTCTGGTACATCCAGTGCTTGCCTTCGAGCTTGGCGAGGATGCGGTTGATCGTGCTCTTGACGCCAAACGGTTTATCACAGCGGATGCAGCGAAACGGCTCCTCCTCCCTGAGCACACGCGTCGTCGTCGCGGCGCCGAACGCCAAGCGCGGGACGAGTCTGATTACCGTCTCCGGGCAGGTCGCCTTGCACAGCCCGCATTGCACACAGGCATCCTCGCTGAAGCAGAGCATCGGCCGGTCGGGATCGTCCGACAATGCGCCGGTCGGGCACGCCGAGACGCAAGCGAGGCACAGCGTGCAGCCATCGGCGACCTCGACCGCGCCGAACGGCGCTCCCGCCGGGAGTGTGATTATTTCGGACGCCGCCGATGCAGCGCGGTGGAGTTCCCGCACGGCCAAACGCAGCACGTCGCGGCGGCCTCCCGCCGGCGCGAAGCTCGCGGGCCGCGGAACGGGTGCGCCGAGCGTCATCGCTCGCAAAACGTCGCCGAGCGCGAACGGATCGTCTGCCTCTATCGCGGCAATGCGGGTTCCGTCGAGCTCGAGACCGGCGAGGATCGCCTCCGCGAGCGCGATCGTCTGGTAGAGGCCCGCCGGATCGTGACGCGGTTTGGCATGGAGAAGAATCCGCACCGCCGCGGCACCATACGCGAAGGCTGCGGCGACGCATTCAAGCCCGATCTGCGTCACCTCGTTGACGGCAAGCGGCAGCACATGAGCCGGCAATCCGTCGCCGTGCCGGGCCAACGCGTCGATCAGCGCGCCGCCATGCGCTTCATCGTGGAGCAGCAGGACCGGCGATGTGCCGCCCGCCTCGCGGTAGACCATGAGCAATGTGCGAACTTTGCGTAGCAGCGCGTCGGAAGGCGGCAGGGCATAACTAGCGGCGCCGGTCGGACAGGCGGCGGCGCACTGGCCGCAGCCGGCGCAGATCTTCTCGTCGATCGAGACGTGATCGCCGTCCGGCGAAATCGCGCTCGTTGGGCACAGGTCGAGGCAGCGGTGACAGCCGACGATCCGCGAGCGCGAATGGGCGCACAGCTCGGCATCGAAGGTAATGTAGCGCGGCTTCTCGAAGCTGCCGATGAGGTCGCGGGCACGCAGCACGGCTCTGAGTACAGCGGCGGGATCGCCCGGATCGGCGCGCAAATAACCGTCCCGCAGATCGGCGGCCGGGAAGAGGGGCGCGCCGCCCGTGAGGTCAAGCACGATATTGCAGCGCGATGTCGCGTTGTCGCGGGATGGAGCGAAGACCAGCGCGCCGCGCGAGGAGGGCTGGGGCAGGGCATAATCATCGACCGTGAGCTCGAACGCGCCCAGATGGCCCTTCGCGGCGCGGATCGTCCCTTTGACGATCGGGAAATCGGTAATGCGCGGTGGGATGATCTGATCGCACCTGGTCAATAGCACGGTGACGTCGAGATACTCCTTAAGCAAGCTTGCAGCCCCGACCGCGCGCTCATCGCGGCCGTAGACGAGGACCACACCCGCGCTCTCGAGTTGCACAAACGGGATGCCCGGCATCGGCTCAGCGGCAGCGGCGGCAAGCGCGGCCATTTTCGGTCCAGCCTTGGCCGCGTCGGCCGACCAACCGGCGCTCTCGCGCAGATTGACGAACCGAATATCGGCGCCGCTATCCTCGGCCACTTCGCGGAAAAGTGGCTCTTCCTGCGTGCAGCCGATCGTGAGCGGCGCACCCGAGCCCGCCAGCGTCCGAAAGCGATCGAGCTCCGCCCGGCAGAACTGCCGACCGGTGACGATATCGAAGTTGCGGCAGCCGCGCGTCAACGCACCTGCGTCCAGCGGCATCGTGTCTTCGCACGAGCAAACCAGGATTTTGCGTCGATCCGTCATCTGTCGGTATAATGCTGAAGTGGCGAGCACAAGGCCATCGCGAAATGCCGTTCTCATTGCGGGCGCTCGATCTGCCGCCGCCGTTTCGGCTTGTGGCGCCGCGCGAAGCGAACGATGCGTTTGCCCACACCTCCGCTCACCCTTGAGCTCGGCCCCGGGACGCTGATTTTCGTCGGACGGCTCGACCTCGCGGAGATCGGGCTCAAATCGGAGGAGGTGCTTATGAGCGCCCGCCGGAGCTTCTATGCCGGCATGACGGCTTTCGCCGATGCGCTCTCTGCACTCAAGCGCCCGAGACGGCGATCGCGATTGAATGGCCGGACCGGCTTGAGGTCGGTCACGGCCTCGTTGGTGGCGGTCGTCTTGGCTGGCCGCAGACTGCCAACGAAGACGCGCGGCCCGATTGGCTCGTCTTCGGCGCCGTCATTCGCCTCGTTTCGATGAGGAGTGGCGGCGAGGCGCACCGTCCGCTGTCGTCCTCGCTCGCAGACGAGGGGTTCGAGAATGTCGGAGCGGAACGCCTCGTCGAAGGCTTTGCTCGCCATCTCACGGTGGTAGTCGACCGCCGGCAGGAGGAGATTTCGTGGCAATCGCACAGAGCTATCTTGCGCGCCTGCGTCCGGAGCGCGGTATACGGCGTGCAATCGAGGCGAGCGGAAACCTGCGGGTCGAGCGGCTGAGTGAGCCTGTTGAGTGCTTGGACCTTCGGGCGGCGCTGGCAGCGCCGTCATGGCTCGACCGCGAGACCAAAAGGCCGCGTCGGTGAGAGAGTTCTCGCGTTCCTGCGGCCATGCGTCATGAGCGCGCCGGTGCAGCGTATCTGGATCGGCGTCGTCGTCGAGCGATGCAAGGCGATATCACAATGGGTCGAATTTCTTTGGCGTCCCGTCGCCGTCCTCGCCGGGCTACCCGAAGCCGCCGCGTGGACGCAGTTGGCCGAGGAGAGCGATGCCGTCACTTATTACGCTGGCCCGGCCCAAATCGCGTTATATAGGTCGGAAGCGGAGAACTATCGGCGCAATCTGGGATCGGGCGCACCGGCGATCTGGGTGAGGATGCATGCGACCGGCGGCCAACCGCCTTACGTCATCGGCGGCGTGACCGCCGACCCGTCAGAGGGAGAGGGATGGACCGAGCCCGGTCAGGCGGTCGTCGAAGCGGTCGCTATGCCGGAAACCGTGCGCGATGAGATCGCAGCCTTCATCGCTCAGTTTCCCGTTGGACCGGGCTTTGTGAAGCGCCAGCGCGACCGCGCCGATCCCGAGGTTCTGGCGCGACAGGCTCCCCAGACCGGGAGGCGCTATGGGCGGCGGTGAATCTTTCCTCGCGCGCTGGTCGCGGCGAAAACGCGGTGTGGCGGCGCAGACGGATGCGCAAGGGAATCCGCCGCCGAGCGCGGCCGAGATTGCGAAACCCGTTTCCCCGATCACCGGCAAGGCCCCTCCAGCGACGTCTCTGCCGCCGATCGAATCGATCGAATCCGCTTCGGACATTAAAGCTTTGCTTGCGCCTGATGTGCCGCCGGAGCTGACACGCGCGGCGCTTCGCCGGGCCTGGACAGCTGATCCCGCCATCCGCGATTTCATCGGCCTGTCGGAAAATGCGTGGGATTTCAATGCGCCAGGTGCGGTGCCCGGTTTCGGCTCTCTGGAGCTTCAGGAGGTCCGTCGCCTCGTGGCGCAGCTCTTAGATGAGCCGCAGGCGGCCGACCCGACCCGATCCACCGCGGCGCTTGCAGACCATTCGGCAACACCGGCGGAGGCCGCTCCAGCGGTTCACATCGCCGAGCCGCCGAGAAGTATTGCTGCGGCGCAGCATAAAAACGATAAGGTAAAGCCTGGCGAATCCCGGCCTGGCCGCCATCATGGCAGCGCGCTCCCGCAATAATCAGCAGTTATAGCCTCAGGCTATTGACCGTCTCGCAGTTGTGGTATTACCGTCGCTGTCAATTGGCGCGAACGCCGTCGGAGCAGTTTTGATGGGAGGAGATGCGGGGCTGGGCGAGGCGATCCGGGCGGCTGGCGGCGTCACCGAGTTGGCGCGCCGGATTGGGGTCTCGCAGCCCTCCGTGTCCAATTGGTCGCGCGTTCCGGCGGACCGCGTCGTCGCGGTCGAGGCAGCGACGGGTGTGGCCCGCGCAGTGTTGCGACCGGACCTTTACGCGAACACAGCCAGCGCCATCGACGACACCGACATCGCGCGTTCGCAGCAATACGCGCTGCTTGCGACGCTTTTGGCGAGACCACCGGATGCGGCGTTGCTGAAGAGCCTCGCGAGGATCGAGAGCGATCAGACGCTGCTCGGCCTCGCGCATAAGGCGCTGTCCGGAGCGGCTAACGGGAAAGATGCCGCCACGGTCGCGCGCGAATATTTCGACCTTTTTATCGGCGTCGGTCGCGGCGAGCTGTTGCCCTACGGGTCGTATTACCTAACGGGCTTTCTGCACGAGCGGCCGCTGGCGCGGCTGCGCGTCGACCTGGCGGATCTGGGTATCGAGCGCGTCGACCGCCAATGCGAGCCGGAAGACCACGCGGCGATCCTCTGCGAAGTCATGTCCGGCCTCGCCGTAGGCGAGTTCGCTGCTCCGGTGGAGCGGCAGCGGTATTTCTTCGACCGGCATCTCGGACCATGGATGGCGCGGTTCTTTGCTGATCTCGAGTCGGCGAAGACAGCGGATTTTTATCGCCCGGTCGGCGCGATCGGACGGCTTTATATCGAGATCGAAACAGCAGCATTCGCGCTCCCGGGATAAAGGGTACGCGGAGGGAGAACGGTGTATGAAGGCCCAGGACGAGACGACGGTCGGACGTCGCAGCTTCTTCCGACTGATCGGCGCGGGCGCGGCAGCGGGCGCAATGGCGCCGCTGGGAAGGGAAGTGGCAGCCGACAGCGAGAAGGAAGACGAGAAGCGTAAGGCGCGATATCGCGAAAGCGACGAGGTCAAGACCTATTATCGCGTCAACCGCTATCCGAAATAGCGAGGCGGGCCATGCTCATCAGGAGAACTGAGCGCGAGGCCCGCCGCGGGTCGCTCGCCGCCTTGGCCAGCCAATCGGATCGAGGTCTCGACCGCCGCAGCTTCTTGCGGCGATCGGGTGTCGCCGCGGGCGCCCTAGCGGCGCTCGGCGCCCTGCCGCTAGGCAGCGTGCGCCAGGCCACGGCCGGGCGGCCGCCGCCGCCGGGAGCGCAGGTCGTGAGGCGCAAGAGCGTGTGCACCCATTGTGCCGTCGGCTGCACCGTCACGGCCGAGGTCGCGAACGGCGTCTGGATCGGTCAGGAGCCGAGCTGGGACAGCCCGATCAACCGCGGTTCGCATTGCGCCAAGGGAGCTGCCGTGCGCGAACTCGTCTCGGGCGAGAGGCGGCTCAAATATCCGCTGAAGCTCGTCGGCGGCCAATGGACCCGCATTACCTGGGATCAGGCGATCGACGAGATTGGCGACAAGCTGGTGGCGGTGCGCCAACAATCGGGCCCGGATTCGGTCTATTGGCTGGGCTCGGCGAAATTCACCAACGAGGGCGCCTACCTCTTTCGCAAAATGGGCGCTTTCTGGGGCACCAACAATACCGACCACCAGGCGCGGATCTGCCATTCGACGACGGTAACCGGGGTCGCGAATACCTGGGGCTATGGCGCGATGACCAATAGCTTCAACGATATTCGCAATGCGAAGACGCAAATCATCTGGGGTGGCAATCCGGCCGAGGCTCATCCGGTCTCGCTGCAGCATTTGCTCGAGGGCGCCGAGCTCAACAACGCTAATGTTATCGTCGTCGATCCGCGCTTGACGCGCACCGCCGCGCACGCCACCGAATATGTGCGGCTGCGTCCGGGCACGGATATCCCGGTGCTCTACGGCATGATGTGGCACATCATTCAGAATGGCTGGGAGGACAAGGAATTCATCGCGCAGCGTGTCTACGGCTTCGAGGATGTCCGCAAGGAGATCGAGAAATGGACGCCCGAAGAGGTCGAACGTGTCTCCGGTGTTCCCGGCGAGCAGTTGAAGCGCGTCGCCCAAATGTTTGCGACGCAAAAGCCCGCGACCTTGATCTGGTGCATGGGCCAGACCCAGCACACGGTCGGCACCGCCAATGTCCGGACGAGCTGCATCGCCCTGCTGCTGACCGGCAATGTCGGGAAGCCCGGCACCGGCGCCAACATCTTCCGCGGTCACGACAATGTGCAAGGCGCCACCGATGTCGGGCTCGATATCGTGACCTTGCCGTTCTACTACGGACTCGCGGAAGGCGCGTGGCGCCACTGGTCGCGAGTCTGGGAAGTCGATTACGATTATTTCCTGTCGCGTTTCGACTCCCAGAAAATCATGCAGACGCCGGGCATCCCGCTGACCCGCTGGTTTGACGCGGTGTTGTTGCCGAAGGACCAGGTGGATCAGAAAGACAATGTGCGGGCGATGTTCGTGCAGGGTCACGCCAGCAACAGCATCACGCGCATTCCGGAGTCGCTGAAAGCGCTCGCCAAGCTAGATTTGTTGGTCGTCGCCGATCCGCATCCGACGACCTGGGCATCGCTGGCGGTGCAGGCTGGGCGCAAGGAGACCATGTACCTGCTGCCGGCCAGTACCCAGTTCGAGGCGTCGGGCTCGCGCGTCGCGTCGAACCGCTCGCTGCAATGGGGCGAGCAGATCGTCAAGCCGATCTTCGAATCGAAGAACGATCTCGAGATCATTTATCTGATGGCCAAGAAGTTCGGCTTCGCCGACCAGATGTTCAAGAACATCAAGGTCGAGAACAACCTTCCGCTGGCCGAGGATGTGCTTCGCGAGATGAACCGAGGCTCCTGGTCCACCGGATATTGCGGCCAGTCGCCTGAGCGCCTCAAGCTGCACATGGCCAACCAGAAGGATTTCGATCTCGTCACGATGCGCGCTAAGGAGGGGCCCTGCAAAGGCGACTATTACGGGCTTCCCTGGCCGTGCTGGGGCAAGCCGGAATTGAAGCATCCGGGCACGCCGCTTCTCTACAACACGAGCCTTCCGGTCATGGAAGGCGGCGGCACGTTCCGGGCCCGCTTCGGCGTCGAACGCAACGGGGTAAACCTGCTGGCGGAAGGGTCCTATTCGGCAGGGTCTGAGATCAAGGACGGCTATCCGGAGTTTACCGTCGCGGTGCTCCAGAAGCTCGGCTGGGACAAGGACCTGACGCCGGATGAGATGGCGGTCATCACCCGGGTCGCGGGCAGCCCCGATAAGGTTGGCACGGTGTCATGGTCGACAGACCTCTCGGGCGGCATCCAGCGCGTGGCGCTCATGCATGGCTGTACCCCGTACGGCAATGCCAAGGCGCGGATGAACGCCTTTGGCCTGCCGGACCCGATCCCGGTGCACCGCGAGCCGATCTATACGCCGCGTGTCGAACTCGTCGAAAAATATCCGACCCTGCCTGACGCCAAGCAGTTCCGTCTGCCAAATATTGGCGGTTCGGTGCAGAAAACGGCGTTGGACAAGGGTGTGGCGAAGCAGTTCCCGCTGATTTTGAGCTCCGGCCGGCTCGTCGAATACGAAGGCGGCGGCGAGGAGACCCGCTCCAACAAATGGCTCGCCGAGCTGCAGCAGGACATGTTCGTCGAGATAAATCCGGCCGATGCGCGGGCGCGCGGCATCAAGGACGGCGCTTGGGTCTGGGTGACCGGCGCGGAGAACGGCTCAAAGGCAAAGGTGAAAGCGCTCGTCACCGAACGCGTCGGCAAAGGGGTCGCATGGATGCCGTTCCATTTCGGTGGCTGGTTCGGCGGCCTCGATCTGCGGCGCAATTATCCGGAAGGCACCGATCCGGTCGTGCTCGGTGAAAGCGCAAACACGATCACGACCTATGGCTACGATCCTGCGACCGGCATGCAGGAGCCCAAGGTCACCTTGTGTCAGATCGTCGCGGCGTAGGGAGAAACCCATTGGCTCGGATGAAATTTCTCTGCGACGCCGACCGTTGCATCGAATGCAACGCCTGCGTCACCGCCTGCAAGAACGAGCACGAAGTGCCGTGGGGCATGAACCGGCGCCGCGTCGTCACGCTCGACGACGGCCAGCCCGGCGAACGCTCGGTTTCGATGGCCTGCATGCACTGCACCGATGCACCCTGCCAGGCGGTCTGTCCGGTGGATGCCTTCTACACGACGGCCGATGGAGTCGTGCTACATTCGAAGGACATCTGCATCGGCTGCGGCTATTGCTTTTATGCCTGCCCGTTCGGCGCGCCTCAATACCCGCGGGTTGGGAATTTCGGCTCGCGCGGCAAGATGGACAAATGCACGTTCTGCGCCGGTGGTCCGGAGTCGGACGGCAGCATGGCAGAATACGAAAAATACGGCGCCAATCGCCTCGCCGAAGGCACGCTGCCCCTCTGCGCCGAGATGTGTGCGACGAAATCGCTCCTCGCAGGCGATGGCGAGGTCATCGAGGAGATCTACAACGAGCGCGTCGCAAAGCGCGGCTATGGCTCCGGAGCTTGGGGCTGGAAGACGGCATACCGCGAAACGGTCAGCTCGTAACGATCAGCGAACAGTTGAAGGGACGGAAAGCTATGCACGCTCTCGCAGCTCCGCTGCGCATCGTCCTTGCCGCCCTGATGTTTCTGATGATTGCGGCGACCGGGTCCCCGGCGGCAGCGCAGTCACAGTCTATCAATCCAACAAAAAACGCGGTCAGTGAGGAGCAGCTGCTGCGGCAATTCAAGACGATTCGGGGTCTCGGCAGCATTCCCGATACCAAGTCCTATACCCTTGAGCAGCCGGCGGGCCGAGACTGGCGCCATTTCCACGAGGTGACGTTGCGCTGGATCGGCGGCATCGCGATTCTCGGAATGCTAGCGGCGCTGGTCATCTTTTATCTGTCGCGAGGCATGTTACGCATCGAGAGCGGACGCTCTGGCCGCACCCTTGTGCGCTTCACTGCGTTCGAGCGGTTCGTGCATTGGATGACGGCGGTCTGCTTTGTCATCCTCGCACTCTCCGGGCTCAACATCACTTTCGGCCGGCCGCTGCTCCTCCCCTTGATGAGGCCGGAATCGTTCACGGCTTTTTCCGAATGGACGAAATACGCGCACAACTTTTTGAGCTTCCCGTTCACACTCGGCGTCGTGCTGATATTTCTTATGTGGCTCGGCGGCAACATCCCAACGCGGGTCGATATCGAATGGCTGAAGCGCGGCGGCGGTATGATCGGACACGACCATCCGCCGGCGTATCGTTTCAATGCCGGTCAGAAGCTAATCTACTGGGTCGTTGTGCTGGGCGGAGGCGCCGCTGCGGTGAGCGGCTATGTACTGATCTTCCCGTTTTATGGGACGACGATCCAGACGATGCAGCAGGGTGAGATGGTTCACAGCGTCGTCGCCATGCTGTTCATCGCCACGATGTTGGCACACATCTACATCGGGACGATCGGCATGGAGGGCGCCTTCGAGGCCATGGGCTCGGGCACCGTGGATCTCAACTGGGCGAAGGAACACCATAGCCTATGGCTCGAGAAGGAAGGTGCTCCCAGTAGAATGCATTCGCCGAGGCCTGAGCCGACCATCGCAGGGGGGAAATAACCGCGAACGTCACAGGAAAGTGGAGCGAGGTTGTCAACAGGTTGCCGCACGGGGTACAGCCCAATCGGATTTTCCGCCGTGGGTTTGTCGCTGACCAGTGTGGGACGGCGCGGGATGTCGGCTCCTGGCACGGACCGGCGGTCTCGCAGCTATCCGACCAGGTCAGATTTCAGAGCCAATAGCAACATCCCGTTGTTCGGTCTGAGGGACCATCGCTTTGTCCCGACCTGCGTTCAGGCAGAGCGCCGCGCGCAGCGTCCTTGACCGACCGAGCGGGGAGACGTGGGAGATCCTGCCGCTCCCGACCCAGCCCAATGCCACTGTGTGGGGTCTTGCCACCCATCCCGCCGACGCCAACCGCATTGTGGCGTTCTTCGGTGAGGTGTACGTCACCGAGGATGCCCGCGCGTCCTGGCGCAAGATCGCGCGTGAATTCGGCGAGATCAGGACCGCAGTCTGGGTGCCAAATTGATTTTTTGGTCGCGATCAAATGAAGACGTCACAATGGCCCTGCTAGCGGCGGCGGTATGAGAAGCAGCCAAGCCCATTGACACTGCGCGGGGCCGCGCAGATCAACGTTCGACTGCGTGAACAACCTCCCAGCAACGACAGCTGTCGTAGGGTGGTACCCCGTGCGAGGGAAAAGGGATCAGGAGCAAGCTGTTGAGATTCCTGGCTTCGAGGTTCGGAAACAGCGGACAAAGGGACGACAAAGTGGATCGTTGACGGAGCCATGCTCGGCGATCTCGCTGACAATGCCGAAAAAATCCAGCGGCGAGACTGGTCTCGGCAGCAGAAACCCTGGGTTTATGATCACCGCGGCACCAAAATAACGGCAAAAAACAGCGCGCGATAACAGCGGAGAAACAGCGGCAACAGCAGAAAACAGCGAACGAACAACAATCGCCAGCATCGTAAAACAATCCCGCAGCCCGTGGTCAGCGAGGCTCCGTCAATATAATAACATTGTGACGAGTTTGCGGCCGTTAAACGCTCGTTTACATTGCTTTGTACGCATTCCGTACGAAGGCCGATTTTGCCCACGAAGCTGCAGATGCGACGAATGACCTTAATCAGCCACCCATCGAGTTCTGATTGGCACGATCAGATCGCACATCAACAGCGCCGGATAGAACGCCATCGTCGCGAGGCTGCTGGCGTCGCGCAGCGTCTTATCGCCGGCCCCGCGGATCTGGTCCTGCCCTCAGTGCCAGTAGATCGACGAGGAAGCGGTCGCGCCAGGCTGCCAATTCCGCGCCGCCGCGCCCGGCCGTTTCGGCGGTGCACCTGCCTTAGCAAAGACGCAGATTATCTGTGAGGCTCGCTATGAATTGCCAACTGCACGTCCCGGTCTGCATGTCTCCTGGCGCGAATCTCGGATGACGATGTGTCAACGCGGAAACGGTGCTCGGGGATTTCGGTGAATAGATCGGCATAGCGCCGCGGCACGGGAATGTCGTTCAACGCGCGTACGCGCCCCACCGCATCGATGCGCACGGCCACCAGAAAGCTGCCCCCGGAATTGGCGATTTCCTCGAGCGCGACGTGCATTCGAACCTCGTCATCGCCATAATATTTCGGCGCAACCAGCCGCTCCGCTGTATCCGCCCCGATCACAAACGTCGTGCTCGGAAACAAGCGCGACTTTTCGAGGAAAGTGGGCGCTCGCGTGAGTTCGACCGGCGACTTCCAGGCGAATTGCGAGAGCCGGTGTCTCACCGTCTCGCCCGGCAGCGGCGGCTTGTCGACGTTTGTGACAGAGATTTCGAACGCCAGGGGCTGCTGCCTGAGCTCTTCGGCGACCCGCGCCAGCAATACATGTCCCTCGTGCATCGGGTTGAAAGAACCTGGGAACAG
>Ga0182038_10001775_pt1 | contig 11219 bp, 7 predicted proteins | sample sta12Can44000108_FD_125976 | JGI IMG/M metagenome (GOLD analysis project Ga0182038, IMG submission 125976) | Lab enrichment of tropical soil microbial communities from Luquillo Experimental Forest, Puerto Rico - statanox.12C.anox.44.000.108 | ecosystem: Environmental > Terrestrial > Soil >...
GACGACGAAGCGATGGCCAACATCCTCACATACCCGAACGCCATCGTCGGGCTGTCGGATGGCGAAGCGAATGTCCAGTTCCAGGGCGGCTACGGGTATTGCACGCGGCGCCTGTCCGAATGGGTGCGCGAGAAGCAAGTCATGACGCTCGAACACGCGGTCCGGCGGCTGACCTTTGATTCCGCTTCCGCGCTGGGGCTCTACGACCGCGGCCTGCTCCGGCCCGGAATGGCGGCGGATATTGTGATCTTCGATCCCGATACCGTGCGGCCGCTCCCCGAGAGCGTCGTGCATGACTTCCCGGCGGGCGGCTGGCGTATGAAGGAGCCCGCGGCTGGCATCATGGCGACGATCGTCAACGGCGAAGTGCTGATTGAAAACGGCAAGCATACCGGGGCCCTGCCCGGGCATGTGCTCCGCAACACTTACTACCACGCTCACGCCTGACGTAGAAGAACCGCCCGCGATTTGCAAATCGCGGGCGGTAACCGCTCAGCCGGCAAGCTGCGCGACGTTGCCCTCTTGATTGTCCTCTTGCAGCCGGCACATGCGGTCGAACAACCCGTGCCGGCGGCGCAGCTCCGCCGGAGGCCCATCCTCGACGACGCGGCCCTGTTGCAGCACGACGACGCGGTCGAACTTGGTTACCGTCGACAATCGGTGCGCGATCGCCAGCACCGTGCGGCCCTGCATCAACACCTCGAGCGCTCGCTGGATCTCGATCTCCGATGCGCTGTCGAGCGATGATGTCGCCTCGTCGAGCACGACGATCGGAGCGTTCTTCAATAATGCTCGGGCAATTCCGATCCTCTGGCGTTGACCGCCTGAAAGCTTCGTCCCGCGCTCGCCGACAATTGTGGCGTAGCCTTCTGGAAGCGCGTGGATGAAATCGTCGCAGCGCGCCGCTTTGGCCGCTGCGAAAATTTGGTCATTAGTCGCGTCGGGCCGCGCATAACGGATATTTTCCAGCACCGAGCGGTGAAACAACGAAATGTCCTGAGGTACGACGGCAATCGCGGCGCGCAGGCTGTCTTGGGTCATCGCCCGGATGTCCTGATCGTCGATCAGCACCCGGCCGCCATCCACGTTGGCCAGCCGCTGCACTAGGCTGATCAAGGTCGTTTTGCCCGCTCCGGAGGGCCCGACAAGACCGACGCGTTGTCCCGGCTCGATGCGCAGGTCGAGCCCATGAAAGACTTGGCGTCCGCCAGGGTAAGCAAAGTCGACGTTCTCGAATTCGACACTGCCGCCGAGATGGATCAGCTGGCGGGCGTCCGGCTCGTCGACGACGCCATGGTTTTCACCGATGACCTGGATGGATTCGGCAATGCGGGCAATGAATTGGGTGGCGTTGACGAGCGCGAAGGCAAAATCGCGCGAACCATGCAAGATTCGGAAAGAGATTGAGACAGTCAAAACCACGTCGCCGGGGCTCACCTGCCCCTTGCTCCACAAATACAAAGTCCAGGCGAGCATGCCGCCCGCCATCAGCCAGAGGCCGACATCGTGCAGCGAGCGGGTGCGCTCGATATACATCAAGCTGTCACGGTGCGCCGTCCTCTCGATTTCGAGCAGCCGCGCGAAACGCCCCCGCTCGCGGCTGCGCGCAGAAAACGCCTTGACCACCCAGATATTGGACAGGACGTCGACGAGTTCCCCGCCCACTTCGGCGGCGCGGTCGGCATGGAAGCGATGTCTCGATGTTCCGCGATGGCCGGCCCGAGCTATAGCGCAGCCGGCTAACAGGACAAACAAGGCGAGCGCGGCACCCAGCTGCCATCCCACCATGCTGAGCATGACCATAGCGGCACAAAAATCGGCACAGGCCGGAGCGAGGTTGAACAGGATAAGCGAGAACACCTGCTGAACAGAGTCCCCGGTCGCGGAGATGCGGTTTGCTAGCGCGCCGCCGAGCCGATCTGCGAAATACCGGCTGCAGTGGCCGCTCAAATGGTTGAACAGATCGAGCTTGGCCTCGGCTTTGTCGATCAGGATGGCGCGATAGCCAAGCCAGGCGCCAACGCGCCACAATGCGCTTTCTGCGGCAAGCAAGGCCGCGAAGATCACCAGCGCCCACCACACCTTCGCGATGTGTTGCGGGCCTGCCGCCATAGCGTCGACAATCAGCTTCAGGCCAAATTGCGCGACACACGCGAACGCGGCCGCGCCTAACACCGAGGCGACAGCAGTGGCGTGTAGAATCGGGCGCCGTTTGACGTAATGGCACAGGAATGCCACTGGCTGCCGTGGAAAACTGGCGGTCCCGGGTGTGCCCCCTTTGTCGAGGGTCGCGGATCGCCGATCGACGATCCTCAAGGGCGCATTCAGAAAACTGTCGGTGCTATTCCACCGCGATGCAATGGATTGTATCGCTGTCACGAAACTCATCGGGCGCCATCCCAACCTTCTGAAATCGGTTTTCTCCCGCTGATGACGTCTCCTCCTCGCGCGCATTGATCGCAAAAAGCGGCACGCCTGCCTCATTGTACCGAACTGTCGGGACGTCCGTGGAGTTGTCCCGATGGCGGCGAAACGCTGATGCCCGATAGATTATTCCCGGTCAGATTCGCCATTTGCTGCAGACCGGCATCACAAGCTTCTCAGGGGCAAACAATGCGCCGGCGTTTTGCGCCAAGTCGGCGCCGAAATGTCGCAGCACGAAACGTCTTCTTCGCAGGAACATTGGTGCCGGCTAGACCGTTGCGGTTCGGTGCAGCCGACCAACGGAGCGAGAATGCGCATTGCTCAGATTGCACCGCTGATGGAAGCGGTCCCCCCTAAGCTTTACGGCGGCACGGAACGGATTGTCGCTTATTTGACGGACGAGCTCGTCGCAATGGGCCACGAGGTAAGCTTGTTCGCCAGTGGCGATAGCACGACGACGGCGAGGCTGGAGCCCGCCTACCCGCAGGCGCTTCGACTTGATCCCAACATTCGCGATCATATCGCCCCGCTTATCACAATGCTCGAAACGGTCGCGCAACGTGCCGGCGAGTTCGACGTGCTCCATCTGCACTGCGATTACCTTGGCTATCCGGTGTTGTCGCGGGCGGGAGTGCCGCTCCTCGCCACTTTGCATGGCCGTTTGGACTTGCCGGAATTGAAGCTGGTATATCGGACGTTCGCCAACGTGTCGGTGGTATCGATCTCAAATTCGCAGCGCGAGCCGCTACCCGAGGCCCGCTATGTAGCAACCGTCTACCATGGCTTGCCGGAGCAGCTCCTGTCACCCGGCGACGGCGGCGGCGGATATCTTGCCTTTCTCGGCCGCATTTCACCCGAGAAAGCACCTGATCGCGCGATCCGCATCGCCGCCCAAGCCGGCATGAAGCTCAAAATCGCGGCCAAAATTGATCGCGTCGACCGAGAGTATTTTGCTGCTGAGATCGAGCCGCTTCTTACCCAACCACACGTAGAGTTTATTGGCGAGATCGCCGAGCATCAGAAATCGGAATTCCTTGGGAACGCGGCGGGCCTGCTTTTCCCGATCGCATGGCGCGAGCCGTTCGGGTTATCAATGATCGAGGCGATGGCTTGCGGGACACCGGTCATTGCTTTACGTAACGGCTCGGTACCTGAAGTCGTCGACGACGGTGTCACTGGTTTCATCGTCGACGACGAGGCGGCAGCGGCGCGTGCTGCCGGGCAGCTTCAGACACTAGACCGGACACTCGTCCGCCACGTCTTCGAGCAGCGTTTTACGGCACGACGGATGGCGGAAGACTATATCGGGGTCTATCGGGATCTGACCTCCGTCGAAGCCTAACAGCCCCTGCGCTCCTGCGTCGTCCGAGCGAGGAGGTTGGTTCGATGATGCGGATTCAGGGGCGTTGGTTGAAGGGCTTGCGACTGCAATTGGCCGGTATTGCGACCGTGGTCGCCGCAGCAATAATCTTGAGCGCGGCGCTGGCGCAAACACCGTCGACCGCTCGCACCGAAGAGGCGAGCAGCCCCCCGGCGTTGAATGGAGCCAGCCTCGACTATTTCCCGCGCGACCACCTTTTCCGCATATTGGGTAAGGAGGTAATGAGCGCGAAGGGCGAAGGTATGGGTCGCATCACCGATGTGTTGTTCGACGAAAAGGGCCAGCCCCGCGCTGCAGTCATCGATTTCGGCGGGTTCCTTGGCGTGGGAACCAGAAAAATCGCGATAATCTGGAGTGTTCTGCATTTCGATCTGGGGGAAAAGAAAAATGTGATCGCGCTCGATATTGGTCGCGACCAATTGAAGGCCGCTCCCGAATACAAGGATTCCGACAAACCAATCCCGGTCGTGGCTCAACCACAGCCGCAGCCGCCGGCCCCGAACGAGGCCCCCGTTCAGCCCGGCCACTGACACATCTACGCCACATGATTACTCGATCGCTGCAACTGAGCGGGCTGCGAACGCGACCTAATCCGACAGCCATGACTCGCAGTCAGCGAGGGCTCGATTGGCTCAATTTTTTTGTCGCGAACTTTCAGACCGGATTCGGCCCCTTCATCTCGGTCTATCTGACCGGCGTCGGCTGGACCCAGGGAGCAATCGGGGCGGCCTTAAGTGCCGGCACGGTTGCCGGGATGGTGAGCCAAGTCCCTGGCGGGGCGCTGGTTGATGGATTGCGTAGCAAGCGTGCGGCCGCCGCCGCGGCAATCATAGCGATCATGGCAAGCGCGCTCTTGATCGCGCTATGGCCCGCGTTGTTGCTGATCTCCCTTGCCGAGATCCTCCACGCTTTCGCCAGCTCGGTGCTCGGACCGGCCATAGCGGCATTAAGCCTTGCCCTCGTCGATCCCAGCGCCTTCGGCGAAAGGCTCGGCCGCAATGCCCGCTTCTTAGCAATCGGCAACGCTTTCGCGGCAGGGCTCATGGGCACATTTGGTTATTATATCTCGGACCGTGCTGTCTTTCTGTTGACCGCCGCGCTTGCTCTGCCGGCACTCGCCGCGCTTCAGATGATCCGCGACGCAGATCTCGTTTCCCCCAAAACGCCTGCGAAGGGCGTGCTAATAGCACAGGAGCAACCTAAAGGCTGGTCATGGCGGTTTCTCCGAGACCGCCGGCTTCTCACGTATTCGGCCTGCGCGAGCCTGTTCCAATTCGGCAATGCAGCAATGCTCCCGATCGCCGCGGGCATGGTGACGAAGCGAGCGGGTAGCGAAGCGGAATTGGTGATCGCCGCGTGCATCGTTGCGCCACAAATTGTTACCGCCGCGATATCTCCGTGGGCCGGGAGAGCCGCTGAAGAATATGGCCGGCGCCGGGTCCTGCTCCTTGGGTTTAGCATGTTGCCCCTGCGCGGCATGTTGTTTGCCGGCATCTCCGACCCGTATCTGATAATCGTTATCCAACTGCTCGACGGGCTGAGCGCGGCGGTAATTGGTGTCCTCACCCCGCTCATCGTGGCCGACATCACTCGGGGTTCCGGGGGCTACACGACCAGTCTGGGGGTGGTTGGCCTCGCGGTCGGCACCGGCGCGACATTGAGCACGACCGCAGCAGGGTTGGTAGCCGACTATTTCGGCGGCGCCGCTGCCTTTCTCAGCCTCGGCGCTGTCGGCCTCGGCGCCACTCTGCTTGTGTTAATCCTGATGCCAGAAACCAAGTACCGCGCGTGAGATCACTCGGCCGCCATAAGCGGCGCCAGCGAGCTTTTCGCTTTTTCCAGCTCGGCATAGGGACCCTGATCGACAAGCCGCCCCTGCTCCATGACGAGGACGCGGTCGAAAGTTGACGCAAGCCGGGCCCGTTGCAGGCTCCACACCAGGCTGCGGTCAGCGAATTCCGCCTTCAGCCGTTCGAGAATCGCGGTTTCCGTCACGCTGTCGAGCACTGAGGTTGCATCGTTTAGCGCCACGAGATCGGGCCGTTTAATGACGGCTCTGGCGATTGCGAGTTTTTGCCGCTGCGTCTCCGAGAGGCGCGAGCCTCCGGTGCCGACCTGATAATCCAACCCGACTTCGATCAAGGTTCCACGCAAGCCGAGCTCGCCGAGCACCGCCGTGATCGCCGCGTGGACACGTTCCCGACCACCCCATTCCGCGCGCACGATCGTGCCGAAGAGAACATTCTCTTGGACGGGTGCCGCCGCGTTGTATTGCTCGGGGTCGAAGAACTCGACCGAATCACGCAGATCTTGCGGCAGACCCTCGGCAAAGGCACGACGTGCTTGAAGAATTCGCTGCTGCATTTTGTCGTCGATCAGATCAAGAGGGTCGCGCGCTGCAACCAGCTTGAAGGCAAGCGACAGTAGCCGCTCTCGCGGCGGCTGCAGTAGGCTCTCGACACCGGCCATTTCCATCCGCTTTAGGATGCTCTCGAAACCGGGCAAGTCGTCGGCGCTGATGAAACCGAATTCTTCGAAAAACTCGTGTTCCGGGCGCAGACCAGTGAACAGCTCGATCATCATGCGGGCGACTTGGGCGCCGACCTCGATCAGATCGTGTGCGAGCCCAACCTTGTCGAGCACGCTTTGGACGTAGGAGTTGCGGGCGAGACCGTCGCCATCGAAAGCGGGCCCGATCGGCGTGCCGAACAGCATATTGACGGAAACCGGGGAATTTGTGTTGTAACGGTCGGGGTCGAAGCGCTCGACGAGATGGGCGGTGTCGTTCTCGCTCAGTCGCTCCGCGAGGACGCGCCGCGCCTCGAGGATGCGCTGAGCCGCTTCGGGCTGGCGTACCGGATCCAGCCGGCCGCGCAGGCCGAGGAGATGCACATCCTCGTCGAGATCGACCAGCCGCAAGACCTCGACAATGCGAGCTTCAAGTTCAGCCGCATCGACCACTCCGGCTTGCCGATAATCGATCCAGTCGGCGGCAACATCGAGATCGCTGTTGCCCGATTGACGAGCCTCCTCGATGGCGCGGGCGCGCTCTTTTTGGTTCGCTGAACGCTCATCCGCCAAAGGATTCGGCCGGTGGCGCAATCCGAGCAGCAGATTTTCCCGCACGCTTGTTGCAAAAAGATAAGTCGTCGGCCCAACATAGCCAATTCGATGTCCGGAAACTCCGAGCGGGAGGCTGTTGATGTCGGTGTCGCCGATTAGTAACCTGCCGCTTGTTGGAGTGGCCAACCGGGCAAAGAGCTGCGAAATAAGATTTCTGCCGCTGTTGCTCTGGCCGACAACCGCAACATCCGCCCCGATCGGGAATTCAAAACTGACCGCTTCGAGTTGATGGATGCCGTCGCCGTCAACCAGGCTGACATTGGCTGCATTGACCTCGCCACGGAGCGGTTCGACGGTTTCAGGTTGTTCGAGCAGCAATCGCTTGTCGAGCATGTCGGGGACGTGAAACTGCTCGACGACCTGCTCATACTTTATCGCGACGTCCTGCTGGTTCTGATAGAAATCGAGCAGCTCCTTCCACGGGGACGACAACTCCTTATAGGCGGCGAGCACGGCAACCAGCGCGCCCCAAGAGAGCTGGCCCTTGATGACAAAATATCCGCCGATCGAAAAAAAGAAAAAAGGCGTGAGGTTTCCAAGAAGATTGTTAAGAAATTTAACAAAAAATTTTCGATTATAAATCTCGAACCGAATATCGTAGATCTCACCGAGGCGATAGGAGATATCGGCAAGCTGATAGGGAGCTCCATCATTGGCGCGAATTTCGGCCCGCGCAGCGATTGTCTCCGCAATGCGGTCGGAAAGCCGGCGCACCTTGCGCACCCGTTCGCGTCCGAGGCGGCGAATGACGCGCTGCATTTTCGGAATGAGATACCCCTGCAACGGGTAGAGTGCGATAGCTGCGGTCCCGAGGACCGGGTCCTGGACAAACATGAAAACAAGGATGGTGAGCAAGGTTCCACCTTGCGAAATCGGCAATGCGAAAGCTTCTCCGACAAAGCCGCCGACCGGTTCGAGTTCGCCGGTCATCATTGCAATGACCTCTCCTGTGGCCGTCCGATCGAAATGGTGTAATGGAAACCGCAATACCCGCTCATACAGCTGATACCGCAGGCGACGCAGCATACGCTCCCCGACCTGGCCTTTCTTTACATTTATGTGCAGCTTGAACCAGCCATTGATTAAAACAAGTACGAGAAACACTCCACAAAGTACTAAAAGGTAAGGAATTTGATCGAGCTCGATGCCGAGGAACTTTGCAGGAAAATCTTTTCCTGAAATAGCGTGATTGACGATCTGTTTTGGCAAGTCCAGAGAATAATAAAGGAATGGAAAGGAGAATAAAGTAACAAGAACAAGATATAGCTGATCCTTCAGACTATAATGAATAATGTAACCATAAATCGAGCGATCGAGACCATCCGGACCCTTTTCCGGGAACAAAGGACGCAGAAACGATGGAAACGGCAGCCGAGCCGACCCGAGAAGAGCGGCGGCGCTACGGAGGACTCTCATGAAGAGCTCGTTCGTCCGTGGGAACACACAATGCTTGGTACGGTTATCAACACCGGTTTTGTCGCCGCCATTCTAGGCAGATAGTCTCGCCTTCGGAAGGTGGGAGAGACGCTGGGCATTTTCGACAGAAAATTGATCACATTGTTTACCCTCATCGCGGGTGTTGCGACCGAAGGAGGAACTTGCGCCGCATCGTGGCGACCACTTCCGAATAATGGCGACCATCGAAAGGCTCGTCGAGGTTGGGACTTGGCTTGCCAAAGGGCGGTCAGATCACCGCTCGTATACTCAGTTAATCTTAACGGCGGTGGCGTCCAACACTCTGATTTGACTCTCGGCGCTCTCCGGGCGTGCCGTCGGAGAGTGCCGAGGAGACGAGAAGGCGGACCATATTCTCGCGCGCTCTGATGCTCGACCGTCCCGGGGCCAGCAACATACGGCGGGACATCGATCGAGAATATTAGAACGGCCGGGATCGGCCGCTAAGCATGCTACCGGAGGGTCGACGAGTCGGCGCGTAATCGGACGTCGTCGCCCGCCAGAAACTCCACGCCGACATCCTCGAAGGCACGCTGAACGGCATCCCCGGTTGCCGCATCGAGCTCCTGACGCTCCAGCTCGAAGTCGTGAATGGCATTCTCGCTGACCGACGCGGCACTTGCCAGCTTGCCAACCGACCAGCTCAACAAGGTACGCGCGGAACGGCATTGGGCGGCGGTAATCATAATCTTGTAGTCCTTCCACCTTTGTGTCGGCGGACGCCATTTCGCCACATTTATCGAACATCCGCCACATCGGAACGTTGGCCGACCGCAGAACAGCTGCGACGCTGCAGACACTAAATCAGCCAGACATAACAAATTTGATCCTTACATCATCGCTTAAGGATAAATTTTCAATCTAAAGTAAGCATCTAACCGTAAAAGACACCACCGTACTTTGTACTTGAAAGTGAAACCCGCGAGTAGACTGGACCGGCGCGCCAATTGCTGCTATGGTTGCGACTGTAGCCACGGGCCAATAACTGCAGTCGGTGGCACCGGGGATTAACACTTTCCAGTCCGACATGCAGCTCAGGCTATTCCGACATTTTGTTCCAGTTTCAGTCTTGTTGCTCGTGTGGTCAGACGCTTTGCTGATTACGGGCGCCTTTTATCAGCTCCTGTCGGAAACGCAGCTCGGTCCACCGATCTTGTTCGGTACCTCAAGTTTTAATGCTCAATATTCGGCAGGAATGTCATTTGCGGCGGTAGCCACAATGGTTTCGGTCGGTCTCTATGGTCAACGCAGCTTTATGGATTTCCGATTGTTGTTTGGGAAGATCGCCGTTGCTTCCATTCTTGTGCTTATGCTGGTCACACTGTCAGCGACCTACTGGCGAGACGGGCTGAATCGACTAACAGATCTTCGCAATTTTCCAGTAAAGGCAACCCTAATATGGCTGATCTGCGTTTCGCTGACCCGCGGAACGTTTTCGGTGACTTTGGGTCGAGGTCTCTTCAAAAGGCGGGTGATTGTTCTCGGCAAAGGTGTGCAGGCCGCCCGGATCGCGAAGCTGGTCGAGACCGGACAAAATGATCATTTCATCGCGGTATCGTTTCTCGAGATCCCGGGAGAGGGCCATGCCCGCCGATCCAACGCCACGGACTGGTCTGCAGCCGAGCCCGACCAACTGCTAGAGTTGGGTTATCGTCTCGGAGCGAGTGAGATCGTCGTGGCGACCGACGACCGGCGTGGGCTACCGGTAAGTCAGTTGCTGCATTGCAAACTCGCCGGCATCAGAGTAACGGATTTTCTCGATTTTTGGGAGCGCGAGACGCGGACGGTCGACCTCGACGCGCTCAAACCGAGCTGGCTGTTTTACTCCGACGGCTTTCGCTGTGGTCCGGTCGACGAGTTTTTGAAGCGAACCTTTGACATTTTGGCGAGCTCGATTTTGCTGGTTCTCTCCCTGCCGCTCCTGGTGGTAACGGCGTGTTTGATCAAGCTCGAGAGTGCGGGGACGATCCTCTATCGACAAGAAAGGGTCGGATTGCACGGCCGCGTTTTTACCATATTGAAGTTCCGCAGCATGTGCGCCGATGCCGAGACGGATGGCCGCCCCCGCTGGGCCGCAGAGGGTGATCCGCGGATCACCCGGATCGGCGCGATCATTCGGAAACTCCGCATCGATGAACTCGCGCAAGTCCTGAATGTACTGCGCGGCGATATGAGCTTTGTCGGGCCTCGTCCGGAGGGTCCTTATTTTGTGACCGAGCTGACCAAGGCCATTCCGTATTATGCAGAGCGCCATTGGGTCAGACCCGGAATTACCGGATGGGCACAAATTAATTTTCCCTATGGGGCCTCGACGGAAGACGCTCGAGCCAAGCTCACCTATGATCTTTACTATGTTAAAAATCGAAGTATCTTTTTAGACTTGGTGATCTTGCTGCAAACTGCCCGCGTGATCTTCTGCAACTCTGGGGCAAGATAGGGCGGTGTACCTTAATATTTTTGTTACGGAGACTGTTTATTCGGGATGCGCATTGGCGTTCATCCTATTGATCGCGCTGATCATCATGCGCGGCCGGACCAGCACCGCCGGCGTAGCGATCTTGGCATGCTGCCTCGCCTCTCTCGCCTGGTCAGGCGCAAATGCAGCGTCAGGTTATCTGTCTGTTGCTATCCTGACAATCCTGGACGCCATCAGGCTTTCGCGTGGCTGCTCTTTGCGGTCGTGATGGTGACTGTACGCGCCGGCGATGGCTCCGGTCTGGGACGAGCCTACTTGTTTGGGGCACTCGGCTACTGCCTCTTCGCCATCGCCAAAGATGCGTCGGTGCTGTTCCTCGACCCCTACGCGGCGGGCCTCGACACGACCCAACTATTACTC
>Ga0182038_10001779_pt1 | contig 11202 bp, 8 predicted proteins | sample sta12Can44000108_FD_125976 | JGI IMG/M metagenome (GOLD analysis project Ga0182038, IMG submission 125976) | Lab enrichment of tropical soil microbial communities from Luquillo Experimental Forest, Puerto Rico - statanox.12C.anox.44.000.108 | ecosystem: Environmental > Terrestrial > Soil >...
CCTGGGATTCCGAGGTGCGTTACTACCACATCCACGATCCGGATGGTCGATTGCTGGGCGGGTTTTACACCGACTGGTATCCCCGCGACAACAAGCGGGGCGGGGCCTGGATGGACGCGCTCATTACAGGCGGGCCGGCGCCAGACGGCTTCCGTCCTCACCTGGGCCTGATCTGCGGAAATCTGACTCCGCCGGTCGGCGGCCGGCCGGCCTTGCTGACCCACCGCGAAGTGGAAACCATCTTTCACGAGTTTGGCCATCTGTTGCATCACCTGTTCAGCCGCGTGGAGGTGCGCTCGTTGGCGGGCACCAACGTGGCGTGGGACTTTGTGGAATTGCCCTCGCAGATCATGGAGAACTGGTGTTGGGAGCGCGAGGCTCTCAATCTGTTCGCACGGCACTGGGAGACGGGCGCGCCGGTACCGGAAGAGCTGTTTCAGAAGATGAAACGTGCGCGCACGTTTCGGGCGGCCAACGCGCAGATGCGGCAACTTGGTTTCGGCTTTGTCGACTTGCTGTTGCACACGCGTTATGCGCCCGAGAGCGATCCGGATCCAGTGGAATACACGCGCCGCATTCTGCAGGAATTCAGTCCGGCGCTCTTGCCGCGTGACCACGCCATGATCGCCGCCTTCACGCACCTGTTCGGCAGCCCTGTGGGATATGGGGCAGGTTACTATTCCTACAAGTGGGCTGAGGTCCTCGATGCTGACGCCTTCACGCGCTTCCGTGACGGCGGCATCTTTAGTCGAGCGACTGGCGGAGCCTTCCGCTTCCACATTCTGTCCAAGGGCGATAGCGAAGATCCGGCAGAGTTATACCGCCAGTTTATGGGCCGAGACCCGGACCCGACCGCGCTGCTGGTGCGATCCGGCCTGGCGTGACGTCGAATCGACCCACCCGTCCTCGAGCGTCACCCCGTGGAGTGCCACATGCCTGTCAGCGCCGTTTGGTGCTTCGGTCGAGCCGATCCAATAAGAATCAGTAACGGAAGCGAACGGCTCACGGTCTCGTCTTGTCGCTTGGCATCGCGGGTCCCGGCTTTAGCGACTGTATTGCCGATTACCAAGGAAGAGAATCGGGGCCGGGTGGCCTGGGAGGGGGGCCTCGGGTTACCGAATGTTTCTCACGCGGACTGGGCCGAGACTCGCACCCGACCTCCGCTGGCGCGATCAAAGCTGGCGTGAGGGAGTGACGGCAGCAGAGGTGCTTGCGACCACTCCCAGACCAGGACTCTCACTTTCCTGACCGGCGAGCGATGCTCGCATCCTCTCGACGGCCTAGCGGCTCGAGCTCGCCCAGCATGGTCGGGACCAGCTCCGAGACGGTCGGGTGTATATGCATCGCGCGTTGGATCACCGTATAAGGCACTTTGGCATACATGACATCCAGAATCGAATGAATCACCTCGTCTCCGCCCGTTCCCAGTACACAAGCGCCCAAGATTTCGTTCGTTAGTCTATCAACCAGGACCTTCATGAATCCTTGGGTCTCGCCTTTCTCGACAGCGCGCCCTACTCGGGTCATGGGCCGCTTTCCAATCAGCGCCGGCCGCCCGGTCCGAACAACTTCCGCTTCGGTCAGACCGGCCCTTCCGAGTGGCGGATCGATGTACAAGGCATACGCGGGTATGCGGTCGCTGACGCGGCGGGGATCGTGATCGAGCAGGTTCGCTGCTACAATCTCCGAATCGTTAAAGGACGTGTGGGTAAACCCGCCTTTTCCATTGCAGTCGCCCAATGCCCAGATCCCGGGCACGCTGGTGCGCAATTGGTCGTCGACGGGGATGTATCCCCGGGCATCGACGGCGATGCCAGCGTTTTCCAGGCCCAAGTCGTCGGTATTCGGGCGGCGTCCCACGGCCAGCAGCACTTGTGTTCCGGTCACCTCGGGAGCGCCGTCTACACAGTCCACACGCGCGGCCACGCCGTCAACCGTTTTCGAAAACCCGATGCACTTGGCGCTACGGCGGATCTGGATACCTTCGCCTTCCAGAATCTCCAAGATGGTGGCCGAGACGTCTTCGTCTTCGCGCTGAATCAGCCGCGGCCCCATTTCAAGGATCGTGACCTCGCTGCCGAAACGCCTGTACATCTGGCCGAACTCCAGCCCGACGTAGCTGCCGCCCACGATGATCAGATGCTTGGGAACGAAGCTCAATTCCATCATGGAGCTATTGGTGAGGTACTCGATCTGATCAAGCCCCGGCAGCCGGGGCACCACCGCGCGGCCTCCCACATTGATGAAAATCCGCTCCGCGGTCAACCGCTCGGCGCCAACACTGACTTCCCCGGCGGATTCGAAACGGGCGTGGCCCTGGTAGACCGTGCAATTCGCCATTCCCTTCAGCCAGGCTTCAACTCCGGTCCGGGAGCGTCCCGAGATGTCGTCTTTGCGGGCCTTCACGCGCCTCATATCAACTTTCACGTCAGCGGCCAACATGACGCCGAAATCAACCGCCCGCCGCGCCAGGTGGGCGGCGTAGGCGCTCGCAACCATGGTCTTAGTCGGGATGCAGCCCGTATTCACGCAGGTCCCGCCGAACCATTTGCGCTCAATGATCGCGACCTTCATACCGGCGCTGGTCAGCCGCTGGGCCAGAAAGGGGCCCGCCTGTCCGGTGCCGATGATGATTGCGTCATAGGCGATGGGCATGGGACTGGAGCCGATTAGGCGACGCCGCCGCGCAACAAAGAGGCCGCCGTGGGTTGAGCCGCGCCCGCCATGCCAGACTTTTGCTCCGCCTCCGGCACCTTGTCGCCTTCGCCGGGCGCCAGGAACAGGTTGGCGTCTACGCCGTGCTGCCGCGTGTACAGATCGTAATACCGCCCGCCCAAGTCGTAGAGCGATTGATGAGTGCCGCGCTCTACGATGCGGCCTTGTTCCACCACCAGGATCTGTTCTGCGCGCCGGATAGTCGAGAGGCGGTGGGCGATCACGAAGGTGGTGCGGCCTTCCATCAAATACGCGAGACCGGCTTGAATGGCCGCCTCGGATTCCGAATCAAGGCTCGAAGTGGCCTCGTCGAGAATCAGAATCCGCGGATTCGCCAGAATGGCGCGCGCGATCGACACGCGCTGCCGCTGACCGCCGGAGAGCTTCACTCCACGCTCGCCCACGATGGTGTCGTATTGCTTGTCAAACCGCTCGGCAAACTCGTCGACGTGCGCGATACGGCAGGCTTCCAGGATCTCCTCCTCGGAGGCGCCGGGACGCGAGAAAGCGACATTCTCGCGGATGGTGCCATCAAAAAGGAACGTATCCTGAAGGACCACCCCGAGTTGTGTGCGATAGGCGTTCAGGCTCACGGTGGAAAGATCGGTACCGTCCACCTGAACTACGCCTTCGGTGGGCGCATGAAAGGCTGCGATGAGGCTGATGATCGTCGATTTGCCGGAGCCCGACGGGCCGACCAGCGCGGTGGCCGTGCCGGGTCGGGACTCAAAGCTCACGTCGTGCAACACCGGCTTGGCTTCGTCGTAGGCAAAAGTTACGTGTTGGAAGGAGACCACACCTTGGATCGAACCGATGCTCCGGTTGCGCCGCGTGTCTTCATCCTCAGGCTTTTCGTGCAGAACTTCCTGCGTGCGGTCGAGGCCGGCTAGTGCCTCAGTTAATTGCGTGCCGATTCCCACCACCTGGAAAACCGGAGCCACCAGGAAGGCCAAAAACGCCGTGAACATCGTAAATTCACCGAGCGTCAGGGTGCCGGCGAAGACCTGGCGCGAGCCCAAGAACATGACCACCGCTCCCACTACCCCCATCAGCACCGTCGCCGACAGGCTCATCAACGAAATGGCCGTCAGGGATCGGAACACGTTTTCGAGCAGCCGTTGGACGCCTCCCGCGAAGACCCGGGCCTCCTGCGCCTCAGCGTGGTAGCCCTTGACGACGCGCACCCCCGCCAGTGATTCGGTCAGCCGCCCGGTAACCTCCGCCGTGATCTTGCCGCGTTCACGGAAGATGGGTCGGATACGCGAAAAGGCTTTATTTAGCACGAGGGAGAAGGCAACGATGAATAACAACGACGTGCTGGTAAGCAGGGCGCTCGTACGCAGGAGAATGATCAGCGACAACAGCGCCGTCAGCACGCCGCCTAGGAATTCCACCAAGCCGGTGCCGATCAGGTTGCGAACGCCTTCGACGTCGGTCATGATGCGGGAGACCAGCACGCCCGCTTTGTTGGCGTCGTAGTAGGCCACCGGAAGACGGCCGACGTGCTCCTGCACCCTGCGCCGCAACTGGGCGATCAAGCGCTGGCCCTCCTTAGAGAGCAATTGCGTCAGAGTGAATGACGTCACGCCCTGAATGATGGTGGCGGCCAACACCGCCAGCACGAGCGGTGTCAACAGCCGGACCTGGTGTTTCAGCATGACGTTGTCCACGAGGTATTTGGTGGAGGCGGGCAGTGCCAGCCCGGCAACGCTTTTGATCAACGTTAGGGCCATTCCGAACGACAGCAGCCGCCGGCGCGGGCGCACCAGCTCCTTCAGCAGCGGCAGCGCGCTGCGCAGGTGCTCACGCGACTTTTTCTTTAGTATGGTAGGAGCCACAGTTCCCCTTTTCTTACAGCGTACCGGGCCTCGCTTGCCTTCGCCACCTAGCCAAAGAGGCAGGTTCGCAAAAGGTCCGGCATGTCGTTGGCTTTGCTGACCTCGAGGACCGCGAACCCGGCGGCGCAACCGCTCGCCAGACCCGGCGCCGAATCCTCCACCACCAGCGGCGTGCGAGCCCCGAGCAGCCGTGCTGCCAGCAGGTACGGGTCAGGCGCCGGCTTATGACGCTCTACGTCCTCGCCGGTGACCAATGCGCTGAAATATTGGCGGAGGTGCCGGGCCTCGAGTGGCGGCTCAATTTCGATTCGCGAACTGGAGGTGACCACCGCCAGATTGAATTCCTTTGAAAGGCGCTCAAGAAGGTCGGCCAGTTGCGGCAGGAACGGCGGGTCTTTCATCTTCCGGCAGAAGCAGTTCTGCTTGGCGGGGAACTGTGCCCACAGCAGCTTCCAATCGAGCGGTGGATCGGCCTCGGCGGCGAGACTGCGCAACATCTCGCGATCGTCCAGGCCGGCGAACCGGTCGCGGTATTGCTCCCAGGACAGAATGACCCCCAGCGGCGCCAGCACCTCCGCCCAGCAGGCGCAATGCATGGGTTCGCTGTCGACGAGTACACCGTCAAAATCGAAAAGGATGGCGTCGAAGCGCGGCATGGAGTGGGAATTTTCCAGCGTACCACGCTGCTTCGTTTGTGCTATGGTACAGATTCAGAAACCCATGTCGACTGATGCAGACCAGGCTGAAATCGCACGTCTCCGCGCCGAAAACGAGTTGCTCAAACGTCCCCGTGGGCAAATGGCGCTGAAGGTCAGTGAAAAAGGCGCCCTCTCGGTTTACGGACTGGGCCGTTTTCCCGTCACGCTGTATCGCGAGCAATGGGAAAAACTTCTGGCAATGGCCGACGAGATCAGACGCTTCATCCAGCAGAACGACCACTCGCTCAAGAAAAAAGAGTAGGCGCAACAGCCAGCCATGGAAGAGCCGTTTGAGGCGAACGGGGTCTACGGTGTATTACACCGCCCCAACCGCGAGAATGGCCACGGGCTGGCGCTGACGCACGGGGCGGGATCGAACTCTGAGGCGCCCCTTCTCGCAGGGCTGGCTCGCGCTTTCGAACAGGCCGGTTACGTCGTGCTTCGTTACGACTTGCCGTTTCGCCGGCAGCGGCGTAAGGGTCCCCCGTTTCCGGGGGCCGCGGAGCGGGACCAGCAGGGCGTCGCGCTCGCCGCCGAAGCTGTCCGAGGGATGGTTCGAGGCCGCGTCTTTCTGGGCGGACACTCATACGGCGGTAGGCAATCGGCGATGCTGGCTGCGGCTCACGCCGACGCGGCGGCCGCCCTGCTGCTGCTCTCCTATCCGTTGCACCCGCCCCGAAAGCCCGAGCAGAAACGCACATCTTTCTTTCCCGACCTGCGGATGCCGGCGTTGTTCGTGCACGGAACCAAGGATCCCTTCGGCTCGCCGGAAGAGCTGCGTCGAGCGATCGCCCAGATTCCGGCGCGCACGGATCTAATGGCGGTGGAAGGGGCCGGCCACGATCTGGGACCGGCAGCCGGCTTGGCCGTCGATCTGATCGCGCGGCTGGAAGCACTCGCCCGGTAACCCCACCGGCGGGTGGGCGCGTGTTATCCTGATTAGTAATTTTCCCAGAGGGTTCATATTTATGCGCGCTTACCGGTACCAGACTCCCCACGGGATCGTAGTAACGCGCACTCGCTCGAAGGCGAATTTCCAAGCGGGCCTGAAGGCCTTACTGCGCGACCTGGATCGTCACCGTGGAGTCTATCTGTCTTCGGGATACGAGTATCCCGGGAGGTATTCGCGTTGGGATATCGCCTCCCGCTGCCCGCCGCTCGAGATCGTCTCATACGATCGCGAAGTGGAGTTTCGCGCCTTGAATGAGCGCGGCGAAAAAATCGCGAAAATCCTCGAACCAGTATTAGCCGGCCATCCGCATTGGGAAGACTTTGCCGCTGAACCGCGGCGTCTCGGCGGGCGTTTGAAGCCGTTGCCCGCCCTGTTTGCCGAGGAGCAGCGGAGCAAACAGCCATCCGTATTTACGCTGTTGCGCTCGCTCATCGAAGAATTCCGATCCGAAGAAGACTCGCGCCTGAGCCTGGTCGGCGCTTTCGGCTACGACCTGTTGTTCCAGTTCGAGCCGATCGAAAAGAAGCTACCTCGACGCGGGCACAAGGATCTGCACCTGTTTCTCTGCGACGACATCTGGTTTATGGACCGGAAGAAAGAGCAGATCGAGCGGTTTCAGTACGATTTCGCGCTCGGCGAGGTGACGACATCGGGTTTGGCGCGTGAAGGGGAGACGGTTTCTCGCCCCGTCAAAACAAAGCCCGGTCCGATTGTCTCCGACCACACGCCGGAAGAATACATGGCCAAAGTCGATACCGTCCGCCAGGGCATGCGGTGCGGCGACTACTACGAAGTGGTACTGCGCCAGACGTTTCAGACCCCATACAGAGGCAAGGCCTCGGAACTGTTCGAGCGGGTGCAGGGTGCCAGTCCGAGCCCCTACGAGTTCTTCCTGCAGTTCGGCGAAGAGCAACTGGTGGGCGCCTCGCCGGAAATGTTCGTGCGGGTGGAGGGCCACCGTGTCGAGACCTGCCCCATCTCCGGGACGGCCCAGCGCACGGGCGACCCCCTGCGGGACGCCGACAATATTCGAGAACTGTTGAAATCCACCAAGGAAGAATCTGAGTTAACGATGTGCACGGACGTGGACCGCAACGACAAGTCGCGCGTCTGCGAGCCGGGAACGGTTAAGGTGATCGGGCGGCGCCTGATCGAAAGCTACGCGGGCGTCTTTCACACGGTGGATCATGTGGAAGGCATTCTCGAAGAAGGTTTTGACGCGCTTGACGCCTTTTTAAGCCATATGTGGGCGGTGACGGTGATCGGGGCGCCCAAAAAAGCCGCAGCCCAGACGATCGAATGCCTCGAAAAGGACGCTCGCGGTTGGTACGGCGGGGCGGTTGGTATGCTCATGCTCAACGGTGATATCAACACCGGCATTCTGATTCGCACAACGTACCTGCGCGACGGAATGGCCACTTATCCGGTCGGCGCGACCCTGCTCTACGACTCCGTTCCGGCGCTGGAAGAACGCGAGACTCGGCTCAAGGCCACCGGTTTCTTCCGCACGCTCGGCCCCGCCGAAACCCCGCCGGCGGCCGCGGTCGAACGAGAGTTGGTTGGTTTGAGCGCGAAACTTCTCTTGGTCGACAACGACGACTGTTTCATCCACACCCTGGCCAACTACGCCCGGCAGACCGGCGCGGACGTTGTCACTTATCGCGCTGGCTTCCCCGCCGAATTGATCCGGCAGATCGCTCCCAGCCTGATCCTCATCTCCCCGGGGCCCGGCCGGCCTGGAGACTTCGGCGTGCCGGAGCTGGTGAAGACCGCCGTCAGTCTCGGCGTGCCGGTCTTCGGCGTATGCCTGGGGTTGCAGGGCGTGGTCGAGGCGTTCGGCGGCGAACTGGGCGTGCTCGACTACCCCGTGCACGGCAAGCCCTCCAAGGTAAGGCATCGTGGAGTTGGCGTATTTGAAGGACTGCCCGCCGAATTCCAGGTGGGACGCTACCACTCTTTGTTTGCGCGCCGCGAGACGTTCCCCGCCTGTCTCGAGGTCACCGCCGAAACCGAGGATGGCGTTATTATGGGGGTGCGCCATAAGGATTTGCCGGTGGAAGCCGTTCAGTTCCATCCGGAGTCCATTCTTACGGCCGAACGAGACCATGGGCTCAAGCTCATGGAGAATGCGGTTCGTCTTGGAAAGGCTGCAAGAACCCTGGCGTAGGGGGTTCGTATGCGCATCGCCAAATATATTGGCATTGCGGTCGTTCTGCTCCTGCTGATCGCGATCGCGATCCCATTTTTCATCGATGCCAATCAATTCCGGCCCCGGCTGGAAGCCGCGCTCAGCGAATCTCTCGGCCGTCGAGTGAAGATGGGAAAACTGACGGTAGCCTTATGGTCGGGCGGCGTGAGAGCGGAAGAGCTCTCGATCGCCGACGATCCCGCTTACAGTCGAGAACCCTTCCTTGAGGCAAAATCGCTCCAGTTGAAGGTGGAACTGGTGCCGCTGATCTTTTCCCGCAGGCTGAATGTGACCGGGTTGACGATCGAACAGCCGGCTATCGTGCTGTTGCAGTCCCCGACCGGGGAGTGGAATTTTTCGAGCCTGGGAGGCCAGAGGAAGGTGCCGCCCGCCGCGCCCCCGATTTCCGCCGGGGAGCCACTGGCGCTCGCGGCCAAACTGGTGAAAATCACCGGCGGCCACTTCGCGCTCGGCCAGGCGAATAGCCGATCCCGACCGCTGGCGCTCGATAATGTGACGATCGAGGTGCGAGACTTTGCGCCCGAGAGCGCCTTTCCGTTTGCGTTTTCGGCTCAACCGGCTGGCGGAGGCCGGCTGAGCCTCGATGGCCGGGCCGGCCCCATCCCTCGAAACGATGCCTCCATGACCCCGCTCGAGGCGAGCTTTCATGTCGAGCAACTGGACCTGGCCCGTTCCGGCATCGTCGAGCCTTCGAGAGGGATCGCCGGCGTGGTTTCGTTGGACGCCGAGGGCCGCTCCAACGGCCAAATGATCAACCTGAGGGGCCATCTCAAGGGCGAGAAATTGAAACTCGTGAAGGCCGGTTCGCCCGCCGGGCGGCCCGTCGAGTTTGATTTCGACGTGGACCACGATCTGCGCAAACTCATAGGCCGATTGAAGCGAGGAGATCTCCATTTCGGCAGCGCACCCGCTTCGCTTACCGGCGCCTATGATCTGCGGGGCGACACCGCCGCCCTCAACATGATCTTTTCCGGGCCCAACATGGCGGTGAATGAACTGGCTCGATTGCTGCCGGCTTTGGACGTCGTTCTTCCCGCGGGTTCCTCGCTCGAGGGCGGCACGGCTATGGCGCAACTCACGTTCCAAGGTCCCGTCGACCGGCTGGTCACGAGCGGGTCGCTGGGCCTGAAGAACACGCGCCTGGCCGGGTTCGACATGGGGACCAAGCTGAAGGTGATTGAGGCGCTGGCGGGAATACCGAGCAGCCCGAACACCGATATCCAGACTTTGGGCGCCGATGTTCGATCGTCTCCCAGCGGCGCGGCTATCGACAACCTCCAGTTTATTGTGCCGACCATTGGACAATTGACGGGCGCCGGAACGGTCAGCCCCGCTCAGGCGCTCGATTTCAAAATGCGGGTCACCTTGCACACCTCCGGCGCGGTTTTGGCCGCGCTCGGGCAAAAGGGCGACACCAGCGTTCCCTTTATCATCGCGGGCACCTCCTCGAGTCCGGCGTTCCGGCCCGACGTGAAAGGAATCGCGCAGCAGAAGATCCAAAGCCTCACCGGCAACGGCGATCTCGGCAAAGCGGCCGGCGGTCTGTTGAAAAACCTGTTCGGCGGCAACAAGAAGGACGCGCCAGCGCAAAAATAGTCAGCCGACCCAGATCCTTTACTGGAAGACTCGAGTGCCGGCCAACGAGCGGCCTGCCAACCCGATCGTCAACCCGTCGCTGCCACGGGGAGCCGACCCTGGGCCGGAGGTAGGGCGTCGGCGCGCGATTCACCATCCCTTCGAGGCCGCTCCCTGCTCCACCAAGTGCTGGGGCATTTGAGAGGGCGACGCCTCGTCGGGGCCGCAAGCGTCCCCGTCGAGAACCGCAGTCTGAAGCTCCCCACTCAGCCTTTGGCTACCAGCACCAGTCCCGACGGCAGCTCTTCTCCGAAGATCCGGCCGAGCGTCCGGTTGTCCTCTTCTTCACCTTCCAGGGATGCCAGCAGACGCTCGGCGTGGGGCGTCGTTGTGAGCGTCCGCCTGACGGCTTCGCGCACAGCGGGTGCCAGGTCGCGCGTTGGGTCCTCGGTGCGCCGGGCCAGCGAGGCCAGCGCCTCCCCCGCATTGGGCACCTTCAAAAGCGCCTCGACCCAGCGCGTGATCGTCGCGGGCGGGACGACCAGGTTGATCGGTCCATAAAAGAGTTGGCGCGCGCCGAGGCGCGACAGGCACCACAGCTCACTTTCTTTGAAGTCGCCGGCGTTCACTCGCTTGACGAGGGCCTCGCCCAGTTCCGTTTTGGTGCCGATCGGCAGCAGCTCCAGACTCGAGGCGGTGCGCCACATTTCGCGCAACAGCGATAGGTTGATGCGCTGCGGCTTCTTGCTGCCGCGCGGCAACAGGAATCCCGACAGGCGCTGGTAGATATCGGCCTGCTGGTTGCGGTTAAGCCCGCCGGCGACGCGGCCCCAGAAGATCCACCAATCGATTGCGCACTGGACTTGATTGCCGTACGTCGGCCCGCTCGGGAACAGCCGTCGAGCCTGCTCGATGCGGAAATCATCTCCTGGATAGCCGAAGCCCGGACGCAAGCAAAAGCCGGACAAGTTCAGCCAGCGGACTTCATAGGCCGGGCTTTTCTTGCGTCCGTCGGCCGCTGCCAGCAACGAATCCGCCATCTGACGAATCGCGGAAAGCGGCCAGGAGTTCTTGCCAAGCCCCATGGTTTGCTCGAGCTTGGAGGGCACCTCTTCGGGAGCGATCGGTGATTTACCCGTCAGAGAAAAGGCCGCCGAGATCAGTTCCAACGACGATTTCAACGCCTGTTCGCTGACCACAGCCGCGGCTTTGCGC
>Ga0182038_10001786_pt1 | contig 11186 bp, 14 predicted proteins | sample sta12Can44000108_FD_125976 | JGI IMG/M metagenome (GOLD analysis project Ga0182038, IMG submission 125976) | Lab enrichment of tropical soil microbial communities from Luquillo Experimental Forest, Puerto Rico - statanox.12C.anox.44.000.108 | ecosystem: Environmental > Terrestrial > Soil >...
AACCTGCCGGCCGGCCTTCAGATTCTGGGCCGGCCGTGGAGCGAGCCGGTTCTGATCCGTATCGGCTACAGTTACGAGCAGGCTACCAGGCACCGGCATCCGCCGGCGAGCACCCCGCCATTGTCCTGACCCTCTACCCGCGAGTGGCTTTGTACACGGTTCTCCATTCCGACATTGGCGAGCGCTGCTAGACGGGCATCGCGTCCAAGGCCATGAAATTCCATGCTTCTCGTGTTGGCAGCAGGAGTTCGTTTGCGCGTCCTGCTGATCGGAAGCGAGCCGAACGGTTTGTCGCCACCAGGCAATCGTCACCATTCCGGTTCCGCAGCTTTAGGAACCAAAAGTTCGTAGTTGAAAGTTTGTTGACTCTCCGCTGGAGGGGGCTGGATTCGAACTTCTAGTACGCGGGCGCGGTGAAGCTGGTTGTCGCGCCTCTTGACGCGCCCGGTTGCTTGGGACGGGTCGGCAGGCGACCGATTGCGCCCGCAAGGCCGGTCCTTAAAGCTGTGAGAAATCCCGACTCAAGTATGGCCAAGGTCGCTCCCGTCTCCAGGCTCGACAGGATTATGACGCCCTGAATGCCGGGATTTTGGCCCGGATGTTTCGCGTGCACTTTGACGGTGTAAGCTGGAATGCCGCTGACGACACCGGGTACCAGTATCATCGCACTCGCATCTGACGGAGCGGGTGGCGGCAGGGGCGATGGTATCCGCAGTGCCGGAACTGCCCGCTGGATCGAGTGGCGCCGAAACGCATCTCGCATCGGAGCTAACGCCTCGGCCGGCGATACCACCGCTTCGATCTCTGCCCGATTCAAGATGAGTGTCTTAGCCATTGACGCCCTCGGCTAATATCACTTGGCCTTTGGTGTCGCCCCCTGGTGACCTTCCTTCGCGGTCTCAGCTAGAACTCTCGCTAAACGGGCGGCGGCAGGAATAATGACCTGACGCGGGAAGCCACTGAAGCCCAGCATGACACCCGATTTGGCTGGGGCCACTTGATAAAATCGGCTTGCAGCCCAGACCGAGCGGAGCCTGTTGCCCCGAACGCGGCAGATGGGTTACGTGCATCCTGAAGCTGCGGCAGCTAGGGTTTGATGCATCGGTGGGGGCGACGATGACGAAAGCCGTAGAATTCGGGCTCATCCACGAGACCACCCGAGCGGGCGATTCGGTTCGCCATGCGATCTTAGCCGAAAAATTGGGCTTTTCGTCGTATTGGGTCCCAGAGGACTACGCCTTTCCGGGAGCATTTTCGATCTGTTCCGCGATTGCCTGTCAGACGAAGCGGATCAAGATCGGAATCGGTGTGCTGAACCCGTACACGCGGCACCCGGTTTTGACCGCGATGGAATTCGCTGCTCTCGATCAGCTTTCCCAAGGGCGCGGCATTCTTGGCATCGGCGCGGGTGTGAAGCTCTGGATCGAGGACCAGCTAGGGATTCGGTACACGCGGCCGGTCACCGCGATGCGCGAGATGATCTCAATCAGCCGCGCTATGTTCCGTGGCGAGGAACTGATGCATGCCGGGCGAGTCTTCCACGCTTCCGGCTTGCGGTTCAGCGCCGAGCCTGTACGAGCGGAGATACCAATCCACCTTGGCGCCACGGGACAACGCAGCTTGGAGTTGGCCGGAGAGGCGGCTGACGGCGTGATGCTCAACTGCATGCTGTCCCCCGAGTTCGTTCGGTCGGCTGTGCAGCACGTTAGGAACGGCGCTGCACGGGCGGGTCGTGATTTGCAAAAATTCGCCATGGGAGCCCTGCTCTTCACGGCAATGTCTGATGACGAGGCAAAAGCACGAGAAGCGGCGCGTCCGTTCGTAGCCTGGGGCGTTTGGCTATTTGCGCGCCAGCCGTACTTGCCGATTTTCGCCGAAGCCGGCATCTCGACCGAGAACGTGGAGCGGCTCTCGAAAAGCTCCCGACCACTCCGGGAGCTTATCAGCGACGAAGCCATTTCGCGCATCGCCGTAGTCGGCAGCCCTTCCCACTGCCGGGAGATTGTCGCCGGTATCGTCGAGGCCGGCATCACGCATCCGGTCCTAGCCATTGCTAGGATCAACGGTCCTGAAACAGAAGCGGGAGTGGTGAAGGAGTTAGTCAGTCATCTACTCTAACGGAGCCCCGCGAGATCGATATGAGGCTTATCTTCCTGCATGGCGCGCCCGCGACCGGCAAGCTAACGGTCGCAAGGGCGATACTCAGTCTCCTACCAGGACGCCGATTGGAAAACCATGCCGCCATCGATTTCGCCAAAAACATGTTCGATTTCGCTGCGCCTGGGTTTTGGGAGCTTGTGCACGCCATCCGGGTTTCCGCGCTGGAAGCGGCGTGGCAACACGGCGTACCGCTCGTGGTCGCCACATTCTGCTATTGCCACCCGGAAGATCGACCACTGTTTAAGCAGTTCGAGGCGATTGTGAACCGCTCCCGTGGGCAATGCTGCCCGTTTTCCTCCATTGCTCTGAGGAAGAATGGCGCGTCGGATAGGCAATGCCGATCGCGTGGAGCGGCGGAAGCTCACGTCCATGGAAGGCTTAAATCGATTCCGTGCCAACTACCGGGATTCCCCTATACCACACGCCGGCTCCATCAGCCTGGACACAACCGCAATCCCAGCCGATGCCACGGCACGGGAAATCATTCGACGATTTGCGCTCGCTGGTTAGGCGGGTGGTATTAACTGACCTCTGAGACATATTCGATGGCTCGTCCAGGTCTAATCATCTTTGACTGCGATGGGGTGCTCGTCGACAGCGAGCACATCGACGCACGCATACGCAGCGAGTGTTTTCAGGCGGCAGGCTTCTTGGTGACCACGGAGGAACTTCTCGCCAACCCAGGAACCTCACGAGCCGGTCTTGTGGAAATGATCGACCGACGCTTTGGCCGACCTATTCCCGAAGGGTTCATGGAGGAGGCGCGCGCCAAAATCCTCAGTGTGTTCACGGAGGAGCTACGGGCAATCGACGGCGTAGGACAGTTGCTCGACTCGCTGCCCATGCCGATCTGCGTGGCGTCCAACAGCCATCATGATCGCATTCGTCATTCGCTCGAAGTTACCGACCTTTGGCGATTTTTTGATCCCCACGTCTTCAGCGCTATGATGGTGACGCGCGCCAAGCCTGCCCCCGATCTTTTTCTCTTTGCTGCTGAACGACTCAACGTCGCTCCGGGTGATTGTCTTGTGGTCGAGGACAGTGTCAACGGGATCACGGCGGCGCGGGCCGCTGGCATGGATGTTATCGGGTTCTGTGGAGGCAGTCATTGTGGACCCGGTCATGCTGATAGCCTGCTGTCGGCCGGATGCTCGCGCGTGTTCGCGCGGATGAGTGAAGTTCGAGAATTTTTGCACTCGCTGGACGAATGCTGACGACGCTCGTGGTTTGGGCTGGGCCCTGGCGATCTTGTCCGAGTGCGAGGCGCGTCTGGTCATCGAACTGACTGCCGCGAGTGTCCTGGATGCGGGGGAAGTCGTCAGTCGAGTCCAGGCTTGCAGAGCGGTAGCAGCGAAGGGAGGGTGCGATGCGTCTTGCGGGCAAGATCGCGGTCGTCGTCGGCGCCGGCCAGAACCCCGGCGAAGGCATCGGCAACGGCCGGGCCACGGTGCTGCGCTTCGCCGAGGAAGGAGCGCGTATCCTGGCCGTCGACCGCGACCTCACCTCAGCCGAGGAGACCGCCACGCTGGCAGTAGCGAAGGGTGGCGAATGCGTCGCTTTTCAGGCCGACGTGACGCGCGAGGCGACACTGGCGACGGCGATGCAGGAAGCGGTGCGGCGCTGGGGCCGACTCGACATCCTCCACAACAACGTCGGCGTTTCGGTCGGCGGCGGCGACAAGCCACTCGACGAACTGAGCGAGGAAGCCTACGACCGGGTCTCCGCGATCAATCTGCGGGGCACGATCATGGCCTGCAAGCATGCGATCCCGATAATGCGCCGGCAAGGCTCGGGCGCGATCGTCAATATCTCGTCGGTTGCGGCGTGGGAGAACACCTACCCGCTCGTGACCTACAAGGTGACCAAGGCTGGGATGGTCGCCTTCACCCAGCAATTGGCCTTGCAAAAACGCCCCCTACGGTATCCGCGTCAACTGCATTCTGCCGGGGCTGATGGACACGCCGATGGCGGTCGACACAAGGGCACGGGCCAGCAATCGCAGTCGGGTCGAAGTCGCCGCCGAGGGCGACGCCAAGGTGCCGCTGCGTGGCAAAATGGGCACCGGCTGGCATGTGGCGAATGCGGCGCTGTTCTTGGCGTCCGACGAGGCCAACTTCATTACCGGCGTCGCGTTGCCCGTGGACGGCGGTGCATTGGCAAAAATCGGCTGATCCCTGTCCGGCGCGATCCGGTCGGGGCAACCTGCCACACGCGCACGCGTCGAGCCAGTTGGACGAGGAAGGTCAGCAGTTGTTTCCATCCGAGCGTATCGTCTGCCTAACCGAAGAGACCGTCGAAACGCTCTATCTGCTTGGCGAACAGGATCGGATTGTCGGCATCTCGGGCTATTGCGTCCGGCCTCCCGAGGCGCGCCGGGTCAAACCCCGTATCTCGGCATTCACCTCGGCGGACATCCCGAAAATCCTGGACCTGAAGCCCGATCTGGTCCTCAGCTTCTCTGACCTTCAGGCCGACATCGTCGCCGCTCTGATCCGCCACGGGATCGCGGTTCACGCATTCAATCAGCGCAGCGTCGCCGAGATTCTCGGCATGATCAGGATGCTCGGCTCTATGACCGGCGCGAGTGATCGTGCCGATCAGCTTGCAGCACAGCTTGCCGCCGGACTTGTTGAAGCACGAAGCCGCGCCTCGCGGCTGCCGCGCCGGCCACGAGTGTATTTCGAGGAGTGGGATGACCCGATGATTTCCGGCATCGCTTGGGTGTCGGAGTTGGTCGAAGTCGCCGGGGGCATCGACATCTTCGCCGACCGGGCATCCGGCAAGTCCGCGACTGAGCGCATCGTGATCGCACGGGAGGTCGTAGCGCGCCTGCCGGACATCATCATTGGCTCCTGGTGCGGCAAGAAATTCCGACCCGAGAAGGTGGCCGCTCGGCCGGACTTCGACCAGACACCCGCCGTCCGGAACGACGCTGTTCACGAGATCAAGTCGCCGCTGATCCTGCAACCAGGGCCAGCGGCATTGACAGCCGGGCTGGCCGAGCTTCAGCGATTGATCGAAACGGTGGCCCGTTGATCGGATGGCGCATCTGGCGCCGCCGCAGAGGCTCTTGGTACCTTTATTCGGTATCGAATGAGAGGGAGCCGCATGGCAGAAACGAACCTGGAGAAGTTCCTGCGGCTGTCAGGGAAGGCCACGTCGAAAGCTCTGGGGGCGCTCGAACGTCGAGGCATTGATGTCCGTGGGAAACTGTCCACTCCGATCAATCGAGTTCCCCGCAGGACACCAGCGCCCCCAAAGCCCAAATCGAACGATCCCGTGGAATGACGGGGCTGCCTACCCACGCACGTAATTCCGGCAGACCAGCCGCAGCCGGTTTGTGATCTGATCGCGAACTCGCTGTGGCATCGGTGTCGAGCCACTAGCCTGTTTCCACTCCGGCGACTCGATCACGGTCGGCGCCGTGAGATGGTACAGAGCGACGTATTTCAGCGCGCCACCGCTCGCTCGGAACCTACGGGCGCACAGGACGCCTGGGACACGAGCCAGCGCGGGCAGATGTTCCGTGTCGTACCACGCATTGAACGCTGTCTCGACCTCCGCGCCGGGGGTCATTGCGACTAGCAGCAGCCCACCAGCACCGCTCGGCGCAGTGGCATCGCCTGGGAGGATTTGCTCGCCCTCGTAGCGGAGCAGCCGCTCCACCTTGCCGGTTACTCGCTTCGACCAGGGCGACAGGTTCTCGCCTCCGATGGCGCGGTATTCCGGGCTTTGCAGCACAGCGAGGCTATCGAGGTCATAGGCTGCAACCGACTGTTTCGGGTTCTCCGGACCGATCCAGCGCTGCAGCGTCAGAAAACCCGGCACCCGCTGTCGCTCGGGTATGTGTTCGAGGTCGTACCAGTCGTTGAACTCGTCGGCCGGCACATTCGAGAAATCCATCGCTGCGATCAGGATGCCCTTTGCCATCGCGTCCTCCTCTTCCGGCGATCGTCAACGGTTGTACGCCATAAATGGCGAAGCACGGCCGGAGGGGGCGGGGCCAATCGACGATACGTTCCGGCGGCAACGTTGACGATCTCGACATGGGCTGCGAGGTCATCTGAACGACAGTCGCGAATGCCGCCCACGCTGCTCCCCTGCGGTCTGGTCAGGCGTTCAGGGATGGAGTGTCAAGCCCCGCGTCACCTTGTCGACTTCCTTGCGATCCGCATGGATCGCCACCCCCACGAGATCGAGTCCCTCGGTAGACACACTCGCCACAGCCGCTCGGTTATCGATGTCGTTGTTGGTTGAGAATAACTCCCCCGTGTAGATCGAGACACCAAGCCTTTTGTCGTTCGCGCGTCGGAGCGTCCGGCGGATTTCTTCGGCGCTCGCGGCGTAGACAAGAATCGGCTGGCGGATCAGCGGACCGTAGAGCCGACCGGAGCCATGCCGGCAAGCTCCGGGTATGCTCCGACAAGCCCGCCACTCAGAAAGCACGCCACGTTGAGCTTCTGCCAAGCGGCAAGATCATCGCGCACGCCGACGGCAATTTTGGTCTCGAAGCGCATGACAGCGAATTTGAACGACGGTGGCGACACACGTCTTGAACGATCGTGCGGACCCTCCCCCGGCGATTGGCTCCGGGTTGCCTCGTCGCGGCCGGGCATAGAGCAGATCGAAGCCTTTTTTCCCGGCCACGCCTACGATCCGCACCGCCATGATACCTATGCGATCGGTATCACCCTCAGCGGCGTGCAATCGTTAGCGACTACCGGGGGGGAAGGGCGGATAGCATGGCCGGGAACGCACTTCTGCTGCATCCTGATGAAGTCCATGACGGACGGGCGGGTGCGGCCGGTGGCTTTCGGTACCGGATGGTCTATATCGAGCCTCGGCTGATACGCGACGCTCTCGGCGGCGGCGTCAACACCTTGCCTTTCGTGCGACGGCCGGTCTCGTCCGATGCGCGGCTTGTCGGGCCCGTTGCCAGTGCACTCGATGATCTCGACGCCAACGTCGAAGACCTAGCAGCCGATCAGATCATCCTGTCGCTCCCGAGGCGCTCCTTGCGCTCGATAGGCCAATTCGCGCCGGCCCATTATCGGCTACGTGCGCTATCGCGGTCGATCGGGCTCGCCAGTTTCTCGACGAACATTTCGACCGCAATCTCGCCTCCGCAGAGCTTGAGGCGGTCACAGGTCTCGGCCGGTTCTCGCTCGCCCGGCACTTCCGAATCCTACTCGGCACGAGCCCCTATCGATACCTCGTCATGCGCAGGCTCGATCGCGCACGACTCCTGTTGCGTAATGGATATCCTATCGCGGAGGTCGCCTACGCCTCCGGTTTCGCTGACCAGAGCCATATGACGCGACAATTTAGGCGGGCGTATGGGATACCGCCGGGCCGCTGGCGTTCGATGCAGCAGCCCACTCGCAGATCGGTAAGGCGGAATTGAGATGAGGTCCTTTAGGTTCGGCGTGAACGTCCGATCGGCTCACTCTCGGGCCGAACGGCAGGAGAAAGCACGCCGGGTCGAAACACTCGGATACGACACCTTGAACACGCCGGATCATCTTGCCGACCTCCTAGCACCCTTGCCGTCAATCATCAGCGCGGCAGAGGCGACGACACACCTTCGGCTGGGTACGAATGTCCTCAACAACGATCTCCGGCACCCGGTGCTCGTCGCACGAGAAGCTGCCACGGCTGACCTCCTAACGGACGGACGGTTTCAACTCGGTCTCGGCGCGGGAGCTATTCGGTCGGAATATGAGCAGGCCGGGCTTGGCTTTGACAGAGGAGCCACCAGGGTCGAGCGTCTCTCGGAGGCTGTGGCGATCATCAAGGGGCTCTTCAATGGCGATGAAGTAACGTTCGAGGGCAAACATTACCGCGTGAAGGGCCACCACATCGCTCCTCTGCCGGTCCAGAAGCCCCATCCCCGCTTCTGATTGGGGGCAATGGTCCGCACCTCCTCAGTCTCGCGGCGCAGCAGGCGGATATTGTCGGTTTCTCCGGAATCAGCTTCCAAAACGGCGGGGCTGCACCGCCTGATCTTTCTGCTTGGCGCGTATCGGCGGTCGATGACCGGGTTCGGCTCGTGCGCGAAGTAGCTGGAGCGCGCTTTACAGGGCTCGAACTTAATGTCCTCGTCCAGCGGGTCATCGTGACGGAGGATCGCCGAAAGGCAGCCGAAGAACTAACCGGCCGCTGGTCGCAATTGAGCGCCGGGGAAATCCTCAACAGCCCATACGTGCTCATCGGGACGATCGACCAGATAGTGCGCGATCTCCAGTCCTGGCGGCACCGCTGGGGCTTCTCCTATTATGTCGTCCAGGAGCCGTGGATGGACGCCTTGGCGCCCGTGGTCGCCGAGCTTGCCGGCAAGTAAACACAGCAAAGCTGAGATGGCCAGTATGTGCCCCAGATATGGGAGGATAATTCCCCGTGGACGCTTTCCTGGCTGCGTCGGTGGTGGTGGACCACCAGCATCAAGCAGTCCGCGAGTTCTCTGCCAAGATTTGTCGGAGCACCGAGATCGAAACGGTACGAAGCGCTTTCGAGACGGTGCGGGACTGCTTTCCACATTCATACGATATCACCGCCGAGGAGATCAGCGTCTCGGCGTCGGACGTGCTTCGGTATGGGCACGGTATCTGCTTCGCCAAGGCGCATCTGCTCGCGGCGACATTGCGGGCCTGCAGCATCCCAACGGGGTTCTGCTATCAGCGATTACTCCTGGATGACGACCTAAGCCGCACATGCCTACATGGGTTCAATGCGGTCTGGCTGCGCGATCTCGGGCGGTGGCATCGGCTGGATGCACGAGGAAACAAGCCCGGCATCTCGGCGGGATTTGACCTAACCCGCGAGCAGTTGGCTTACCCTGTTCGCCCGAGCCTTGGTGAGTTCGACTACCCTGAAATTCACCCTGATCCGCTGCCCTGTGTCATCGAGGCATTGACCGGTAGCCACACCATTGCCGATCTGAACTCGCGGCTTCCAACGGATGTGCCGCTGATGCCGCCATGAGACTTGCTGAAGCCATCTCAGACCCGAACCGCGTTCTTGTGATCCGGGGCGGTAGACCACTGCACGGTACCTATCCGATCAGTGGGGCCAAGAACGCCGCGCTACCGCTGATGATATGCGCGCTCCTTGCGACCGAGCCGATTACGCTCTGCAATGTACCCGCCAATCTGGACATGGCGGTGCTTGCCGATCTGCTGCGCAGCCTTGGCGCCAGCGTCGACTGGTCTCAAACCCCGGCAGGGTTAACCGCGACCATTTCGGCTGAAAAGCTCCAGCCGGCACAAATCCAAGCGCATCTGGTCACCCGCATGCGGGCATCGATCCTTCTGCTCGGTGCGCTCCTGGCGCGAACGGGAGAGGCGAGCTTACCGATGCCGGGCGGCGACGCGATTGGGCTGCGTAGCATTGACTTTCACCTAAATGGACTGCGTGCGATGGGTACGCAGATCGAGTTGGCCGGTGGTTTAATCCAGGCGAAGGCACCAACAGGTCTTCGAGGAGCGGACATCGTACTGCCCGGATCATCTGTCGGTGCAACTGAGAACCTTTTGCTCGCGGCGGTCCTCGCGAATGGTACTACGGTCATTCGGAATGCTGCGCGTGAACCCGAGATTACCGATCTGGCCACCTGTCTCTCGGCGATGGGGGCGAAGGTCTGTGGCCTGGGAACGCCGGCATTGATGGTCGAAGGAATCACGTCGCTGAGGGGCGCAACTCATGACGTTATGCCTGACCGGATCGAGTTTGGCACCTTGGCCTGCGCGGCTGCCCTTACCGATGGCGAATTGTTGCTTCCGAGTGCTCGACTGGATTTGCTAGGAGCCGCCGCGCCGTTGCTGCGCGCAGCGGGTGTGCACATGACCGAAACCGAAAACGTAGTCCTCGCTCGGCGGGCCGAGACGGGAATAGTTGGCGTCGACATCATCACTCGCCCTTATCCCGGCTTCGCGACCGACCTTCATCCACCCGTAATGGCGATGCTGACGGTCGCGAAGGGGGCGAGCACGATCATTGAAACAATTTTCGATCAGCGTTTCCGACACGTCGATGAATTGCGCAGGATGGTGGCGAACATCACAATCCGCGACCGCACCGCGCTCGTGCGCGGGGTGCCTCGCCTCCAAAGCGCGCACATCATGGGCGCAGATATTCGGGCAGCGGCGGCTCTCCTGATGGCGGCACTAGCCGCTGATGGCGAGTCGACCCTCAGCGGCCTTGAACATCTGGATCGAGGTTATGACGGTCTCATCAAAAAGCTGGTCGCCTGTGGTGCAGACATAACACCAAAAGACCGATAACCAAGCCGATTGCCCGAATTCCCAATTGGCGAACGGGCTGCTTGGCGATTCCGGCGCTGCGATGCGAAGAGATCGCCCCTCCTCCCGAAAGACCTTCTGCGCAGCGTGCACGCTGGTCTAACCCGCTTTAAGGCACTCGACGGAAGAAGACCCGCGTCGATCGCTCGCATCGTCCAGCGACGCGCCGCGATCCAAAACGCCTGCCGGTCGGGACTGACCGGATGGCGCGACGTTCTTCCGCAAGTGAAGGTACACCGGTAGTCTCCAGTCGCGCACCGAACTACCGCCCTTGACCCACAGGAGACATGCAGCCCCAACAGGCGACGATGATCTAACGTCGCGATCCGGTCCAGGGAGCGGTGTTAGTTCCAATGATTCCGATCGGGTCAGCCACAGAGCATTGCCGTCTCAACCGGGAGACCGTCCTTCATCGGGGCAGTCAGGGCCGTTGCGAAAGAACTGCCTGACAAATAAGTTGTCGCTATAAATGCTCCCATCGAGGTGGCGGCAAATGATCAGGAACGCGAAGCGAGCATGGCGGTGGGCGGCGACTTCTGCAATTGCTCTCCGCGGTCGCGTTAACTTGCGGTCAGGGGCAACCAACTGCCGCTGGTACTGGTTCGTAGGGCTCGGCTTCGTCTCCTTCGCACGGAAGCTATCTCGGGTCGCGGCTTATGCCCCCCAAATCAGAAGGTTCGTGCCCGCCGAACATCGCCCCAATGTACGAGGCCGATGCGATCGTTACCG
>Ga0182038_10001789_pt1 | contig 11180 bp, 20 predicted proteins | sample sta12Can44000108_FD_125976 | JGI IMG/M metagenome (GOLD analysis project Ga0182038, IMG submission 125976) | Lab enrichment of tropical soil microbial communities from Luquillo Experimental Forest, Puerto Rico - statanox.12C.anox.44.000.108 | ecosystem: Environmental > Terrestrial > Soil >...
CAGACGAATCAATGCCGCCAGACTCGCCCATTTACAGGTCCTTGGGAATCCTGCGATTCTATTCGGCAAGAACATGCTCTAGAGGCATATGTAGCCGCTAGGGTCGTCTCCTCCACTTCAATGGGAACAGGATGACCACGATGGAAATCGGAACCGCTGGCGTAATGGATCAGGCCCGACGCAAGTTAGCCGCTACAGAAGCCAAGGGCCTATCGTACATCCCCCAGATACTCGACGCACATAAGAAAGTAGTGGAGGCTGAGAAGGTAGGCCATCAACAATCGCTGTTGGCCGCTATAGCCGCTGGAGAACTTCTCCTCGCCGCTAAGGAAGCCATCAAAGGTCAGTTCAAATGGACCGAATGGCGTAGCGAATACCTAAAGGACGTGCCGCAAACCAGCGCTTCACTTTATATACGGCTGGCCAAAAACCAAGACAGGCTTCGCAAACCTACTGCGGAAATTAGCAACGGTGTTGCTAATCTAACCGCTACCGGCGAGCTGAGTGTGAGAAAGGCTGCGGCGCTATTGGTAGAGAAAAAACCCCGAGGCGCTACCCCAACAACCTAAACCAAAAACCAATAGCGACCTCGATGTAGTGAAACGCTGCATCAAGGAAGTCCTAGCCGCTGATGAACTCATCGCTTTGGTAAAGGAAGTCCGTGACACCGACTATCTGCGAGAGTTGATAGCGGCGGCTACAAAGGTGCTAGACGGCGCAGCCGCTACCAACCGAATAGACGCACCAACGGGCTTGCGTCGGATGTAGACCAATCCCCTCCGGTAGGGATTGGGCTGTTTGAAGGTGTGAATAAATGAAGGGAATAGGGGCTATCGTAGCCCCTAATCTCTTGTATTGGGTTAGAGCGCCGCAGGCGCCTACCCACAAATCGTTTGCCGAGATAGGTAATGCGTTGTTTTTTGGTTTTGTATTGAGGTACGGTTTTTAGAAAAATCGGAGCCCACTATTGCTGGTATTGTCTATAAACCCCAAAGGTATACCGCAAAACACCTGTTTACAGTGCCCTCGACAACCGGTGCCTGAGTACCTATATTACCTTTACCGGCCCTAGGTCTGGGTGGTGTTGTGGGAGAACTGTAGCACAATGATAGACGCCCGTGAAATCAGAGAGTGTGATCGGTGCGGAAGTCCGTTCCATCCTGTGCGGGTATTGCAGCGTTTCTGCTCAACCCACTGCCATGACCAATTCTATATGGAAGAGCGGCGTAGTGCCTTACCCGCATATCGGATGCAGCAGCGTGGCTCTCTTTTTTTAACCCTACCATTGATCCGTTGACACGAAACACCGAGGATGAAGAACGTAGGAGAGCTTAATGCCAGAGCCAATGCTCGAAGAAGATGACGATCCAGTCCTCAGGCTCATGACGCAGTTCTTCGACAGCCTGTCACCAGAAGGGCAGGCCTACGTCCGTGAATATGGAATTGATGCCGAACAGTTTGAGGCTTGGCTGCGAGGAATGACACCAGCGCAGTTGCAGGCTCAGCGGAAAGCCGAAGAAAGAGAGGTAGCGAAGCAGGTTCTAGCTGAGATAATCGGCAGAGCGCCGCAGAGGAAGAAGAAGTTGATCAGGAGGATATGAATGGAAGAACTACGTCAGCGCCTACTCTCTCAGATTGAAGTAGTGATCAGCAGGAGAAGAGTAATGAACCACAATGCCGACGACATTCCACGATCTGAGAATGACAGGAGGGTAGCGACTTATCATTCCTTTGGTCAATCAAATTTAGACGACGAACGTGAGGGCCGATATGCGGCTGCCGGCACTAGGCCGGCTGTCACTGGTAGCTCGCCAATCGCCTACCCACAACAGCCCTCAACAAGTCCCTGGCATTCAGAACCTATCGGCACAGAACCTCCTCTAGGCTACGACATCAATGCGCAAGACGCAGTTGGAGAACCTTTCGAGGTTGCTGCATCCTCGGCCGATGCGGGACCAACGCCACCATCAGTGATTAGCCGTCAAGACGGTGGCGAAGTCGATGACAGGGCTATCACGTCAGGTAGCCCTGTCATTCGATCTAAATTCGTTCGGAGGATTTAATGCAGGGGATAGCGCCGCCCACACCCTAAGCTCCTGTATTGCGGATGCTCTTTTGGCATTGGGGCATTCGCAAGGTGTTGGCGAGCGCTGGCGCAGTCATGTCGGGGAATGCTCAGCCTTGCGGCGTGGCTGCGCCTTTAACTTTGATGGAACGGATGGGAGGAATTAAATGGTGGATATAACAGCCGACGACATCATAGCTAGGGTAAAGGCTAAACAGGCTTTGCATGAACGACTAACCGCCAAAACATGTGGGTTATGGCCGCACTGTGGATGCTGTGAAACGCTAGATAAATGGGCCAAGGATTTAAGTGATGAAGAACGTATTTGGCCACTCGACTTGTTGGACTGGGCAGAGACTAGCGTGTTCATAAACCTTGCCTGCGTTTCTCGCTACTGCCCTGACCCGATAGTCAAGAGATGGGCCAAACAACAACTCAGAGATAAATTCTGGCAACGTCAGAAATCTATGGGGATTTATGTGGAGCAATAGGAGGCGAATATGGCACGCCATCACACAGCACGTGGCGAACAGAGAAGCACAGTCTCAAGAAAAGAATTTGATGCTCTGAAGCGAGAGGTCGAACGTAAATCCCCTATCGACCCAGCCGCAGCCGCTAACTATGCCGCTGCAAGGCGGGCCGAACCAGGGGAACGTCCAGACTTTTTGAGGGTAAGTCGTGGATCGGCTAACTATTCCGATCCCGTTGCCAGCGACATCACTCGCCTGAAAGGCCGTAGTCGGAGCGATGTGGTTAGCGATACGGCTAGGGGTGCTCGCTCACCCCTAGGTAAACCAACCAAGAAGAGTAGGTGATGTCATGGCATCCGATGCCGGACGGGCGATGTATCCACATCTTGCGGCTAAAGAACAAGTGGAGGTGCAAAGACCCATAGCATCAGGGGCGAAGCCATCGTGGGCGAGAACAACCGACCCTATGTGGCAACCACCACAAAAGGATCAAGGCAAGTTCGCTGGCGCAACTAAAGCGCAGATGACAACAGAAAACCTAATACGTGTCCCAGGTTTACGTTATGTAGGTCCAAACAGGAGGTAATCATGGCAAGAACTCCAATCACTGGCGGCGGTGCGAATAGCAGGGTTGTAACTCATGCTAAATCCCTCAAAACAGAACCAAAGTCGAGGGCTATGTCGCCTGAGGCGGTAGGCCAACAAAGTGCATCGCTTGCATTCGCCCGTAAATCCCTAGAGCAAGGACCCGGTTATACTCCGGGGAAAATGGCAGCAGTTGATAGGCCCAACTATAAAGGGCCTGCCAATGCTGGCCCTGGCAGTAACAGGGTAATTTATCCCAGCGGGCTTCAGTCACCTACCCCACCTGTCAGGGAAATGGCTCCGTCAAGGGACGTGTTCAATGAACGTCCTAACCTGCGTGATCGGCGTTGATCGGAGGCGTAAATGGAAAGGTTCAAACAACCAACATCAGTGATCAATAAGCGGGTACGTGACCTGAGCGACGATGAACTATTGAGTTGCGTGCACGATGACAGTGTATGTGTTCCCGCGTGGCTTATGAGTATCGAAGACATAGGCGACATTGCTAACAAAAAGCATGGGTCACTTAAGGCTATGCAGAAAGCACTCGAGAAAGAATTAAATCGCCGAGGTATTAAGTGGCGTCAATACTCAGACGAGGAGCGTGATTGTCTTTGGTCGCTTCAGCATTTAACGTACAGCGACGAGAACGTTACACCAGAGAAGGTAGAAGAATTCTGGCGGTTAGTAAACGCTAACGGCGGTAGAATACCCTATATAGCAATCGTTGCTTCCAGAGATGGAGAGATAGCAGTCCTGAAGCGGCGGTTTGAAGCAATAGGGTTGATCGCCGAAGTAAGACTTAATCATGACGGCGCTGTATTGGTGGGGCCAAGGCAATGAAGTTGCTGATGGCCGCTAGCAACATGGAGCTATGCAATAGGAGACTGTAATGCAATTCCGTGCCCTAACCGACCTCTACCTTAACGATGGAACCTACGTCCAAGCCGGAACCACATTCATTGCGCCGACAGGATGGGTTCCAGCCACGAACGCATGTGACCCGCTGACACCCGATGCAGTCCAAGCCTACTGGAATGCCGGACCCGCTGGTATGAGAAATGCTGACCCTAACCGTGCAATCTCAACCAACGGGTCAAGGTGGAGTGATTTATTCGTCGGCCCACCGGCTACCCAATGGCTACCAGTCGATCCAACCAAACCACATCTCGGCTATTCGTTAAGCGGAACGCTTGGCGGAAATTTAGGTCCACATCCAGCATGAAAGGAGAATGTCATGGCTCGTTTCCAATTTACTGAAGCACACTTCATCGGCTTCATTCGCTACAAAGCAGGAACCATTGTTGTCGATACAGTGGCTAATAAGGTTCTAGGCACGGATATAGTCCTACCCAACCTGTCGGCATCAACCCTAACACCACATATGCGACCTCTCGATAGTGCGGCAACGGGGTTCGGCCCTGGTCCTGCTGGTAAATGGCCCAAACAATCAACAAAAGTGAGACCCGAAGATGAGCTTAAAATTCCACCGACCCCGAAGAGTTATTGGTCGAAGTGATGCACCGCAATTTAATCGAGGTTGATGAACTGCTTGATGACCGCAGGAAAACCCATGGCCGTTGGATCGACAATGCACGCATCGTCCAATCAACCAAAGAGCTATGGAGAAGGGAGGAAGGATGGCAGCGGTTATCGAACGGTCAGCGAGAAGGTTTGGAAATGATAGCCCACAAGATAGCTCGCATACTCACTGGCAATCCTAATCATGTTGACCATTGGGCCGATGTTGCGGGCTATGCCCAATTAATTGTGAAGGAGTTGGAGTAATTCGTTTGTATCATTATCAAGGAATGGGAGACTGAAAGATGAGTGTCGACCCTAAAAAAACAGCCGAGTTGGTTGCGTTAATGGAAGGGCGTTGGGCCTGACGTCTAAACCCAAATCAAAGCCTAAAGCTGTTGTTGACGATGGTGAGGTGGTGCGTGATGCCGATGTTCGGGTAAGTCCAGCCGACCCTAATTACCCCAATTCCGACAATGGAGCGGTACGGGTTAGACGGAGTGATTTCGTCACCATCAACATGGAGCTTTATGAAGAACAGCAGTGGTTAAAGCGAGAAGATCGAATGAAACGCCGGACGCTAGACCCATATCGCCTGGGCCACTGGGAAGAACCGGAATGAAGTGAAGGAGGCTCCAAATCGGGGCCTCCACTGTTTTATGGGCTAGGAGGACGGGAAATGGTCAAGCTGGAAATGGATGAGGTTGGACTATTAGCTGCTATTGATGCATTGAAGCGTGTTAGCCCTGAACAGCAAGAGGCTGCAGTTCTGGAGTTGGAGGAAGAACACCCCGGCATTGGTGAGAGAGTGAGGGCATTGCTGGTAATTGAGAAGCAGGCAGCAGAGCACATAGCGAGGGTTGAGAAGGCAGGAGCCTCTCTAAAAAACACTGTAGCACAACCTAGCGTACCGCCTAAGGCAACTGAGCCTGTCAAGTTGGGGCTAGTGCAGAAGGTGAGATGGAAGCGGGTTGGTCGGGCATGGTTCAAGTCGGTTAATGGTGGTGAGTTTAGACGCCATATAGGCCCGTTGCCGAAGGAGGTTGAGGCTAAGTTAGCATCATCTAATTCAAGCAGTGGCAGCGGAGTGCCGCAGTTGAAGGTAGTGGATCAGGCTAAGCCGGAACCAGAACCGGAGAAGAATGAACAACCAAAGGAGCAGGCAAAGACGCTAACAGTAGTACCGCCAGCGCCAGCGTTACCGCCAGAATTAGACGACGCCCTCGCAGCAATGAACCGACAGCACGCTATCATCGAGAACGTTGGCGGGAAGGCTGTTATAGCTAGCTGGGAACCATCAACCTATGACGTTGGTAAGCTGATGGTGGTGTTCCAGAATAAAGAAAGTTTCCTGCTGAGATATTCCAATCGGTTCGTTCCGATTGAAGTACCTAGCGGTAAGGCAGGTATCAGCGCTGTGGTCCGGATGCCGCTAGCCCAATGGTGGTTAGGACACCGTGGTAGGCAACAATACCGTGGAATAACGTTCCGTCCTGGTGGGTCTACCGTAATCAGTGAATGTCTCAACCTATGGCAAGGGTGGGGTGTAGAACCGAAAGAAGGGAATTGGAGCCTAATTGAAGAGCACATTTACCAAGTGATTGCTGGAGGCAATCGGGAATTTGGGAACTATGTGGTGAACTGGAATGCTTGGGCTATTCAACACCCCGACCAACAAGCTGAGGCAGCGCTTGTGTTGATTGGGCCTAAAGGCGTTGGTAAGGGCACACTAGTCCGGTGCCTCCAACGAATATTCGGTGCCCACGCATTCCAGGTGACAAGTAGGGAGGAAGTGATTGGGAAGTTCAACGGCCATCTGCAAGACTGTGTTCTATTCATCGCCGATGAAGCCTATTGGGGTGGTGACAAACGTTGTGTTGGCCGACTTCAGGGGATGATAACCGAAGGAACCCTACCAATAGAACGCAAGGGCATCGATCTAATTCAAGTCCCCAACTATCTCCACGTAATGATGCTAGCCGAACCTGGGTGGGTTATTCCGGCAGGGAAATACGAACGGCGCTATGCGGCGCTGGAAGTCTCATCGGGTCGGCGTGGAAATAAATCCTACTTCCGGGCGTTGCATCGCCAAATCAATGAAGGTGGTGCAGAGGCAATGTTCTATGATTTGCAGCGGATGGAATTAGGTGACTGGCATCCGAGGGACATCCCTGAAACCCTATTGCGCAATCCAGCGCTGTTGAAACAACAGGGCTTCAACCTACCTCCATTAGAACAATGGTATGTCTCCATCCTACATGATGGAGTATTGCCTGGATCGCTGGCCAATCGTCCCAACACAGCCTTCACTAAAAATCTGTTGGATGATGCTAAAGAACGTGTTCCCCGGTTGAAATGGGACCTAACTGAAGTAGCCCTACGCAATTTCCTAGTCGATGAAATCGGCATTCCCTGTTCTAAATTTAGGGCCAGTTGGGGCAATGGTTGGTCATTCGCTCCATTGTCCGACCTACGTGAAGCATGGTGCAAGCGCTATGGCCAAATCAAATGGGATACCGATGTTAAAGACTGGAGCAAGAGGCCGTCGATCTATGGTTCGATCTTGGACAGGAAGTGAGGTTTAGGGGAGTGGAGGGTGTGGAGGGGAGTGGAGGGTGTGGACCCCACTTTTCTTTGGGCGCTTATAAAATATCCTACGGATTATACCCTCCACCCTCTCCATACCCTCCATACCCTCCACTATTCAAAGGATAAATATATTCCACTATAGTAGAGAAAGGAAAGAAGATGGCAGAGATAATATATAGGGTTTTAGATCGAATAGAAACACAACAGGCTACAGCCCATCAGAGGCATGTAATAAATGGCGAGAATGTTGAGATAGGCCCTAACGACCTCTCCATTGATTTACTTCGAGCGGTCTACCGCAATAACCAACTCCCGCTGACAACAAGGATGAGGGCTGCAATTAGTGCATTGAAACACGAAGTCCCGGCCTTGATTGCTACTGCTGTTGTGAACGAAGGTAGCTTTGCTGAAATACTGGATCGAAGATTGAAACGAATAGAGCAGGTGAGGCTACTAGAAAACAAAACCATTACCAGAGAGAAAATCGTCAGTGGACCAACAATCGAACCTGAACCTAAACCATCCTCGCCAACGCCAGCACCGCTTAACCGAATTTACGACAAACGGGGGTACAGGCGCATTTGAAACGTGGAAGTGTCAACCCAAAAGGTGGTGATCGATAATTGCACGTGCTTTTGCGAACGCCTCCTCCTTTGTAGGAGCCAAGACGTAACCAGGTCGTGTCCGCAAAAGTCGATGACCAGCGCCTGGATATATCTGCACCCGCCAACCAAGTCCGTACTGGACGGCGGTCAAGGTGTATCCTCGATACTCAATATCATTTGCGCTCGTTTCGGACATGGCATCATTATGACGAATGTGCCCGAAGGCGCAATCTCGTCTGGGATGGCTGCTGGCTTGTTAACCTGTGCAGAGTTATCTAGCTGCTAGCCATTGGCTCTCAGTTCCACCTGCCAATGGTGAGAGCGGGGCACCCTGTATCCAGTGCTTAGGTGCCCCGCTCGCTCACACAGTGGTTGCTGGCTTGATATTCGACAATGGGCTATTCTAGCGCCTGAGCCACAGGCACCTCGGCGTCGCAACCATCTGCCTGTGGTCAGGGCGGAGGCCGCCCACGCCGTGCGACCCGGAGCCGCCTCCGCTCATAGCCATCGGCACTCGGCCTAGAATGCCGATGGTCAGGGTGAAGGCGACCGTTCCATGCGAGGTTGCCTTCACCCGCTCGCAGGTTTGGGCGCTTCTAGCGCCGCACATGCGAGGGCTTATGCCACGGCATCATGTGCCGCTTCCACCTAACTGATTGATGTTGCCTAACTACTGATTTGACCGGATGAGCCGGGACAACAGCAGGACAACGTTGGGGCTATTCCGAGACGGCGGCGGCAACTCGTTATGGGTTGCTTCGCTTCACGCAATCAATGAGCGTCGTCGTCGCCTCGAATGGCCTTGCGCATTGCGGGAGGGGTGTGGGTAGGGGGTGGGGCCAAAGATGACCTTCCGCCGCCGCCGCATAGTGCCTCGCAAATTTTGTGGGAGTATGAAGGTATGGGCCTTCCATTCCCTGCGTTAGCTGGCGTAGGCCAGTAGCAGCACTATGGTTTCCCTTTGAGTTTATGGAATAGGTCGAAGGCTGCTGTTGTTCCATAGACAAGCAATGCCCGTCTGACATCCTCACGGTCTGATATCATTATTACACGGTCGTTGTCATAACTCTTTGAGGGGAGGGGGCCGTACTTGCGCATTGCATGGCGGATTTGGTTACGTTCCTCCTCCGTTAGACGGGCCCAGCATACTATAAAGTTCTCAGCCATGAAGTAGCCCTCCGCAAATTCTGTAGAAAATCTAGGATATGGGCGTCGTCAGCAAAGCATGCTATCATCATAAGATTGGACGGGAGGCCACTATGCCCAAGGTAAGTCTATCAGGAATGACCGTTGAAGCGCTCATGGAGCTGCGAAAGCGGGTTGACGAAATGCTTCATCAACATCATGCCAAGCTTGAAAAACAGTTGGAGAAGATTGCCGTGTTTGGCGGCTCAAGGGTTGTGCGAGGCGGCGGAAGCGCCTTGAAAGGAAGGAAAGTCCCGCCGAAGTATCGGAGCCGTTCTGGTGATACTTGGGCAGGCCGTGGCGGAAAACCTCGTTGGCTTGTTGATGCGATCAGAGGTGGAAAGAAGCTTGAGGATTTCTTGATCGACAAGTCAGCACGCAAGGGGCGGAGAAAGCGTAGATCGAAGCGATGACCTTCCTACACCTCCGCAAATTTGATGCGAAATTCTAAAAGTATGGGCCTACCGTTCCTCTCGGTACTGGAACTTAATCGAGATCACCGGGCGACATGGCACGGAAGATAACAGGCAGGAGAGGTAACAACAGCGACCCAATCAAGATGATCGTGAATAAAGTCAATTCCTGGCTTGTCGTACTCGGAGCCTTTCGAGTATTCAGACGCCACATTCGTACCTAGGATGCTGTCATAATCGATGCCTTTCTGTTTCATCTGACAGACGAGGTGTTTTGCATCATTCCTAGCGCCTGTTGTTCGTCTGTTATAGTGTAATACTAACAGCCAGCTTACCAAGGCCACCAGCACGGCTAATACAAACGGAAATAGATCGAATGCTCCCTCGAATGGAATTGCTGCTGCGGCTGTGGCCAGCCCCAAGTTGACCGCCACTCCCCATTTGACCACATCCCATCGTTGGACCTTGCCAGCGGCAATAAGCCTTCGGCAATCGTCCAGTGCCGAATAGATAACCTTGAGTTCTTCCTCGTCTTTGGTCATGAAGCACCCAAGCGATGCGATGCCACTTTACTGGCTCTGCTACCGCCACAACAACAGCATCTCCATCGTCATCGAGCCTGCCCATTCGCTCAGGATTAGATGAGGGTGAATTTACCGAAGGTCACGAACCGCATTGAACGACCGACCAAACAATGCTAAATCAAGCTCTGACACGGTATAGGGAGGGTCGCCATGAGGATCTCTTTTCGGTGCCCCGTTACTGCTACCAATCCTGCTCTCGCCGCCAAGTTACGCCGCTTGCGACGCACAATCTAATTAAGATACCTGTCATCCATTGGGGCGCTCATTGCGCGGCTCATGCTGTGCCAAGCAGGTCGCATTTGGCTGTGCATATGGAGGCTGAAAAATGTCTAATGACGCCACGTTCGGGCTACCAACGTTTAATAGTGATGTGGAGCGTAATCTTGGAATTAGTGACGATAAGAAGGCCTTCACAGTCACGTTTAACGGTCTCGGCGTCAGCCTCGCGGCTAAGGGGTCTGCGCCGATCGTCACACGCGCATTTTCATTTGCCCTCTCGCTGTCGGGCTGCGAGCCGGGTGTGGAGATTCCCTTTAACATTGCAGGCTTTGTTGGTGGCGAAAAGGGTGCGAACGCCCATTTGCTGTTCAGCGTCAACGATCAGACCATGGTCGTCGATTTTCCAGAAAACTCGAACACCGATTTTTCCCAACAACTCAAATACAAAGTCGGCAATGCCTCCGAGCTTCGGATTACCGTTTTTCTCCTAGCGGACCGGGACTCGACATCAGATGCGGGAGTAGCATTGAATGTCCTATCTATGGACGCCAAAATTTTAAGTAACAGCGCTAGCTCGTAGAATGGCGAGATAAGCACAAGAAGGCAGCTCAAGCATGAGGCGCACACTCCCAAGCCTGTGGCTGGATGCAAAGGAGCGTGAGTTGCGTGATCGGGCAGGCAAGTCGTGAAGCTGACGCCGTCAGGTTCACCAACCGACGCCAGCCGATTTCGATGGGACGCCAATTGTCGCAGGAGGTAGGAGAGACGGCGACGTGCCCTCTAATGTTGAAGGCGACCCTCGAACCAAGAGATAGTCCAGTGCAACACAAGAAGAAGTATGCCAATCAGCACTGGCCAACCGAACATCTGAACAAGCAACCAAGCGTAATATTCAAAGTCACTACCATAATAACACCAACGGTCGCCATTGATAATCAGGCATC
>Ga0182038_10001793_pt1 | contig 11169 bp, 9 predicted proteins | sample sta12Can44000108_FD_125976 | JGI IMG/M metagenome (GOLD analysis project Ga0182038, IMG submission 125976) | Lab enrichment of tropical soil microbial communities from Luquillo Experimental Forest, Puerto Rico - statanox.12C.anox.44.000.108 | ecosystem: Environmental > Terrestrial > Soil >...
ATCCGTCGAGAGGAAAGGAATGGATGAGGTCGCCAGTAAGTTGACGTCCCTCCGCAACTCTGTCAATCTAAAGCCGTTGGGCGATGGTTCTTGCTTGAACGACGACTGTTGCGTTTCGCATTATCGCTTCAGTTTTTTCGATGGCGACCAGGCGCTATGACCTACGCAAGAACGACGAAGAGGCCCGAGGCTAACGCGATCGGCACCAAATGTGTGCGGGCTGGCCTGCTCTCCGTTGCGGATGCGGCAAATGTCCGCAACCAGCTTCGCCGCTATCTCGATCTGCGTATCGTTTTCTACCGACCAGTGATCACCAGGAACTTCAGCAGATCAACATCGAAACCAGTAACCTGCGAAACGAAATGTGGTCGGCCGTACAAGCTGCAGCTCTCAGTCAGCCAACACCGGTAACGGCGCTCGTAGTTTCCGGCATGAACGACGTTTTGAATTCACGGGGATACACGCTGGCGGAATGATGGGTCCGTATCCCGACCTCGCCTGGGATTTAATGGTGATAACCGCCCTCTGCTGCCATCTGCTGGTAGGCTACGGTGCGCGTGGGGAGAAATTAACCGCTTCGCTGCTGGTGGTTCTGCCGCTGGTTGTCTCAATCTCGTTACTGTTGATCGCAGACATCGACGCCACGCGCGGAAAACTCATTCGCGTGCGACCTCAGAATCTCGTCAGCCCTCGCCGACTCCCTCCCTAAACAGCAATGAAAACGACGACTCGTTAGCTGATACCTGATAGTTGACGCTTTAGACCTGCAACGAGATGAGGAGACAGAAGAAGATGAGACTCCACCTTGGCCGTCACGTGTTCGGACTTGCGGCTATTGCTTTTGGCGTGATCGCTTTCGTCTGGCGTGACTTTAACTCGCCCTGGCAGCAAATCCGGGCGCTCGGGATCGTTCCTCACCGCGAGATTCTCGTTTACATTGCCGCTGCGATCTTCCTCTTTGGAGGCATATCAATTCAGTGTCCGAAGGCAGCGCGGTTCGGGGCTTTAGCGCTGGGTGCCGTCTGTTTGTTTTTCGCCTTGATGTGGGTGCCGTTCATTGCTGCGGAGCCTCGGACTTACGATCGATGGGGCAACTTCTTTGAGCAATTCTCTCTCGTCTCGGGCGCGCTTATTGTTTACGCGACGTTCACCGCAAGCAACTCGAAATCCTTGCGACTTGCCCGTATTGGATACTTGTGTTTCGCCATCTGCGTCGTTTCCTTCACCCTCGAACAACTCTTCTATCTTTCCGCAACCGCCTCTTTCGTCCCCAAGTGGGTTCCTCCCGGCCAGATGTTCTGGGCGATAGCGACCACAATTTTCTTTGCGCTTGCAGCCATCTCATTATTTTCCGGACGGCATGCTCTTCTGGCGTCTCGATTACTGACCGCAATGCTCATCGGTTTCGGATTGCTAGTGTGGTTGCCGGCGCCTTTCGCCGATCCACACAAGCTGATCAGTTGGGCCGGCAACCCCCAGAACCTCGCGATCACCGGCGCGGCGTGGATCGTGGCCGACTACCTCAGCCAAAATCGCGCCACTGCAATGTCTACCTAGACGCAAAGTGCGGGAATTCTGAGACCGGTTAGGCTTCCCCTTGACGGTTGACAGGAATCTAAGATAGCGTTCTGTCAGCTGTTGACAGGAGAGCATAATGGGAAAGCCGACAGACCTGGTGCAAGGCACGCTTGATCTCCTGGTGCTGAAGACGATTGCGCTGCAACCCCTGCACGGTTGGGGAGTCGCACAGCGCATCCGCCAGATATCCAACGAGGTGCTGCAGGTGAACCAGGGCGCGCTGTATCCCGCGCTGCATCGGCTGGAACAACAAGGCTGGATCCGGTCGAAGTGGGGCGAGTCGGACAACAATCGCCGCGCCAAGTACTATTCGCTGACGCCTGCCGGGGCGAAGTATTTGCGCCGCCAACAGGAGCAGTGGAACCGATTGTCAGTCGCCATCGATCTGGTCCTGGAGAGGTCGTAAACGCGAGTGATGTATGCGTTGGTATTCCAAATTGCGGTTGCGAATGCGCTCGCTGTTGCGCAGGCGACAGGCCGACGAAGAGCTTGACGAAGAGCTCCGATTCCATCTGCAAGCTCAGGTTGAGGACTATCTCTCCAAGGGAATGGCACCGGACGAAGCCCGGTATGCCGCGCTGCGCTCGTTGGGTGGTGTGACGCAAATCAAAGAGGAGTGCCGCGACATGCGTCGAGTGAATTTCTTCGACAACTTTCAGCAAGACCTTCGCTTTGGTTTCCGGATGCTATGGCGCAATCCGGGCTTCTCGGTTATGGCAATTCTCTGTTTGACGCTGGGTATCGGCGCGAATGCGGCGGTGTTCAGCTGGATTGAGGGGCTGCTGCTGCGTCCCTTCCCCGCGGTCGCCCACCAGGAGCGACTGGTGGTCGTCGTCGGCACCAATCATTTGGCCGGCAACAAAGTAACCAATGAGGCCGAGTATACGGCAACTTCCTGGCCCGACTTCATAGATTTCCGTGCCAACTGCAAGCTGATCGATTCGTTCATTGCCGACAAGATCATGGGGACCACCATCAGCATTGGCGATCGCGCCCAGCGGGTTGCAGGAAGCGTCGTCTCGGCAAACTATTTCGACGCTCTGGGGGTTCATCCGCTGCTCGGCCGCGGCTTTCAGCTGGCGGATGAGACCGGACGGAATGCTCATCCGGTAACCGTGATCAGCTACTGGATGTGGAAAGAGCGGTTCCACGGTGACCCGAGCATTGTCGGCAAGACCCAAATACTGAGCGGAGTGCAGCACACGATTATTGGCGTCGCGCCCGAGGGATTTTATGGAACGTTCGTCGGCTGGCCGATTCAGTTCTGGGTACCAATCTCGATGCAGGAACTTTTCGAACCCGGCGGCTACAAACTGGAAGACCGCAATGCACGCTGGATCGAAGGCTTCGCGCGGCTGAAGGATGGCGTCACGATTGAACAGGCCCAAGAAGAGATTTCAACGGTTGCGAAACAGTTGCAAGCTCAGTATCCGGGAACGAACCGAGGGTACGATATCAGGCTTCTGCCGCTGTGGAGGGCGCCGTTCAACGGGGCGACAGAGATGCTGCCGGTGCTGACGGTCACGCTCGCCGTAGTTTTCGTAGTGCTGCTGATTGCGTGCTCCAACGTCAGCAACCTACTGATGGTTCGCTCGTTCGCACGCCAGCATGAAATCACGATTCGCATGGCGATCGGGGCGCGACAGGGCCGCCTGTTGCAGCAGCTCCTCACCGAAGGGCTGATCTTATCGACCATCGCGGTTATTGGGGGCCTCGCGGTGGCGTATTGGTGCCGAAACTTGCTGGTGTTGTTCTTCGCTGCGCCGTCAGGGGTTGTAGCGAATCTCAAGGGCGAGATCGATTGGCGCGTGCTGGTGTTCAGCGCAGGCGTGTGCCTCGTATCGACGCTGATGTTTGCCCTGGTGCCGGCGATCCAGGCGGGCAGGGTCGATCTTGCCGGGTCACTGAAATCGGAATCCGGCTCGGTATTCGGAGCGCGGGGCAAGGCGCGGATTCGATCGATCCTGGTTGTGGTTCAGGTGTCGCTGTGCTTTGTGTTGCTGGTCTCGGCAGCGCTTCTAATTCAAAGCATGCAGCGAATCCGCACCTCTGACCCGGGATTTCTGACCGCGTCCCTACTGACTACCGGGTTCGACCTGGTTGCGGCCGGATATGACGCCACGCGCGCGAAAGATTTCCAAACTCGACTGATGGATCGCGTGCGGGCGATTCCGGGTGTGGATTCGGCTGCACTAGCACGGGTCAGGCCGTTCAGCTACAACCCCTATTCCTCGGAGCAGATCAGTGTCGACGGATATCAGACGGCGCCGGATGAGCGGCCTTCGGCGGAATATAACGAGATCGGACCTGACTATTTCCGCACCATGGGGATTTCGCTTCTTTCGGGGCGGGAGTTCACCGATGCCGATGACGAGACGACAGCGCTAGTTGCGATTGTGAACGAGAAAATGGTCAAGCAGTATTGGCGGGGCGAAGATCCCATTGGCAGGCGTTTTCAACTCAAAGGCCAATCGCTGCGCGTGGTGGGGGTTGCGCGGATGGCGAAATACTTCAGCTATGGTGAGGCGCCCAAGCCATTCTACTATGTGCCGCTGCAGCAAAATTTCTCGCTTCGCACCAGCCTGAATATCCGCACGTCGCGAGATCCCACGGCAATTGCGGGTGACCTGGCGCGCTTGATTCACGAACTCGATGAAAACCTAGCGCCGGGGGAGGTGATCACCATGCGGCAACATATCAACCGCTCGGCGCTGAGGTCGCAGCAAATGGTGGTTGCGCTGCTTAGCATCTTCGGCGGGCTGGCGCTGTTGCTGGCGGCTGTCGGTCTTTACGGCGTCATGTCATACGCTGTTTCGCAGAGCAGGCGTGAACTGGGACTGCGCATGGCCCTGGGGGCGCGGCCGACGCACCTGGTGCGGCTGGTACTGTCGCACGGAATTTTGTTGACCGGGGTTGGAGTTGTTCTTGGCGTCGCAGCGGCTCTGACTCTGACCCGGTTGTTTGCGACGCTGCTCTACAAGGTGAGCCCTCGCGACCCACTGGCGTTCGGGCTGGCGTTCCTGGTGATGAGTACGGCCTCTCTGGCGGCGTGTTTCTTCCCGGCATGGCGAGCTACGCGGACCGACCCGGTGCGGGCGTTGCGGGATTGAAAACCGGCTCTGGGGCTCTTTGATTTCACCCTCCCCAAAGCAAGGGAAAGGATGGCGCACCCTTTTGCGTGTGGACGGGAAACATCCGCCCAAGCTGCGCTTATCGAGGGGCATCGGCAAAAAGCTCAGTTGGCGGAAGACTACGGCACTTCAATCAACTCGATTTTGCCGTCTTTACGGCGGTGAAGGACTTTCACGCGACCCTTGGGATCGCGGAAGACGAAGACGTCGCGGTCGCGGAACTCACACTCTTTCACCGCTTCCTCGATGGTCATGGGGCGCATGGCCACCGAGTCGGTGGCCTTCACTAAGTGTGCCTCGCTGGTGCGGGCCACGGCAGGAAACTTGTGCACCACGACCGGAACAGCGGTCGCGGAGTTCGTACCGACGGAGATCTGGGTTTCACCCTCAGCTTCGACGGGGGCTTTCCAGGTCTTGTCCTTGGGCTTGCGATGGGTGGCGCGGCGGCGTCCGTTGCTCTTGAGTGCCTGAGTCTGGATGTGCTCGAGTGCCTGGTTGACGGCGGTGACCATGTCAGTGGCTTCGGCCAGGCCGACAATATGTCCGCGGCGGCGCTTGACTGTGATTTCGGCGATGAAGCGGTGCTTTTCGTTGGTCAGGATGACCTTGGACTTGAAGTTCTCACCGAGAATCCTGGTGAGCTTGCCGAGGCCTTCTTCGACTTCGTCACGAACAGCGGGAGTGATTTCATATTGACGCGCCAGATACTCTACGTTCATTGAGCTCCCTTCTGCCGCAAGCTGCAGGATATAGCAGCGACTAGCGGCAAAAACAATTCACCACGGAGGCACGGAGCACACGCAGAATTCAGTAATTCTGAATTGCACGCCTGCGTGGATTGTTGCCATTGTCCAGCGAATTTGGATGCAAGACTCATGCTGTTCCGATCTAAATGCTTCCCTGGCAAAGGTGCCGGAGCCGGTACAGCTAATCTTTCACCCTGCGCTGGTGAGTGCTGGGAATGCGCATATCTTCGCGGTACTTCGCAACCGTGCGGCGAGTGACCTGAATCCCCTGCGACTGCAGAATGTGAGTGATCTGCTCGTCGGTTAGCGGTTTCGTGGGATCTTCCTCCTCAATCAGCTTCTTGACCCTGCGCTTCAGAATGAGCAACGAGGTGCCGCCGCCTTCAGGGCCATTCACGCTCTCGGTAAAGAAGTAGCGCAGCTCGAAAACGCCTTGCGGGGTGTGCGCATACTTGTTAGCCACGGCGCGGCTGACCGTCGAAGGGTGCACGCCAATTTCCTCGGCCACTTCCTTGATCATCATGGGCTTCAGGTGGTCGATTCCCTGATCGAGGAACTCGCGTTGCCGGGCGAGAATGGCGTAACAGACGCGCAAGATGGTCTGCTTACGCTGCTCGATGTTCTTGATCAGCTGGATAGCGGACTTGTAGCGCTCCTTGACGTAGTTGCGCACGTCCTTCTCGGCGGCATCGCGGTGCAGCAGGCGGCGGTAGGCCGGATTGAGGCGCAACTGCGGGACCTCTTCGTCGTTCATCACCACGATGTACTCTTCGCCCTGCTTGACGAAGGCGACGTCCGGCTCGATAAGACGGGTCTCAACCTTGTTGTAGCGAAGGCCGGGTCGCGGGTCGAGCGTACGGATGAAATCCATGCCGCGCATCACGGCTTCGAGCGGACGTCCCATCGCTTTGGCGACGTCCTTGTAATTCTTGTTCTGCAGTGCGTGCAGGTGCTGGTCAACCATCACGATGGCGTCGTCAATGGCCTCTTTCTCGGCGACATGATTGCCGTTGCCATTCTTGCGCTCGACGGTTTTCAGGTACATAAGCTGGGCCAGCAGGCACTCGCGCAGATCGCGCGCGCCAACACCAATGGGATCCATCTGGCGAACGATATCGATGGCCTCGCCAAGGGCATCACGACTGAATGGCACGCGCGAAGGTTCGGTGCGCGGAGGCACCAAGGACGGCCGCGAAGCTGTGGCATCGGAGATTTGAGCGACAGGCTCGGTGGCAACAGCGGTTGCCGCAGCTACAGCAATCTCGGCGACTGTATCGAGGGGATGATCGCCCTGGACAGTGAGTACTGCGGGCTGAGAACTGGTTTCGGGCACAGTTTGCCCGGGTTCGATGCGCGGCAGCTCGGCCACACTCTGCTCGAAGTCCATCAGACCAAGCAGTTCGTCTTCAGTGGCAATAAGGTATCCATCTTCGTTCAGATTGCCGATGACTAGCTCTGCGGCGCGATAGACGTCGTCTTTGACGTGCAATGAACCAAGTTGCCAAAGCAGGTGGTCCGAAAGAGTCGTCGGCTTCGAGAGGAAGTTTTCAAAGGATGGACGCTCGCTATCCTCCATCTCGATTGGCGTGCGCATCCCGGGATCGAGATAGTCGCGGAAGAAGCTGCCAAAGTCGATTTCGTCGAAGGGGTCTTTCTCTTCTGCCGGTTTGGGAGGCTCCTCTAAAGCGGCGGCAGAGCTCTCGCGGTCCTTCTGTTCTTCGCGAGCGGAGACATCGTCGAGCAGGGGGACGATGTTCTCGAGTTCTTCGAGGACGGGGTTCTCGGTTAATTCGGCATTAATCATGTCAGCCAGCTCGAGCTTGTTGAGCGCGAGCACACTGACCATCTGAACGAGCCCCGGAGTCAGAATTTGTTTCTGAGAAACTCGAAGACTCAACTTGGGCTGGAGCAAAACCATGACAGCGGAAACCCGACTGGGCCCAAAAACCTCCTACAAAATTCTAAACCGAAATTTACATCAGGGGCCAAAGCCCAGAGTTATTTTCGGCATTCTTGCTGCACCCTTCGACTACGCTCAGGGCAGGTTCCTCGTCCCGCTGAGCGGATCAGGCCAGGGTCTGAAGGCGTGGCCTGATGCGAAACTTTCCCCGGTCGGTGCGCTAAATGAGCGAAAAGCTTTCGCCGAGGTACACGCGCTTCACTTCGGGATCATTGCCGAGTTGCTCCGGCGTACCGGCGCGGAAAATCCTTCCTTCATTGATGATGTAAGCACGATCTGTGACCGAGAGCGTCTCTCGCACGGTGTGATCGGTCACCAACACTCCGATGCCGCTGGTTTTCAGGTCGGAGATGATCCTCTGCAATTCGAGCACGGCGATCGGGTCGATACCTGAGAACGGCTCGTCGAGCAGAATGAACGATGGCGAGATGCATAGGCAGCGGGCAATCTCGACGCGACGGCGCTCTCCGCCCGATAGCGCATAACCCATGTTCTTGCGGATCACGCCAAGGCTGAGCTGATCGATCAGGCGCTCCTGCCGTTCCCGACGCTCGTGCCAGGAGATGGGCTGCGCCTCGAGGACCGCCAGAATGTTGTCCTCAACAGTCAACTTGCGGAAGATTGACGGTTCTTGGGGGAGATAGCTGATTCCAAAGTTGCGGGCCCGCAGGTACATCGGAACCTCGGTGATGTCCTGATCGTTTATGACCACCCGGCCGGTATCGGACGGAATCAGACCGACGATAATGTAGAAGCTGGTGGTTTTTCCCGCACCGTTAGGGCCTAATAGGCCTACGACTTCACCCTGTTTTACGTGCAGATTTACATCGTTGACGACCCTGCGTCCACGGTAACTCTTTCCGATGTCCTCGGCAGATAAAGTCTGCATTTACTTCGTGATACGCGCACGTGTAACGGTGGTTGCGGGCGCTTGGCTTTCCACCAGCACCCTATCATCGTGAGTGTAGAAAGTCAACGAATCACCCCATACCTGACCATGTTCGGCATCAAAGATGCTCGCCGTTTTCCCGGTTAGGTAATACCTCTCATCGTCAGCAGTGTAAACCAGCCGGTCGCCGACGGCACGACGGTTGGGCTCGGTCACGACGACTCTGCCGATGAGAATCATGTGGTCGATGCGGCTCGGACCCTCCGAGGCAGGAAGCACCCCCTCAGCGGTTGTCGGAGCATGGCTGGAACCGGTTGTGTCGGCTGGCTTCAGATAGATGTCGATCTGCTCTGCACTTACTGTACCGGTTGGACTCTTGGCGAGGACGTTTCCGGTGTAGCGTGCGCGCCGTTCGGCGTCGACGTAGCTGAGCTTGTCAGCGGTTACGTCAACCGGCGTGAGCTTGCCATCCTGCCCCTGCTGAACGAACAGGCTCGAAACCGATTGTGCTGTGTCGGCATGAGCAAGGATGGTGCGGTTTTGCTGATCGAAGTCGATCACCGGAGCCCGAACCACGTTGGCGGTTTGCCACAAGCGCACATTGCCGCTGTAGTGCGCCACTCCAGGCTGCTGGTGCGACGTCATGTGAAGCGAGGTCACATGCACCGGGTCGGAGGCGGCCAGTAGCGCGCCGTTAGGCTGTGGTTTAAGTTCGCTGTAGGTTGTCTTGACGTTGTCGTCGGCGAAGGCTTCGCCGGTTTGGCGATTCAGACGGATGATGTCGGCGGTCGTTGTCATTCCACCATCAATCGCGCGGGGTGAGCCGTTGAGGACCAGAATTTCGTCGGCGGGAGTGTAGGTTGCCTTGTCGGCGAAAATGGCGCGCCCACCCGTGTCGGGTTTGGCGGAAGGCTCGTGGTACTCGAAGCCTCCGGTTTGGACCAGTTTCTCCGCGCCACCATCGGCGGCGAAGGCAACATCGAGATTGCGAGACGTGCTGACCTTGTCGGGAACGCCCGGAGAGGAGGAAACGATGCGGGCGTCGGGCGAGCCATGCAAGGTTTGCATACGATTGCCCTCGCCAAACGTAGCGTGAAACTTTCCGGCCGTGGCTACGGTAGTGGAATTCGAGGAGCCAAGATCCTCTCTGGACTTGCCGGCAGATTTGCCAGCTTTCGATCCGGCCAAAGCGGGGAAGATAGTAATTTTGGCGGCCCCTGCCGTATCTCCGGTTTTGAGCTCGTTGCCAATTTCGAGCACGAAATTTAGCTGGTCGGCGGCGATTTCCATGGGCTGGCTGGGAGACCCAGCCTTACCGGGCTGAGGTTCCTGGCGCATGCGCGCGTTCTTCACCATGTGAAAAAAGCGAGGCTGATTGTCCGCCTCGAAATCGAGGATGAAGGTGTCGGCGGAGCCGTGGCTTAGATTGTCACCGCGGGTATTGAACTTGGCGCCACCGCTCATAATCGCCTGCTTGATGGCGTTGTCGGGCCCCATGTTCAGGTCGCCGCGTGGGCCGCTGACGTCAACGATGGTGTCGCCACGAACCTCGATGTTGACGTTGCCCTCGGCTTCGGCGTGCTGGATTGTATTGTCGGCTTCGAAGAACATCGTTAACTTGTCAGCGGTCAGCGTGCGATCGGTCTGATATATCCCGGCGTTCAACAGCACGGCCTGCCTCGGATCTTTCTGGATGATCGCGCTGGATCCCAGAATATCGGCTGCATTGTCGCCAGTGGTGACGATGTGTACATCCGACTTGATCTCCAACTGGTTGGTGTTTGAATCGTAATAGGCGCCTTCGGCGGTTCCGGACGCCTGCAAGGTACGAAACTCGACGACATCGTCGGTGCGAGCTTGGCCGGTCTTCTGATTGAACACCAGCGAGTGCGTCAGAATATGTACCGGGTTCTTTAGCTCGTCTGGTGGAGCCTGATCAGGCTTGGTAGGACCTTCAGCAAAGCCTTGCAGATCAATGTGAACTTCACCAATGCCCTGAACATCACCACTTCCCGGGTCATAGGTGAACTCATTGCCGTAAATCTGGTCGTAGCGGTCGTGGGCCTTGCCGTAAACCACAATGTGCACATTCTTCAGGTCGGCATGACCTCCTTTTTTGAACTGCACGGCATTCGAGGCCCGGATGGTGAAGATCGTCCGTCCTCCTTCCGACTTCGAAAGCGAAAACCCCTCGCTGGTCTGTTGGATGTCGATGCCCAAGGCTTTGGGCTCGGTATGGAGCTTGGGTGGAGCCTTTAGTTTAGCAATGTAGTAGGCGATCGTGACGATGCCGATGAGAGCAACGGCTGACCAGGCCAGCCATTTGCGTAGCTGAGGGATGGATTGGAACATCTGGTATCGATATTACGCTGGGGGAGTAGGGGGAACAATGCGGCTGGTACAGACCGGGCGGATCCCTGACAAAACAGACCGGGAGCATTCCTGACAGTGTGCAGAGAGCCCAGCGGCATGTAGAAGGACGGCATGCCGTGGAAAGCGAGCAGTGTGATGGAAGAGAAGGTAGGGTTCGTCGTGGGCACTTGTCAATAAAGTTGTGTTTGAGTAGGTCATGCAGCGGCCTCAAAGCGTGACTGAAACATGGCATTAAGTTGATGAAGCACAGCGCAGATGGAACGACCTGGACTTCGCCACCGACCTTCCTCGAGGGAAGAGATCGCCAGCCCTAGTTTCAGCTTCAAGGTATCTTCGGAATGGAAGTAGCCACCGCTGTTGCGGCGCAGGATTTCTAGTTGGCCGTTGATCGCTTCCACGGTGTTGGTGGTAGAGAAAGAACGGCGAATCGATTCCGGGTAGCAGAGGAAGGCCAGGAAGTGCGGGCGTTTCTTGCGCAGCTCGGCGATGAAG